>Ga0335397_10008606_pt1 | contig 12841 bp, 11 predicted proteins | sample MAT04_FD_205740 | JGI IMG/M metagenome (GOLD analysis project Ga0335397, IMG submission 205740) | Freshwater microbial communities from Lake Fryxell liftoff mats and glacier meltwater in Antarctica - MAT-04 (spades assembly) (version 2) ...
GGGTTTAGCCTGGCCGAAGACTTCAGCAATTGGCCGACAAGCAATTGGGTGTGTGCAAACTGTGTCATGAGTTTATCCGTCTGGGGCGGTACGTCTGGGGTCGATCCATCTGGGGTTCCGCAAGCCTAGACTGAACTGATCACCCGGCGCACGAAAAAAGGCGTGCCGACGGGTCTTCGGACTGTGATTGCCGGACCTGGAACCGGCCCGGCCTTTGAACCGCAAACCCAAGGCGGCAGGAACTGAAGATCGGAAATGCCACGAAGCCGGGCTGGCATGGTGCCTCCACTGATCGCGAAATGCCTGCAAAACCGGGTAGAACCGATGATGTTCTCGGCTGATCACAGGGCCTTGCCATGACCTCTTTTCTGCAAAGTGCCGCCACGACGTCCTTCAATCCTGAAACGGCGGCTGCTTTGGTCAACCCCCTTTTGCACCGCGATGGTCCGATCTTGCAATCCACCCGGCCTCTGGGAGCCTTGTCGCCGGTCGATTGGTTCGCGCTCTTGCCAAAGGGAGCACCGCCGTGGTTCGGGGCCCCTGCCTTGCGCATCCGCGATCTTGCACGGGCGCTATCCATGATTATCCCAGGAAATGCGGCAATTGGCAGCGGCGGCGGGATCACGAGGATGGCGGCGCTCAGAGGGGGTGTCGCCCCTCTGCCCCCGTTTCCCGCCGTCGCCTTCACCGTATCTGCCGTCCCGATTACCGTGGTCCTCCTTGGCCAGAAGACGAAAAAGGCGCGCTTGTGCCGCCCTGCTCAGGCCGCGACGAGCATCCCGTCGGCCTTCAGCCCCGCGTAGCATTCGTCCAGAGATTTCCGTGCCCGCTCCAACAGAATGTCGATTTCGTCGGGCGTGATCACCAGCGGCGGCGAAATGATCATCCGGTCACCCACATGGCGCATGATCAGATTGTTGGCAAAACACCGCTCGCGGCAGCGATAGCCCACCGTGCCCACCTCGGACGCAAAAGGCGCGCGGGTGGCCTTGTTCGGCGTCAGGGCAATAGACCCCATGAGCCCCACCAGCTTCGCCTCCCCCACCAGAGGGTGGTCGGTAAGCGCCTGCCAGCGTTCGTTGAGATAGGGGTGGGCGACGGTACGGACATGCTCGATGATCTTCTCATCCTGGATGATCCGCAGGTTTTCCAGCGCGACGGCGGCGGCCACCGGATGGCCGGAATAGGTATAGCCATGGTTGAAATCGCCATGCGAGCCCAGCACTTCAGCCAGCTCGTCGCACACGATTGATCCGCCGATGGGCTGGTAGCCCGAAGACAGGCCCTTGGCGATCGTCATGATATGCGGCTTGATCCCGTAGGTTTCGCTGCCAAACCAGTTGCCGGTGCGGCCAAAACCAGTGATGACCTCGTCGGCGATCAGCAGGATTCCGAACCGGTCGCAAATCCGCTGGATCTCGGGCCAGTAAGTCGAGGGCGGTACGATCACCCCGCCCGCGCCCTGAATCGGCTCGCCGATGAAAGCCGCGACGTTTTCCACGCCAAGCTCGAGGATCTTTTCCTCCAGCTGGCGCGCACGCGCGAGGCCAAAGTCCTCGGGCGTCGCATCGCCACCCTGCGCCCACCAGTTCGGTTCGTCGATATGCACGATCCCGGCGATCATCCCGCCGTGCTTGTGAATGCCCGACATGCCGCCAAGCGATCCGCCGCCCATGGTGGAGCCGTGGTAGCCGTTCTTGCGGGCAATGATGATGCGCTTTTCCGGCTGGCCCTTGATGTCCCAGTAGCGCCGCACCATGCGGATGTTGGTGTCATTCGCCTCGGACCCCGAGCCTGCGAAGAACACATGGTTGAGGCCTGCGGGCGCGACTTCAGCGATCTTGGCTGCAAGTGCGATGGCGGGCACATGGCTGGTCTGAAAGAAGGTGTTGTAATAGGCCAGCTCCTCCATCTGCCGCGCGGCCACCTTGGCCAGCTCGCGCCGCCCATAGCCGATGTTCACACACCACAGGCCCGCCATCCCGTCGATGATGCGGTGACCTTCGGTATCGGTGAGCCACACGCCCTTGGCCGATTTCATGATCCGCACGCCCTTGCGCGCCAGAGCTGCATTCTCGGTGAAAGGATGCATATGGTGCGCAGCATCCAGAGCCTGCAACTCAGCGGTCGGCATGTGGTTGGTGATGGCGTTCATGATGCGGCTCCTCGGGAATCGGCAGGGCACGGCGCCCCGGATGCTGCGCAGAATATGATCAAACGAATGACGTTTCAAGGAATTTGATCAAATTCCTTGGGTACCAGCCTCGTCAGATCTGTCCGAGGTCAAAGGCATTGCGCACCTGGTCCACGCCTTGGGCGATGTCGCGCTCGATGGCTGCAGCAAGGTTTGGCGCGTCCCCTGCGCGCATTGCCGCCAGGGCCTCGGAATGCCGGTCGGGCAGCGACGCCGAACCATGGCGCGCACAGACCACCCGCAGCGAAGGCCCGAAACGCAGCCACAGGGACCGCGCGATGTCGATCAGGACGGGCGCGTCCGACAATTCGTAAAGCGCAAAATGAAACGCATGGTTCGCTGCAAGGTATCCCTGGATATCCCCCGACTGGATCGCCCGGTCCACGGCATTGTCGATGGCCTGCAGCTGCTCGATGCGCTCGGGCGTCAGATGCGTTGCTGCAAGCTCGGCGAGCTTCGGCTCGATGGTCAGACGCACGAAAGCCACCTGGTCCAGAAGCCCCGGGCTCAGCTGCGGGACGGTTACGCGCCGGTTGCCCTGCGGAAAAAGCGCGCCCTCTGCGGTCAGGCGCCGGATCGCCTCACGCACCGGCGTCATGCCGACGTCAAGCTTTGCCACCAGACCTTGAATGGTGATCGGCTGGCCAGGCTCCAGATGTCCAAACAGCACCATGTCGCGCAGGCGCGCGTAAGTGACCTCATGCGCCGGTATCTTGCGGATGTCGTTCGTCATCGGGCTCCCTTCCGCTGGCCATTTATGACGGCAACCGCCGGGCAATCAAGATCTGATCAAATCTTTGCGCCCCTTCATTCGGGTACAAGTATCCTGAAGGCGAGGGGGGCTTGTCGGCCAGAAGGGCCGGCGGGCTTAGGGAGATGCAAATCCCCCCCGCCACAGACGGTTCGAGGCCAGCCCTCAGACCAGAAGCGCCTGCGCTTCGGCGATCCCGAGGGCAGCAGGCCTGCTGCAGGTTGTCTCCAAGATGACAAACTGACCGGTTTCGCCAGACTTCAGGCAGGCCGTCATCACCTCAACCCCGTGCAGCGCCCGATCCAGTGCGCAGCGCGCGTCGCGGCCCTCGATCAGCGCCGCCGCCATATCCGCCAGCCCCGCGCTGCGATAGTTGGCAAGTGCGCGGCCCTGGTGGTCCTGATTTGCCTTGCCAAACGGATGCGCCCAGGGAGCCACCGGCGTGACCACCCCGTCACGGCCCGCCATCTCGACGGTCCCGCCAAAAAAGTTCGGGTCCGGCACGAAGAGGGAGCCTTCGGTGCCGTAAAGTTCCATATGCGCGCGTTTGTGCGACCACACGTCCCAGGATGTGGACAGGTTGACCGTGGCGCCGTTGTGAAACTCCAGCAGCGCATGGATATTGGTGGGCGTCTTGACCGGCACGGTCTGGCCCCGGCGCGGCTCTGAGGCGATCGTCCGTTCGGACTGCGCGGCCGAGGTGAGCGCGCCCACCCGGCGGACCGGCCCGATCAGGTTGATCAGGTTCGCCACATAGTATGGCCCCAGATCGAGCATCGGCCCCGCTCCGGGCAGAAAGAAGAAATCGGGGTTCGGGTGCCAGTGCTCCATCCCGTGGTTCAGCACGGCCGCACCGCCTGCGATGATGGTGCCGATCGCCCCTTCGTCGATCAGCGCACGGGCCTGCTGATGCGCGCCCCCAAGGAAGGTGTCCGGTGCGCAACACACGGCCAACCCCTTGGACTTCGTCAGATCGCGCAAGGTCAGACCCTCTTCGATCGTCAACGTGAGCGGCTTTTCGGAATAGACGTGCTTGCCCGCCTCCAGAATGCGCTTTGACACCCCGAAATGCGCGTCCGGCACGGTGAGGTTGATCACCACATCCACGTCCATATTGGCGAGAAGGTCATCCACCGTCTGCGCCGGCACGCCATACTGCGTCGCCCGCGCCTCGGCTGCCGCCATCGAGATGTCGGCCACCGCGCGGACCTTCAGGCCTTTGAACAAGGGCGAAAGGCCCAGATAGGAGGTCGAGATGTTGCCGCACCCGATGATGCCGAGGCCTAGCGTTGTCATGGTTCTTCTCCTCAGACTGTGCGGATCGACATCAGCGAGCGTTTGGCAAAGCGCTGGTGGTCGGCGGGGTTGTCATGTTCCATCACGAAATGCTTGCAACCGGCGAAGTGCAGCGCCGCCATGATGCTGGCCCAGGGCACCGTGCCCTGACCCACATCGGCCCAGCCGTCCTCGTCAAGGTTTTCGCCTGCAGGGGCGATGTCCTTGACATGGGCTGCGGTGATGCGCGGCCCGTGTCGCCGGATCCACTGGATCGGGTCCGCCCCACCCCGGATCGCCCAGGCGACGTCAATTTCCCATTCGAGCGACTTGCCTCCCGCAAGGATCTCGGCTTGCGGAACGCTTCCATCGGGCGTTGCGATGAACTCGAAGTCATGGTTGTGCCAGCCGAACCCGAGGCCCGCCGCCACGAAGGGTCGCCCCGCCAGCTCTAGCCGCGCCCCGAAGGCGCGCCATCCGGGGCCATCGGTCGGGCGCTGGTCGGGCATGAGGTGGGGGCAGTAAATCCGCTTGATCCCCAGCGTTCGCGCAACTTTCAGGGCCCAGGCCGGATTTCCTTCCAGCATGTCGAGCCCGAAATGCCCGGTCGGCATCTTCAGACCGGTCGCCTTCATCGCGGCCACGGTGGCGGCAAGCGACGGCTCGTCGGCATAAAGACCGCCAAATCCTTCGACAGCGGTGTAACCCGTCTCGGCCAGCATCTTCAGCGTGGCCCCCAAGGGCGGAAAATTGCGCGAGGAGTAGAGCTGGTAAGAGAACATCAGGTATCCTTTCAGGCCGCGCCATAGGTGGCGGCGTGGAGATCGCGGAAGGTGAAGCAGGGGCGGGCCGCAGGGTCCGTCGGGGTGAAGGTGATCGTGACCGGACGGCCCGGAAACAGCGTGAAGGCATTTTGCGAGAACCGCCCCGGCTCATCCGCCTCGACGGCGACAAAGGGCGCAAGAGCCGTGACCGAGAGGGTGAGCCGGCGCTGGCCATCTGCTTCGGTCTCATCCGATGCCAGACCGGAAGGGATGAGGTCGTAGGACTTCCACGGTTTTGACGCAAAGACATCGCCGCCCTGATGGCCCTCGCCTTCCCAGGTGAAGGCCAGCACCTCCTGCGGCCCAAGCGCACTTGCGGGCACATCAAAGACCAGTGTCGCGGCATTGGTGGGCACGGTCAGCTCGGCCTGCCCAAGGGGGCGGGTTCGCCCGTCCATCGCCGTTGCATGGGCGCTCACTTTCAGCGTGACGGCGGCGCGGGTGTCGTTGACCGCGCGCAGGGAAACGCCCCGTGCCTCGGGCACGGCCACCACCGTCACCGGCGCAAAGAAGCCCTTAGCCATGTGGTGCAAAAGCTTCCATCCGCCGCCGTGATCGAGGCTGGACCAACTGCAGACCGGCCATGTGTCGTTCAGCTGCCAGTAGAGCGTGCCCATGCAATGCGGCTTCAGGCTGCGCCATTGGGTAACCGCCGTCTTGATCGCCAGCCCCTGCTGCACCTGGCTGAGGTAGACGAAATTTTCGAAATCCACCGGAAAGCGGAAATAGCGGAACATCGTCTCGGCAATCCTTGCATTGCCGCCCGCGTTCTTCTGGTGGCTTTCCATCACCGGAGCCGCGACGTTGAAATCGGCCGGATCGGCAAAGCGGCGGATCACGTCCATCGACGGGTAGGACTGAAAGCCGAATTCGGAGCAGAAGCGGGGGCGGACGTCGCGGTAGTGGTCGAAATCCCGCCCCTCGTGCCACACGCTCCAGAAATGCATGTCGCCCTTGCTGTCGTCGTGCCAGGCATCGCCGAAATCCATTGGCCCCGGGGATGGCGAAGACGGCCACCACACCGCCCCCGGCACCGCCGCTTTCAACGCGGCCTCAATCGTGCGGTTCAGCCGGTCATAGCCAACGAGGTAAAGGTCGCGGTTCGCCCGTGTCTCGGGGAACCAGGTCAGCGCGCCAATGAGCTCGTTATCGCCGCACCACAGCACGAGGCTCGCGTGGTGATGCAGCCGCAGCGCCTGTTCGCGCGCCTCTTGCGCGACATCGCCAAGAAACGCCTCATCAGATGGGTAGATGTGACAGGAAAACATGAAGTCCTGAAAGACCATCAAGCCCATCTCGTCACATAGGTCATAGAACCACGACGGCTCGTACCGCCCGCCGCCCCAGACGCGAATCATGTTCATGCCAGCGTCAACTGCCGACTGCAGCAGCCCCCGCGTGGCCTCGGGCGTGATGCGTCCCGAAAGCGCATCGGCGGGAATCCAGTTCGCACCCCGGGCAAAGGTATCGTGCCCGTTGATGCGGAAGGCAAAGCCCAGACCGCGCGCATCTTTCTCGGTGATCAGCTTTGCCTCGCGCAGGCCGATGCGGCGGTGTGCGTCCTGATCGCCGAGCGTCACCGTCAGGTCATACAGGGTTTGCGCCCCAAGGCCTGCAGGCCACCACAGGTCAGGGTTCGCAAGCGTGACCGAAAGCCGCGCCTCGCCGCGCCGCACGACCGCCTCGGCCTGCTGACCAGCGAGGGAAAGGCGCACCACCTGCCCCTCCGCCTCGCCATCGATCGTGGCCACGACGCCCACTGTCAAAGAACCCGGAGTGTGATCCTGCGACACGACCAGGGCTGCGATGCGCGAAACAGTCGCAGGCTCCAGAAACAGATCGCCGTAAATGCCAAAGCTTGCGAGCGCGATGTTCCAGTCCCACCCGAAATCGCAGGCGGGTTTGCGCAGCATGTTGCCGTTGGGAATGGGGGTGTTGTCGGCACTGAAGGGCACAAAATAGGGCTGCGCCGCCTGCCGCGCTGCCGCCTCGACCGCCGCGGAGCGGAAGGTGATCGCGATGTCATTCGCCCCCAGCCGCAGTGCGCGCGACAGATCCACCCGGTGGCTGCGGAACATGTTGTCCGCGCGAAGCACCAATTGCCCGTTCACTGCAATCTCGGCCACCGTGTCGAGCATCGACACCACAAGCACAAGGTCCGTCCGCTCTACCGCAAAACTGCGCCGCGCCACCCAGTCGCGTTGGCAGATCCAACGCAGGTCATACTCGTTGCGCCCGAAATAGGGGTCGGGGATGCGCCCTGCTGCGTGCAGCGCGCTTACGCCGTCTCCGGGCAGCGCCATCGCAATGGCATCCGCACTACCCTGTTCCGCTAGGGTCCAGTCTCCAAGCAATGATTGCATCTGTCAGATCCGCATTTCGGTTTTGGTATCGAAGATCGACGCCTTGGGGATATCCACCTTCAGATGAACCTCGGTCCCTGGCTTAGGGCGGTGTTCCACCGGCACGCGGACCGACATCTGCGAGCCTTGCGCCTTCAGCCATACAAGGCTGTCGGCCCCCATCGGCTCATCGATTTCGACCGTGGCGGGAATCGTGCGCCCCGGTTCGGCATGGGCCTGGATTACTGTATGCTCGGGCCGCACGCCGAGGATGGCTTTAGACCGCTCCAGCACGGCGCCGCCCTCATATCCCACAAGGTCGATCTTCGTCGGGCCGAACTGGAAGGCGCGGCCATTATCGGTGGTCGAGCCATGCAGGAAATTCATCGAGGGCGACCCGATGAAGCCTGCCACGAACAGGTTCGTCGGGCGATTGTAGACCTCTTGCGGGGCGGCGAGTTGCTGGATCACCCCGCCGCGCATGATGGCGATCCGGTCGGCGAGCGTCAGCGCCTCAATCTGGTCATGCGTCACATAGACCATTGTGTTGTTGAGGCGCGAGTGCAGGCGCTTGATCTCCACCCTGAGTTCCGATCGCAGCTTGGCGTCAAGGTTCGACAAAGGCTCGTCGAACAGGAACACATCCACGTCCCGCACCAGCGCCCGCCCGATGGCAACCCGCTGCCGTTGCCCGCCCGACAGCGCCCCCGGCTTGCGGTCGAGAAGCGGGCCGATCTGCAAAATTTCGGACGCCCGCGCCACGCGCTTCTCGATCTCGGCGCCTGGCAACTTGGCGATCTTTAGGCCAAAGGTCAGGTTTCCACGCACGGTCATCTGCGGATAAAGCGCATAGGACTGGAACACCATCCCGATGCCGCGCTCGCTCGGCTCGGACCACGTCACATTCTTGTTCTTGATCCAGATCTCGCCCTCGGAAATGTCCAGAAGCCCGGCCATGCAGTTCAAAAGCGTGGACTTCCCGCAACCCGACGGCCCCAGAAGCACGACAAACTCTCCCTCTGCGACATCCAGATTAAGGTTCTTGAGCACGGAGACCGCGCCGAAGTTCAGCGTCAGGTCCTTGATTGAGATCGAATGTGTCACGGAAGGTCAGCCTTTCACCGCGCCGGCGGCGATGCCGCGCACGAAGTACTTGCCAGAGAGGAAATAGATGGTCAGGGGCACGAGGCCGGTCAAAATGGTTGCAGCCATCTCGACGTTGTATTCCTTAACCCCCTGCAGGGAGTTGACGATATTATTGAGCTGCACTGTCATCGGGTAGTTTGTCGGCCCCGCATAGATCACACCGAAGAGAAAGTCGTTCCAGATCCCCGTGACCTGCAGGATCACCGCGACAGTAAAGATCGGCAGCGACATCGGCACGAAGATGCGGAAGAAAATGCGCCAGTAGCCCGCCCCATCGACACGCGCGGCCTTGAACAACTCCTCCGGCAGGGATGAGAAGTAGTTGCGGAAGAGCAGCGTCAGGATCGGCAGTCCGAACACCGTGTGCACAAAGATCACGGCGTAGAGCGTCGAATAGATGCCCATTTCGCGGGTGATGATGACCAGGGGGTAGAGGAACACCTGATAGGGAATGAACGAGCCGACCAGCAGGATGGTAAAGCACCACTCGGCCAGCTTGAACGGCCAGTTAGCCAGCGAATATCCCGAGATCGACGCCACGACGATCGACACGGCCACGGACGGCACAGTGATGAAGACCGAGTTCCAGAACCCGGGGGCAAGGCCAGTGCAGTTCAACCCGGTGCAAGCGGCAGACCAGGCCTTGATCCACGCATCAAACGTCGGCTTCAGGGTCGGGATGAAGATGTTGCCCTCACGGATCTGGTCCAGATCCTTCAGCGAGGTGATGACCATCACATAAAGCGGGATGAGGTAGTAGATCGAAGTGACGATCAGCAAGGTATAGATCAGCACGCGGCCCGGCGCGAAAAACGGTTTGGGCTTGGCCCCCGAAGGGTTGATCGCAGTTGCAGACGACATGGCCATGATATGCTTAAACCCTGTTCTTCTTGCCGAATTCGACGACGATCCAGGGGATCAGGATAACGGCGGTGGCCAAAAGCAGCATCGAAGAGGCCGCAGTGCCCTGCGCCAGCGCACCAACGAACAGCTTTTCGTAGATATACATCGAAGGTACCTGCGACGAGTTGCCGGGCCCCCCTTGGGTCAGGGCCAGCACGAGGTCATAGACCCTCACCGAGCCCGAGGCCACGATGACAAAGATCGTGATCATGACCGGGCGCATCATCGGCACCACGATCTGCAGATAGGTACGCCATTTCGGGATGCCGTCCACGCGGGCCGCGCTCCAGATCTGGTCGTCGATCCCGCGCAGGCCTGCCAGCATCAGCGCCATCACAAGGCCGGTGCCCTGCCACAGTCCGGCAATCACCACGGTGTAAATGGCCATGTCGCGATTGGTCAGCCAATCAAAGGAAAAGGTCGTCCAACCCAAGTCCCGAACAGTTTTTTCCAGCCCGAATGCGGGGTTCAGGATCCACGCCCAGACCTTTCCGGTCACGATGAACGACAAAGCGAAGGGATAAAGATAGATGGTGCGAAAGACCCCCTCGGCGCGGATCTTCTGATCCATCAGAACCGCGAGCAGAAAGCCGATGATGAAGGCAAACCCGGAATAGAGAATGCCGTAAATCGCCAGATTGGTGATCGACGTGATCCAGCGCGGGGTGTTCCACAGCCGCTCGTACTGCGCAAAGCCGGCCCAGGCGTCATAGAATTCGCGCGGGGTGAAGATCGGCAATGTCTTGATATTGGTGAAGGACGACGCCACGGTCCAGATCGTGCTGCCGACAAAGACCACAAGAACGATGAAGATCATCGGCGATGAGGCCAGTTTGGAGGTCAGGTTGCGGAACAGGGGATTGGGCCGCGTCATGTCACAGGGTCCTCTTTCGCCCAGCACCGGTCGAGCGCGGCCCGGCATTGCTGCCGGGCCGGTTTTCAGATTGCGATGGCACCGAAGATCACTTGGGTGCCGCTTCGATGACCGCTGCAAACTGCTCTTGTGCGACTTCCGGCGTGATCGAAAGGTCTGAGAAGAACTCTTTCATCACGTCGTTGATCTGGTTCAGCGAGTCACGGTCCAGCATCTGCGAGTTGTTCGGGAACACTTTGGTGCCCTTGTCGAGGATTTCGAGACCTTTCTTCATGCAGTCATTGGCAGCGGCCAGGTCCACGTCGGCGCGCATCGGCAGCGAGCCTTTCTTCAGGTTGAAGGCGACCTGCACTTCCTTGGTCACCATCATCGAGGCCATGGCCAACTGTGCCTTCGTCACTTCGGGGTCTTCGCTCTTCGGGAAGTAGAACACGTCGCCGCCCGTACCAAGAACCGGTTCCACACCCAGACCCGGCAGGCAGTCGAAGTCCTTGCCTGCAACAAGGCCTGCGACCGCGAATTCGCCACCGGCCCAGTCGCCCATCACGTTGGCTGCGGCCTTGCCTTGGATCACTAGCGCCACGGCATCGTTCCACTGCGGAACAACGGTCTTGGGGTCGATGATCTGACGCGCTTCGTCGATTGCCGCAAACACCTCGGCGAATTCCGGGCCACGCGCCAGCTCAAGGTTGCGGTCTTTATAGACGGACACGTAGGTATCGACGCCGGCAATGGCGACGATCAGATCCTCGGTGAGCAGACCCACCGGCCAGCCTTCAGCCAGCGACAGCGGGATGATGCCCTTTGCCTTGAGCGCCGGAGCTGCGGCGATCATCTCGGCCCAGTTTTGCGGAGGTGCGATGCCTGCGTCTTCATAGACCTTGCGGTTGGTCCACATCCACTGGCCCGAATGCAGGTTCACCGGAACGCAATAGACTTTGCCGTCGAGGGTGCAACTGTCCATCTGCGATTTCGGGCGCAGGATGGTTGCCCAGTCCTCTGCCTTGGCAAGCTCGGTCAGGTCTTGCATCAGGCCTGCCGCGATCAGGTCGTCGGCGTCCTTGCCGGGGTTCAGCTGGGTGGCCCCCATCGGGTTGCCGCCAAGGATACGGCTGATGATGATCGGGCGTGCCACGTCGCCGGAACCGGCAATTGCGCCATCGACCCATTTGTTGCCGGTGGCGTCGAACGCCTTGGCAAATTCAGCGACAGCGGCCGCTTCGCCGCCCGAAGTCCACCAGTGGGTGACCTCAAGATCTGTTGCAAAACCCGCGGCGGGGATCGCCACGGTCACGCAGAGCGCAGCCAGCAGTTTGAACGATTTCATGCAGTCCTCCCAGTTCTGAAACGTTATAGTCAATTCCTATATCGTTGTAGTTTGTTCAGGCAAGTAATCTTTTTGCTTGTGAAGCAGGCGGCAAGCGGCAATCAATTGGCAGAGATCGCTCATCTGCTTGCGCTTTTCCGGGACCTTTTCGTTATCATGCTGCGTTGCCAAAACACTCAGGAACGTCATGGATTGCGGAACCTATTCGGGGCTTGCGGAGGCACGGTTTCTGCAGGTGCATTCGCGTCCTCGCGCTGCGAATCAGGCGCGCTGACAACCACAGGGGACTGCGCGAGATGAGCGAGGGGTCAGACCTTCCGCCTCCTGTCCAGACGGGGGAGCCGAATCAGGAACGGCCGACCCTCAAGACAATCGCGGCGGCGACCGGCCTTGCGATTGCCACCGTCAGCCGCGCCCTGAAGGATGCCCCCGACATCGGCGAAGAAACCAAGCGCCGCGTGCGCGAGGTCGCCAAGACCGTGGGCTATCGTCCGAACCGCGCAGGCGTTCGCCTGCGCACCGGCAAGACCAATGTCATAGCACTCGTCCTGTCGTCGGAAGAGGACGTGATGAACCACACCTCGCGGCTGATCTATTCCGTCGCTGCGGCGTTGCGGGGTACGGCCTATCATCTGGTCGTCATGCCCTACTTTCCCGACCAGGATCCGATGGACCCCATACGCTACATCGTCGAGACGGAAAGCGCGGATGGCGTCTTGTTGAACCAGACCCATCCCGATGATCGGCGCGTGCGCTACATGTCGGAACACGCCTTTCCCTTCGCCACCCATGGGCGAACGGAGATGGACATCTCGCACCCCTATTTCGATTACGACAACAACCTGTTCGCGCAAAAGGCAGTCGGCATGCTCGCGGCGAGGGGGCGCAGGCGACTGATGCTGGTGCAGCCGCCGCGTGTCCAGACCTATTCGGGCCACATGGTCGCGGGGTTCACGGCAGCCTGCGCCGCTGCGGGGCTCGAGGCGACACTTCTGCGGGATGCCACGTCAGACTCGCCCATCTCGGCGATCTCGGCGGCAATAGGCACCCAGATCAGCGAGACGGCCGCGCCCGATGGGTACGTCTGCGGGTCGACTTCGGGCGCCATCGGCGCCGTCATTGCGGCAGAAGCCTGCGGTCTGGTGGTAGGCCGCGACTTCGATACCGTGGCGAAAGAGGCATTCCCCTTCCTGCAGTATTTCCGC
>Ga0335397_10008614_pt1 | contig 12831 bp, 10 predicted proteins | sample MAT04_FD_205740 | JGI IMG/M metagenome (GOLD analysis project Ga0335397, IMG submission 205740) | Freshwater microbial communities from Lake Fryxell liftoff mats and glacier meltwater in Antarctica - MAT-04 (spades assembly) (version 2) ...
CTCGGGCGCACAGGCTGGCTTCGCACTGCTCGCGATGAGCGCGCTCGTCGTCGTGCGCCGCCGTCGCGCACGACGCGCGGTGGGCTGATCGACGCAGCGCCGCTCTGCGCGGGCCGCGCGTTCTATCCTATTGCAGCGACGCGATCGCCTCGCCGATGCGCTTCACGCCTTCGCGGATGAGCTCGGTCGACGTCGCGTACGAGAGGCGCACATAGCCTGGCGCGCCGAACGGCGTGCCTGGGACGACGGCGACGCGCGCCTCTTCGAGCAGCCACTTCGCGACGGCGATGTCGTCGGTGAGCTCGTGTGTCCCCGCCTTCTTGCCGTAGAGACCAGCGACGCTCGGGAACGCGTAGAACGCGCCCTCCGGCATGCGGCAGCGAATGCCGGGCAGCGCGTTGAGGCCGCTGACCATCACCTGCCGGCGCTCGTCGAAGACGCGGTGCATCGCATCGAACGCGGTGTCCGGCCCTTCGAGCGCGGCGATCGCGGCGTATTGCGCGACGGCCGTCGGGTTCGTCGTGCTCTGGCTCTGCACCATATCGACGGCCTCGCAGACGGCCTTCGGCGCGAGGATCCAGCCGATGCGCCAGCCGGTCATCGCGTAAGTCTTCGAGACGCCGTCGACGACGACCAGCCGGTCTTTCAGATCCGGCGCGAGCTCGAGGATCGAGCGCTGCTCGAAGCCGCCGTAGACGAGGCGCGCGTAGATCTCGTCGGTGATGATCCAGAAGTCGTGCTTGCGCGCGACCGCGGCGATCGCCTCGAGCTGCGCCGGTGTGTACGCGGAGCCCGTCGGGTTCGACGGAGTGCACAGGATGAGCGCCTTGGTGCGCTTCGTGATCGCGCGCTCGAGCGCCGCAGCGTCGAGCACGAAGCCATCTTCTTCGCGCGTCTCGACCACCACTGGCGTCGCGCCGAGCATGCGCACCTGCTCGGGATAGCTGACCCAATACGGGGCCGGGATGATGATCTCGTCGCCGTCTTCGAACAGCGCGAGCGCGAGGTTGAACAGCGAGTGTTTCGCGCCGACCGAGACGACAACCTCGTCCGGCGTGTGCGTGACTCCGCCGCGGCGCTTCTTCGAGTCGGCGCAGATCGCCTCGCGCAGCTTCAGCAGACCGCGCACCGCCGTGTAGTGGCTCGCGCCCTCGTCGATCGCGCGCTTGGCCGCGTCGCGAATGTGATCCGGCGTCTGAAAATCGGGCTCCCCGACGCCGAACGAGATGACGTCGATGCCCTTTTTGCGGAGCTCGGCAGCGCGCTGCGAGATGGCGAGCGTGGCAGAGGGCTGAACACTTTGAAGGCGCGTTGCGAGGCTGCGGGTCACGGCGACTGACTCCTGATGACGGGACGTTCTACGCACCAAACGAGCTGCTCACTACCCACCCGAAAGAGCTGCTCATGGCACAGCACTCTGCTTCTCTTTCACGACCATCACGGTGCAGGTCGCGCCACGCACGACCTTCTCTGCACAGCTGCCCAGCAGCATCCGTTCGAGGCCGGTGCGGCCGCTGGTGCCGACGACGATTCCGTCGACGGCGTGCTCGCGCGCGATGCGCAAGATCTCGACGTCCGGGCGGCCGTGCACGGCGCGGTAGCGCAGCTCGATCGTGCCGGTCAGCGCAGTGCCGTCCGCCGCGACGAGCTCCTTCTCGGCGACCTCGCGCATGCGCGTCACGGCAGACTCGATCGCCTGCAGCTCGCTCTCGTCGTCGCCCTTCACGTCCTCTGTGACCACGTGGAGGAAGTAGATCTCGCCAGCTGCGAGCCCGAGCGCGTACTGCGCCGCGAAGCGGCACGCCAGCCGAGACACCTCGGTGAAGTCCATCGCGACGAGAAGTTTGATCACGCGCGCTCTGTAACACGGAATGGGGGCGACGAAAAAGCCGCGCCGCCGACGCGAACGGCGGCCGCGAATGACACACGGCCTGTGCCACGCTGCGACCGTGAAAAAAGGCGCCCCGACGACATGCGTCGAGGCGCCTCGATGAACGGCGATCGCGCGTCTCAGGGGCCCGCCGCGAAATAGCGAGATCGCCAGCCGGCGCCGAGCGCGCCGCCGCTGGCGGGCCCTCAGAGCAGGATGACGCCGCCCGTCGGCGGGACGACGATGTAGACGTTGCGGAAGTCGAGATCCGCGACGCCGTTGCCGACGACGATGATCTTCGCCTGATGGATCTCGGTACGCACCGGCGTCGGCCGCACGTCGTTCCAGAAGTCAATGGTGAACACCACCTGCGTGCCGGGGATCACCTCGTAGAAGGTCGTGCCGTCCTTCGAGGCGTAGGTCACACCTGGGATCGGCCCGCTCTCGCCCGCGGGGCCGTAGCCCTCGAACGGCACGATATTCTTGATGAACTGCGTCGCGTCGAAGCCATCGGGGTTGCCGAGCACGTTCTCGGTGCGCGTGCTGACGTCCTGCGGCGTGCCGCCGACGAGCGAGGTGATGCCGTTGATGATCTGATCCGCGGTCGACGACGCGGCGCCGGTGAAGACCAGCGGCGAGCCATCCGAGCGCACGCTGCCGGTGCGGCGCGCCATCTCTTCCATGTCTGGGCCCGATTCTGCGTAGCCGACATTCGCGCCGATGAAGCGCGCGCCGATCGCGTTCATCGCGTCCGCCGCCATCGCGAACGAGACTGGGCCGGTGATGCCCGCGTAGTCGTTCGAGGGATCGACGCCGTTGTGCCAAGGCGCATCGGACACGAGCACGACGATCGGCAGCGCGCCTGGACGGAAGCACGGATAGCCGACGCGCACACCGGGCTCATCGGGGATGCTCGGGCAGCTCTTCGGCGGGATCGTCTCGGTGCCGAGCGTGTCGTGGCTGTACGTCATCCCGGCACCACTCGCGGTGAGATACACGCCTGCGGTGTTGGACTCGGGCGTGTCGCTGCCGTCGTTCACGGTGAGAGAGAGCGCCCTGTTGACCGCGCCAAGGTCGTCGGTGATGTCGACCAAGTGGATGTAGGGCTTGTCGGCGCGAGAGGCGAAGAAGCCCTCCACCGTGCCGTAGCCGCCCGCGGGGAAGTCATCGAAGTGCCCGACACCGAACTGCGCGTCGCGGACGAGCCCGGCGACAGCTGTCGTGATCGACATCAGGGAAGAGTTGACGTCGTCGATCGCACCCTGCATCGAGCCGGTCGTGTCGATGAGGAAGTAGACGTCGGCCTTCGAGATGTTCGTGCCGAAGCGCAGCGGCCGCATGGCGCGCTCGCCGTTGTACGGGAGCACGACGAAGTAGTCGGTCGCCGGCACCGTGCTGGTCGGATCCGTCGGGCTGGTGCCCGCGGTGCGCTCGACCAGATCGGTAAAGCCGTCGCCGTCGGTGTCGACGAGCGTCGGGTCCGTGCCGCCGGTGATCTCGTCGCCATCGAGCACGCCGTCGTTGTCGGAGTCGACGTCTTGGAAGTCCGGCTGGAAGTCCCCGTCGCTGTCGCGCGGCGAGCACTCGCCGACGGTGCCCGCCTCGGCGGAGTCTGGAATGCCGTCACCATCGTCATCGGGATTGCCGACACCTGCGCCCTCGAGCGAGTCGGCGATGCCGTTGCCGTCGGAGTCGCCAGGCACACACGGGCGGCCGCCGCCATCGCCGCGCACGCCGCCGTCGGTGCCGCGTCCACCGCGCACACCACCACGGCGCGAGCCAGAGCAGCCACCGGCCGCGAGCGAAAATGCGACCAGAATCGAGAGCGCGAAGAGCGAAGTGCGACGCATAGAAGACTCCTCCGCGCGGTGCGCGCGGGCCCGGCCAAATTCGTTTGTACCGCAACGAACGTGTGCAACACAACGCCCCCCCGAGGCGAGCGTGCGCTTGCTCTCTCTTCAGGGGCACGGATCTTCGCACGGCGGGCGCTGGTCGGCGTCGCCGCATGGCGTCGCCGCTCGCGCTGAGGTCCGCACAGCCGTGACCGCGGGGCGCGTGGGCGCCGCGGTCACCGCTACCGAGCGTCAGTGGGCGCTCCGAGCGACGGATCGTCCGGCCGATCGTCCGCCTCGGCGACGCGTGTGAGCTCCGCGCGCAGCACGTACATCTGCTCGACGCCGAGCCCCTGCCCCACGAACGAGGCGCCGTAGACCAGAGCCGCGAGGACGAGGGCCAGCGGCGCGACGTAGAGCCCGATCGGGGTCATCGCGAGCGAGAGCTGCACGAGCCCGAAGAGAAGCGCGAACGCGAACAGCCCGAGCATCGTGGCGTACAAGAGGACGTAGAGCGCCCACACGTACGGATCGGGCCCGAATCGACAGACGAGCACCGCGCCGCCATCCTCGCCGGGCTCCATCTGCGCGACGATCTGCGGCGACCAGAAGTGGTTCTCGCCGCCGGCGACCGCGAGCTCGACGCGATGCTCGAACGCAATGCCGCGCACCGCCCTCGACCGCTTGACGAGGGCGTTGACGCGATCTCTCACTTCCGTCGGCGGGAGCGAGGTGCGTAGCGTGAAGCGAGGGCGCGGCGTCGGACGGGCCATTTCGATCAGATACGCACGTCGATCGCGCGCGCATCTCCACTGCTTAGCCCTGAGCAAGCGCGTGTTGCCGGAATCCGAAACGCCCCGAGTCGGTCCGCTCGTGAGCGTCGGACTTCTCCACGCAGCACGCGTCGTCCGCGCGTCCATTGCGTGCGACGCCGCGAATCGGCTACCAACGCGGACACTATGACAACGAGACTCGACGCATGCGGGCGCGCGCTGGTAGCGCTCCTCGCGATCGCGTGTAGTGGCTGCGGCGTGACGCTGAGCACCACGGCGCCGAGCGCGCTGCCGAGCGGCGCGCTCACGGTGCGCTCACTCGCGAGCCGGCGCTGCATGCACGGGGCGACAGGCGCGGACAGTCCCTATCGCGAGCCGCTGCCTGGGCCGGTGACGGATCCGGAGCTCGCGCGGCACCTCGAGAGCTTCGACCCGCGGGTTCGTCGCACCGCCGTCGCGGCTGGGCTCGAGTCGCTGCTGGCGCGCACGATGCGCGAGCGCGACGCAGCGACGGATCCGCACGACCATGGATTTCTGTCGATGCGTCAGGAGCTTGTGCAGCGCATCGGCTCGCTGCAGACGCAGCTGACGGCGATGGAGTTCGAGTGTGACTGCGTGCGCGCGCTGCTCTACGCGGTGCTGAGCGACTACGAAGAAGGCGAGACCGATCGACAGCTCGCGTACACGATCGCGTCGCTCGTCGCCGGCACCGCGGCGAGCATCGTCGCGGCGTCGTGGGATCTCGCCAACGCGCACGCCGACGAGCCGTTTGGTGAAGACGTGCCGCTCGTCATCTCGATCGGCGGCGCGGTGGTGAGCACGGCGCTCGGCGCGGCCGTGCTGGTGCGGCAGCCGCGCGAGATCGTGTACGCGCACGAGCACAACATCCTCACGCCGATCGTCACCGGCGCGGATCCGGGGTTTCTCTATCCGACGTTCGTGTTCTCGCTGCTGACGATGCCCGTGGTCGGCGGCGGGCCGACGCCGCGCGACGAGCTCGTCGCTGCGTGGCACGCGGCCGTGGAGGACACCGTCGCGGAGGACGAGCGTGCGCTGGCGGAGTCGATCGTGTACGGCACCGGCGGGATGTACGATCCGCGCTTGCTCTCGCTGCACCAAGACTTACTGCAGCTGCTCGGCGCCGCGCTCGACTCACTGGCGCGGGACATCGATCTGCTCGACCGCGCAGTCGCGATCGCGCTCGAAGCGGACTTCGACGAGCGCGAAAACGACGACGCGGCGCACTGAGCCGCGACCGACCGGCGAACCGCTGAATAGCGCTTCAGAGCAAGATCGGACCGCCCTCGGGCGGCACGACGATGTAGACGTTGCGGAAGTCGAGATCGGCGACGCCGTTGCCGACGACGATGATGCGCGCTTGGTGGATCTCGGTGCGCAGAGGCGTCGGGCGCACATCGTTCCAGAAGTCGATGGCGAACACGACCTGCGTTCCGGGGATCACTTGGTAGAAGGTGGTCGTGTCCTTCGACGCGTAGGTCACGCCCGGGATCGGACCGCTCTCGCCCGCCGGCCCGTAGCCCTCGACCGGCACGATGCTCTTGATGAACAGCGGTGCGTTGAAGTCGTCGGGGTTGCCGGCGACGTTCTCGGTGCGCGTGCTGACGTCTTGCGGCGTGCCGCCGACGAGCTGCGCGACGCCGTCGACGACCGCTGTGGTGAGCCCGCTGCCATCACCATTGATATCGAACACCAGCGGCATGCCGCCGACGGTGACTGCGCCGGTGTCGCGCGCGATCGCCTCGTAGTCGGCGCGGCCGGTGCCCTGCGAGAACACGCCGATGACCCGCGCGCCGATGCCGTTGAGCGCGCTGACCGTCTCCGTGTAGGAAGGCGCCGGGAACGAATACGTCTCTGCGCCGCCGGGGCCGTTGTGGAAGTTGTAGTCGCCGAAGAGGATGACGATCGGCAGCGCGCCAGGGCGGAAGCACGGATAGCCGCGGCGCACGCCGACCTCGTCGGGGATCGACGGGCAGGTCACGCCGTCGGGGATGGAGCCGCCGGGCCAGCTGAGCCCCATGCCGCTCGCGGTTGCGTGGAGCGCGGGGACGTACGACTCCGCGCCGTCACTGCCGCCGTGGCACGGGAGGCCTTCGACCGCGTCGAGGATGTCCCAGCGGCCGTTGGGGCCGCCGCTGATGGTCCCGATATCGCTCGTCCCGGCGTTGCGCGGGCAGGTCGTCGGGCCGGCCGCGATCGACCACGCGCCGATGTCCTGATCCGCGGGCGCGATCGAGCGGAGCAAATAGAACGGCAGGTCGGGAGACGAGCCGTAGCCGCCATACGGGAAGTCATCCATGCCGCCGGCGCCGAACTGCACGTTCGGGATCGCGCTGGCGATGCCGGGGATGATCGTGTCGACGAGGCCGCGGATGAGGTTGGTGCGCTCGCCGCCCATCGAGCCGGTCATGTCGACGAGGAAGAAGACGTCGGCCTTGGTGATGTTCGTGCCGAAGCGCAGCGGCCGCATCGCGCGATCGCCGTTGTAGGGCAGCACGACGAAGTAGTCGGTGTCGGCGACGCGATCGGCGGCGTCGGTGGGGCTGGTGCCGGCGGCGCGCTCGACGAGATCGGTGAAGCCGTCACCGTCGGTGTCGACGTTGGTCGGATCGGTGCCGGCGCCGGCCTCGTCGGCGTCGAGGATTCCGTCGTTGTCGGAGTCGGTGTCCTGGTAGTCGGGCGTGCCGTCGCCATCGCTGTCGCGCGGCGAGCATTCACCGACGGTGCCCGCCTCGGTCATGTCCGGGATGCCGTCGGCGTCGTCGTCGGGATTGCCGACGCCCGCACCCTCGAGCGAGTCCGCGATGCCGTTGCCGTCGCTGTCACCCGGCGTACACGGCGGGCCGCTCGTGCCATCGCGTGGGGGCGCGCCAGAATCACGCTCACCGCGACGCCCACCGACACGTGCGTCACCACACGCGCTCAGCAGCGAGAGAAGTGCAGCCGCGAAACCGACACCAAAGACGAAGCGCGTGCGAGTCATACGACCTCCGGGCGCTGCGGTGAGCAGCAACCACTACTATTGCAGCATTGGCGATGGCACCACAAGGGGGCCTTCCACGATCAAGTCACTGCGCGCCGACTCTCGCCGGCGCACACGGACTCTCGCCGGCGCACATCGCGGTGGGCGATCAGCCGAACGGAATCGGGTTCGCGGGGACGACGATGTAGACCTCGCGCGTGTCGAGGATCGACGAGCCTCCGCCGCGCACATCGATGAGCGCGACGAACAGCTCCGCGCGATCGGTGCCGCGGAAGAAGTCGTTCTGGAACGTGATCTGGAACGTCACGCGAGTGCCCGGGATCACGCCGAAGAACGTCGACAAGTCGATTCTCCCGACCGCCTGGTCGGCCGCGACGCCCGCGGGTGGCACGAAGCACGGTTCGATCGCTGGCGTCGCGCGGCAGCCCGGCGTGCGGCGCTTCACGAACATGACGGCGTTCGCGAGCGGATTGGACTCTGCGCGGACGCCGGTGTCGACGTCGAGCGGAACGCGCGTCGCGACCGTCTCGATGGCGCCCGCGATGGTGTCGGCGAACACGGACGTCGACGCGCTGTTGGGCAGGTCGTAGACGAGTTCGTTGCCGTCGAGGTCGGTCGAGCCAGTCGCGTCTGCGGTGCTTTTCAGGAAGTAGCAGGGGCTGGAGCCGGCAGGCGCGAGTGGGCCAACGCAGCTCGCGCCACCCGAAGCGTTGACGCCGATGAACTTCGCGCCGCGGCGGTTCATCGCCGCGATCGCCTCGTCCCAGAGTGGCAAGACTGGGTCGACGTCCGCGTACGGGCCGCAGCTCGGGTCCTCGCCGGGCGGGCCATTGTGTGAGCAGATGTCGGTGAAGAGCACGATGATCGGCAGCGCGCCTTCGCGGAAGCAGGGCGCCCCCCAGCCACCGTCGAGGCACATTCCCTGGTAGTTCGGCATCGTGTACGTCGCGCCGCCGCCGAAGGCGCCGCCATACGTCCACGTCCCGCCTGCGCCGGTGACGATCGAGTGCAACGCGATCGTCTGAGACTCCGGTCCGTCCGCGCCGTTGTGCATCCTGATGCCGTTGAACGCGGTTTGAACCGCGCTCGCCATTGCTGGCGGGGTCATGCGGATCGCGAGGATGAACGGCTCGTCCGGCGACGAGCCCCAGCTCGCGAACGGCATGTCGTCGTGCTGACCGCCGCCGAACCACGCATCGGGGATGGTCTCGCCGACGCGATCGATGAGGCCGGTGCCAGGCGTCGTAACGGTGGCCTTGACGTTGTTGACGGTGCCGGACATCGAGCCGGTGGTGTCGGTCACGAAGAAGATGTCGGCGACGCGGAGGTTCGTGCTGAAGTTGAGCGCGCGCGTCTGCGGGGCGGCTGCATAGGGCAGCACGAGGTAGAAATCTTCTTCGCGGATCCTGCAGCCCGCGCTGTTGCCGCAGGTGCAGACCGTGATGTCGACGCCCGGTGCGGGCACGCCGCCCGGGCAGTTGCGCTGTGCGAACGCGCCCTCGAACAGATCGTCGACGCCGTCCGAATCGGTGTCGAACGCGCACGGGTCGGTGCCGACCGCGATCTCTTGGCCATCGGAGAGACCGTCGTTGTCGCTGTCGGTGTCGATGACGTCGGAGAAGCCGTCGCCGCCGTAAGCCGAGTCGTCCGGGTTGAGCGGCGTGCGCGTCACTGGGCTGACCTCGGCGTCACAGACGCGGGGCGGCGTCGCCGTCTCGCCGTCGCCCGCTTCGACCGAGTCTGTCACCTCGTCGCCGTCGGAGTCGAGATCGCGGAAGTTCGCCGTCCCGTCGCCGTCGAGGTCCATGCTGCCTTCGGTGGCGTCGAGGATCGTGTCGCCGTCCGAGTCGTCGTCGCGCAGATCGGGCGTGCCATCCGCGTCGGTGTCGGCGGGCGTCGCGCCGGCGCCGAATTCGATCGCGTTGGGAATGCCGTCGCCGTCGAAGTCCGTCTCGCGCCAGTCGGGAACGCCGTCGCCGTCTGCGTCGCCCGTCTGCGTCGAGTCGTCGACGCCGTCGGCGTTCGCATCGCGATCGAGGAAGTCGGGGATTCCGTCGAGGTCGGAGTTGACTGGCCGTGACTCACAGTTATCGTCGCCGCCCTCGATTCGGTCGGTGATACCGTCGCCGTCCGAGTCGTCGTCGGAGGAGTTCGCGGTCCCGTCCCCGTCGGCGTCGTCGGTGCCTTCGTCCATCATGCTGATGTAGTCGCCATCGGGATCGTCTTCGGGGCTGCAGCGCAGGATGGGGCCGCTGTCGCCGCCCGCGTCGCGCACGACGGGAGCGTCGTCATCGCCGCAGCCGGCGACGCCGAGGATGGCGGCGAGCACGATCGCGAGCGGCCACGAACGCTGGCGATAAGTCATCGGAGAGGATCCTGTCGACACGAGATGCATGAGAGCGGACTGAGCTGAACTCACGGCGGACCGCACTATGCAATTGGGGTACCTCGGTAACAAGCGGGCGAAGTGCACAGTTGTCACCTCGCCGAGCCGTGCCAGGGTGTGCCGGCCCGGGCGGATCTGAGCGCTTGGACGCGCCGCCACGGATTGACAACGGCGGATCGGAGCGGTAGTCGAGGCGGCCACCGGGACGCCCGGCGGAGAGGAGAGTCGATGCGGTCGAATGTAGCGCCCCTCGCGGGGCTCATGGTGGCAGGCGCGCTGGTGCTGGGCGCCGGCTGCGGTCCGGCATACCCGAACTGCGGCGAAGACTCCGACTGCCACCAGGGCGAATATTGCGTGAACGGACGCTGCCAGCTGTGTCGCGGCGATGCGGACTGCCCCACGGGCCAGTCGTGCGCCTCGGGCAGCTGCGAGCCGACCGCCGGCTACTGCACGTCGAACGAGCAGTGCCAGGACGGCGAAGAGTGCCGCGAGAACCGCTGCACGCGGGTCGCATCGACGCAGACCGATCTGCCGCCGCCGACCACCGACGAGACCGGCGGCGCGAGCCCATGCGACATCGCGGCGATCTACTTCGAGTTCGAGTCGAACGACCTCAGCGCGAGCGCGCGCGATCAGCTGCAGACCGTCGCGCGCTGCATGACCGAGCGCAATTACTCCCATCTGCACCTCACCGGCGGCTGCGACGAGCGCGGCACCGAAGAGTACAACCTCGCCCTCGGCGAGCGCCGCGCGCGCGCGGTGCGTGACTTCTTGCAGTCGCTCGGCGTCGACGCCGGCAAGCTCAGCGTGTCGTCGACGGGCGAAGAGTTCGCGCGCGGCTCCGATGAAGCGGGCTGGTCGCGCGATCGGAACGTCGCACTCGAGGCGCGGTGACGAGCCGCTCGACACGACGCGCGGTGATGTCGCTGGCGATCGCCTCAGCGTTGATCTCGACGACGCTCGTCGCTGGCTGCTTCTGGACCAGCAAGGGCGAGGGCGAGCGGCTCGGCACGGCGTCGAGCGATCACGCGCGCCGCCTCACCAAGCTCGAGACCAGCACGCAAACGGAGCGTGAGACGCTGCACGCCGCGATCGGCAGCGCGCAGGTGAAGGTGCACGAGCTCGAAGAAGTTCTCGAGCGAGCGACCGCCGTCGTCACCCGCAACAGCGCCGACACTGGCGCGCTGGTGCAGCAGCTGCAGGCGCAGCTCGCCACGCTCGAGGGCCAGATCGCCGAGCTGCGCAACAGCAACGAGCAGCTGACGCGGCAGCTCTCGACGCAGCGCGCGGAGATGGACGAGCGCATCACCCAGGTCGCACGCAAGGCGGGCATCGACATGCCGCTGCCTGCCAACGAGATCCCCGCCGACAAGACCGAACACTTCGCCGCCGCCTTCCGCGCCTACCAGAGCAGCGACTACTCGCGCTCGCGCGCCCTCTTCCGCGAATATCTCACGCGGTACGCCACCGACGACCAAGCCGACAACGCGCAGTACTGGATCGGCGCGAGCTACCTCCAAGAGGGCAAGCCAGCCACCGCGCTCGGCGAGCTGCGCAAGGTGATCGCCGAACACGCGAGCGGCGACGCCGTCGACGAAGCGCTGTTCGACATGGGCGACGCCTTCTACCGGCTGCACGCCTGCACTGACGCCCGCACCACGCTCGACGCGCTCGTGCGCACCCAGCCGCGCTCTCCCCTGCTGACGCGCGCGCGCGACAAGCTCCGCGAGATTCAGCGCGCCCCGCGCGGCTATTGCACGTCGTAACGGCTGCGCGGGCTTTTGCGCTGCGCGCGGCTTGCTGTGCGGCTTTTTGCCCTGCGTGAGCTTGCTGTGCGACTTGCGCTGCTGCGTGAGCGTGCTGTCAGGCTTCTTGCGCTGCCGTGTGAGCGTGCTGTCCGGCTTCTTGCGCTGCTGCGTGAGCGTGCTGTCAGGCTTCTTGCGCTGCCGTGTGAGCGTGCTGTCCGGCTTCTTGCGCTGCTGCGTGAGCGTGCTGTCAGGCTTCTTGCGCTACGTGAGCTTGTTGTGCGGCTTCTTGCGCTGCGCGCGCGGCTCCCCCCCTCAAGATTCATCACATCTCGCAAGGTCACGGCGTCGCTGTGCGAAGTTGCCCCTGGCAGGGGCGGGCTCTCACCCCCTCCCAGCCTCCCCCTCGAAGGGGGAGGAGTTTTTTCGTAAGTAAGTCCTCTCGGGGGAGGATGGTCGAGCGGCCTTGTGTAGCTGGCTGCACATCGCAAGTGCGGTGAGCGAGGTCCTGCGGATTGTCTGGGTCGGGTAAGAGCTGGCTTTTTTCGGACGCCGCCGGTGGCGTGATTGAGCACGATCCCGGCCCACACCCGCCTCGCAGCAACCGCTCCGAAAGCCCCCTTTCCAAGGGGGTTGGGGGTGCCTCACATCGCCGCGCTTCGAGTGCGCGCGCCGTAAGGCTTTACCATCGGAAAGCCCCCCTCGAACGAGGGGCTGGGGGAGGTTCCCCGCGCGGGAGCGCAACGATTGAGGCTCAAAAAGAAGTGATGAATCTTAAGCTCCCCCCAGCCCCCTCGTGCGAGGGGGAGTTCTCCGCTTTGGCGCGCTGGTGGAGACTGCACTCGCTGGGCGGAGAGGCGCGGCACCCCCCAACCCCCCTTGGAAAGGGGGGCTTTGGAAGGGAGGTAGGGATTCGAGAGCGCTCGCCGCTGCAAGCTCGCAGCCGTGGCCGCCCGGAGCAACAGTCCACAAGTTTCCCCTCCGAAAGCCCCCTTTCCAAGGGGGTTGGGGGTGCCTCACATCCCGCCGGCCGAGTGCAATCTCCGCCGATCGCGCCCACCGGAAAGCCCCCCCTCGCACGAGGGGGCTGGGGGGGTTCAAGATTCATCACATCTCGCAAGGTCACGGCGTCGCTGTGCGAAGTTGCCCCTGGCAGGGGCGGGCTCTCACCCCCTCCCAGCCTCCCCCTCGAAGGGGGAGGAGTTTTTTCGTAAGTAAGTCCTC
>Ga0335397_10008615_pt1 | contig 12831 bp, 11 predicted proteins | sample MAT04_FD_205740 | JGI IMG/M metagenome (GOLD analysis project Ga0335397, IMG submission 205740) | Freshwater microbial communities from Lake Fryxell liftoff mats and glacier meltwater in Antarctica - MAT-04 (spades assembly) (version 2) ...
TGCGTTGGCGCGCTGGATCGTGAATCGCGAAGTGATCAGCTTTTCGTGCAAATCAGGGCTGATGCTGCCGCTTTTCCAGTTCGACTTCGACCAAGGCTGTGTGCGCAGCTGCGCGGTGGCGGCGCTCTCGGAACTGACAGAGGTGATGACCGAAAACGAAGTTGCATGTTGGTTTGCCCAACCGAACACATGGTTGGACGGCGCCGTTCCAGCCCAGACACTGTTGATTGACTCGCCAGCTGTGCTCGCCGCAGCGCGGGCAGATCGCTTCGTGGCCAAGGGCTGAAAGAGGGTGCGCCTGCAGCGCACAGAGTCTCGTGGCTTGCTCATCGGTGAGGGCATCCGCCCGGAGACGGCAAAAGTCATCGGCGAACGGGCCTTGGCGCAGTCGGGCATGCGTGACGTCGGGCGCGTGCTGTCAATGCACGTCGGGCCGCGAGGTCGAGCGACAGGTTCGAGAATGTTTAGCGATGATCAAGCGCTTGTTCATCGAGCCCGGCTCGGCGCCACTGCGCCAGCAATGGTCGCGCACCGGTGCCGTCCGCCCGCTCGCCGAAATACCCGCCGCGTCAGGGCCTGCACCGTCGATGCTGGAGCCGTGAAAACTTTTTTATCGATGCAGATGGGTGGGCCAGCGAACAGATGGCAGCGTGCGGGGCGCAAACAATTGGGCTTGCTGTTGCTGCCGTTCAAGCAACAGTGCCCAAGACCCGTTCACAAACCTGCTTGAAGGGAAATCAAATGACCGCTGCCAAACCCGGCTTGTACGCCAACATAAAGGCAAAACAGGATCGCATTGCTCACGGTAGCAATGAGCACATGCGCAAGCCCTCAGAGCCAGGTGCACCCACCACTGAGGACTTCGAAAAAGCCAAAAAACCTCCTGCAAATAAAAAAGCCACGAAATCGTGATTGGGCTTCACAGCGGACAGGGATGTACTGACATCCAAGCGCTGTTCCGCAGCATCCTCGTGCCGTGTCGATCGGGAAACGTCGATCAATGCACTTTTCATCGCCAACCGTTCCTGTCGTTGACCAATGCGCGGATGCGCAGACGTTCAACAACCCCTACTTGATAAACCGCCCGCAGAAAGCCACCCAATGTCTACAGACACCAACGCCGAACAGCATCTGTGGCCCCTCATCAAGGGCATCAAATTCGCCATGTTCACCACGCACCACGTCAACGGCCATCTCCATTCGCGGCCGATGACGACGCAGAACAAATCCATGCTGGACGACAAGCTGTGGTTTTTCATGTCGGCCACGGGCGATACGACGCAAGATCTCGCACAACAGCCACAGGTCAACATCAGTTACGCGGACAAGGGCCAGGACATTTACGTTTCTGTGTCGGGTTCAGCCCACGTGGTTGACGACAAAGTCCAGCGCCAGGCGTTGTGGACGAAGTTTGCCCAAGCGTGGTTTCCCGGCGGCGTTGACGACCCCGACCTTGCCCTGGTTTGCGTGACGGTAAGTCACGCGCACTACTGGAACGTGACCGAGAGCAAGCTGACCCAGCTGTTTGTGATGGCCAAAGCCGTGTTTACAGGCGAGAAGCCGGAAGCGCTGGGTGAGTCGGGCGAGGTCAGGTTAAGCAGCGACTCCCGGACTTGATGGCCATCACCGCAAAGCATTCCTCTGCGCAGGATTGGTTTAGTTCGCGAAAGCCCTTTCAGCGCGGGTTCCGGGGAAGGCAATGAGCCGAACGGTGGTGGATTTCGGTCAGGATTGTCCTGGCTTGTAACCCGGGCGCGGTGAACGGTGACCCACTGGCCGTGGCAACGGTGGGCGCGGATGCCAGATTTGCCGTAACTGCCGCGATTGCAGAGATTGCCGGGACTCTCGAGAAGTTCGCCGTGTGATCATCAAACGATGACACGCCCCTATGACCTGATCGTGTTCGGCGCCAGCGGCTTCACCGGCCGCTTGATTGCCGAGGTTCTGCTTCACAACCACGGCGTCAACAAAACCCTGCGCTGGGCCATGGCTGGGCGCAGCCTGACAAAACTGCAGGAAGTACGGTCGGGGCTCGGCGCCGACAAATCCTTGGACCTGCTGGCCGCCGATGCCGCTGATGCAGCCGCCATGGGCCGGCTTGTTGCGCAGACCCGTGCCGTCATCAGCACTGTGGGGCCGTACCAGCTGTATGGCAACGCCTTGGTGCAAGCCTGTGCCAGGGCCGGCACGGATTACGTTGACCTGTGCGGTGAACCAGGCTGGATGGCACACATGATTCCGCGCCTGCAAGGCCCGGCCCAAGCCAGCGGCGCGCGCATCGTGTTTTCTTGCGGATTTGATTCCATCCCCTTTGACCTGGGGGTCACCTTTCTTCAACACCACGCGCTGCAGACCTTCGGCGTGCCCTTGCAACGGGTGGGCTGCCGCGTGGGTGCAATGAAGGGCGGCCCCTCGGGCGGCACCATCGCCAGTCTGCTGGCCACCGTTGAAGCCATGCGACGTGAACCCGCCCTGGCCCGCAGCATGGCCAACCCCTTTGCGCTCACGCCTGGCTTTGTTGGCCCAACCCAACCCGACGGCCAGGGCGCCTGGTACGACCCCCTGGCCCAGGCCTGGACGGCGCCGTTTGTGATGGCCGCCATCAACACCAAAAACGTGCACCGCACGAACGCGCTGCGGGGTCACCCCTGGGGCCGCGACTTCGTCTACGACGAGCGGGTCTTGGCCCGCGACAAGGCTGTGGCCCACACCCTGGCACGCCAGGACCGCATGCAGAACATGGCGCTGGCCTTTGGCCCTGTGCGGGGTTTGTTGAAGCGCTTTGTGCTGCCCAAACCGGGTCAAGGCCCGACCCGCCAGCAGCGCGAGAACGGTCACTTTGAGCTGCTGTTCATGGGCCAGACGAGTGATGGCCGCAGCCTGCAAGCGCGGGTGCGGGGCGACCGCGACCCGGGCTACGGATCGACCAGCAAAATGGTCACCGAAAGCGCGCTGTGCCTGCTGGGCGATGTCGACGCCAGCATGACCGGCGGGGGGGTTTGGACAGCCGGTGCGGCCATGGGCATGGCGCTGGTGCGTCGCCTGCAGGCGAATGCGGGCTTGACGTTCGAGCTGCTGCCTCTGTCAGCCAGATAAAGGCGTTGCCCCGAGCATGCTGGACGGCGGGTTTTTCCGGGTTTGTGGATGTGTTTGCCGGCTGCCGTGCCACTGTCGGTGCTGCGCGCACGGAGTGCCCAACAACGCCCTTGCGCGGGCGGCTACCCGGGTGGCTGCATCGCCAACGGTTGACCGACGCTCGGTTTAACCAGTCGTTGCTGGGCAGCGGCAGGCCGCTTTCACATCGGCGCGTCGTCGCCGCCAGGTGACGGCGCCAGCCCTGCCTTGCGAATACGGGTGGGCTTGGCGAGCGGCGCCGCCGCCGCCGCCGCCGCAGGCACGGCGGTCTGCTCGACAAAGAGGGTCGTTGCGTCAACCTGTGGCGTGGTCTGTTCAGGCGTTTCGGGCGCTTCAACGCCTTTGGCGCTATCGGCCATCACCCGCGTGTAAGGCGCCAAGATCTGCACCAGTTGCCCGTAGACCTTGGGGTTGCCGGCCACCACTTCGCGTTGGTAGAGGAAGTCGGCCTCGCCGGTGAAGTTGCCGATCAAGCCACCCGCCTCGGTGATGATGAGCGAGCCCGCCGCTGCGTCCCAGGGCTGCAGGCCGGTTTCGAAAAAGCCGTCGTAGTAGCCGGCGGCCACGTAACACAGGTCGAGTGCGGCCGCGCCCGGTCGGCGCAGCCCGGCGCAGCTTTGCATCACCTCTTCGAACATCGCGACATAACGCTTGAAGTTATCGCCCTTGCGGAAGGGGAAGCCCGTGCCGATCAGCGAGTCGCTCAAACGCGTGCGCTTGCTCACGCGCAAGCGGCGGTCGTTCAGGAAGGCGCCGCGCCCACGCGAGGCGAAGAACATGTCGTTGCGAGTGGGGTCGTAGACCACGGCTTGCTGCACCACGCCCCGATGGGCCAGCGCTATCGACACGGCGTACACCGGGAACCCATGCAGGAAGTTGGTGGTGCCGTCCAGCGGGTCGATGATCCAGGTGTATTCGCTGTGCTTGGCCCCGCGGCTGCGACCTGATTCTTCGGCCAGGATGGCATGGCCTGGATAGGCCTCAAGCAGAGTGTCGATGATGATCTTCTCGGCCGCCTGGTCGACCTCTGACACGAAGTCGTTAGGCCCTTTTTTCCCCACTTTCAAGATATCCAGGTCCAGCGCAGCGCGGTTGATGATGGAAGCTGCTGAACGCGCTGCCTTGATGGCAATGTTGAGCATGGGGTGGAGCGCTTGCGACATGGTGCGACCTGGTGTTGGGGTGAGTGAAGGCCTGGCGATGGAAAAGAGCGGTGGGTCTGGCGCCGACAATGCCGACGATCCCCTCAAGCAGAAGCCGAAGTTTAACGATGCCCATCGACGAGACTGCCAGCGGCAGCGCACCGATCAACGCACCGGTCAGTGCACCCGTGAGTGCGCCCGTCAGTGCAACGGTCAGCGAACCACCCGACACCACCACTTGTTTCGTGCTGGTTGAGCCCAGTCACGCCGGCAACGTTGGGGCTACCGCACGCGCCATGAAGGTGATGGGCTTTTCGGTTCTCAAACTGGTGAATCCGCGTTGGCCTGATGTGCTGACGCGCGACGAGACCCTCGCCCGGGCCAGTGGCGCTGTGGACGTCCTGCAGCAGGCCGAGGTGGTGGCCACGCTGGCCGAGGCCTTGCGCACTTCAACCCATGCCTGCGCCACCGCCATGACACCGCGCGACTTCGGCCCGCCCACGGCCGCGCCACGTCATCATCTGCCGCCCCTGGCCGCACTGGGCCAGCGTGTAGCCTTTGTCTTCGGGCCGGAACGCACGGGTCTGAGCAACGACGACGTCTACCGCTGCAACGTCTGCCTGAGCATTCCCACGGACCCCGCTTACGGTTCGCTGAACCTGGCCCAGGCCGTGCAACTGATCGCCTATGAATGGCGGCAAGCCTTGGGTGGGTTTGCTGTGCAGGCGCGTATTCCTGTCGTGCCTTTGGCCGACGGCGCAGCATTGGACGGCTTGATGGGCCACTGGCAGGGCGTGTTGCAGGCCAGTGGTTTTCTCGACCCCGCTTCGCCCAAGAAGCTGCTGTCGCGGTTGCGGCGCATGGCGTTGCGTGCGGCCTTGACGGCTGAGGAGGTACACATCTTGCGTGGAATCGCCCGAGCCCTTTCCGCGCGTCGCTGACCATGCGTCGCTGACCATGCGTCGCTAATCATGCGTCGCAAGCCGCGAGTCATTTGCCGCTAGCCGCCGGCCGCGCGTCTCCGAACGCGCGTCACTGACGTTCGCGTCGCTGACAGGGTCGCGTTGCCAGGCGCACCAACTTCCCCTGTCGCTGCTGGCTACACTGCCGGGCATGTTTGCACGCCTCAAAGAAGACATCCAATGCATCCTGGAGCGCGACCCGGCCGCGCGTTCGGCGTTCGAGGTGTTGACCTGTTACCCGGGCTTGCACGCGCTGGTGCTGCACCGCCGCGCCAACGCGCTGTATCGCCGCGGCTGGTTCTGGGCTGCGCGTTTTGTGTCGCAGTTCGGCCGCTTCCTGACTGGCGTCGAACTGCACCCCGGGGCCACCATTGGACGCCGGGTGTTCATCGACCACGGCATGGGTGTGGTGGTCGGCGAAACGGCAGAGATCGGTGACGACTGCACCATCTACCAAGGGGTGACGTTGGGCGGTACCTTGCTGACAAGAGGCGCCAAGCGCCACCCGACCTTGGGCCGCGGGGTGATCGTGGGTGCCAACGCCCAGGTGCTGGGTGGCTTCAGCGTGGGTGACGGCGCGCGCATTGGTTCCAATGCGGTGGTTGTCAAGGCGGTGCCGGCCGGCGCCACGGCCGTGGGTAGCGCGGCACGGGTGATCCTGGCCGATGCCGACAACGCCAGGGAAGAGGCAGCGGCCAAGATGGGCTTTTCAGCCTACGGCATCACCCAGGGTGACGACCCAGTCGCCCTGGCCATGAAGGGCTTGATCGACAACGCCGCGGGCCAGGAGCACCAGATTGCGCTGCTCTGGCGGGCCATTGAAAAACTCTCGGCACGTTCGCGCGAACTGCCCGCCGAAGACTGTGTGCCTTGCGACGCGCAGACCACCAAGACCTTCGATGCTGAACGCCTCAACCGCTTGGTGAAGTAGGCCGTCGGCCGCGTTCAGCGTGCGCCGATGACGCTGTTGTCACCCAACAAGGTCAAGCTGATCTCTCCCACCCGGCGCACTTGGTCCGAAACCAGGGCGATGCGCTCGTTCAGGTCTTGCGCCCGCACGGGCCGGCCAAACAGGTAACCCTGGCCATTGCGGCAACCCAGGCGTTGCAACATCACTGCCTGGTCTTCGGTCTCGACGCCCTCGGCCACCGTGTCGACCCCCAGGCTGCGCGACAGGCCCAGGATGGCCTCGACGATCTTGATGCTCTGCGGACGGTCGTGCAGGGTGTGCACAAAACTGCGGTCGATCTTGATCTTGTCGAAGGTCATCTCAGCCAGGTAGCTCAGGCTCGAATAGCCCGTGCCAAAGTCGTCCAGTGTGACGGTCATGCCAGCGCGTTTGAGCGACAGGATGACCTCGCGCGCTCGCGCTGTGTCGTTGACCAAGGCCGTTTCTGTCAGCTCCACATCGAATCGCTTGGGCGACACGCCGTGTTCCTTCAGCACCGCCAGCAGCTGCGTCACCAGGGTCTCGTCCTGGATCTGCTGCGGCGCCACGTTGAACGACAAGCGCCAATGGGGCGGGAATCGCTGCATGTCCTTGCATGCCTGGCCCAGCAGCGACAGCGTCAGCGGCGTGATCAGTCCCGTGTCTTCGGCCAGGGCTATGAATTTGTCGGGTGACAACAGGCCGCGCTCAGGGTGGCGCCAGCGGCACAGCAACTCCAGCGACACGACCTGGCGCCGCTCGAGGTTGACGATGGGTTGGTAGTAGGGCACCAACTGCGCACTGGCGATGCCTTCGCGCAGCGCCTGCTCCAGCTGCGCGCGCTCGGCCATGTCCTCATCCTGTTTGGCGTCGTACAGACAGATTTCGCACTGGCCGGTCTTCTTGGCGCGGTACAGCGCCGAGTCGGCCTTGCGCAGCAGCTCGTCATCCGTGTTGGCGTCGCGCGGGAAGCGGGCGATACCGATGCACGCACCGATGCTGACCGTGAGTTCGCCAAACTGCATGGGCTCCGACAGCAATTCGATGATGCGTTTGGCTGCGCTCACGCCCGTTCGCACACCCTCGGTCTCGTCGAGGACGACCACAAATTCGTCACCGCCATAACGCGAGCGCAGGTCGCTTTCACGCAGGCAGCGGGCCATGCGGCGCGCCACCTCCTTCAGCACCATGTCGCCCACCATGTGGCCGTTGCGGTCGTTGACCGGCTTGAAACGATCCAGGTCGACCATCAACACCGCCAGTTGTTGCCGGTGTTTGCGCGCGCGTGACAACCGGGCTTGCATGGCGTCGTGCAAAGCCGTTCGGTTGTCCATGCCGGTGAGCATGTCAGTAGCGGCCAGCCGCTGCACTTTGGCTTCGGTATCGAGCAGGCCACTGCGTGAACGTTTGAGCCCGTTGGACAGGTGGCGCCACAACAAGAACACACCAATCGCAGTCAAGGCGGTGGCGGCTGCTGCGACCAGGTACGAGCGCGTTTGCAGCTCGCGCCATTCGTTCTGTGTCGCCACCAGCGACGTGGCCGTCAATTCGTGGGTGGCGGCTGCCAAGGCCTGAGTCTGGATTTGATAGCGCTCGCTTTGCAACAGCCCGAGTGCGGCCTCTCGGCCGCCAGCGCGAATGTGGCGCATCGCCGAGAGCTGCATGTCCGCCAGATCCGCGCTGACCGCAGCGGTCGAGCCGCGAAACTTTTCGGCCACGTTGTGCGGTACCAGCAAACTGACATGTTCGAGCTCTTGGGTCAGCGCAGCCGCGAGCTTTTCGAAGCGTTCGACCCAGGCCGCGTCACCGCTGCCGGCTGCCACCAGCCCCGCTTCGCGCATTTCTTGCAGGTGCAGCTTGGTGTCACTGGCCAGGCGGTTGGCGATGGCGTTGCGCTGTGCTGCGCGTTCCAGCTCGGCCGTGGTCCACAAGCGTTCGACAACCAGCAGTGCCGTCAACACGGCCGTGCCAACCAGAGCCATGGCCACCGCCTGCAAGGCCCGGCGCATCGTCTCTTCGACGATCGAGACCGTGGGCAGCAGCCGCGGCTTGGCGGAGATGGGTTCGGGCATGGAGGCGATACCAAAGGGTTACTCCTGAGGTATCGGCCATGCCAGCGGCCAACTTGAGCGCTCAGCGCCATGCCTTACCGCGGCTCCCAAGCCGCGGGCCGGCCGAGCCCGGCCAGACGCTGGCCGAGCCCGGCCAGGCGTTGGCCGAGCCGATCAGGAACTTGGCCGCAGCGCCGACTTCGGCCTGAAGGCCAGGCACAGCGCGGCATCGGTCTCGATGTAAGGCCCACCGATCAAGTCGACGCAGTAAGGCACCGCCGCGAAAATGCCGGGGACAGCTGGCGCGGCCGACGGCAGGCCTTGCAACGTCTGGGCAATGGCCTTCGGCTGCCCAGGCAGGTTGATCAGCAGGCAAGCCCCACGCACCACCGCCACCTGACGCGACAGGATGGCGGTGGGCACGAAGGCCAGGCTGATCTGACGCATCTGCTCACCAAAGCCTGGCATGACCTTGTGGGCCACGGCCAGCGTGGCCTCAGGCGTGACGTCGCGCACGGCTGGGCCCGTGCCGCCGGTGGTCAGCACCAGGTTGCAACGCCGCTGGTCGACCAACTCGATCAGCGTGGCGCTGATTTGCGCTTGTTCGTCAGGGACCAGGCGTTCCACCCAGTCGATCGGGTTGCGCACCGCGTGGCTCAGCCAATCCTTCAGCGCGGGGATGCCTTGGTCGGTGTAGATGCCAGCCGCAGCCCGGTCGCTGGTCGAAACCAGGCCGATGCGCACGGTTTGCAGAGTGGCGGCAGTCAAGTGGCCAACATCGGGCGGATGAACTGAAACAGTTCACGAAAACTCTTGGGCTGGCGTGCTTCGGGTGGCAGGCCGGCAGCGTCACGCCGCGCGGCGCGCACCAGGCTGCGCAGTTGCTGGCTGTCGGTGCTGGGGTGCGCGCTCAGCCAGCGGGTCATGGCGTCGTCGTCATTGATCAGTGCCAAGCGCCATTGTTCAGCCTCGTGCAGTGCCAGGCTGTACTGGGCTGAACCCAAGGTGGCCTCGGCCACGGCTTCGCGCAAAAGCTCTTCGTCGGCGCCGCGCATGAGCTTGCCCACGTACTGCATCTGCCGGCGTTTGCCTTCGTGCGTGCGGGTCTTGCGGAATTCTTCGATGGCGTCACGCAGCGATTCGGGCATGTCGATGGTGGCCAGGCGTTCGTCAGACAACGCGGCCAGCGCCACACCCAAGGTTTGCAAGTCGTGCGACTTTTGTTTGAGCTGGGTCTTGCTGGGGCGATCGTCGGCGCTTTCAGTGGCGCTATCGGAATCGCCGTAGTGCACGTCGGTGCCGCGGTGGGGGGCAGCGCGGCGGCTCATGACTGCGGGGCTCGTTTCATAGGAGGGCCATTATCATCACGCCCCTTCGCACCCTCGTGCCCCAACCGCCGCCTCGGCGCGCCCCCCCATGACCACTTCCAGCGCCGACCCTGGTTTCGCCTTCCGCAAAGAGCAGTTTCAACAAATGGTGGAAGACACCCTGAAGCGGGCGCGAGACTTGGGCGCCTCCGATGCGGGTGTGGAGGTGACTGAAGGAGTGGGCCTGTCGGTGTCGGTGCGCAAGGGTGCTTTGGAAAACGTTGAACGCAATCGCGACAAGTCGCTTGGTGTGAGCGTCTACCTGGGTCAGCGCCGGGGCAACGCCAGCACCTCGGACTTCACCGCGCCAGCCATCCAGCGCACGGTGCAGGCGGCTTACGATATCGCGCGGTTCACGGCCGAAGATCCTGCTGCCGGCCTGCCTGATGCGCAGGACCTGGCCACCGCCAAACAGGCCGAACGCGCGCTGGACCTGTTCCACCCCTGGGCGATTGACGCCGCGGCCGCCGCCGAACTGGCCAAACGCTGCGAGGCCGCAGCCATGGCAGTGGACAAGCGCATCACCAATTCCGAAGGTGCGGGTGTGTCGGCACAACAGGCGCACTTCTGGGCGGGCAGCACCCGCGGCTTCCGCGGCGGTTATGCGAGTTCACGCCATTACCTCTCGGTGTCACCGATTGCCGGGCGTGGCAAGCACATGCAGCGCGACGGCTGGTACACGTCGATGCGCGACGCCAGGGACTTGGCTGATCCTGTAAAAGTGGGCCGCTATGCCGCCGAGCGCGCCTTGGCGCGCCTGCAGTCGCGCCGTGTGCCCACGGGCGAGGTGCCGGTGCTGTTTGAGTCGACCATGGCCGCGGGTTTGCTGGGCGCGTACGTGCAAGCCACCTCAGGCGGTTCGCTCTACCGCAAAGCCAGCTTCTTGCTCGACAGCCTGGGCCGGCAGGTGCTGGCCAAACATTTGGACATTGCAGAAGACCCGCACGTATCCAAAGGAAAAGGCAGCGCACCCTTTGACGACGAGGGCGTACTGACGAAGAAGCGCCGCATCGTCAGCGCCGGCGTCGTCAAGAGTTACTTTTTATCCAGCTACTCGGCGCGCAAGTTGGGCATGAAGACAACCGGTCATGCCGGCGGCTCACAGAACCTGGCGCTGACCAGCCGGCTGACCGCGCCAGGCGACGACCTTCGGGCCATGCTGCGCAAGCTGGGCACGGGCCTCTTCGTCACCGAGTTGATGGGCCAAGGTGTGAACTACGTCACGGGTGACTATTCGCGCGGCGCAGCAGGCTTCTGGGTTGAACGGGGGCGCATCGTGCACCCGGTCGACGAAGTGACGATCGCCGGCAACTTGCGCGACGTGTTCAAGGACATCGTTGCCGTCGGCGCTGATGTCTACACCTCGGGCAGCAAGAGTGTGGGTTCGGTCTTGGTGTCGCACATGAAACTGGCAGGGGCTTGAGGAAGAACGGCCAGCACCAGGCTGTTCGAGAGCTCCTACATAGCCCTACGTTTGCTCGGGAAAACCCACCTCGAACCCCGATGTTTTGACCCTTAAAATTTCCCGGTTATTAAACCCTCCCGGGTGCGGGAAGTCGAGGAGACAAAACTATGGAACGTCGTTCATTTGTTCACGGTGCAGGTCTGGCGGGCGTACTGGCCGCTGGTGTGGCTCCTGCTGTGGTGCATGCCCAGGCCAACATCCGCTGGCGTTTGACCTCGGGTTTCCCCAAGGCGCTCGACACGATCTACGGCGCTGCTGAAACCTTCTCCAAGAAGGTAAGGGACATGTCGGGCGGCAAATTCGAGATTTCCGTCCACGCTGCTGGCGAACTGGTGCCGATGCCTGGTCTGGTTGACGCGGTGCAGAACGGCACGGTCGAAATGGGCCACACCGCTTCTTACTACTATTTCGGCAAGAACGACGCCTTTGCGCTGGGCTGCGCTGTTCCCTTCGGCCTGAACAGTCGGCAGATGACGGCCTGGTCCTATGACGGCAACGGCCTGAAGCTGATGCGCGAGTTCTTTTCGAACTATGGCTTCACCAGCTTCCCCATGGGCAACACGGGCGCGCAGATGGGCGGCTGGTACCGCAAGGAAATCAAGACCGTGGCTGACATGAAGGGCCTGAAGTTCCGGGTTGGCGGCTTTGCCGGCAAGGTCACGGCCCGCTTGGGCACGGTGTCGCAGAACATTCCTGGCGGCGAGATCTATCAGGCGCTGGAGAAAGGCACCATCGATGCCGCCGAATGGGTCGGCCCTTACGACGACCAGAAGCTCGGCTTCAGCAAGGTCGCGCCGATCTACCACTACCCGGGATGGTGGGAAGGTGGTCCGCAGCTGGACCTGTACGTCAACCAGAAGGCCTTCGACGGCCTGAGCGCCGAATACAAGGCCATCATCGAATCGGCTGCGGCCTATGCGCACACCGAGATGCAGGCCAAGTACGACTACCGCAACCCGGCGGCGCTGAAGCAGTTGGTTGCCAGCGGTACCAAGCTGGTGGCCTTCCCGAAGCCGGTGCTCGACGCCGCGTTCAAGGAAGCCATGGGCCTGTACAGCGAGCTCAGCGGGACCAACCCCGCCTTCAAGAAGATCTACGACGACTACGCCAGTTTCCGCCGTGAAGCCAACCTGTGGTTCCGCTTCACGGAAGCGCGCTTCGACAATTTCATGCAGGGTGCCAAGCTGTAATCAGCAGCTCGCTCCCGCAAAAAAGGCCCCGCGTTGCGGGGCCTTTTTGTTGGCGGACTGCAGCCGCAGCCGGGGCCAGGGCAGGGCCAGCCACGCCCACGGATCGTCAGGGCTTCTTCGCCCCTTCTGCATCCTTCTTCATGGATTCCTGCAGTGCCTTCATGGGGTCGTCGTCGGCTGGCGCGCCGGCCTCGGCCGCACTGGCTCCACTTTCGGGCGCCGACGCGCCAGCCTCAGTCGCAGGGTCCGCTTCTTCCATTGGCGGCAGACCCATCGACTCCAGCGCCTTGTCGGCGTCGATCAGCTGGACTTTCTCGATGCCGCCGGTGACCAGCTGTGGGAAGGCCACCACGGCGGAGAGCATGATGAGCTGCAGGATGATGAAGGCGATGGAGCCCTTGTAGATCTGTTCTGTCGTGACGGCCGGAATCAATGCGCCAGTGACGCGGTCCTTGTAGTCCTTTTTCGCCGCCACGCTGCGAAGATAAAACAGCGCAAAACCAAAGGGCGGCGTGAGAAAGCTGGTCTGCAGGTTCATGGCCAGGATGACACCGAACCAGATCAGGTCGATGCCCATCTTGTCGGCCACGG
>Ga0335397_10008617_pt1 | contig 12830 bp, 14 predicted proteins | sample MAT04_FD_205740 | JGI IMG/M metagenome (GOLD analysis project Ga0335397, IMG submission 205740) | Freshwater microbial communities from Lake Fryxell liftoff mats and glacier meltwater in Antarctica - MAT-04 (spades assembly) (version 2) ...
GGAATTTTTGCATTATCGCACATATAGATCACGGTAAGTCTACTTTGGCCGATCGCTTGTTAGAGATGACTGGAACTGTGCAGAAGCGCGATATGAAAGCGCAAATGCTCGACAAGATGGACCTAGAGCGCGAAAAGGGCATTACCATCAAGCTCGCGCCAGTGCGACTGAAGTACAAGTCAACAATAAACAATAAACAAATAACAAATAGCCAATCGCCAATATCCTACGAGCTTAACTTGATTGATACGCCGGGTCACGTTGATTTTAGTTATGAAGTTTCTCGTAGTCTTGAGGCTTGTGAAGGGGCGTTATTGATCGTTGACTCTACGCAAGGTATTCAAGCTCAGACATTGGCGAACGTTTACCTTGCCATGGCTGCCGAACTGACGATTATCCCAGTTCTAAATAAGATTGATCTACCGGCTTCTGATGTCGAAACCGTCAGTGCAGAGGTTATGAGTCTTCTAGGTTGCGACAAAGAAGACATACTGCTAATTTCGGCAAAAACTGGCGAAGGTGTAGCAAAAGTATTAGAAACCGTCGTCGATAAAGTTCCAGCACCCAAAAGTTCAACCGCTAGCGAGACTCGCGCACTGATATTTGATAGTTACTACGATGATTATCGCGGTGTTATCTTGTATGTAAGAGTATTTGACGGACACATAGATAAAGGTTCGCAGATCACCATGATGGCTACCGACGCCGACGGCATTGCACTAGAAGTCGGCGCATTAACTCCAGGTATGACAGCTGGTGATAGTTTGGAGGCAGGCGAGATCGGCTATGTTGTAACTAATCTCCGCTCAACACGCGAAGCCAAAGTCGGTGATACTGTTACGCTGACTTCTAAGCAGTCTACCGATCCATTGCCAGGCTACCGTAATGTTCAGCCTTTTGTATACGCCGGATTCTTCCCTGACAGTAACGAGAACTATCAATTGCTTAAGGATGCTGTCGAAAAATTAAGTCTTAGTGATTCGGCATTGCAGTTCGTGCCCGAGAATTCTGCAGTACTTGGTTTTGGTGTGCGCATCGGCTTCTTAGGTCTACTACATATGGACATCATTCGAGAAAGACTAGAGCGAGAATATAATCTGGAGCTTGTAGTTACCAATCCTTCTACCGATTACCATATTCAATTATTAAACGGCGAAGAGCTTGATATCAAAAGTGCGACCGACCTACCAGATCCCGCAAAAATTGAAGCAATCAAAGAACCTTGGATAAAAGGCGAGATAGTCGTGCCTCAGGATTACGTAGGTCCAGTTATTCAGTTGATTAGTGCCAAACGTGGTCTGCAAAAAAACATCAGCTACGTAGAGAAGAGGGCGTTAATCAGTTTCGAAGCACCATTAGCTAATTTGCTGACTGACTTTTATGATCAGCTCAAAAGTCTTACTAGCGGTTACGGATCATTCAACTACGAGCTTGATGATTACCGCATCGAAGACCTGGTTCGACTAGATTTTTATGTCGCAGGCAATATTGTCGGAGCACTCAGCATAATGGTGCATCGCAGCGAAGCTCAAAGCCTTGGCCGCGAAACAGTCGACAAGCTCAAAGAGGTAATCCCTCGCCAAAACTTCCAAGTAGCCCTTCAGGCAGCGATAGGAGGCAAGTTCATAGCGCGCGCCGATATTAGTGCTTTTCGCAAAGACGTAACTACTGGCTTATACGGCGGTGACGTTTCTCGTAAAAAGAAAGTATTGGCCAAGCAAGCAAAAGGCAAAAAGCGTCTTAAGAAATTCGGTAAAGTAGACATCCCAGCAGAAGCCTTTACCATCATGCTCAAACGCGACTAATTTATTTCTGTAATTTTTGTAGGTCTTTGATAACTTCTTCGGCGTGGTTGCTGGGATCTACTTTGAGGTATGATTTTACTATTATGCCTTTAGGGTTGATGATGTAGGTATTACGCTTAGTACCAAAAGGCCCGCTTAGAGCCTTGATTGGCAATTTGCGCCAGGCACCATAAGCTTTAGTTATTTTATAACCCTCATCACTTAATATTGGAAAGTTGAGCTGGTTCTTTTCAGAAAACTTCTTGTGCTGTTCAACCGAAGCATGATTTATGCCTACAATTTTTGCCCCACCAAACTGAGCTATAATTCGATACTCGTCCCTAAAGCTACATGCTTGCTTGGTGCAGTTAAGAGAGCGATCGTGCGGATAGAAGTATAGAACTAACCGCCGCCCTCTAAAGTCTTGTAACGATCGGGTCTTCCCGTCCTGATCCTTCAACATAAAATCTGGTGCAACTTCATTCATATAACCCTATTTTACACCACCGAATTTTTATATATAGATGCTCAAGAGCGACTAATCACCAAATCCATTCACTCTGAGTCTTTTTATTGACTGCTTTCTATTAGAGTTCTTAATCTTAGGTGATTATGGAGCAAGAGGCTTGCTTATAGCCTTTTCTGATAGTCGATGTGAGTTCTGAAGGCCTAGTATCGCTACTAGGTAGATTAATTTTTGTATTGCGACATAACTTTTGCCATGTCTTTTTGCCAACTATTCCGTCAGCCTTGAGACCAGCGTTTCCTTGGAATCTTTTAACCTCTGCCTTTGTTTGGGCGCCATACTTACCGTCTTGTTTGTCTAGCAACATCATTCTTTGTACGGCAAGCGTACAACCACCAACATTACCTGGTCCGATAGTTCGTTTAACACAGGGTCTTGAGGCATAACTGTCTACTAGCATATAAGTACCGACAGCAGCTACCCCCACAACAACTACAACTAAAGGTATTAATAGGTGAGTTATACCTACTGCATTTAGTTTTTTCATATTTTCGTTTCTTTTTATATTATTTTGACTTAATCTGAGCATATTCTTAATAAGAGGTGTTGTCAATAAAGCCATAAGCAAGCTGTGGATAAGTATTTATGGTTTACGATAAAACCAAATAATAAAGTCGCACAACTCTGTTAATTCGGCACTATAAAAAGCTATGCAAAATGCCGAGAATACTGATCATTTAATACTCAAACGCGACTAACGCGCAAAAGCATGGCTATAAAAAGCAACTCGAGGGCAAGACTAGTAACATTGGTTAAATAGTAAGCAGTAATCAAGAGCGCGCAGTAAGTCATTATTTGAATCCTGCTATCCTTGGAGCGTAAGCCGAGGTACAGACAGATAACGACAAACAATAAGTAGCTAATTCCACCAATCCAGCCTAAAGCCAACGCCCTATCCAGAAATATATTGTGACTACTCGAAAAGTAGTAGCCATCATTACAAGATTCTAATAAATCTTTATCAGTTAGAGTTTTACAGCTAAGAGCATTCTCTATTGACCCCGCTCCATAACCCAAGAGCGGTTGCTCAAAAGTCGCTTTAAAGCCTGATTCTTGTAAATTAAGTCGGTAGGTAACGCTTTCATTAAAGTAACCCAAATTGGTAATTCTATTTGAAGAAATCGATGAAAATACAGCCCCTCCGATAATGATTAAGCTAAGGGCGGCACAAAGAACGGCCCTTTTTTGCCACTCTAGCTGAGCTCGCAAAATTATCACAATAAAGACCACGGCTAGTATTCCAAATACAGCGCGAGTCTGCGTTAAGCACAAGATTGCAAAAAGTAGCAACTGCGAGGCGATCAAAAAACGGTGATATTGTTTGGTATTTCGCCAAAGACTAACACCAAGCAATAAGCCACAACCCATAAACACCGCCAGTATGTCTGCCTGTGCGAATACACCTCCTGGTCTAGCAAGAGAATGACTCATAATCAACGCGTAAGGTATAGCACTTAAGGCAATTAGGATGATAGTGACGTACAGCCACTTGGTGAGACGTCGTATATCGACTGATCGGAGGGCGAGGCCACAACCAACACACGCAATTAGGCCAAGAGCTCCCAGACGTTCAAGGGGCGCTCCTAATATGCTTTGTTGCCCAAAGTGGGCTGCTAGGCTTATAAAGCACGTAGTAATATAGATTGCGAGTAATACGTAGCTAATTATTGATAGTCGGGTTCGCGGTGCGTCTTTGCGAATTATGACGGCAACCCAAGCAAGGCAACCGGTTATCAACAAAACAAACCCTTGCAAGTCAATATTACGGTCGAGCGAAAAGGGAACCAGCAAACCCAGACTGCACACCAATATAAGAACCGTGTTTTCTAATAGCTCAGCAAGCTTGGTGTGCTTTGTTGTTAGTGGACTACTGCCCATTGCACTTTACACAGGTAACTTAAAACTTGTTGAGTTACACTGGATGCTTGGACTTGCATTGTATACATTGTAGAAGATTCTTGCGGTATTACCGTATGCGATAGGAACTTTATAGCTTTGCAAGTTTTGGCGTACAGACTGGCCTGGCTTTAGATTAACGTTCATATTTTTCACACCGATCTTTCCATCTATTCTTTTGCCTGATTTGTCCTGAGGAAGGACTGTGCTTGTGAAATCAGCGGAAAATACTTGATTACCTGTATTTGTGATAGTAACAGTAGGTGAAATTATTGTATTTTTCTTGGCAGTCGCCGGGATATTGCTGACGATACAAGTGGCGCGAACTATCGTGCTACTTGGCGCAGGTGTAGCGGGTTTTGGTGGTGCCGGAGTTGAGGGTGGAGGGGCAGTAGGACTGGAAACTGGGGCTGACACAGAATCACATTTTTGTCCTGAAACAGACGAAGCAGAAAGTACTGATGCGGGTAGTGCAGAACAACTATCAGCATTGCTGGCAACAAGGTAATACGTACCAACTACGCCAGTCAGAACTATTACAATTGCAAGTGCCACGGAGTGTGCGAAACCTTGCATATTGAGTTTCTTCATATTGTATTGTCCTTGTTTATGATTATATTTGGTCCGCTGAAAAGCAATGAATTACTCATCCTAGTGCATTATGGTGAAACGAAACCCGTTAATCGTTGGCTACCGGCATAGAAGTGGCTAGCTTTGCCCCAATTTCCTTCTTCGTAATTCCTACCCGCAGTGTGAATGCTTACCCTGTTGCTCCAGTTACCGTCGATCATCTTGACCTGATGACCTTTTACGCCAACCACGATACCGACGTGATCACCGCCATAAAGTGCCATATCGCCAACCTTAGGATGCCCAGTGTGCCATCTATTGTGTTTCTTTGCCCAGTGCTTTATGTCTGGCACGTAAGTATAGGCTGGTATATTTACGCCATTCTTGCGCCATGTCCATGTCGCGAAAGCAGCACACCATGCGCCATCAGGCCAACTCGACTTAATCTTACCCTTGCCAAGCTCATTCCGAGCAGTAGAAGCAATATAATCACCAGCACCAAAGTGACGTGGGGCAACGAGCGGCTCGTTATCAGAGATTGGCTGGGCAACGCCAGGCTGTACATCTGGTTTATGTCTAGTCGCCGCACTACTCGAAACTAGCATGTATGTGCCGACGGCGGCTACACCTACCACTACAACAATTAGCGGAATTAACAGGTGGGCTATACCGAGTGAATTGAGTTTTTTCATCTTAATTGCCTTTTATTGATGTTTTTGTGTTTTCTTGAACTTAACCTGATAATATGCCCCTGTAGCACAAAAGTCAACACCTGCTCAGGTTTGCAGCTTTGCTATTAGGCTTGGAGCTTTTGTAGGTCTTTGATAACTTCTTCGGCGTGGTTGCTAGGATCTACTCTGAGGTATGATTTTACTATCATGCCTTTAGGGTTGATGATGTAGGTATTACGCTTAGTACCAAAAGGCCCGCTTAAAGCCTTGATTGGCAATTTGCGCCAGGCACCGTAAGCTTTAGTTATTTTATAACCCTCATCACTTAATATTGGAAAGTTGAGCCGGTTCTTTTCAGAAAACTTCTTGTGCTGTTCAACCGAAGCATGGTTTATGCCTACAATTTTTGCTCCACCGAATTGAGCAATAATCCGATACTCGTCCCTAAAGCTGCATGCTTGCTTGGTGCAGTTCAATGAACGATCATGCGGATAAAAATATAGAACTAACCACCGACCCTTATAATCCCGCAAAGAACGTGTTTCGCCGTCTTGGTCGGTTAGTCTAAAATCTGGTGCTTGTTTAGCCATACACACATTTTACACCAGAGGCTCTACTTAGTTACTCCCGTACAAAAAACTGTCAACTTACACTTCATCAATTAACGCCACCCTAAGATGGATTAACTAGATGGTATATGCCTTTAGCCTTTAATTTTTTGGCAAAAACACTAACAGATTATCTTTGTCTGAGTGTCACGAAATCATAGTGGTTTTTGTCGCCTGGATTGGTTATGACAACCAACTTGATTGACTTCGGTGCTTCCCGCTTCCCACCTACTCTTAGTTGTAGATCATATCCTAAACCAAACGAAGACCGAGGAATGCTGTTAGCTGACTTGTTTTTGTAGCAAGGTCCGTGATTTCTTGGGTTTGTACGACTGTCCAGCTTACAAAAGCTGATAGTATTATCCGTTAAGCTTACACCTTTGAAGTTACAATTTTTTACGTATGCTCTGGCATATCCGGTCCAACCACCACCACTCTCTGGATAGAGTACAGTAGGACTGCCGACACTAACATCGCATTTTTTACTTTTCGAAATAGTCGCAGCGTTACTGGAAACGAGCATGTAGGTGCCTACGGCCGCCACACCTACAACGACGACAATTAGGGGTATTAATAGGTGAGTTATACCTAGTGAGTTTAGTTTTTTCATTTTCTGTGGGTTTGTTACAAAGCGTATTATTAACTAATATATCATTGTGGAACTGATGTATAGTACGTGCTTTGTGCATCCTTAGTCTTACCGTTAACAGATGCTTTAGTTTTGAAGTGTTTCTCGTTTTGCTTTCCGCTAACTCGAACTGCGTAGTAACATATATTGCCACCTCTGATACATTTCTGGAGTTTGGCCTTTTTGCCTCCAATCGTCACTGTTACATTATTTAGACCTTTTGAGCTACTGACCGTCGCCTGAAGATCTGTTATAACATGAGCTTTGCCAGTATTAGAGATGACTCGTTTTACGTCTGCTTTCCCTACAACACCAACACCCACATAGCGGGCTGCGCTACCTGAGACCAGCATGTATGTGCCTACAGCAGCCACACCGACAATCACAACAATTAAGGGTATTAATAGGTGAGTTATGCCTAATGAGTTTAGTTTTTTCATTTTTTACCTTCTTTTTATGTTGTTTTGACTTAATCTGAGCATAGGCTTAATAAGAGGTGTTGTCAATAAAGCCATAAGCAAGTTGTGGATAAGTTTTTTATGTTTTACAATACAGCCAAATGGATAAAAACAAACAAAAAACATTAGATATTCGCGATAGGCGCTGGCTAAAGCTATTAATTACACCATCTTGGCTGAGCCTACTGGTGAGTGTATGCTGCGCTTTAGGGTTAGTGATAGGTGTAATATTCGCCTCCAATTACCAAGGTACCAGCTATCAACAGCAGGTTGCCGAGATAAGAGCGAATCAAGTTAATGCCCAATTCTCTAACGATGATGCTGAGTTTAATGGCCTGGAAGGTAATACCATTGTGGACGTATTGCCACTGCTCGTTATGTGGGGGGTAATTGGGATTGTAATTTACTTTTTTGCTGTCGCAATTGTGCAATCTTTACAGCGCGCGGCCGAATTCAAGTCCGAACTCGGCTATGTAAACGCTAGTCGCGACGATATGTTTAGGATGGCTATTTTTCACTTAGCTATACGTATTGTCGTAGCCGGTCTGTGGCTGATCTTTATACTACTATTCTTTAATCAGATTGTGCCATATGCCGTTAATAGTGTGCTGGCCGCGTCAGCCGTTGGCTTGGTTAACTTGGAAGGACTTTTGTACCTTTCACTAGCCACTGTTTCGATAATTGTCGGGATGTACATTTATACTATTTTGCTGCGACTGCTCTTTTTGAAGCCTCGGATTTTTAGTAAGGCTCTATACCTAACCTAATCATCCTTGTCTGCGAGCTCGTAAAGAATATTAAGAATATCAGCAGTGACTTCAACCGCTGGTTTTGCTGCGTCAATCTCGTAATATAAATCTGTATTTTTGTAATAATCAAGAACTGGCAACGTTTTTTGTTTGAATTCTTCAAGTCTGGTCACGAGAATCTCTGGCGTGTCATCATGACGATAACCGCGGTCGCCAATCGAACGCTTTTCCTGACTCTTCGCCCAGCGTGAGTCAACTTCCTCCTCGGTGATCTTTAGATAAATAACGGCTACTAGTGGATGACCTGATTTGCGCGTCGCTTCAATTACACCTTCTTCTTCGCCGTGCCAACGTCCAACGGAGCTTAAGATCAGAGGTTGTTTTGCAAATTCTTCTTGAGCCAAGTAAGGAAGTACAATGTCGACATAATCTTCGCTCGGTACAAGTAAACCTTTTTGCATGGCTCGCTTGGTACTTGGTGGTATTTCGCTGTTTCTGAGAATATCTCCTCCGCCCATCAATGTACCATCAAACATGTCTGCTAGAATTTGACCCTGAGTGTCTTTGCCCGAAAAAGGCATGCCAAAAATATTTATTGAACCCGAATCGAGCCAATTGGAAATTACAGCAATGTCTTGTACTTCAAATGGGTGTTTCACTTAGGTAGCTATTATAGGTAACAAACCAGATCAATTCAAATCGTGTTATTCTAACCGGCACTCTTGACCAGAGCCTAGACTACCAACTCATATCACTACTGAAATCCCACCACTGCATATCTTGCCGCTTTTTTTCCAAGAAATCGTTTTTAGTAATTGTTAGCACTCTTGACCAGAGTCAAGACTACCAACGTTCGCATCCCGTGGCACACTGTATCTGCCTAACTTGATGCTTTTTTGCTCCAGACTTGCTCAGCGTATCTACTGATACGCATCACAAGGCTTCACAATAAATCACCAAGCTTGTTTGCTACACTGCACCACAGAACACGAACGTTGGCACTCTTGACTCTTGAGTGCCAGAAGTGGTACTATTTTAATCAAGAATAAGGTTGGAATTCAGATATTATGACACCACGTCAGCAGAAAATTTTGAGCGCAATAGTAGAGCAATATGCGGAAGTTGCTAGCCCAGTGGGCAGCAGCTTATTAGCTCGTGCTTTTGACGTTAGCTCGGCGACGATACGTGCTGAAATGGCCGATCTTGAGCGCAATGGCTACATCACCCAGCCACATACAAGCGCTGGGCGAGTACCTACAGACAAGGGCTATCGAGTTTACGTAAATAATTTAACCGAAAATGCCAACAATATATTGCCCGAACGCCGTGCCGAGAAGGCTTTAGCGTCTCGAGTTCATAGTGCTGGTGCACCAGAACGAATGATTCGTAGTGCCACCGACACACTAGTAGAGCTTACTCACAATCTAGGCCTCGCAACTATAGGCAACCAGTTGTACATCAGCGGTTTATCAAATCTATTTGGCCAACCAGAATTCATAAATGGCATGCAGGTACAGCAAGTTGCACAACTACTAGATAATCTTGAACCGTGGTTACGCGAAGCCGCTCCCAACGAGCCGCTAAGTGTATATATTGGCCAAGAAAACCCCATTGGTCGTTCAGCAGGCTGCACTCTAATAATCAGTAGTTTCCGCAGTCCATTCAGTGATCGTAGCTACATTGGCACGCTTGGCCCAACTCGTCAAAGCTACCGTGACGTAATGAACCTTGTATCTCGTGCCGGCAAAGAACTGGAAGAGGAACTTTATGTTTAGACCCAACCCAGAACTTATAATGGAAGAGAAACAGACAGTGTATGAGCACTTTTACGAGGCATCAAAAGGTATAATTGCTGCTTTTAGCAATATTGATGTTACGGTGACTGACGATGAATCTTACGATATTGAAAGAGTATTCGATGATATTACAAGTCTATCCCCAACTAGCCAGCTTGATATTTCACTGAGTGATTCCGAAGTCCGTCTTATTGCTGCCGTGGCAATGGCTGATACTGACCAAGATAATGTTTCGGATCTAGTGTTTCACAACGAAGCAGTCCAAGATTATGATGCTGGTGATGCAGAGCTCATTGTCTTCGATGCGCTTGAAATGAGTGCGTGGTATGTTCCGAGAACACTCAAAAAATGGGATCTCAATTAATGCCGAAGCCGATAAAAAAAGTTCAAGAAATCGAAGACTTAACTAATGCTCTTAAGCGTGAACGCGCAGATGCGGAGAATCTCAGACGCCGTCATCAAGAAGAGCTGACAAGCTTACGCCAGAGAATTCGTTCTGATGTTGTCAGCGACCTTTTGCCAGTGATTGATAATTTTGATCGAGCGCTCAAGCACGTGCCTTCATTTCGTCATCCTGAACTTGTTTCAGGAGCTGATGGTAGGAACGAAAAGATCCTGAAACAAGTTCAGGATGATGTGCGAAAGTATGAAGATTTTGTAAAAGGTGTTCAAGGTGTTGTGAAGCAGTTTGAGAAGACCTTAGCCGACATCGGCGTAGAACGCATCAAAACCGTCGGCGAACCTTTTAACCCCGAATTACACGAAGCAGTCAGTATGGAAGAAGGCGAAGGTTCACAAGAAATCGTCAGTGACGAGCTCCAATCCGGTTACAAGATAGGCGACACAGTCATTCGCCACGCTATGGTTCGCGTCACAACAAAATAGCCCCAACTACCATCACGTCATCCTGAACTTGTTTCAGGACCCCATGACCCTGTCATCTCGACCCCTGACCTTCATCAGGGCAGGCTTTGCGGAAAGATCTATTCTGCCCGTGTCCTAGACATCACCTAAAACCATATCTACTATCAACTATCTCCTTATATATCCCACTTTTAATACAAAAGTGGGGCAAAACTCCCGAGCGCTCTTAACCCTTTGGGCGCAGTACCGCTCAAGACCAACAATGTTTAGAACATCGGCTCTTAGCAGGCTTCATTCTTTATATAATTCTATAAGAATAGAACTCAGCAGAGTTCAAAAACAAATATTGTTGGTTTGACATATTCCTGCTAGGGCTAAAGAGATGCTCACACAACCGCCATGGAATACTAAATTGATTAGATCAACATAGCACACCGTCATCCTGGACTTGTTTCAGGACCCCGTTGGTTCTTGAAAAGATCTCTCCACGAGGTCGAGATGACTACACCGCAGGGGTTCCTGAATCATTACCGAAACAAGTTCAGCACAGCGTTTGGGATGACTAGTCGTGGATTTGCGATGAGTGGGGCAAAGCGCAGGGCGGTGGGGCTGATATACTGGTTGGGATGACACCTAGCATTACCGTTACCTATATTGCGATTGTAGTAGTTTGTATATTGATTTCGTTAGCGATCCACGAATTCATGCATGCTTATGTTGGCTATAAACTTGGCGATGATACGGCCAAGGACGAGGGGCGATTAACTCTAAATCCAATCAGTCACATCGACCCTTTAATGACCATAGCCTTACCAATATTTACGATAATCTTTTTTGGCGCACCAATTCTTGCCGCTAAACCTGTTCCGTTTAGCCCTGACAGAGTAAAATACGATGAATTTGGGGCCGCAATGATTGCTGCAGCGGGGCCATTCTCTAATCTGGTTCTGGCATTTATTGGCGCCATAATGGTCAAGTATTTAAGCCTCGGAACATTTATGAGTGAGGCTTTGGGAATTTTCGTCATGCTGAATGTAGCAATCTTTGTATTTAACCTCTTGCCAATACCACCACTGGATGGTTCAAGAGTTTTGTATGCATTCTCGCCAGAAGGGATGCAGAATTTTATGCGTCAACTTGAGCCGTTCGGGCTAGTTATAGTATTCGGGCTGATTTTTGTCGCTAACCTAGGCCCATTTCTGCTCACACTCAACCAGTATGTGTTAAATATATTGCCTTAGTTCTGCATAGTTGGGATATAATAAATTTAGGTCGGGTAGGACTTAGTCCCAAGCCGAGAGAATGATTATCTGATACTAATCATTAGGGAGCTCAATATTTTTGTCGACTGTGGTCGGCAGGTGCGAGCACCCACCTGGGATCCCTCAGGTGATCAAACTCGGTACCCGACCTTATTTATTCGATATCTTTCTCATAATCTTGAAGCCGAACTAATGGCAACTCGCCAGTACCTCGTAAGGTAACATCAATGTAATGTTCTTCGGGGGTCCTCTCGACATAAAGATCGAGACCGGGTAGACGTTCTCTCACCATTTTTGCCGCTACTTCAAAACTACGAGCGATTGAGTATCGAGTATCGCCGTGAATTGTGGGTAAGCTGCCACCCAAGACGTACAGTCTCGAATTTTGTATATCCCTTCCGAAGATGTCACATGCTGCGTCCAGTGCCTCAATAAACTCTTCTCTATCGGAGCGCGGGTTTGTGGCGTCGGCAGGGCTGTTAAATTGGCCGAGTAACTTATCACCATTTTCAGAGTTTTGGGCGGCAAATACTATATTGGAGCCAGCACCAATTGTTATTAGCTTATCTTCAGCGTATCCGACTTCATAGGTGGCCTCAGCGACGTCATCAAGTCTGTCTGCTTCGGGTAATCTGCCGCCTTTAATATGTTTCACAAACCTACTCATTAATATATTATAACATACTTTTAATAATACGCACATTTATAGATGGGTTTCGTGCTAAAATATTAAAGTTAGCAGGGTGTGGCTTAGTTGGTAAAGCCCGCAACTGGGGTGAGATGATTCAGTGACTCATCGCAGGGAAATCTTCCGATGAAAGCTTACTTTCTTTCGGGAAGTTTCGGGGTCGCAGAATGTGGTCACGAGATCGGAGGTTCAAGTCCTTTCACCCTGTCCAAAATTCCATATGTTGACTGAAAGTAAGGATTATTGTATAATCAAATACTATGGAATACCCACCTCATGGTGAAGACCTAGAGAATCTAGAACGTAAATTAATATGTGCTACGCTTGTTC
>Ga0335397_10008620_pt1 | contig 12828 bp, 15 predicted proteins | sample MAT04_FD_205740 | JGI IMG/M metagenome (GOLD analysis project Ga0335397, IMG submission 205740) | Freshwater microbial communities from Lake Fryxell liftoff mats and glacier meltwater in Antarctica - MAT-04 (spades assembly) (version 2) ...
CATCATTTGGAATACGTATAAGGGCTGGATACAGAGCTACCGCGATTTGCCATTGCTTATAAATCAATGGGCAAATGTTGTTCGTTGGGAGATGCGCACACGACTTTTTCTGCGCACGGCAGAATTTCTTTGGCAGGAAGGCCATACGGCCCACGCCACCAAAGCAGAGGCCATCATAGAAGCTGAAAAAATGCTCGACGTCTACGCCACCTTTTCGGAGGAGTGGATGGCCATGCCCGTGATTAAAGGAGTGAAGACCACCAGCGAACGATTTGCAGGTGCTTTGGAGACCTATTGCATTGAAGCAATGATGCAGGATGGAAAAGCATTACAAGCTGGAACTTCTCATTTTCTGGGTCAGAATTTTGCGAAAGCTTTTGATGTCAAATTTGTAAACAGCGAAGGGAAAGAGGAATATGTCTGGGCGACGAGCTGGGGCGTGTCAACGCGCCTGATGGGTGCATTGATTATGACACACAGTGATGACAATGGTTTGGTTTTGCCACCTAAATTGGCGACCATACAGGTTGTTTTGATTCCAATTTACCGCGACACAGATCAACTGGAAGCTGTGAGGCAAAAATTTACTCCCTTGATAGAAGATTTAAAAAAGGCCGGCATCCGGGTGAAATTCGACGATGACGACAAACGCAAACCAGGTTGGAAATTTGCGGAGTACGAAATGAAAGGCGTACCAGTTCGACTCGCTATGGGTCCCCGTGATCTGGAAAACAATTCCGTGGAATTGGCGCGTCGGGATACAGGAGAAAAGAAAAACATCTCTTTTGACGATGCCTTTTCGGAAATCAAACAACTCATGGACGATATTCAACAGAATCTGTATGACAAGGCATTGAAACTTCGTGAAGCGCATACCCATCGGGCCGACGATTGGAATGAATTTGTGGACATACTCGACAATAAATCCGGTTTTATTTATGCCCATTGGGATGGAACTTCCGAAACGGAAGAACTCATCAAACAAAAAACCAAAGCGACCATTCGCTGCATTCCGTTGAACAATCCGCAAGAATCCGGCAAGTGTATTTTAACCGGGAAGCCCTCTGTGCAACGGGTTATTTTTGCGAAAGCTTACTAAAATGGAAGAAAAAGAACTGGGTAGACAGGTGCTCAACCTGATAAAAGCAAAATCCGTCTTAAAAAGAGATGTTTTCGAACTCACAAAGGAGCGGTTTGCTGTGTTGCAATCGGTATTGCGCAAGACGACAATCGAGTTGAAAAACGATGTGTACAAATTTGACAAACGTCTGGAAATTGAATTCAAAGAACTGGGTGATTATTTCTGTCAGGTAACTATTGCGGGAGATGTTTTACTTTTTTCGATGCATACCAATGTTTTTATGTTTGATGAGAACAGTGCGTATTGGAAGTCGTCCTATTTAAGTGATGATTTTAGCCGGGGATTTTGTGGAACCATTCAGGTTTACAATTTTCTGGCCGACAGTTTCAGGTTTAACCGTCAGAATGATACGGGATATCTCGTTGCACGCATATTTGTCAATAAGGAGAACCATTTTTTCGTGGAAGGTAAAAAAAGGCTTGGTTACCTGTTTAATGATTTCGTCAATTCTGAGCTCACGACAGAGTCAATGAGAAAGATTCTGATGTCCATCATCCTTTACACCTTGAATTTTGATCTTTTCACACCCGAGTACAAATCGGTGCAGGAAGTAACTGTGCGCGACGTGTCCCGCGAGAAAGATTGGATCAGCCTAAAAACGGGTAAGAGACTGGGTTTCCAAATGAGTTCTGCGGATGAAAATACGCCCGAATAGAGATTTTTTCGCCTGTATTATTTCCTATTGAAAAAAACGTTTATATTTGCACCCCGTAAACACAAAACGGGATCATTTGGCCCGTTCGTCTAGGGGTTAGGACGCCAGGTTTTCATCCTGGTAGCAGGGGTTCGATTCCCCTACGGGCTACGAAAAAAACCGTCACTAATTTAGTGGCGGTTTTTCTGCTTTTAGCAGGCGTTTCACCGGAAATTATCATTTGACGAGACATGTTTTTGGCTGTCTGCATCCATGCGATTGGGCACGCACGTCGAGTTTGCCTATCCTTCAATTCACAGGCTTCACAGTACGCCAAAAATTATGTTGATATCAACCGAAACTTTACTATATTTGCACTCCAAAATTCTGAAGACTACAACAACTTTAAAGCATGGCAAATCATAAATCAGCCCTTAAAAGAATTCGCGCAAACAATGTGCGTCGACTTAGAAACCGTTACCAGCACAAATCTGCGCGAAGTGTGATCAAACAATTGCGTGCAGTAACTGACAAAAAGGATGCTGAAAAGCAACTGAACAAAGCAATCAGCATGTTGGATAAATTGGCCAAAACCAATGTAATTCATAAGAATAAAGCAAGCAACCTGAAATCGAAGCTCACCAAACACGTGCGCGCGTTGGCCTAAGCTTTCGATCTGAAATAATTTGACCCACTGCACCAAAAGCAGTGGGTTTTTTGTTGGTTGAATTTTCGTGATGCAAGCTACATCGTTTCATTACGCTAAATTTTAACCCAGTCTGAAGTCAAATTTTCTGACTATTTTTCTATCTTTCGCAGAAGCTAACCAATTATGAAAACCTATCCTGTAATATCCGGAATCAAATCCTGGGCAGAAGACGACCGACCGAGAGAAAAACTTTTATTAAAAGGCCGGCAAGCGCTCTCTGACGCTGAATTAATAGCCATTCTTCTCGGATCTGGCAGTCGCAATATGTCGGCAGTCGATTTGGCAAAACAAATGTTGAGCGGATCTCAGAACAAATTGAATCTTCTTGCGCGACTTCAGGTTGATGACCTCAAAAAATTTAAAGGGATTGGTGAAGCAAAAGCCATAACGATCATTGCGGCCCTGGAACTTGGTAGACGCCGGCGGGACGAATCAGCCATCGAATCACCCAAGATTCAATCCAGCCGCGAAATTTATGAAATTCTTCACGGCACGCTTTCCGATCTGCCACACGAAGAATTTTGGATCCTGCTTTTGAGTCGGTCGTATCGGCTGAAAGACAAAGTATGTATCAGTCGGGGCGGCGTTTCAGGTACGGTGGTGGATCAGAGGCTTATTTTCAAACCAGCCATAGAAAAACTCGCCTCCGCTATCGTATTGTGTCATAATCATCCAAGCGGCAATAAAAATCCGAGTGAACAGGATAAACAATTGACAAAGAAGGTGGTTCAATCGGGAGCCATGCTCGATATTCCTGTTATCGATCACGTTATTTTTACAGATGAAGGATACTTCAGCTTTGCCGATGAAAATTTGCTGTAGCGCTGTGCGCCAGTATAATCCCAAGACTAAAAATTGGGTTTGTTGATGTATTTTATTACTTCACACCGTCATGGGGTAAGATATTCAAAAATATTTGTAATTGAATCACCGTAACACGTGGTGTGCTAACTTAAATCCCTAATTTTATCGAAATACCCAAAAGAAATGATCCACGAAATTGGCCGTCAAAATTCCATCTTTAACCAGTTTTTGCGAGAGATTCGTGACAAAAATACACAGACCGATCGATTGCGGTTCCGAAGAAATATGGAACGAATGGGCGAAATATTTGCCTATGAGATCAGCAAAGGTTTTGATTACAAGACAGAAGAAGTAGTAACCCCACTTGGAACGGCAGTGATGCGCACCCCGGAGCGCATGCCGGTTTTGGCCACGATTTTGCGCGCAGGACTGCCTTTTCATCAGGGAATGTTGAATTATTTCGATCACGCCGATAGTGCATTCGTGTCAGCTTACCGCAAACATTCAAAAAACGAAGGTGATTTCAAAGTGAAGGTGGAGTATATGAGCTGCCCTGATTTGAAAGGACGAGAACTGATCATTGCCGATCCGATGCTCGCCACCGGTGCATCTATGGTTTTGGTTCACAAAGCGCTCATGGCAAAAGGGGCTCCGGACCACGTTCATATTGTTACACTTTTGGCCAGCGACGAAGGCATCGCTTTTGTGCGCAAAAATCTTCCTGAAAATACGACGATTTGGGTAGGAGCCATTGACGATGAACTCACCGCGCAGGCCTACATCGTACCTGGGCTGGGAGATGCAGGAGATTTGAGCTACGGTTGTAAATAACTACTTGTATGGGGGAAGTTATCAAAATCGGTGGAATCTTTCTTCTCAGTGCTGTCAAATTTGCTTTTGCTCCCGGGGCGGCTATACTTGCTGGCTATTCATTTTGGGAAACCTTGGGCATGACCATGTCAGGTGGTATTTTTGGTGTATTCCTTTTCTATTATTTCGGGTTGTATGTTATGAAGATTATGGCAAAGTGGAAAGGGAAACCCTTCCTTGTTGGCAATAGATCCGAACCTCTGGTTTTTAATCGAGGAAGTCGTAAAATAATTAAGGTAAAACAAAACTTTGGACTGATCGGTCTCGTAGTACTCACCCCTGTATTGATAAGCATTCCCATTGGTTGTGTGGTGGCAGCCAGATTTTTTTCTCAAAATCGCCTCACACTTCCTATGATGGCAACTTCTGTGGTTTTCTGGGCGCTAATCATCACGTGGTTTTCCACGGTTTTTAAGATGAATATACTTGACTAATGAAACGTTATTCGCACCTTTTCTTTGATCTTGACCGCACGCTTTGGGATTTTCAAACCAACTCACGACAAGCCCTTCAGGAATTATATCTGACCTTTGAATTGGAATCGCGGGGTATTTCAAACGTTCATGATTTCATACTTAAGTTTGAAGAAATCAATGAATCCCTTTGGGCCGCATATCGCATGGGCAATCTCCACAAACGACAACTTCGATCCATGCGATTTTATAAAACTATGGAATCTTTCGGATGTAAAGATGAGCGTATGTGCCGATCAATGGGAGATATGTATATCGAAATAAGCCCGGTGAAAACAGGGCTTTTCCCCAATACCCATGAAACGCTGGATTACCTTGCGGGAAACTACCGCATGCACATCATCACCAATGGTTTTGAAGAAGTACAACATTTGAAATTAAAGAATGCAGGTTTGACCCCGTATTTCGATTTGATCATGACCAGTGAATTGGCCTCCGCACGAAAACCAGATCCTGTTATTTTTCAATTGGCCATGCAAAAAGTCGGCGCTTCAGCTCCGGATGCCCTCATGATTGGTGACGATCTGATTGCAGATATCGGTGGTGCGCGAAGTCTCTGGATGGATCAGGTATTCTTTAATCCCGAAGGCGTACTTCACGAAGAAGAAATAACTTATGAAATCAAGGATCTGATTGAACTCAAGGCTTTTTTGTAGGCAAGGCGGCGAGGACGGTGTGCGATCCTTTAACCATGTCGTTTATTTTCACTTTCACCTCACTCCCCAGCGGTAAAAAAACATCCACGCGCGATCCAAATTTGATAAAACCAAATTCATTTCCCTGCACAGCTGGGGTATTCTCTTTGGCGTAACAAACGATGCGACGAGCTACCGCTCCGGCGATTTGACGAAAAAGCACTGATATTCCGCGTTGATTTTCCACTACCACCGTGGTTCTTTCGTTTAGGGTGCTTGACTTGGGATGCCAGGCTACCAGATATTGGCCAGGATGGTATTTGAAATATTTTACGATTCCGCTGATCGGAAACCAATTGACATGTACATTGATGGGTGACATAAATATCGAAACCTGAATTCTTTTGTCTTTCAAAAATTCATCTTCCATGGTTTCTTCGATTACGACGACCTTTCCATCAGCTGGGCACAATACCAGGTCATGATCTGGTGTGATAGGTCGTAAAGGAACCCGAAAAAACTGAATGACCAAAAGGAATATAATTAAAGTTGCGGGCGCAACAAAATAGAGCACTTCCACCGGAAGCAGCCAAAAGCAAACCAGGTTTATTCCTGCGAGTATCAATATGGTTACAGCAATAATTGTATTGCCTTCTTTGTGAAATTTCATAAATCAGATTAAGGTCCCGAATGTACGAAAACCATCAGGTAGGTAAACACCATGGGACTTGCCAGCAGCACGCCGTCAAAACGATCGAGAATTCCTCCATGGCCTGGCAGCAAATTACTTGAATCTTTTACATTCGCACTGCGCTTCAGCAGAGATTCTACGAGGTCACCAAATGTCCCGGATATGACGATGATCACACCGAGCGCCAGCCAATGAATGATGCTTAAATCTGCCGTATAGGTAGCAATTGCTACAGCACCTGCCAAAGCAGTAATTCCCCCGCCGATCGTCCCTGCCCACGTTTTTTTTGGAGAAATCCGGGGAAACAATTTACGTTTTCCAAGTAATTTGCCAAAAACGTAGGCACCGGTATCATTGAGCCAAAGAAGCACGAAAAAACCCAACACCACTTCAGGTTGATATTCATTGACGATTTCTTCAAAGGTGAAGACATTCAACAAGGCAAATGGTGCCATGACATAAATAATCCCGATGATGGTATGACCAATATTGGTGAATGGATTCGGGCGCTTTCGAAAAAGCTCATAAATGAAAATGGAAATGAAGAAAGGAATCGCAAGCGAAACGACGTAAATTGGCATGACCTGCAATTTGACGAGCTCGATACTGATATACAACACAGATGCACAAATCACCCCCGTCATTGTTTGGGGATGAACACCACCGATTTTTGCAATGTTGTAATATTCGAGCATCCCCAAAATGCCGACTACATAAAAAAGGGAAGCGAGAGAGTATGGATTCCAGATAATGCAGCCAATCACGACCACCAGGAAAACCAATCCTGTAGAAATACGCAGGAGTAATTCTTTCACAAGGCAGTATCTTCAATAATCTTTTTGGCAGCAATCACGGATTCACTTTTCACAAATATCTCTATTTCTCCGATAGATGGATAAAATGAATCCTGTTTGTTTACCACTATTGCGTTTAATCCTTCCTTTTCGAGAATTTGTCTCACCAATTCCACTGTATGTAGCATGGTGGCACCGTAAATTTTTACCCACCGAGACTCCATAACAGCAATTAGTGCTTAGATCCAGGAATGTTATCGGAAGGTTCGACCGTATGCACTGTATCTTCGGAATCTTCTGAATCCCCGTCGTCTGTTTTATTCGAAACATTCACAGGATTCAGACTGATCGCTTCATTGGGTTTGGTCGTTGGCACCGCATCTGCGACAAGTGGTTCTTCTTTTTCAAAGGGACGACGGCCGAAAATAATCTCGAGATCTTCCTTAAAGATCACTTCTTTTTCTAACAATTGTTGCGCGAGTTTGTCAAGTTTATCTCTGTTTTCACCGAGTATTTTCTTGGCCCTGGCATATTGCACATCGATAATTTTCTTCACTTCACGGTCTATCAACTCGGATGTTTTCTCGCTGTAGGGTTTGGTGAAATTATAATCCGAAGATCCGGAAGAATCATAATAACTGATATTTCCCACTTCTTCATTCAGGCCATAGACCGTAACCATGGCGTAAGATTGCTTGGTCACTTTTTCCAGGTCGCTTAAGGCACCGGTAGTGATTTCGTTAAAAACAACTTGTTCGGCAGCACGGCCACCCAATGCGGCACACATTTCGTCTTCAATTTGGCTTACAGAATTGAGTTGGCGTTCTTCCGGCAAATACCAGGCTGCACCAAGGGATTGGCCCCGGGGAACGATGGTAACCTTCACCAAAGGCGAGGCGTGTTCCAGCAACCAGGAAACAGTTGCGTGACCTGCTTCGTGATAGGCGATAATTTCCTTTTCCCGCTTGGTGATTATTTTGTTTTTCTTTTCAAGGCCACCGATGATCCGGTCTACGGCATCCAGAAAATCTTGTTTAACAACCTGGTCTCTTTGCCGACGGGCAGCTATCAGCGCAGCTTCATTACAAATATTGGCAATGTCGGCTCCACTAAATCCAGGAGTCTGTTTGGCCAGAAATTCAACATCAATCGTCGTATCCACTTTAATGGGGGCGAGGTGAACTTTAAATATCTCCCTTCGCTCGTTGAGATCGGGCATGTCAACATAAATTTGTCGGTCAAACCTTCCGGCACGCATCAGGGCGCGGTCAAGCACATCTGCCCGGTTTGTTGCAGCCAGAATAATTACTCCACTGTTGGTTCCAAAACCATCCATCTCCGTGAGCAGTTGATTCAGCGTATTTTCCCTTTCGTCATTCGCACCCATGCTGGAACTTTTCCCACGGGCACGGCCAATGGCATCGATCTCATCAATAAAAATGATGGCAGGGGCTTTTTCCTTTGCTTGTTTGAAAAGGTCGCGTACACGTGACGCTCCAACTCCGACGAACATTTCGACGAAATCTGATCCTGACAAAGAAAAGAAGGGAACCTGGGCTTCTCCGGCCACAGCTTTCGCCAAAAGCGTTTTACCTGTGCCCGGAGGTCCTACCAACAAGGCACCTTTTGGAATTTTCGCACCAAGTGTGGTGTATTTTTTTGGATTTTTCAGAAAATCAACAATTTCCTGAATCTCTTCCTTGGCACCCTCAAGACCCGCGACATCATTAAATGTCACATTGGTGCCTTTCGTTTTGTCAAAAAGCTGGGCTTTTGATTTGCCGATATTAAATATCTGTCCACCTGCAGCGCCACCACCGCTGATTCTTCTCATCACAAACATCCACACAGCAATCATGATTCCAATGAAAAGCACCCAGGTTAGAAGTTCTTTACCCCATTCACTGCGGGTTTTGTAATCATAGGAGAAATTATGTTCCTTGTTCCATCGGTCGAGTTTTTCCTGAAAACTATCTGCTGGTCCAATATCAAATTTAAAATGAGGCCCTGTATTTTTAGCGCCTGTAATCAGGGGAGATTTAATACGTTTTTGATACTTTTCCTGGCTGAGAGCCTCGCTTTTGAGGTACACTTCGGCCATTTGCTTGTTGTAGATGATTACGCGCTCCACTTCATCCTCTTTCACCATCTCCTCAAATTCGGAGAGGTTAATATCTGTCATGTTGCCATTCCAGTTGAAGAGGTTGAGCGATATAAGCACAACACCAATTATGGCGTAAATCCAGTAGAAGTTGAATGGTTTTTTGGAGTTGTCTCCGCCGCTATTTCCTCCTGAAGTGAACTTATCCCTCAGGTTTTTATATTGGTTTTTTTCTTTATTTTCTTTGGTATCTTTTTTTTCTGACATCTCGTGTTTCTATAACTACAGTTGGTATTCGATTTCCTTAACATCCGCATCAGCCCAAAGTTTTTCAAGATTGTAAAATGATCTCGCTTCTTCTTTGAAAATGTGAACCACTACATCGAAATAATCGAGTAGGATCCATTCGGCTTTATCGGTACCCTCTTTGTGCAATGGGTTTTCACCAATCTTCTCGCTCACTATTTTTTGAACGGATCTGGCGATAGCTTCCACTTGCGTATCTGAGGTACCGTGGCAGATAATAAAAAAATCAGAAACGGAATTGGGCAATTTTCTGAGATCGAGTGCACAAATTTCTTTTCCTTTTACCTCTTGCATGCCGAGTATGACGGCTTCTGCCAGTTTGGAGGATGAATCCTTTGGTTTTTTAATCATTAAGTACTTTTACAATATTCGACAAAATTACGCATTTTCGCCGTTCGCATTCCAATACACTCAAGCGTGCAATGATTTTGATTGGCAACCGCATAACCCGTTTTGAACGGCTGGACTCTACGAGCAACTATGTTGCCAAAGAGCTTGATTCTGGTTTTTACACGGAAGGGACTGTAATTTTGGCGCACTTTCAGACGGAAGGGCGTGGCCAACGCGGCAGTCAGTGGCAGAGTAATTCTGGTGAGAATCTCACTTTCAGCTTTGCTTTGGATGTGGAATTTCTTGCTATGCACGAACAATTTTTGATTGCAAAAGCAGTGTCAGTGGGGATTTCCAGCTATTTATTGGATCATTTGGAGTCATCAGTTTCAATCAAATGGCCGAACGATATTCTGGTGGGAAATAGAAAGATCAGCGGGATGCTGATTGAAATTAAAGGCCAATTTCCTAAATATGCTATTATAGGTGTAGGTCTGAATGTGAATCAGACTGAATTTTCTGTGGGAATCAATGCCACGAGTCTATCTGCAGAAAAAGGCGTGGTGATGAACATTGACCATGTGCTTGACCAACTGCTGGCTCATATCAACATTTGGATTTCTCAATTGAGGGAAAAAAAATATGATTTGATTGAAGCGGAATACCGGAAGTGGTTGTATGGCCATCGCGAATGGATTTCTTTTCAGGAACCTTCCCGGAAATTTACCGGAATGATTCAGGATGTCAACAACCAGGGTGTTATGCTCGTCAGATCAAAACAGGGAGGTGCGTTTAGCTTCCGACCAAAAGAGATTACAATCAATTACTAACCTGCTCCGTCAGTCTGTCGGCTATATAGTTGAAGAGATTGGCGAGGGGTTTCTCCACCATCATTTTCAAAAATGGATTGACTTTGGCATTCATTTGCTGGAAAGCTGAGGTTTGCCCGTCGATATCTTTAAGAAAAATTTCCAGTGTAAAAGGGAAAGGCGATTTGTCGCCACTCTCAAGCAAAATGCGTCCTGGAGAATCCATTTCCTTCATTTGCATATCGATGGTCGCTGTACCCTGTACTTTAAAACTGCAATAGTCCGTTCGGCTTTCCCATTCTGTAATCCGATCACCAGGAAGGAGTTTTTCGAAATTATTTAAATCACACAAAAAGTGGAAGACTTTTTCGCGGGGAGCAGGAACCTGAACTGTTTTACTTTCAATTTTCATCTAAAATAATTATGTGCAGTAAACGGGATTTTGGATTTACAATTTCCCAAAAATTGAAAATTATTCGGTTCCTATTTATCCGCAAGGCTTGCACCCCAGGTTTCAGGATTTTCACGCCATTGCTTCAGAGAATCCATTTCGTTTTTGGTGATGTATTCTGATTTCAAGGCTTGATCTATTAAATAGCTGTAGTCCGTCAAGGTGATAAGGGGACAATCCTGAGCAGCAAAATTTTCTTTGGCCTTTTCAAAACCATATGTAAATATAGCGGCCATCCCTTTTACTTCATACCCGGCTTTACGCAGTGCTTCAACCGCTGAAAGGCTGCTTTTTCCTGTGGAAACGAGATCTTCCAAAACCACAACAGACTTACCACTATCGATATGCCCTTCGATTCTGTTTTGCATGCCGTGACCTTTGGATCCATCGCGAACATAAATAAATGGAACTCCCAACTCCTGGGCAACCAGAACTCCCTGCGCAATTCCGCCAGTGGCAACTCCGGCTATTACTTCGGGCTTGCCATATGTTTCCTGAATCACACGAACGAATTCCTGTCGGATGTACGTGCGGATTTTTGGAAATGACAATGTTATACGATTATCACAATAGATGGGAGATTTCCAACCACCCGCCCACGTAAATGGGCGCTGCGGCTGTAATTTTACTGCCTTGATTTGTAGGAGAAATTCAGCTACTTTTAGCGCCGAATCACGATTGGATTGCATACCGGCAAATGTATAAAGTTTTTATAAATGAGAAGGTCGTAATCCTAACGGACAGCTTCGATTTGGAGCTTTTGCAAAATGGTATGCTTTATTTTCAGTACGATGACTTCGAAGAGTTGCACTTTGTATTGGATTTGCTTAATGGCAATGCAGACCTTGAAGGCATCATCATTCATTTCGACGACCTGGATGTGCTTTGGGCCGATTTTCGTGCTCACTTTCGTGAAATAAGGGCTGCAGGCGGTATGGTGTTGAATTCGAATGGTGATTTATTGATGATTCACCGTTTAAAAAAGTGGGATTTGCCAAAAGGTAAATGCGAGAAGCACGAAGATGCGGATGCCTGCGCCTTGCGGGAAGTTGAAGAAGAATGTGGCATTACCGATCTGAAAAATGTTGGTAAACTCATGAATACTTATCACGTGTATAGCCAAGGCGGTTTTCGAATTTTGAAAACTACCGCATGGTATAAAATGAGCAGTGATCAGCTTGCGCTTGTTCCCCAGCGGGAAGAAGATATTGAAGAAGCTATCTGGATAGCACCAGAGAAAATCGATTGGTCCAATATGCCCTCTTATCCGAACATCAAATTGTTATTGGACAGTCATTTAAAATCTACTGACCAATCCTGATTTTGTTTCTCTCGGATATTCTTGACTGAATCCGAAACAATTCAGATTCCAGCCCTTCACTCGGTTTTGGGGTTTGCACACTTCGGGTTACAAGGCCATTTTTATCGATCCATACAGCGTGAGGGATGTTATAAATCCCAAGCTGATCGAGATAATCGTATGGATGAACAGGTGTGGTTTGCCAAAATGGGGATTCGATATTTTGATCGTCCAGTTCTACCTGGATTACCTGAAATGTATCGGGATACTTTTCCTTCAGATTTTTGAGTAATTCTATCTCCTTTTTGCTTTCGGAACTCCAGGATGCAGTGGTAATCAGGTATGTTTGCAAAGTATCGCTGCCACTCCAGGGCAAGACTGAATCTTTCTCAAATTGTAAACCGAGGGCATCGATATGGAAGTCCTTGGTGCGCCGCTGATAATTATCCAGCACGGACTGCGCAATTTGGCTTATTTCGTCGTTGGCATTTGCAGTGATCCAATGCAGTAAGTCTGATAAAGGTTTATTCGTATACTTATTGTTGTACAGGCTTTCGGCAGCAGATTTGACAACAATCAGGTGCCGAAGATCGTCGTCGGAAAGAAAATCATCAGTCAAGAACAATTTATTCAGCGAATCCGGAGTGAGACCCATAGACAGCCGGTTGTGCATAGCAGCGCCTCCAAATCTGTTGTCAAAAGCATTGAAGTACTCCGCAAAGAAAAGATCAAGAAAACCAAACCAAACTGGATTGTTTAAATGCCAGGGTTTGTCTTTCA
>Ga0335397_10008623_pt1 | contig 12823 bp, 14 predicted proteins | sample MAT04_FD_205740 | JGI IMG/M metagenome (GOLD analysis project Ga0335397, IMG submission 205740) | Freshwater microbial communities from Lake Fryxell liftoff mats and glacier meltwater in Antarctica - MAT-04 (spades assembly) (version 2) ...
CTCTTACAGAAAACTCTTTAAAGTATGTTTTTGGACAAGACGATAAAATTTTATCTTACATGATGACACGAACAAACCTGTGGATGAGCGAAAAAGATTTGGATAAACTTTTTACATTCCAAATTGAAAATAATATGGGTGAGGTTGCTAAAAGTTGCTTTTATCTTCTTCATGCTTATAAAAAAAATGCAGATAATCGAGCAGGGTTTTATTTTTTGTGGCTATTTAATAGATATGGAGATTGCTCTTTCAAAATGCCAAGAAGGCGGTTTTTTTATAATTCAAGTGTGACGGAAATACTAACACAGTTCTTAGAAGATAAAGGTTGTAAAGCAGATTGGGAAAAAGTAGTGGAAATCATGATTTATCGTGAGTCGAAAGCTTGTAAATCTATTTATGAAGAAGTGCTGTTAGAAGAATCGTTTCCTTTATTTCTCGATTTACTCCCTGATTTATTTGAAAATACTCCCATGAGTACATGGCCAAATAAGGTGAGTATTCTGATGGATGTTTTAGAAATCCTTACGGATGAAAGCAGGTTAGTAATTTTAAAGACAATGATTTCAAGTACCGATCACGATACCTCAGTTATGGGACGTTACCTATTTAAAATTTTTAATGCTAAATCTTTAAAAAAAGCAATTCCCAGTTTGGAAGCATTAAAAGAGGCACTTCCGAATATTTATGAATTTACCTTTAGATTAATTTCTGAGTACTCTCTTGTTGAATTTAAGTATGGAAAAGCAAATCATCACGAAACATCTACTAGATTAAGTTTCAATTGTTTAAGAATGAATAATGTATTTATTCAAGGATCTTTAATGATAGGTGTGCAAACTTTTAAACAGCTAACTTATCTTAATGCCTATGACATGCATAGTGAAAAACGCATTTGGACCATTCCCTTAATTATGGTAGATGATAAAACTACCTGGATATTTGATTTTCCTAAAATAAAACAAGTCGGAGATTTACTGGTGCTTCAATTTATTGGAGAAAAAAAACTGCTTTTTATTGATGCAGAAACAGGTGAATTTGAATTGGAATTAAAGTTACCTGCGGCTTCTATAAATAATTTTGAATCTTTGCATATTAGTCCGACGGGTTACATTTATCAAATCGTGCATGATGGACAACATCGCAAATTAATTGGTGGACGTCTTCAAAAAAATAAATGGATTTCTTCTTTTGAATTAGAATCTCCAAGCGGGTTTCTACGCCCTTTTTCGACTCATTGCGGATTTCAAAGTTTTGATAGACTAGTCGTTTGTGGACCGACAGGGCATCTTGCAACAATTGATGGCTGTAACGAGGCTCATGCTGTGGATGATAAGCTTATTGCAATCGAAAATGATCCTTTAAATAAATCAGGAAGATTACTAACAATAAGGACTTTAAAGCTTGATAAAGAGGTGTTTTCAGCAATTGTTACAAAAATCCCGATTAGTATAAGAAAAATAGCTTTCGGTAATATTTCGTATGATAAGCAACATATTGTACTTTTTTCAAAAAATATTTCCGAAACTTCCCCAATTTTTATAGATCTTGAGACTGAGACTGAAAACGAAAAAGTTACCTATAGTTCTTTTAAGTTTTATTCTCATGAGGAACATATGATCAACAAGCTTACAGGTGAGCTTTGGGTTTTCGATCAAGCATCAAAAAGCGTATGGAAAGTATCTGCTCAATCAAAAACTTTGATGTGCCATTTAAATTATAGCCGGGGAGTCTCTTTTCTACATGTCGATAAAAATGATCATCTCTATTATGTTGTGAAAAGAAAAACCTCAACTCTTTCCGGTGATTGTAAACGACTTAACATGAGAGATAAACAGCCACCTCTAAAATCCATAAACATCACCTGAGTTTATTTGAACACTCCAATAAGATATAACTTCTATGATTTTTTTACAGTGAAGCGGTGAGAAGCTGCATGAGGACAGTAGTGGCTGTGAAATCCTAACTCCTCACTGTTCTCATGTCTTCCTCAATGCCTCACTGGTAAAAAATCCATACTTTTTATATCTCACACTATTATATTTGAGAGGGTTTCGATTTTTAAGGCAAGTTCCTGATGCTCTAATGTATTAATGAGGAGGTTAAGATCTTGGCTTTTTTGATAGTGTTGAACGCATAAATATTTTTCTTTGAGGTCAAGAATTTTTTCCACCGCATCGTTTAACCTTGATTCCAAATTTTTGTTGTCTTTAATAGATTTTACGATGCTTTTATGTATACGCTGAATGTCGTTAAATTTAAGTTCAAGGCTTGAAGTTCCGTTCAATTGACGTCCTCCTAAGAGGAGAATATCACATCCTGCTTGCAATGCTTGGCTTGCAGCATTTTCAACGGTAAGACATTTTTTTAAAACGCCTTCCATCACGAGGGAATCACTGATGATTACACCTTTAAACCTCAAATTCTGTCTCAAAAAATTAAGGGTTTTAAAAGAAAGGGTCGAACAATGTTCTTTGTCAAAAGAAGGAACGAGCATATGTGCTGTCATGATGACATCTGATTCAAGAGTTGCAAAAGGAATCAATTCCATCTCTTTTAACTGTTGCATGGTCTTGTTGTTGATAGGTAAAGATACATGAGAATCTTCAGAAGTATCACCGTGCCCAGGAAAATGTTTTAATGTTGTGATGACATTGGCTTTTTTAAAACCTTTTAAGGCTTGGACACCAAAATCAACTACGGTTTTTGGACAATTGCCAAATGCGCGATTACCTATCACCGGATTATTAATGTTACTATTGATATCTACAACCGGTGCAAGATTCATATTAATACCAACGGCATGCATTTCTTCTCCCATAACAATTGCCGCTTCCATAGCAAGTGTAGGATCAGCAGTTAATCCAATAGCCGCATTTCCTGGAAATTTAGTAAAGCCATCCTTTAATCTTGTAACTTTCCCACCTTCTTGATCGGTGGCAATCAGAAGTGGGATTGTTGCTAGAGCTTGAAGCTGAAGGCTTAAGGTTTGAATTTGTTTAGGGGAGCTTAATCCGTTTGCAAAGGTGTAATAGATGAATCCTCCAACCTTAATATCTTGGATTAAGGCTTTGGCTTCATCGTTAATGGTTTTGCCACGAAAATGAACCATCATGATTTGGCCAACTTTTTCTTCGATACTCATGTTTTTGATGTTGTAAGAAGGAAAACAAGGGATTGAACAAGCGCAAGCTGTAATTTTTAACACTTAAGAACCTTAAATTTTTTACTTTAAGTGTACTAAAAAAAATACAAAAGTAAATGAATTTTTATTTTTTCTTAAGACAAGCGGGTGTAGTTTTACGATTTAATGAAGAAGTAAAGGTTTGAATAGGTAGAGAATCGATTAAAGGGTATAATATTGAGGAATTTTCTGTGTAAAGACTATTAAATCTTGGACTTAATTGCCGCCATTTAAGATTCGCCATGATTACTCCTTAATAATTAATTTTTGGCAAATATCATTGCCTCCATTGTCCATATAATCAATCCACTTTTTTTTATTCAATCTTTATTTCTTTTACCGCTAAAGAGCAAATTTTTAAACAGGCGGCAGCGTTATAATTGCTGCGAATCGCGATGAGTTGTTTGTGAAGATAATTAAATTTTAACAAAAATAATTTAAATAAATTCATATCTATTTAAATTAATATAAACTATTTTGAAGTTATAGGGGGTGAATGACTGTTTTAGTTATAACCCCTTGTTCTTTGTTTATTTACCAAATCTATAGATTTATAATTGCTGACATAGATTCTTAACAAATTTATTTGAATACCAAAGAGGAGTTAAGTATGACTACAAAAACTAAAAAAATGAAAACGCTTAATGATTTGTTCTTAGATCAACTCAAAGATATGTATAGTGCTGAAAATCAAATTGTTGAATCATTACCTAAATTAATAAGTTTAGCCTCGTTTAAAGATCTAAAAGATGGATTGTCAAACCATCTAAAAGAAACAAAATATCAGGTAAAACGATTAGAAAAAATATTTTCACTATTAAATATTCTCGTCGAGGAGGAATTTTGCGAAGGAATAGAAGGGATTCTTAAGGAAGCTGACCAAATACTGGAAGGTCAAAAAAAATCAGCTACTTTAGATGCGGCTATTATTAGCTGTGCTCAGAAAGTTGAACATTACGAAATTGCTTCTTATGGTACATTGCGTAGCTTTGCAACATATTTAGATCTAGATGATGAAATAGTTGATCTTCTTCAAGAATCCTTAGATGAAGAAGGAAGTGCAGATAAAGCACTTACCAAAATTGCAGAAGGAAGTATGTTTACTAACGGTATAAACAAAGAAGCGGTTTCAGGGAAATAAATATAGACTTGAAACACTCCTACACTATGTAGGGGTGTTTCTATTAGGAGGTGTATGAAATATAAAAAACCTGAAAAAATATTACCGGCACAAAAGCAAAATCCGCCAGGTTTGCAAAAGAAAATGAAACCATTACCGGAAGTTGAAAAAAGGTTAACAGAACCTCTACTCCTAGATAAGGTTGCAATAATTACCGGTGGGGATAGTGGAATTGGTCGTTCCGTTGCAGTTGACTTTGCAAAAGCAGGGGCAGATGTCGTTATTGTTTACTTAAAAGAAAACGAAGATGCAAAAGAGACCAAAAGGTTGGTAGAAGAAAAGGGCAGACGTTGTTTGTTGATCTCAGGTGATATTAGCGACGAAAAATTTTGCCGGTCTGTCATTAAACAAAGCATTAAAACATTTAAAAAATTAAATATTTTGGTCAATAACGCGGCAGAACAGCATCCGCAAAAATCCATAGAAGATATTACCCAAAAGCAACTACAAAAAACTTTCTCGACTAATATTTTCTCCATGTTTTATATGGTCAAAGCAGCTTTGCCGCATTTAATAAAAACTAAAGGTACAATTATCAATACTTCGTCTGTTACAGCTTATAGGGGAAGTAAAAATCTTTTGGACTATTCTTCAACAAAAGGTGCAATCATTTCCTTTACAAGATCCCTTGCCTTATCTCTTATTGATAAAGATATTCGTGTAAATGCTGTAGCCCCTGGACCAATATGGACACCTTTAATAGTCTCCACATTTCCAAAAGAAAAAGTTGAAACTTTTGGATCTGATGTTCCAATGAGAAGACCCGGGCAACCTTCTGAAGTTTCGCCAAGTTATGTTTTTTTAGCATCAGATAATTCTTCCTATATGACAGGTCAAGTATTGCACCCCAATGGAGGGGAAATAGTTAATACTTAAAGAATTATTGCTATAGGCATATCGGTCAAGTCTTTGAAATTCAAGCTTGACATATGCAAAGACCTGATCTATATGTAAAAATAGATGTGTTTACAGGAGGAAGTTTATGCCGCATAAGAAAAAGAAAAACAATCCTGACGACCCAAAGTCGCTTAATTTTGACCGCGACGAAGAAAAAAGTCCAAGTGATCATCTTAAAAAACCTATATTTACTACCGAAGAAGAAAGAAGTGATGCTGAGGATGATCAATACTACGACGAAGAAAAAGGTCCAGGTGATCATCTTAAAAAAACTATATTTACTACCGAAGAAGAAAGAGGCGATGCTGAGGATGATCAATATACGAAGAAGAAGGATTTTTAAGTCCTGAAGAAACCAAATTGAGAAAAGAAAATGACGACTTGTCAAATTAGGTTTACGCTTTCAATTATTTTACATCTGACTTAATAACTAACTATTGTTTACGATTTAAAAATTTTAAATATAGAATGTTATATAATTTAACTTTTACATGTTTAATGTTGTTGTTTAAGGTAGCTATATAAAAACAAGGGGGTTTTATGATACAATATTTTTCAATGGTAATGCTTTCGTTAACATTGGTAGCTTGTAGTTCTCAAGATAGATCAACCACTTCATCATCTAATGTGGATAATGATAAAAATGGTCATCGTGTAGATCATGATAACACGGGTCGTCGTGCAAATAACGATTACAGCGGTCGTGTAGATAATGATAATACAGGAAAAAATGTTCAAGATCGCGATTCTGCAGCAATCACTCCATTAGATCAATCAGAAAGTGAAGCTGATCGAACAATCACACAAAAAATTCGTAAAGCTGTTGTGGCCGATGATTCTTTATCAACAAATGCAAAAAACATCAAAATCATCACGATAAATGGTGTTGTTGTATTGCGTGGGCCTGTCGCTGACCAGCAGGAAATGGAATCTGTTTTAAGAAAAATTAGTGATGTCCAAGGTATTGTAAGAGTTGATAATCAACTTGAAATCCTTAAGAAATAATATTAATCAACCAATTTAGGAGTTTATATGAAAAAAGCAGTTTTTGGCTTATGCCATAATGAAGAACAAGCTCAGCTTATCGTAGATAGATTATTATCTTCAGGATTTACAAATGCAGACATTTCGATTCTTTGTCCGGATCTCCATGCATCTGAAAGAGAAAAAGGAAGTCTTGGAGTTGAAAAACACTCAAAAGCTTCTGAGGGTGCAGCAGCCGGTGGAACAGCTGGTGGAATTTTAGGTGGATCATTAGGTTTATTAGCAGGCCTCGGTGCTTTGGCAATCCCTGGAGTTGGTCCATTTATTGCTGCAGGTCCTATTTTGGCAGCTTTGAGCGGTTCTGGATTAGGTGGAGGCATAGGTCTTCTGATCGGAGCAATCGTTGGAGCGGGTATTCCTGAGTTTGAAGCCAAAAAATATGAAAAAGGTCTTCGTGAAGGCAATATTTTAATCAGTGTTCATGCTGATACATCTGAGCAAATAACAAGAGCTGAAGTCATCTTGAAAAAGGAAGGCGCACATGATATTTCATCATCAAGTGTAAGCTAAAAAGTAAATCATTCAGGATTGGTAACACTCCTGAATGATTTTTTACTACTGAAGTATGCACCAATAATTTTCTTCAAGGGGTCTAATTCCTTGATTCTCCTCTGAAATTCTAAATTCAACAAAACTTATTTGGTTTTGAAGCAAACATACATGAGTTTTCCCTTTAGGAAATATTTTTCCGGTATGCTCCTCATAGTTTTTATTATGCGCATGATGAAAAGAAAATGATTCTTTAATTTCAGATGAATCTATTTTTTTTAAAAAAACCAGCACTTCTTTGTGAGTTTTACAAGCCGCAGCTTCTTGTTGTTCCGGAATGGTCTTTGAATTTTCTATATTGATTATATTAACAGTTGTACCGTTGCTATCTAGATTTAAAGCAAATATGGGACTCATATGTTAACCTCATGAGTTAGTTTTTAAAAATCTTAGCAGACATTTTTTAAAAAGACAATAAGATTGTAATTAATAATTTTATGAGTTAACAGAAAAATAAGGATAGCGAATTTTTAAAGGAAGGTGAATAATGAAATTTAATTTTTCCGGTAAAACAGCCCTTGTAACAGGTTCAAGCGAAGGTATAGGGTTTGCCACTGTAGAATTATTGTTGGAGGAAGGTGCAGACGTTGTGATTAATGGAAGAGATGAGTCCAAACTTCAAAAGATTGCAGCTGATTTAAGAAAAAAATTTCCAAAAGCTTGCTTGAAAATAATAGCTGCAGATTTAGGAACAGCTGATGGAGTGGACGTAACTTTTAAAGCATTACCTTCCTGTGACATTTTAATTAATAATTTGGGTTTTTACGAATTAAAGCCCTTCGAGCAGATTTCGGATGAAGATTGGATGCACATTTGGCAAGTTAATGTGATGAGCGGTATTCGACTTTCTCGATATTACCTACCAAAAATGTTAAAAAAGGGTTGGGGGCGTTTAATTTTTATTAGCAGCGAATCGGGTGTCCAGATTCCAAAGGATATGATTCACTATGGCGTCACAAAAACAGCACAAATGGCTGTATCAAGAGGTTTGGCTGAATTGACAAAAGGCACAAACGTCACTTCAAATAGTATTCTTGTTGGTCCAACAATCACAACTGGCGTTCATGATTTTATGGCTGATATTGCAGAGAAAACAAAAACCACATTAGACGAAGTAAAAGAAAAGTTTTTCCAAGAGACTCGTCCCTCATCAATAATTAAGCGTTTTATTGAACCTGTAGAAGTTGCCAATTTAATTGTCTATATTGCAAGTGAGGCCTCTTCTGCTACAAATGGTGCCGCCCTTCGTGTCGATGGCGGCTGTGTTCCCACCATTATTTAATAATCTGGGGTGCTTAAGACTTGGTCGTAGCTTTTTGCTCAAATCGACTTGTCGATTTTCCCATTCTCTAGCTAGATAAATCTTGCTAATTTGGAGTGCGGAGACTCGGCTCCGCTTTGTTGCTCAAATCGACTCCGGCGATTTGCTTTACTCTAGCTTATAGTGAGCTCAATGATATAGTAAGTCAAATCTTTAGTGAAAGAACAGCCTGCCAGGGTCCAAGCTGAGCAACAAAGCGGAGGCAAGCCTTAAGCACTCCAAATTAGCCAAATCTTTTCCTTGCATAAAAACACCTTTTCATTATAATTTTTATATAATCTTAACAATTTCTTGATAAAGTTTTGGATTGTATTAATATCTCAATACTTTAAATTGTATTGATTTAAATTTTTTAAAACCAAAAAAAGGTCATTTATTATGAATTCTGTATGTTATGTAGCCTCAACTGTTGCCAATGGAATATCTACTCGTGCTAAAAATGCATTAAAAATTATTCCTTGCGCTATAAGAGTAATTTTAGCTATACCCGCGACTGCAATTGGATTAGCTGCAACCCCATTTGCCGCCATTACGTTTGGTAAAGTTAAACTTTTTTATTCGTTAGCTCGATATTCGCATTGTTCGAGGTTAATTTTACCAGTTATTTTCACTGTTGCAATGGAGATTCTTAATCCAAATTGTAAAATTTCTAGTCATGACAGACTAGAGGGAACTTTACAGAAAAGGATTACACTAAAAGCTATTGCAAAATTATTAGAGCTTACAAAGACGAATAATACTTTCTTTAATAGAGAAATAGGTTCAAGATTATTCGCTGCAATCCTAATTCCTACAGCTGTCGTTGCAAAATTTGTAGATGGTGCATTAGCTGTGCCTGCTGTAGCAATATCGGTTATAACATTTGGATGCATCCCTAAAGTAAACCAATTTGCCTACGATAATCTTAAAAGTTTTAGTTCGATACCCGAATCTATTTCAAAAGTTTTAATTTTAACATTTAACCCGCATTTAAGAACCCCTCCAAAACAAAACAGAGATTAACAGGTTGTAAATTCAAGTTTTTTTTAATATAAAGCAGCCTTTCGAGGCTGCAATCAATCATAAAAGAAAGGTAAAATAAATAATGAATAATTTAATTAACAATATCTCAAATGGGATCACTCTTCGTATTCCTGAAGTCAAAAAAAATCGGTTCTTGCACTGTTGATACACTTAAAGGGCTTGGAACAACTCTTGTCGGTATCTTAGCCACTCCTTTTTCTGCAATCACTTGCGGTACAAGCCCAAAACTTAATACTTGGGCTGATGGAACTCTTAGAGCAGGAGATATTTTACCAAATATTTTCTTCAGAACCATGAAAATTATAAATCCATCGTGTATCATGGAAAATTCAAATCAATATCATTCTGGTTATTTTTCAGAAACAATTACGAAAAAGATCAAAGCAACAGAAATTAATCTTAGAGATAAGAGACAAAGCTTTTTTAACAAGCAAATAACTTTAAGAGCCGTCTATCTGTTTGCAATTCCACTTTTAACAATTACTAGACTTGGCGATGGCTTATTGGCTATTCCTGCTGTGGCAATTTCTATTTTAACTTGTGGGACCGAACCTAAAGTTAACAAATTTGCAACAATACAGCTTAGAAGCGCAGGTCTCTTGATTGCAGCGGTTTCGTATCATTTGCGTTGGGCCGTAAACCCTCAAGCGTTTAAAAAAAACAAAGATTGATTGTTAAAATTAATAAATGCCGGTCTTTAGAGACCGCTCTCTTTGTGCCCATACCTAGGGTGTTAATTTTGTATTGTATTTTACACTTAAGAATCCCACGATTCTAAGTTGTTTGTGCTTTTAGCTTATTTAGCTATTGAGCGATTGGGGGACGGTTCTCGCATAACTGCATAACTTTTTAATCGAGTTTAAGAGGCTAATGCTTAGTTAGTTGATTAAAAGTTATGCAGTTATGCGAGAACCGTCCCCAATCGTTATAGCCGGTTTTATCGAATACGTAACAGGCGACGAAATCCTTGTGATTTTTTTATCTGAAATACATGATAAAAGTAACACCCTAGCCTATGCCAAACGCGATTTAAAAAAGTAAAAATAGTTATTGCTTCCTCGTAGAAAAAAAAAGATTGCACCAAAAACTACAATTGTAGTATGGTTGTTTTTTATATCGGAGAATGTATGACAAAAAGAGCGTTTGGCGAGTTGGAATCTGAGATACTTTTCATCCTGAAATCAGGGGAAAGAAAGACCGTTAAAGATGTCCATAAAATTTTAGGCGAAAAAGACAATTATAACACAATTATGACGGTGATGAGTCGACTTGCTGAAAAAAAACAGCTAACCCGCGAAAAATGTGGAATTCACTATGAATATTGGCAGGCTTCAACAAATTCGCTTTCATTCTTAGATAAAATAAAACAAAAGTTTTTTGGTGTTAAAACATCAGCATTGGTCTGTCATTTGATCGAATCATCTGATGATCTTACATTAAGCGATTTGGCCGAAATGGAAAAATTTATCCAAAAGAAAAAGGAATCTTAAATGATTTTTAATGCGTTTAGATTAATTGCAATCTTAATGAATTCGATCCTTGTATTTTTTACTGTAGCCTTTATTTTGGAAGGTTTTTTGGCTTTATTTAGGATCACCAATCAAAGACTAAGCGCAACTCTACGACTTATTCCCTTTATTTTCTTAATTCTTGATAGGATTTTTATCGATTTTAATTTTGTCAATTGGATGAACCCTTTGGGTTGCGATACATGTATACAAAAGATGTTGCTCAATTCATTTTTTCCAAGTCTAAAGGAGTATCTTGTCGCACAAAATACTTCCCTTATGAGTTACCTGACTAAGGATGGATCGGTGCTAATTTCAAATGGATTGTTTTTCCTGTTTTGTTCGGTTACCTTTTTTATTTTTTTCCAAAAGGTTTATCGAATTTTGGTTCAGAGCAGGCTATTAAAATCTATTATTACAACTGGCACCCCTGGCAATGGTTTAGTTAATAATGCAAAGCTTGATTTTGAATTGAAAAAAGCATCTGTTAATCTAGTTGTTAGTGATCAAGTCTCTATTCCACTTGCAACGCATACTAGAAAAATTATCCTTCCAAAAAATACGGTTGAAGATGTAACAGAAAGCGAATTGGAGTCTATTGTTGCGCATGAATTGGAGCACATCATTCAAAAAGATTCACATGCACGCTTGAGCATTGAATTAATCTCTGCTGTTTTTTGGTGGGTTCCTACTTTGTGGTGGAAGGAAAAGATGATCGAGAACCAAGAAATTGCCTGTGATCAAAGTGTTTTAAAATATGGTTTGGACTATGAAACTCTAGCCTCATCTTTGATTAAAGTGGCACGAGAGGCAAAATCAATAAATGCTGAAACGCTTTGCTTTTTTTCGGGCAAAAAAAATAGCTCCATGGTGCGTTTAAGAGCCATGCTAGGTTTTTCGACGGGCAGTAAAAAAATTATGAGTATCTGCCTTACAGGCATTTTGTTGGAAATTCTACTATTTCTAATGTGTAAAGGATAAAACTAAAAGTTAAAATAAAAAAATTTAACAATAAATACTACAAGCGTAGTTAACAAAAAAAAGGGAGTTTTTTATGTCTAAAGAAAATTTTGGATTAGATATTGTAGATGCATTTGCAGGACCTTTTATTTATCGGACTGTTTTCACAAAAAGTTGCCATATGGGACTCATTGGCGGAACTGCCTATGGTATTACCAAAGCTGTTTCAATTGTAACACAACCAATTTTTGATAAAATTCCATACATTGGTGAGGTTGCTCATCAGTTTACGAGGGGAGTCATTATAAGGACAATCTATACAGGTAATTTGCAATCAGGATTAGTGCTTGGGGTGACTTATGCAGTTGTTGAAGGGGCATCGACTCTATTTAAGAAAATCATTGATAAAACGCGTTTAAAGGATACACTACCTACCGGTTGGGGTTCTGAAATTTATGGTGCCTTTTGGTCGGAATTAAACAATACTTTTGCAGCTGGTATTCAAGAGGGAGCAGTTCATGCAGTTGCTAAAACAGTTTCGCTAATATTTAAAAAGGCGATCACTGATGCAAATCCATCAAATACTTACGGTTTGGAAAGTGCCGGTGTCTTTGTTAAGGGATTTGTTGCAACAACGATCTTGACGGCCAATCCCGTTTTGGGAGCAACCAATGGGGTGTTATCGCTAACCGCTTTCCACATTCACGCCCTCTACATGAGCCACACCAGATAATTAAATAACCATTATGAATTATTGAAATTGGGATTTCAAAGCAATTAATTAGTTAGCTGCGAAGCAGCGAAAGCATGTAGCCGCGGGTTTGAACCCGCGGGTTAATTAACCTGAAAATAAGCCACGAAGGTGGCGACAGAATTAACACTAAATACGTAATTCCTTTTTAAATAAATATTTACACTGGAAAAGGAATATCGTGTAATTTAAGTAGTTGGATGTACTAATGCTTCGCGATGTCAGTCACTATCTTATTCATAATAATGCTTTACATTTTAAACTTTATTTTATAAAAATAGACCTTAATTTAAATTACTTAAGGTTAATTAATGAATTGTCTTATTCCTACATTTTCTCTCTTCTTTGCTTCTATTATTGAAATTTTATATCCTGAAAACTTGGAAAAAATGGATCAGGTAATTGCGTA
>Ga0335397_10008625_pt1 | contig 12821 bp, 10 predicted proteins | sample MAT04_FD_205740 | JGI IMG/M metagenome (GOLD analysis project Ga0335397, IMG submission 205740) | Freshwater microbial communities from Lake Fryxell liftoff mats and glacier meltwater in Antarctica - MAT-04 (spades assembly) (version 2) ...
GCTGCGCTGGTGCGCGGCCGGCATGGTCGAGGCCAGCAGCCAGTTCCGGCGGGTGAACGGCCACCTCCACCTCCCAGCCCTGCGAGCAGCACTGGAACGGCATGTCGCCGCCGACACTGTCGGTGCCGACTGCAACACTCAAGACGTGAGCGCAGCCTGATGCTCACCGGACCGCCACCGAAGTTCCACGGAACTCGGGACATCCTCGCTGTTCCAAGCGGGCATCTCACGCACCCGACCGGCCGTCGCCGCCGTGCGAGCGGCGCACTGGGCGAGCACCGACCGTCATGCCGCCCTGCTCCTCGTCCTACCCGTGCAGCAGCGCCTGTGCACCGGTCGACAGCTCATCGAAGCGGTCGAGCAGATCCGAGGTCGGAACCGGCGCAAGCTGATCCATGTGGTGGCTGGAGATGTCGCCGACGGCGCGCACTCCCTCGGGGAGCTCGACGTGGTCGCGGCCTGCCGCCGTCGCGCACTGCAGATGGTCGACGACGACCTCCGCCACAACCAGGTCCAGCTGGGCGATGAGCTGGTGCTGCGGGTCTCGCTCGTGGGGTGGCGCCTCATGCCGGACGCCTACCTCGACCAGATCTGCGCGGCCTACTGGTCGCGGGTCGGCCGCCGATTCTGACCCGCCGGGCCGCCTGGTTCGAGGTGATCCGCTGGTGCAGGAGGCCGGGGTTTCCCCTCGACCCCGATGGACTCGGACTGGTTCGAGGTGATGCGCTGGCCTGCGAGACCAGCGTTTCACCTCGAATCCGGTCAGGGGCGCAGCACGGCCTCTGCGGCGCCACCACCGGCCGAGGTGGAGACGCCCTCGACGTCGAGCGCCAGGCCCGTCAGGGGCACGTCGACCACCGGTGGGTGCCGCTGGGGGTGCCGCTCACCGGTCGAACGCTCGACCGGGGCCGCCTCGATCGGCAGCTCGAGCTCGAGCACGCCCTTGCCGACCCGCCCGTCCTCGGGCAGTGCGATCGGGTAGGTGCCGGTGAAGCACGCCGTGCAGAGCCGGTCGCGGGGCTGGTTGGTGGCCTCGACCATCCCGTCCTCGGAGATGTAGCCCAGGCTGTCGGCGCCGATGGAGCTGCGCACCTCCTCGACCCCGAGCCCGGTCGCGATGAGCTCGGCCCGGGTTGCGAAGTCGATGCCGTAGAAGCAGGGCCAGCGCACCGGCGGCGACGAGATGCGCACGTGCACCTCGGCGGCGCCGGCCTCGCGCAGCATCCGTACGAGCGCCCGCTGGGTGTTGCCGCGCACGATCGAGTCGTCGACGACGATCAGCCGCTTGCCGCGGATGACGTCCTTGAGCGGGTTGAGCTTGAGTCGGATGCCGAGCTGACGGATGGTCTGCGAGGGCGCGATGAAGGTGCGCCCGACGTACGAGTTCTTGACCAGCCCCTGCCCGTAGGGGATGCCGGACTCCTGGGCGTAGCCGATCGCGGCCGGCGTGCCGGACTCGGGCGTCGGCATCACCAGGTCGGCGTCGACGGGGTGCTCGCGCGCCAGGGTGCGGCCCATCTCGACCCGGGCCTCGTGCACGACCCGCCCGCTGATCGTCGTGTCGGGTCGGGCCAGGTAGACGTACTCGAACACGCACCCCTTCGGGGTCTGCTCCGCGAAACGTCGTGACCGCAGGCCGTCCTCGTCGATGACGACGAGCTCGCCCGGCTCGACCTCCCGCACGAACGAGGCCCCGACGATGTCGAGCGCCGCCGTCTCGGACGCGACCACCCAACCGCGCTCGAGGCGGCCGATGACGAGCGGACGGATGCCGTGCGGGTCGCGGCACGCGTAGAGCGTGTGCTCGTCGATGAAGACGAAGCAGAAGGCGCCGCGCAGGCGGGGCAGCACGTCCAGGGCCGCGGTCTCGAGGCTCCGGTCGGGGTCGTCGGCCAACAGGGCCGTGACCAGGGCCGTGTCCGTGGTGTTACCGCGCGCCAGCTCGCCACGGTGGGCGTCGCCTCCGCGCCGACCGTCGACGAGGTCACGCAGCTCGGCCGAGTTGGTGAGGTTGCCGTTGTGCGCCAGGGCGACCGTGCCGCCGGCGTGCCCACCGAGGGTGGGCTGCGCGTTCTCCCAGGTCGAGCCGCCGGTGGTCGAGTAGCGGCAGTGACCGACTGCGAGGTGCCCGCGCAGCGACGCGAGCGAGCGCTCGTCGAACACCTGCGACACCAGGCCCATGTCCTTGTAGACGAGGAGCCGCTGGCCGTCGGAGGTGGCGATGCCGGCCGACTCCTGCCCGCGGTGCTGCAGCGCGTACAGCCCGTAGTAGGTCAGCTTGGCGACGTCCTCACCGGGGGCCCATACGCCGAAGACGCCACAGGCGTCCCGAGGCCCCTTCTCGCCGGGGATCAGGTCGTGGGTAAGGCGTCCGTCTCCGCGTGGCACGCCGCCGATCCTCCCACACCCACCCGTCAGGACCGGTCCGCCCGCCGGTCCACGAGCACCGCGACCACGGCGGCGAGCAGCCCGAACAGCACGGCACCGAGGATGCCGAGGTAGCCGGCGCTCGCGGTGGGTGCGTAGTTCGACGCCACCGTGGGGTCCTCGTCCTCGAACCAGCCGACGAGGGCGAGCGCCGCCCCGATGACGAACCCGAGCACGGCCCCGGTCAGGATGAATGGCAGGAAACGGGGGCGGCGAGCAGGTTTCACGGCCCTTACGGTACGTGAGCAGGTGCCGCCCTTCCGGCCCAGGCCGTCCACACTAGGGGCGTGACCCCATCCGCCGAGACCGCGCGCTCCGAACGACGAGCATGACGACCCCCGAGCCGACTGCCGCCCCTCGACGCCCGCGCGGACGGTGGTACGCGCTCGGCACGGTGCTCAGCGCCGCTGCCGGCGCCGGCCTGGGGCACCTCGTCGCCGGGTTCGTCTCCCCCGAGGCCTCACCCGTGCTCGCCGTCGGCTCGACGGTGATCGACCTCACCCCGACCCCGGTCAAGGAGTGGGCGGTGTCGACCTTCGGCACCAGCGACAAGCCGATCCTCATCGGGTCGGTGGCCGTGGGCACCCTGCTGATCGCCGGCGGCATCGGCCTGGTCGCCCGCACCCGTCGCAGCCTGGGCCTGGCCCTGCTCGGCGCCCTGGCCATGACCTCGGTGCTCGCCGCCCTGCTGCGCCCGACCAGCACGTCGGTCGACCTGATCCCGGGGTTCGTCACCGCGGTGGCCGGGGTGTTCCTGGCCAGCTGGTACCTCGGCCTGCTGGACCGGCTCGGCGCGGTCGACCGTGACCCACTGGCGGGAGCGGGCGCCGACACCTCCGCTCACGACGACGGCCGCAGCGGTCGCCGGCACGTGCTCGTCGCCGCCGCCGGTTTGGGTGCCATGGCGGCCGCGGGCGGCACCGTGGGCCAGGTGCTGAGCCGCGGCGTCTCGCCCGACTCGGTGACCCTGCCCGCCGCGGCCGAACCGCTCACCCCGCTGCCGCGCGGGATCGAGGGCACCGTGCGCGGTGTCTCGGCCTTCCGCACGCCGAACTCGCAGTTCTACCGCATCGACACCGCCCTGGTGATCCCCCGCGTCTCGGTCGACGGCTGGAAGCTCACCGTCGACGGCGACGTCGACCGCCCCTACTCGCTCACCTTCGACGAGCTGTTGAAGATGCCTCTCGTCGAGCGCGACATCACCCTGACCTGCGTGTCCAACGAGGTGGGTGGCCAGTACGTCGGTGCGGCCCGCTGGCTCGGGGTTCGCACCAAGGACCTCCTCGAGCGGGCCGGCATCCGACCGGGGGTGGAGCAGATCTTCAGCCACTCGACCGAGGGGATGACCATCTCGACCCCGGTGCAGGCTCTCACCGACGACCGCGAGGCGCTCGTCGCCATCGCGATGAACGGCGAGCCGCTTCCCGCCATGCACGGGTTCCCCGCCCGCCTGGTCACTCCCGGCCTCTACGGCTTCGTCGGGGCGACCAAGTGGCTCACCCGCATGCAGGCGACGACCTACGGGGCGGATCGGGCCTACTGGACCGCGCGCGACTGGGCCACCGACGCCCCCATCCTCACCCAGTCGCGGATCGACACCCCGCGCGGCCTGAACCGGCTTGCTGCCGGCCGGGTCGTCATCGGTGGCGTCGCGTGGGCGCAGCAGCGCGGCATCGCGAAGGTCGAGGTACGCGTCGACGGCAACGCGTGGCAGGAGGCCCAGCTCGGCCCCGACGCGGGAATCGACTACTGGCGCCAGTGGTACCTGCCCTGGGACGCCCTGCCCGGGCGGCACGAGCTGACCGTGCGCGCGACCGACCTCAACGGTGACGTGCAGCCCGAGCAGGAGGCGACCCCGTTTCCCAAGGGCGCCTCCGGCTGGCACAGCATCGTCGTGCTCATCAACTGACCCGACTTCGCAGCGTACGCGAAACAAGCTCTGCCACAACCCAATCCGATACGGATGCCGGTGGCGAACTCCGTGTGTACGCAAGCAGTCCCACACACGTGAAGGAGCAGTTCCCATGCGCACCAGCCGCCTGACGATCGCCGCCCTGGCTCTCGCCCTCCCCCTGTCTCTCGCCGCCTGCGGCTCCTCGGAGCCCGACCCCGGCTCCGCCGCCTCGAGCGCCCCGATGACCTCGTCCGCGGCACCGAGCCCCTCGGAGTCGATGACCGCCGACACCGCCGCGATGCCCTTCGGCCCCGGCTGCGCCGCGGTTCCAGCCGACGGCGCCGGCTCGTTCACCGGCATGGCCACCGACCCGGTCGCCACCGCCGCGAGCAACAACCCGCTGCTGTCGACCCTGGTCACCTCGGTCGGCGAGGCCGGTCTCGGCGAGACCCTCAACACGGCCAAGGACATCACCGTGTTCGCCCCGACCAACGACGCCTTCGCCGCCCTGGACAAGGCGACGATGGACAAGGCGATGGGCGACCCCAAGGGCCTGCTCACCACCGTGCTCACCAACCACGTCGTCGAGGGGCGCCTGACGCCCGAGATGCTCGCCGGCGACCACAAGACGCTCGCCGGCACGACCATCACGGTCGAGGGCTCGGGCGAGGACTTCACCGTCAGCAAGGCCAAGGTCATCTGCGGCAACGTGCAGACCGCCAACGCCACGGTCTACATCGTCGACGGCGTCCTGCTCCCCACGAGCTGACTTCCAGTCCATGATGGGTGGCATGACAGCCGCCTCCTCGGATGCTCCCGCGTCCGGGGAGGCGGCTGCCTCCACCACCCGGGCCTCAGCCACCGGCGCCGACCTGGCGGACCTGCTCCGCCGGTCGGCCCGGGGCGACGAGGCGGCCTTCGCGGCGCTCTACGACGCCACGTCACGCCGCCTCTTCGGCCTGGTCCTGCGCATCGTGCGTGACCACGCCATGTCGGAGGAGGTCACCCAGGAGGTCTACCTCGACGTCTGGCGGCAGTGCGCCCGGTTCGACCCGGCACGCGGCAGCGCGATGTCGTGGCTGATGACCATCGCCCACCGCAGCGCGGTCGACCGGGTCCGCGCGAGCGAGGCCTCCCGCCGACGCGACGACGCCCACGCCGCCACCTCCCTGGACGTCGACTTCGACACCACCGCCGAGTCCGCACACGCCTCCCTCGAGGCCCAGCGGGTGCGGCGCGCCCTCACCACCCTCACCGACGCGCAACGCAGCGCGGTCGAGCTGGCCTACCTCGGGGGTTACACCCACACCGAGGTCGCCCGCCTCCTCGACCTGCCGCTCGGCACCGCGAAGACCCGTATCCGTGACGGCCTCATCCGTCTTCGTGACACGTTGGGAGTTCCGGCATGAGCCCCGATCTGCACCACCTCTCCGGTGCCTACGCCGTCGACGCGCTCGACGACACCGAGCGTGCCTCGTTCGAGCAGCACCTGGCCGTGTGCGCCGACTGCCGGGCCGAGGCCGTCGAGCTCTCGGCCACCGCCCACTCGCTGTCCTCGCTCGCCGAGGCCACCCCGCCGCCGTCGCTGCGTGCGTCGGTGCTCGCCGGGATCGCCCAGGTGCGCCCGTTGCCCCCGCTGACCGCGGAGAACGAGGCCGAGCCGGATGTCGGAGGCACCGTCGTCCCGATCCGCCGCCGTCGTCGCACCGCCTGGTTCGCCGCCGCTGCGGCCGCCGCGGTGATCGCCGTCGGGGGCGTGGCGTGGAGCCCGTGGTCGGACGACGCCGGCGCCCCCTCCCCCATGGCCCGGGTCGCGGCCGCCGCCGATGCGACAACCGTCAGGAACACCCAGGGCGGGGTGACCACCCAGGTCGCCTACAGCAAGCAGCTCGGCAAGGCGGCCATCTCGGTGAAGGGGCTGCCGCCCGCACCCGACGGCAAGACCTACCAGGTCTGGTACGTCGGGGCGGGTGGCACGATCACCTCGGCCGGGCTGTTCGGGGTCGATGCCGACGGCAGCGGACAGGCTCTGCTGGCCGGGGAGGCGACGCCGACCGACAAGGTGGCGGTGAGCGTGGAACCCGCGGGTGGGTCGGCGCAGCCCACGACCGACCCCTTGGTGGTTATCCCCCTCGTCTGACCCCCGGCTGCTCTTGGCCCGCGCCGCTGTCAGGCGGTGAGGACCGCCGAGGCGACGGCCTCGAGCACCGCGACGTCACCGGCATACGGGCCATCGGGTCGCGGCCAGTGGGTGACCACGTCGGTGAAGCCCAGCTCGGCGGCACGCCCGGCCATCTCGGCGTACAGGTCGACCGACTCCAGGGCGTACCGCGGCGAGGCGTCGAGCAGGAGGTACCGGCCGAGCGGGCCACGGGCGTGCTGGGCGCACTCGTCGTCGAACCGCCCCACGAGCGTGGCGACGTGGTCGAACCACCCGTCGACGGTGTCGCCCTTGCCGCCGTAGGTCGCCCAGGCGTCACCCAGGCGGGCGGCCAGGGAGATGGAGCGTGGCCCGTTGCCGGCGACGACGAGTGGCACCCGGTCACGCACCGGTTCGGGCAGGGTGCGCGCGTCGCGGGTCACGTAGAACGCTCCGTCGTGGTCGACGTGGTCCTCGCGCAGCAGCCGGTCGAGCAGGCCGGCGAACTCGTGGAAGCGGTCGACCCGCTCTCGCAGCGCGCGGTCCTCGCCGAGGATCCCGCTGTCGAGGTCTCCCCCGGCGCCGATGCCCAGCAGGAAGCGGCCCCCACTCGCGTCGTCGAGGGTGATGGCGTCTCGGGCCAGAACGTACGGGTGCCGGAAGTTGGGGGACGCGACGAAGACCCCGAGGCCGATGGTCGAGGTGATGGTGGAGGCCAAGGCGAGCGTCGGCGCGAAGGCGAAGACCGGCGAGTCGGGCAGGCCGCCCCACACGAGGTGGTCGTAGGTCCACGCGTGGTCGAATCCCAGGTCCTGGGCCGCTGCCCAGCGCGGACCCGACTCCGCCCACCGGTGCTCGGGCACGACGACGATGCCGTGGCGTACGCGGGTGGGTGGGTCGGGCCGGATGACGTCGCCCTCGCCCTGCGCGGCGCCGCCCCCCGTGGTCACCGGGTGGCCCGAGCGGTGGGGGGCTCGGTCAGTGGCAGGAATGCGTCGAGGTCGGCGCGGGTGCCGCTGACGCGCAGCCGGCCCTCGGCAAGCGCCGCGGCCCAGCGCTGGTCACCCGTGGCGAGCCGCAACCAGGTCTCGGCGTCGGCCTCGACGACGTTGGGTGGGGTGCCACGGGTGTGCCGCGGTCCCGCGAGGCACTGCACCGCCCCGAACGGCGGCACCCGCACCTCGACGCTGCGGCCGGGTGCCCGCACCCCGAGCTCCTCCAGCGTGTAGCGCACGGCGGTGCCGACGGCGGCCCGGTCGACGCTCTTGGGGTTGTCGCGCCAGGCGGCGAGGGCCACGCGCCCGACCTCGGGGTCGGTGCGTCGGCGCGGTGACATACCGGCATCGTAGGCGGGGCCGGTGACCGATGACGGCGCGCGCGCCGCCGACCGGCGTCCGCACGCGCCGCTCCACTGGGGCGCCCGGCAGGCTGCGGCCCGGTCCACCGGGGCGGCGGCAGGCTCTGGCCCGGTCGACCGCGACGCGTAGCCTGCCGGGATGGGCCAGGCCGATTTCGAGCGCGACGGGTCGATCGTGACCGTGGTGCTCGACGGCCAGCCGCAGTCGGCGGTCGACCTCGACGACCCGGAGCGGCTCGACTTCGAGTACGTGCAGCACCTGGCGCTGTGCGTCGACACCCTCGCGCCGGCCGACCCGCTGAGGGTCACCCACGTCGGCGGGGCCGGGCTCACCCTGGCTCGCTGGGTGCAGCACACCCGGCCCGGTTCGCCGCAGGTGGTGCTGGAGCCGGACGCCGCGCTCACCGAGGCCGTTCGCCGCGAGCTGCCACTGCCCCGGGGGCACCGCATCCGGGTGCGGCCGGTCGACGGGCTCACCGGGGTCGCGGCCCTGCGCGACGCCAGCGCCGACGTGGTGGTCGTCGACGCCTACGCGGCCGGCCGCGTGCCGCCGGAGCTGTCGACGGTCGAGTGGTTCGCCGACGTAGGCCGCGTGCTGGTGCCGGGTGGGCTGCTCGTCGCCAACGTCGCGGACGAGCCGGGGATGCGGTACGCCGCGCGGGTGGCCGCCAGTGCGCGGGTGGCGTTGGGACACGTCGCCTTCCTGGGACTGCACGAGGTGCTCAAGGGCAAGAGGTTCGGCAACCTCGTGCTCGTCGGCTCGACGCGCCCGCTGGACCTCTGGACCCTGCGGCGCGCCGCTGCGTCCGCTGCGTTGCCCACCGGCGTGCTCTCGTGGGACGAGGTGGAGCGCCGCCGGCCCGGGGCGCGGCCGTTCCGAGCATCGGATGGCGACACGGCGCCGTCGCCGGAGCCGCCGCAGCGGGGCGCCTGGCGCCGCCGCTGAGCCGGCGGCATCTCGCCGCCGCTGAGCCGGCGGCATCTCGCCGGCGCAAAGGGCGTGCGACGGCTGGGCTCCCAGGCGGGTGGATGACCGCGGGGACGCAGGGCGGGTCAGTGACCGGTCCACAGGGTGGGTGCTGCGGCGACGTCCGGATGCTTCATGTGGTGAGCCACCGCCGAGCGACCCGTCGAGGAAGAGAGGAGGACCAACCTGTGGCGCTTCGCCAGGTGAGCCCGGTCCTCGCGGCTCACCCAGCGAACCAACCCCCTACGTGCTTCGCCAGGTGAGCCCGGTCCTCGCGGCTCACCCAGTGAACCAACCCCCTACGTGCTTCGCCAGGTGAGCCCGGTCCTCGCGGCTCACCCAGCGAACCAACCCCCTACGTGCTTCACCGGGTGATCCAGCCACGTGGAGGCCTCAGCGATGGGTCCTCCCGCTGCTCCAGAGTGCTTCTCTTCGGTGGCTCACCACGTGAGGCATCCGGACCTCCCTGAACAGGTCACCCATCCCGCAGCACCTCACCCTGGCCGGGTACCTCCTCGCAGCACCCGATCCCGGCGGATCAGTCGACCCAGACGCGAGCGTTGCGGAACATCCGCAGCCAGGGGCTCTCGGCCTCCACCGGGCCCGACGTCCACGACAGCTGGGCGTTGCGGGCGACCCGCTCGGGGTGCGGCATCATCGCCGTGAACCGGCCGTCCGGCGTGGTCACCGCCGTGAGGCCGTCGGGAGACCCGTTGGGGTTGAGGGGATAGGCGTTCGCAGGCGCACCGTGGTGGTCGACGAACCGCGCCACCCGGGCGACGGTGCCCGAGTCGCCGCGGGCCGAGAAGTCGGCGAAGCCCTCGCCGTGCGCCACGGCGATCGGCACGCGACTGCCGGCCATCCCCGCGGTGAGGATGGAGGGCGACTCCAGCACCTCGACGAGCGTCAGCCGCGCCTCGTACTGCTCGGAACGGTTGCGGGTGAACCGCGGCCACGCCTCGGCACCGGGGATGAGCTCAGCGAGCGCCGCGAACATCTGGCACCCGTTGCAGATGCCCAGGCCGAAGGTGTCCTCGCGGTGGAAGAAGTCGTGGAAGCCCTCGGTGAGCTGCTCGTTGAACAGCACGGACCGCGCCCACCCCTCGCCGGCACCGAGCGTGTCGCCGTAGGAGAACCCACCGCAGGCCACCAGCCCCACCACGCCGGCGAGGTCGAAGCGCCCGGTCTGCAGGTCGGTCATGTGCACGTCGTAGGTGTCGAAGCCGGCTCTGTCGAAGGCGAACGCCGTCTCGACGTGGCTGTTGACCCCCTGCTCACGCAGGATCGCGACCGTCGGCCGCACTCCCAGCGACTGGTAGGGCGCCGCGACGTCGCCGGTCGGGTCGAACGAGGGGGCGACGACCAGCCCGGGGTCGTCGTCGGCACCGAACGCATCGTGCTCCTCCTCCGCGCAGGCGGGGTTGTCACGCAGCCCCGCGATGCGGAACGACACCTCGTCCCAGGTCTGAGCGAGCTCACGAACCGGCTCGTCGAGCACGCTCTGACCCGCCACCGCGACCTGCACCCGCCGGCCCGGGGCGGCCCGGCCGACGACCGAGACCAGCTCCGTGAAACCGTGCGCGGCGAGCACCTCCATCACCACGGCGGCGTCGGCTGCAGCGACGCCCAGCAGCACACCGAGCTCCTCCGCGAAGAGGGCGGCGACCGACGGTACGTCGAGCTCGACCCCCACCGCACCAGCGAAGGCCATCTCGCACGCCGCAGCCCACAACCCGCCGTCGGACCGGTCGTGGTACGCCACGGTGACTCCGCGAGAACGCACCTCGGCCAGCGCGGCAACCAAGGAAACCAGTCGCTGCGCGTCATCGAGGTCGGGAACCTCGCCCCCGAACCCGCCCAACGCCTGGGCCGCGATCGACCCACCGAGGCGGTCCCGCCCCGCCCCGAGGTCGACGAGCACCAGGGTCGAGCCGTCGGGCAGCTGCGGGGTCCACGTACCGCGCACGTCCGGCAGCGCGGCGAACGCCGTCACCACCAACGACACCGGTGACGTCACCTGCCGCGCCTCCCCCGACACGGCATCGGTCCAGCGGGTGCGCATCGACAGCGAGTCCTTGCCGACCGGTACCGACACCCCGAGCTCGGGCAGCAGGTGCATCGCCACGGCCTCGACGGTGTCGTACAGCGCGGCGTCCTCGCCGGGCTCACCGCAGGCCGCCATCCAGTTGCACGACAGCTTGATGCCGGTCAGCCGCACGACCGGCGCGGCCAGCAGGTTGGTCAGCGCCTCGCCGACCGCCATCCGCCCGGATGCCGGTGCGTCCACCGAGGCGAGCGGCATGCGTTCACCGGTGGCCATCGCCTCGCCCGAGAAGCCGACGTGGTCGGCCAGCGTGACCGCGACGTCGGCCACCGGAACCTGCCACGGCCCGACCATCTGGTCACGGTGGGTCAGCCCGCCCACCGTGCGGTCTGCGATCGTCACGAGGAATCGCTTGGAGGCCACGGTCGGGTGGCGGAGCACGGCATACGCCAGCGCCCGCAGGTCGACGCCCCCCAGGTCGAGCGATCCGCGGTCCCAGGTGGCGCGGGTGACGTCGCGCGTCATCCGCGGTGGCTTGCCGAGCAGCACCTCCATCGGCATGTCGATGGCGCGGTCCTCGTCGTCACGGTCGTCGGGGCCGTCGGCGAGCACGAGCCGGCCGTCGTCGCGCGCGACCCCCACCACGGCATACGGGCAGCGCTCGCGCTCACACAGCGAGGCGAACAGCGCGAGCGAGGAGGGCGCCAGGGCAACGACATAGCGCTCCTGCGACTCGTTGCACCACGCCTCCTTCGGCGCCAGGCCCGACTCCTCCAACGGCACCGCCGACAGGTCGAACCGGGCCCCGAGTCCGGCCCCGTCGACCAGCTCGGGAAAGGCGTTGGACAGCCCGCCGGCCCCCACGTCGTGGACGGCGAGCACCGGGTTGTCCTCGCCGAGGCTCCAGCAGTGGTTGATGACCTCCTGCGCCCGGCGCTCGATCTCGGGGTTGCCGCGCTGAACCGAGTCGAAGTCGAGCGCGGCGGCGTTGGCCCCGGCCGCCATCGAGGACGCCGCACCGCCGCCCATCCCGATGCGCATGCCCGGACCCCCGATCTGCACGAGCAGGGTGCCGGCGGGGAACACGATCTTCTCGGTCATGTCGGCGCCGATGGTGCCCAGCCCGCCGGCGCTCATGATCGGCTTGTGGAACCCCCGCCGCACGCCGTCGACGGTCTGCTCGTAGACCCGGAAGAAGCCGCCGAGCCCGGGCCGGCCGAACTCGTTGTTGAACGCCGCCGCCCCGATCGGCCCCTCGACCATGATCTCGAGCGGGCTAGCGATGTGCGCGGGCGCCCCGTAGGGCTCGTGCTCCCAGGGCTCCTCGAGCCCTGGCAGGTGCAGGTTCGACACCGCGAACCCCGTGAGCCCGGCCTTGGGCTGCGACCCGCGCCCGGTCGCCCCCTCGTCGCGGATCTCACCACCGGCACCGGTCGCGGCCCCCGGGAACGGTGAGATCGCGGTCGGGTGGTTGTGCGTCTCGACCTTCATCAGCACGTGCACCTCGGCCTCGCGCCCGGCGTAGCGGCTCGGCCCGTCGGCCGCCTCGGGCAGCCAGCGCACCCGGCGGCCTCCGACCATCACCGAGGCGTTGTCCTTGTAGGCGATGACCGTGCCCTCGCCCGCGACCTCCTCGGTGTAGCGGATCATCCCGAAGAGCGAGCGCGGCTGCACCACCGCGTCGACGACGAAGTCGGCGTTGAAGATCTTGTGCCGGCAGTGCTCGGAGTTGGCCTGCGCGAACATCATCAGCTCGACGTCGGTGGGGTTGCGCCGCAACCCGGTGAACGCCTCGACGAGGTAGTCGACCTCGTCGCCGGACAGCGCCAGGCCGTAGGCGGTGTCGGCCTCCTCGATCGCCACGCGCCCGCGCCCGAGCACGTCGACGTGCTCCATCGGCTCGGCCTCGCGCTCGTCGAAGAGCGCCGCGGCGTCGGCCCGGGTCGGGAGCGCCGCCTCGGTCATCCGGTCGTGGAGCAGGTCGGCGGCGGC
>Ga0335397_10008626_pt1 | contig 12821 bp, 13 predicted proteins | sample MAT04_FD_205740 | JGI IMG/M metagenome (GOLD analysis project Ga0335397, IMG submission 205740) | Freshwater microbial communities from Lake Fryxell liftoff mats and glacier meltwater in Antarctica - MAT-04 (spades assembly) (version 2) ...
CGAGCGCCCCGGACAAAAAATCATTTACCAACGTCAGCTCGCCGATCTTGGCATGCAACGTCTTCACGTCGATCGCCGGCTCCGCCGGTTCAGCGTGGCTGTCCGATCCGAACACCCCGGCAGCTCGACGGTGCACTTGGCCACCTTGATCCCTTCGCGCCGGAGCTGGTGCCAGACCTTGCGCGTGCCATAGAGGCCGAAGCTGGCCGCGTGGACGCGCTGGATCTGTTCCTTGATCTCGTCATCGCGCCGGGCACGCGCCGAGCGCTTGCCCGGATCGGCAAGGCGCACGGCGTGTTCGTGGTAGGAAGAAGGGGCGATTGCCAGTTCATGGCAGATCGGCTCGATCCCCAGGTCCTCGCGATGGGCGTCGATAAACGCCATCACCATCTGTCGCGGCGGTCGAGCTCCGCCTGCGCAAAATATGCCGACGCCTTGCGCAGGATCTCGTTGGCGCGGCGCAGTTCCTTCACCTCGCGCTCGAGCAGCTTCAGGCGTTCCCGGTCATCACCGGCCTGCGCCGCTGGTCCCGATCGTCGGCTCGCCTCCTCACGGCACCAGCGGCGCAACGTCTCCGCCGTGCAGCCGATCTTCCCCGCGATCAAGGGCATCGCCGACCACTCCGACGGATAATCAGCCCGGTGCTCGCCGACCATTCGTACTGCCCGGTCCCGGACTTCACGTGAAAACTTGTTCGTCGTCTTCGTCATGCTGGCTCCCTCTCACAAGTAAGAGCCTCCGGAAAACCCGGGACGCTTCAGGCTACGCTACGCAGCCCCTTGCTTCACCCGCGCCCACGCGCAACAACGATGCCGAGGCTCTAATCGCAACCGGATGAAGGTTGGGGGTCACGTCACACAGGGCCGGAAACTTCTTGCACCACGGGCGGCAACCACAGAAGTCCTGACCCTAGTGTTTTGGCGAGCGGCGGGAAATGCGGCGTGACCTATAAGCTCTGATCAAATTCAGGAAGCGGATGGGGCTGTGAACTTCGATCTCACCGAAGACGAGGAGATGCTGAAAGCGGTCGCGGAGCGGTTCGTCGCCGACCGCTACGACCTAGACCGCCGTCGGCAATATCTTGCGAACGCTGCGGGCTTTTCGCGCGAGAATTGGATACTGCTTGGCGAGTTGGGACTGATCGCTGCACCGTTTGACAGTGCGAACGGCGGGCTTGGCATCGGGCCTACCGGTCTTGCCACGATTTTCGAGGCACTGGGTCGCGGACTTGTCGTTGAGCCACTGGCGGAATGTGCGGTTTTGGCGGGGGGGCTGTTCGAAACACTGGCGTCCGATGCGCTAAAGGCAAATTGGATGCCCGATCTGATCGTAGGCAAAAAACGGCTTGTCCTGGCGCATCGGGAGCACGCCTCGCGAAACAACGCCAGTCGGGTTGAAACCACCGCGCGTGTGAACGGGCGTGGGGTCTATCTCACCGGCACCAAGTCGCTCGTACCGTCTGGCGGCACAGCAACCGCTTTCTTGGTCAGTGCGCGTGTTGACGGCGGTGTGATGGAAAGGGAGGGCGTTGCCGTATTTCTCGTCGATGCTCGCGCAGCAGGCCTGGCAATCACACCGTGGCGGTTGATCGATGGCACGGTTGCGGTTTCGATCAAGCTGGACAATGTGCACGTTGATCAACTGTCGTGTTTGGGTGGCGATTGCGGTGCCATCGAACGTGCTCAGTCACGCGCATCGCTGGTCAGCGCCGCGGAGGCGTTAGGGATCATGGAGCGTCTTTTTGCAGAGACTTTGGAGTATCTTCGCACACGACAGCAGTTCGGCACCCCTCTCGGCAAGTTTCAGGCGCTGCAACATCGGATGGTGGCGCAGTATGCGGTGATCGAGCAGGCGCGCGCATTGCTCGATTTCGCGATGATGGACGGCTCCGCCGGTGCGATCGATGGCGCACGCGCCTTCGTCGCCGACGTCAGCGTTTCGCTTGGGCATGAAATGATTCAGATGCACGGCGGCATGGGCGTCACAGACGAACTCTCCATCGGTCACGGTCACAAGCGACTTGTAATGCTGTCGCGCTGGCCAGACGACGCTGACACTGCGCTTGATCGATATGCCGCCTGCTACCGTGAAGGGGGCGGACGTCGCGCGACTTCGGACAACGCTTCCTAACCTATCTGCCAGTGCATCTGCAGGCGCGCTTCGCCTAGCAATAAAGCTCGGAATCAATCTAGAACGGATTGGCAGTCAGGTGCGCGCGCGATACACCGGCTCTGCCTCAAGAGGAGCCTGACGCATGCCCGATTATTCGATGTTCGGTTTTCCGCTACAAGAATCGTTCGAGGCTTATCAAGAGCGGTTCAAGGATTTTTTCTCGATGCGGCGCGAGCGCGGCATCCTCGAGGTGAAAATGCACACTCGCGGCGACGTCGCCCGGTGGAGTTTCGAAATGCACAAGGCGATCCCGGCGATGCTGACTGCTGTCGGCATGGACCGCGACAACGAAGTCCTGATTCTCACGGGCACCGGCGATTACTGGCTTCGTGAATTTGATCCAGAAAGTTTCAAAAAGCAGGAGAATGACGAAACGACGTTTCGCAAAACAAATTACGACTTGTGGTTTCTTGATGGGATCAAGCTCCAGGAGAGCATGATCTGGTCGGTTGATATTCCGACCATCGCTGCAATCAACGGCCCCGGTTTCCATACGGAATTCGGGCTACTTTCCGATCTGACCATATGTGCCGACGATGCTTCGTTCGTTGACGTACACAAGGCTGTTGGTTTGGTGCCCGGTGACGGCTCGATGCTCGTGTTTCAGCATCTGCTCGGTCACAAGCGCGGCAATTACGCCTCGATGCTAGGGATACCGGTCAACGTGGAGCAAGCGCTCGAATGGGGCCTCGTCAACGAAGTTCACGCGCGCGAAAAATTGCTCGCAAGGGCTTGGGAGATGGCTGAGCAACTGATGCAAAGTAGCCGAATCGTCCGAAATCTGACCGCCCAGCTCGCCCGACGACCATGGAAAAAGGTCTTCACACAGGATTTTCACATGCATTTCGCGAGCGAACTCTACGGCGCGAACGTCAGTCGCGGAAAGCACGACATGGATGCGGCGAAGCGCTCCGTCGATAACGGCTGATGATCACCACAAGCCATATGAGATAGATCAACGGAGGTCTCGTGACCCAGACGAACGCCTATCTGACGCATCCGCGCCTCGACCAAGAAATCCGCGATGAACTGACCGCAAACGGCAAGTTCGTGCCGACGATCACGGCGGATATGATTCCGGAACTGCGCAGAAGCTGGGCACCACTAGAACCGATCGAAACGTTTCTGGAAGGGCGACCGATCAACCGCATCGAGAAGGTCGCGCCTGGCCTGAGCGGAGCGCCCGATGTCGCGTTGACGATTTTCTCGCCAAAGAACACGTCCGGTCCGTGGCCCTGCCTCTATCATATCCATGGCGGCGGCATGATCCTGGGCGAGCGGACCTGGGCGGTTGAATATTTCATCGAATGGGTCGAACGCCACGATGTGGCGATCGCCACGGTGGAGTATCGACTAGCGCCTGAAAATCCCGATCCCGCGCCGATCGAAGATTGCTACGCGGGCTTATTGTGGACTGCCGCCCACGCCGAGGAAATTAACATCGACCCGACCCGACTGATGATCGTCGGCGAAAGCTCGGGCGGCGGTATGGCCGCTGGCCTGACCTTGATGGCACGCGATCATGATGGTCCGCCGCTGATCGGTCAGATGCTTATCTCGCCAATGCTCGACGACCGCAACAACAGCCCTTCCGTCGAGCAGTTTGCGGGCATGGGGTATTGGGATAAGGAGAGCAACCAGACCGGCTGGACTGCTTTGCTTGGCGACCGCGCGGGCGGTTCGGATGTGTCCTGCTATGCATCACCGGCACGGGCGACTGATCACGCTAACCTTCCCCCGACCTTTGTCGATGCGGGCGCTGTCGAGATTTTCCGTGACGAGGCGGTCGCTTACGCCAATGCGATCTGGGCGGCGGGCGGGGATTGCGAGCTGCATGTGTGGCGCGGCGCTATGCACATCTGGGACCGGTACGCCCCAAATGCTGCTGTATCCGCCGCAACCAAGAGAATGCGTGAAGACTGGTTCGCGCGAGTGCTCAAGGCGTCGGCAAAGTGAACATCACCAACCCACGCATAGGGCTCTAAATCCATGGCTGATGGAGTCATCGTCATGTTGGTGCTGACGCTCAGACGCGATGCGGCGGACTCATTCATTGCCGGGCTTTCCGAGATGTTTGAGGAAACCGCTTTGTGGCCTGGCTTCCAGCGCATCCGTGCGTATCGCAACGTGGACAATCCCGACAAGATCAATTTCGTCGAGGAGTGGGAGAGCGTCGCCGATCAGCAGGCCTATATCGCGTGCCGGACAGAGCGCGGCGACGTGGCGTCGATCGGCGCTGCGTTGGCCGGACCGCCGCAAATTGAAACCTGGGCGATGCCGGCTTTGGCACAAGCGTTGGGCGAACCGGGACGACAGGATGAACGATAGCATCATCGATCCGTGTACGCCGATCATTGTAGGTGTCGGCCAATTCACCGAACGTCTCGGATCAGCTACTTATCAGGGTTTATCCTGTCCCGACATCGCCGCAGCAGCAGGCCGTGCAGCGTTGGCCGATGCATCGCCGCTCGATCTGACGGCCAATGTCGATGCTATCGCGTCGGTGCGTAACTTCGAGGATTCTTCGCCGCAATATGTCCACCCGTTCGGCAAGACCGACAATTTCCCTTGGTCGGTCGCAAATCGGCTGGGGGTTGTCCCAAAACTCGCGGTTTGGGGTAAGGTTGGAGGCACGTCGCCGCAGGTATTGATCGCTGAGTTTTTTGAAAAGGTGGCCGCAGGCACTGTCGAGATGGCGTTGATTGTCGGCGGCGAGAATATCTCCACGGTGCGGCACGTGAAGGCGAGCGGCGAAACGCGCGACTGGGCTGAAACCGTCGCTGGTATGGTCGACAATCGTGGCATTGGCATCGCTGAAATCCACACCGGTTACGGCATCCAGCACCGTATCTTCGGCGGTCCAGCCGGCTATTCGCTTCTCGAAAATGCACGTCGTAAACGGCTCGGCATGACGCGACGTACATACGCACTGGAGATGGGCCGGCTGTTCGCACCGATGACGAGGGTAGCGGCAGCAAACCCCTACACTGCGGCCGACCAGTCACCGATGAGCGCCGACGATTTGATCACTCTTGGCGATCGCAATCGCATGATCACAGATCCGTACACGCAACGGCTATGCTCACGAGATCAAGTCAACATGGGTGCCGCGGTTCTCATAACCTCGGTAGGCAAGGCGCGGGCGCTGGGCATTCCCGAAGCGAAATGGGTGTATCTTCATGGCTACAACAACGTTGCCGAACGTCCTTTGCTCGAACGGCAGAATCTTGGTGTGGCCCCCGCCTGCCAACTCAGCGCCAGTGCCGCGCTCGACGCTGCTGGCGTTTCCACCGATCAGGTCGGTTACTTCGACTTCTACAGCTGTTTCCCGATCGCGGTCTTCACCGTCGCGTGTGACGGTCTTGGACTTTCCCCCGATGACCAGCGTGGGCTTACCGTGACCGGTGGGCTCCCGTATTTCGGTGGGCCAGGGGCCAATTATTCGATGCATGCGGTTGCAACGATGACCGAAAAACTGCGCGGCGATCCGGGTAGTATTGGCTTCATCGGTGCAAATGGCGGCTATGCTTCCAAATATGCCTCTGGCGTCTATTCCACGACGCCCAGGCCTTTTGTCCGTTGCGAGAGTCGGCCGTTGCAGCGGCAAATTGACGACTGGGACGCGCCCAGGATAGCACATGACGCAGACGGTGCAGCCGTCATCGATACCTACACGATTATCTACGAGAAGGGGGTTCCAGCCTATGCGATTGTCGTTGGCACTCTTGAGGCGAACGGAGAGCGCTTCTTCGCCAATACAGAGGCGGGTGACGACGAGTCGCTTCGGGAGATGCTCGCAACGGACCCGCTAGGGCGGCCGATTCATGTGCGACATGTGCCAAAAGGCAATCGGTTCGCGTTCAATGAGGCGCGCTTGGACACACTTTACCCAGTACGACCGCCTGCCTTTCGAGATTCTGCGGATTATCAATATTGTATTGTCGAGCGGCGCGGGCGTTTGCTCGAAGTCACGATTAACCGTCCCGAATCATTTAACTGTCTCACGCCGCCGTCGAATGACGAGATGGAAGAGATTTGGGATGCCTACGAAGCCGATCCGGACTTGTGGGTCGCTATTCTAACGGGTGCGGGCGAGCAGGCGTTTTCGACCGGTAACGATCTGAAATATACCGCTGCCGGCAATCCTTGGTGGATTCCCCGCACCGGCTTTGGCGGGCTGACCAATCGGACGCGAACGAAGCCGATCATCGCTGCAGTCAATGGCTTCGCGATGGGAGGGGGCGCAGAGATCAGTCTGGCCTGTGACATTGTCGTCGCCGACGAAAATCTGAAGTTCGCGCTCAGCGAAGTGCGGGTCGGACTGATTGCCGGCGCGGGGGGACTGGTGCGCTTACCACGACAATTGCCGAAAAAAGTCGCAATGGAGATGATCCTGACTGGACGGCGATTAGGTGCCGAGGAGGCGTTGGGTCATGGCTTGATCAGCCGTATTGCGCCCGTCGGCAAGGCGTTGGAGATAGCGCGCGAGGTCGCCGAGGTGATACTCGAAGGTTCGCCAACGTCGATCCGCCTGTCGATGCAGGTGATTAACGAGGCCAACGAGCATCCGTCGGAGATCGAGGCGCTCAGGCACTTCAGCGAGAAGGTGCATGACGAAATGCGCTTCAGTGAGGACATGGTGGTGGGCACACGCGCTTTCGCCAGCAAGCAGAAGCCCGCCTGGAAAAACCGTTGATCGGCAGCCTCGGCGAGCTGCCGCTTCCGCCACACCTTCGCGCCTATAGCGAAGCTGGCTTGTGGCGCGAGCGATCGCTGGCCGATATGGCGAAAGCACGAGCATCCGAAACGCCGCGTGATGTAGCAGTGATTGACTCTGGTAAAGCGCATTCATTTGCCGACCTGTTCGACGAGGCCACCGCCTAATACCAATGAGCATTGATCAGAACCCATGTGCCCACTGGCGCAGTCCGATGGACATGATGCGCCAGGGCTGATCGACGAGGCGGTTCCAGGCGAAGCAGCAGTGATCGACGATGTCGTCGTAGGATGAGAAGATGCAGTTCGACAGCCAGTTGTCGCGTACGCCTGCGGTAAAGGCCGCCTTGCCGTAATCGTGATGGGTTGCTCTTGAGCGTGCTCTTTGGAGCGCGCTGAGGAGCGATCGATGGGTAGTATTACGGTGTTTTCGGGGCCGGAGCGTCGGCGGCGCTGGAGCGATGAGAGCCGGGCGCGGATTCTGGATGAGGCGTTTATGCCTGGCGGCTGTGTTTCCGAGGTGGCGCGGCGGCACGACGTTTCGACAGGGCTGCTCTACACGTGGCGACCGAAGCTGAGGCGCAATTTGGCGGTGCCCGATTTTGCGCAAGCGCCAGGTTTTGTCGAAGCTGTTGTTAGCGACGCGCCCAGTGCGGCGGCGATATCGGGTGTGCCGGCGATGTCCGGCGCGGCGGTGGTAATCGAGATGGTGGGCGGTGGCCGGGTGCACATTTCGGCGTCGACGCCGCCGGGCCTGGTATCGGCGGTGCCGAAGGCGCTGCGGTGATCTCGATTGCCAGCGGCGTGCGGGTGTGGATCGCGACGGGGTACACCGATATGCGCAAAGGCATGCACGGCCTGGCGCTGCAGGTGCAGCAGGGTCTGAAGCGCGACCCGAACGCCGGCGATCTTTATGTTTTTCGCGGCCGCACCGGCAGCCTGGTAAAGATCCTTTGGCACGATGGCCTTGGCACGTCTCTCTATACCAAGCGACTTGATCGCGGTCGCTTTACCTGGCCGTCGGTAACCGACGGCGTGGTGGCGATCTCGGCGTCGCAGATGGCGTGCATGCTGGAGGGGATCGACTGGCGCAACCCGCAATCGACGTGGCGACCGAACGCTGTGGGATAGGTGCTTTTTTTGATCGCAAGTGCATGAAAAAGCTTCGCGATTCTGGGCCTTTTCGCTATGGTCAGCGCCGATGGAAGCGCTTCTCTTGCCGATATTATCGCGCTCCGACAAGAGCTTGCAGTCGCGATGGTGCGTGCCGATCAGGCAGAGGTAAAGGCCGCTTTAGCCTGCGCCGATGCCGCCAACGCCCGCGATCAACGCCGATCTCGAGGCCCGCATCGCACTTCAGGCGCTGCAGATCGAGCTGCTCAAGCGTGACCGCTTCGGCCAGCGTTTGGAACGCAGCCAGCGGCTGATCGATCAGCTTGAGCTGACTTTTGCAGAGGCCGAAGCCGCAGCCAGCGAGGACGAAGCCGCCGCCGCAATCGCCGCCGCCAAGACCACGACCGTCACCGCGTTCGTCCGCAACAGGCCGACGCGCCAGCCATTGCCGGCGCACCTGCCGCGAACACGCGTCGTGATCCCGAGCCCGGCCTATTGCGCTGGATGCGGCTCAGACCGCCTGTCGAAGCTGGGCGAGGATATTACCGAGACGCTGGAAGTGATCCCGCGCAAGTGGAAAGTCATCCAGACCGTGCGCGAGCGCTTTGCCTGCCGCGCCTGCGAGAGCATCAGCCAACCGCCGGCGCCGTTCCACGTCACACCGCGCGGCATGTTCGGGCCATCGCTGCTGGCGATGATGCTGTTCGAGAAGTTCGGACAGCACCAGCCCCTGAACCGCCAGCGCGACCGCTACGCCTTTGAAGGTGTCGATCTCAGTCTGTCGACGCTTGCCGACCAGGTCGGTGCCTGCACCGCCGCGCTGATGCCGCTGCATCGGTTGATCGAAGTCCATGTGCTTGCAGCCGAGCGGCTGCACGGCGACGATACCACGGTGTCCGTGCTGGCCAAGGTGAAGACAGACATCGGCCGCATCTGGACCTATGTCCGCGACGACCGGCCGTTCGGCGGCCCCGCGCCGCCGGCGGCGCTGTTCCATTACTCACGCGACCGGCGCGGCGAGCATCCACGAGATCATCTCGCCGGCTTTTGCGGCATCCTGCAGGCCGACGCCTATGCCGGGTACAACGAACTGTTCAAGCCGGGGCGCATCCCTGGCCCCGTTACCCGCGCGCTCTGCTGGGCGCATGCGCGGCGCAAGTTCTTCATCCTTGCCGACATCGCCACCCAGGTGAAGCGCAAGCCCGATCTTGCGCCCGTAATCTCGCCGCTGGCGCTCGAGGCGGTGACGCGGATCGACCGGATCTTTGACATCGAACGCACGCTGTCCGGCAAGACCGCCCACGAGCGGCTCGTCGTGCGTCAGGAACTCGCCGCCCCGCTTGTCGCTGAACTCGAGCAGTGGCTGCGCGAGCAGCGCGCGACCCTGTCGCGCCACACCCCCGTCGCCAAAGCGATCAATTACATGCTCAATGACTGGCCGGCGTTCGCGCTGTTCCTGACCGACGGCCGCATCTGTCTGACGAACAATGCCGCCGAGCGGGCCCTACGCGGGATCGCATTGGGCAGAAAATCATGGCTGTTCGCCGGCTCCGACCGTGGCGGCCAGCGCGCCGCGTTCATGTACTCGCTGATCGTCACGGCAAAGCTCAACAACATCGACCCGCAAGCCTGGCTCGCCGACGTCCTCGCCCGCATCGCAGAAATCCCGCAGCAGCGCCTCGCTGAACTGCTGCCCTGGAACGGGCAACCGCGGGCCTCAGGCGAGCTGACTTCTCAAGCCGCCTGAGCCCGCCGCAGCGACCCAGCGGCCTTCACCGGATGCGTACGTTGTCGCGCATGAACTGCCATACGTTCTCAACGGGGTTGAGATCCTATGGGGAGGTGAATAACAATCGACGCCCTGCCAAGGTGAAGTCGGCAAAAACCACCCAGGAGGCCCACCATGCAAGTCGCAGAACGCCGTTCCGAAGCGCCGACCGCTATTCGCGTTGATCTTGCTGCAATCTTCGTTTCGTTGGAACTTTCTCGTTCGAAATGGCTAGTCACGTCGCTGTCGCCGGGCGCGGGCGAACGCATGTCAAAGTTCGTCGTGACAGGCGGGGATGTTCCAGGATTGCTGGCCTGTCTCGCCGAACTGCAGCGCAAGACTAAGGCACACATCGGTAACAGCTTTCAGATCGTGTCCATCCAGGAAGCCGGTCTCGATGGGTTCTGGATCCATCGGATCCTCGAGCGCGAGGGAATCGAGAGCTACGTCGTCGATCCGGCCTCCATCGCAACATCACGCCGCCGCCGCCGGGCGAAGACCGACAAGATCGATGGCGAGGCACTGGTGCGGGCGTTGCTTGCCTATAAGCGCGGCGAACCCAGAGTGTGTGCGATGCTCCGTGTGCCAACGCCGGAAGAGGAAGATCGCCGTCGTCTGGCACGCGAGCGCAAGGCGCTGACCAATGAACGGGTAAGACACGTCAACAGGGTGAAGGGTCTGCTCTTCGGTCAGGGTGTCTCCGACTACCAGCCACTCAACCGCGACCGGCGCAAGCGCCTTGAGGAGCTCGTGACCGGCGATGGCCGGCCTTTGCCACCAGCGTTAAAGGCGCAGATCAGCCGCGAGCTCGACCGGATCGAACTGGTGATCGAGCAGATCAAGGATGTCGAAAAGGCCCGCGACGCCATGATGTTGGCCGCCCAGACGTTATCGCCAGCGCCGGCGCTGCTGCTCAATCTCAAGGGGATCGGCCCGCAGTTTGCCGCCGTCATATGGACAGAAGGACTATCGCGCCACTTCGACAATCGAAGACAGGTCGCGGCTTATGCGGGTCTTGCACCGACCCCTTGGCAGAGCGGAAAGGTTGATCGCGACCAGGGCGTGTCAAAATCGGGCAATCCCAGGCTGCGAACGACGCTCATCCAACTGGCGTGGCTCTGGCTACGGCACCAGCCCGAATCTGCGCTCACCGCCTGGTTTAAAGAGCGGGTGATTCAGAACGGCGGCCGCCAGAAGAAAGCGACGATCGTGGCGCTTGCTCGCAAGCTGCTCGTGGCGATGTGGAAATACGTCAACGCCGGCGTCGTCATCGAAGGTGATGTGCTGACGGCAAACTGAGCAGATTTGAAATCAGTTTACGCTATGTCCCAGGGCTGGCCGGTCCTGGTAGATCATGGGTAGACGAACCGACCCGGAACATGGCCTAAAAAGCCGCGGTTGAGAATGGTATTGTCTTCATGGGCTCAAATCCGCCGCACGCGGGATGTTGGTGCAGGTGGCTTTGCTCCTGACCGTATATAAGTTGGATCTGGTTCGTTCACGAGCCGCGTCATGCAACTGAGCTCATACTATGGATCTATAAATTACATCAAAGGATTTTCAGAATGTCTCCCTAGCCGAAAGATTTTTCTTGATCATCCCCATATAAGCTCTGGGCATCTTGGCGGCAGCCGCATGAGGGTAATATTGGCGGGCACGACCAGTTCTGCCGAACCATGCCATCCGGCCTGATCGAGGATCAAGACGGCATGAGCTCCCGGCGCGACGTGGAACGCGATTTCCTCGAGGTGCATGCTCATGGCCTCGCTGTTGCACCGGGGCATGACGATGCCAGCGCCCTTGCCCTAGGCGGGGCAGATTGCACCGAAGATCCAGGCTGAGGCGCGGCGCTGGTCTTTGGGCGCACAGGGCCGGGTCCCGCGCCTTGCCCAGCGGCGGGTGAGCTTGGTCTGCTGGCCGATCCGGGCCTCGTCCTGCCACCACAGCTCTACAGGCGTGCCTCTGGGGAGGGCCTTCCTGATTTTTGCCAGGCGGGCTGCAAACGTTTTTTAAAATCTGCGATGTCATCGGGCTTCTGCCCGTGGTGGCGGGGGCGAGCAGTGAGCTTGCGATAGCCCATTGCCCGCAGTTCCCGCCCAAGCGTGAAGCGCGTGACCGACAGGCCGAACTCGTCCCATATCCATTGCGCCAGATCGACAAGCCGCCAGCGCACGACACCATGAGCCGCAGGGATCGGGCCAGACTCAACCTGCTGCGCCAAAAGCGCGCGCTGCTCGTTGTTCAGGATCGAGGGCGGACCCGGTGCCTTGCGCGTAGCCAGTCCTTCAGGACCGGCTTCGTTGAACCGCAGCACCCAGTCCCTCACGATTTGCAGCGTCACGCCGGCCATTCTGGCCGCATCGCTCCGGCTCCCGCCGTCCAGGACCAGAGCCAGAGCCAGCACCCGCCGAACCTGGCCGGGATCATCGCATCGCCGCGAAAACCGGCGCAAATCCGCCGATGTGAAATCTGATCGAACCCCAATCGCTGCCGCCATCGCAAGCCTCCTCGTGCTTGCTCCGATGAATCAGAAATAGAACGCTTCGGGAATCCCCCGCGTGGGTCAGCACCCAAGCTCGTTGGTATTAGCTGCTGACGTGCCCCCAAAAGAACATGTCCGTCGCATGTTAGACTAGCGCATCAGATACATGAGCTGCTACCCGTTCTTGGACCACCCTGCTGGGCGTCATCCAGTTCCTGGGGGCCATGTGCTGCTGTCCGGTTCACCAGCGATATGGAGAGGATCAAGTGCTTCCGTTTGATTGCAGGCGCGCGCCGAGAACGGGAGGCTGACGATTTTCCCAGTATCGCCGGGTAAGGCGTGGCGGCATCATCCAGATCGGATTCGAACCTGACGGTCATGTCACGAAGGATCGCAAACATCGTTTGGCAGAGGATATTCGATATGGATCAAACGGCAGCGCAGAGTCGCGTTCGGAAGGACCAGAATCCGGCTTTTCAGCCGTACCCGCGCAACTGCTGGTATGTCGCGGCGGGCAGAGCGGAATTGGGACGCGATTTGCTGGCGCGCGAACTCCTGGGTGAGCGAATC
>Ga0335397_10008630_pt1 | contig 12820 bp, 10 predicted proteins | sample MAT04_FD_205740 | JGI IMG/M metagenome (GOLD analysis project Ga0335397, IMG submission 205740) | Freshwater microbial communities from Lake Fryxell liftoff mats and glacier meltwater in Antarctica - MAT-04 (spades assembly) (version 2) ...
CCGAGCGCGGTCGCGGCGTCGTAGTCCGACGGGTCGAGCTCGAGCACCATCTGGTAGGTCATGCGCGCGTCGGTGGGCCGGCCCATCTCGATGTGCAGGCGCGCGAGCTCCTTGTAGATGAAGACCGCTTTGACGGTCTGCCCGACGCCGTGGAAGGCGCGGCCGAGCAGCTGGAGCGTATCGGCGTCGCGCGGGTCGTGCTTGTAGCTGGGCTCGAGGCGCGTGATCGCGCGGCGCATGTCGTTCTGCGCGAGGTAGATCCTGGCGAGCTTCTTGAGGACGTCGAAGCGCGCGGGGTCGTGGAACACGAGGCGCTCGGCGACCTTCACCCAGTCGTTCTCGCGCTGCTGCTTCTCGAGCAGCTCGCAGGCGGCGGAGAACTGCTCGATCGCCTCGGGACCACGGTGCTCGCGAGAGAGGCCCTCGGCGTATCGGACGCGCGACGCGATGTTGTCCGGATCGAGCTCGACCATGCGGCCGAGCACACCGAGCCACTCGCGCGTCTTGCCGCCCTGATCGAGGATTGCGGCGACGATCTGGTACTGGACCATCGCCTCTTGCATCTGACCGAGGTGCTCGTAGAGCTCAGCCAGCTTGAGCGAGACCTCGAGGTTCTGCGGCTCGTGCTTGAGGATCTGCTTGTAGACGGCGACGGCTTTGAGGAAGAAGCCTTGCTCGCTATACGCCTCAGCGACACGGCGGTAGGTCTTGGTGGCCTCCGCGCCGTCGCCCTTCTTGGCGTAGATATCGCCGATTTTGAGGAGGGTTCGGACGTCGCGCGGCTCCTCGTCGAGGAGCTTCTGCAGCTCGCGAATGGCCTTGTCGTACGCGCCCTTCGCGAGAAGCTTCTGCGCGGCGTCGACGATTTTTGTCTTCTTGTTCACGCGCGCGTCCGAGCTGATTTCGGGCGGGGCGGAGTATAGACCCGGCCCCGAAATGCCGCAAAGAAGGCCAACGACGCCATCTCAGCCATCGGCCTTACCCCGACCGATTTTCCATAACCCAAGGGTGGCGGCGAGGGCGAGCGCAAAGACGACCCCGAGCAAAATGGCCGCCATTTCCATGGGTGCCCAGCAGATCGCCAGGCCCAGGACGCCGAGCAGGATGCCGGCCCCGTAGCCGATCAGGGCGATCCGGGCCGGCGAGACGCCGTGGTTCCGGAGGCGGACGGCGAAGTGGTCGGGGCTGCCTTTCATCAGGGGGATGCCGCGGCGGGCCCGGACCCCCATGACGAAGAGGGTGTCGAAGATGGGGACGCCGAGGATCACGATCGGGGCGACCGCCCCCAGGCGGTGGTTGAACGTGTAGTGGCCGATCATCGCCAGCGCTCCCAGGACAAAGCCGAGCAGCATCGAGCCGGTGTCGCCCATGAAGATGCGCGCTGGAGGCCGGTTGTACGCAAGGAAGCCGAGAGTCGCGCCGACCAGGGCGAGCGTCAATGTGGCGATGGTGTCGGCGCCGCTCTTGAGCGCCATGATGTAGAGGAACATCCCCGCGATCGACGAGACCCCCGACGCGAGGCCGTCCGACACGTCGATCAGGTTGACCGCGTTGGTCAGCCCCATCAGCCAGAACATCGTCAGAGCGAAAGCCACGGGCGGGGGGATGAAGGTCAGCTTGATGAAGATCCCGGACTTCACGGCCACGAACGCCGCGATGGCCTGGCCGAGCAGCTTCACGGGCGGCGTGAGCACCTTGAGGTCGTCGAAGAGGCCCAGTGTCACGATGATCGAGGCCGCGAACATGATGCCCAGCACCTCGTGCGTGAAGTCGTAGGTGAAGGCGACCGTGAACAGAAACGCGAGATAGATGGCCACGCCGCCGAGGTATGGGGTCGGCTCGCGGTGCGATTTGAGCGCCCGATCCGGGTTGTCGAGGATGCCGTAGTGGATGGCGGCCTTGCGGATGACCGGCGTGAAATAGAGCGCGAAAATCAGCGCCATCACGAAGACAACGGGGTAGCGAGCCGCCCCGAGGTCCAGGGTGAGATCCACCAAAGCGCGCGGAGACTGCCGGCCTACGGCGCCATGGTCAACGGCGGATCTCGGCGTAGACGCTACGATATGCCGCGATCATCCGCGCCCGAAGGAGGCCCGCTTCGTCGAGACGGCGCCGGCCGGCCTCGCCGAGCGCTCGGGCCAGGTTGCGATCGCCCAGCAGCCGATCGAGCGCCCCCGCGAGCGCGGCCGGGTCCTCGCTCGGGACCAGCAGGCCGGTGACGCCGTCGGCGACGATCTCGGGGGTGCCGCCGACCCGCGTCGCGACCACCGGGACGCCGGCCGCCATGGCCTGCAGCGGCACTTGCGGGAAGCCTTCGCTGCGCGACGGGCACACCACGACGTCGGCCGCGCCGATGACCTCGGCGGCGTCGTCGCGCGCGCCCAGGAGCTCGAGGCCCTGCGGTGGCGAGGGGCCCTCGCCGATCACCGCGACCCGCGCCCCCGGCGTCGTCAGGAGCGGCCGGGCCAAGGCCAGGATGTCGAAGCCTTTCACCGGGGCGAGCCGCCCGACCGCGAGCACCAGCGGCACCTCCGGCGGGATCCCGAGCCGGGCGCGCGCTGCCCAGCGATCGAGCGGCTTCTCCGCGATCAAGCTGGGGTGCACGACCTGGATCGGCAGGCTCGGATCGAGCGCCTTTCCGACGTGCTCGCCGACCGGGAGCACCTTGTCGAAGCGCTTCAGCGCCACGTGCCAGGCGCTCCGCTTGATCGCGTCGAGCTCGATCCCGCTGTTGTGGACGGTGGTGACGCGCGGCGTGCCCACCGGCGCGAGCGCGACCGCGATGTCGGCGACCGCGAGGTGGCTGTGGATGATCGCCGGGCGAAAGGCGCCGATCAGGCGGGTCAGCTTGATCACCGCGCGCGCATCGATCGGTGATCTGAGCCCCAGGACGTCGACCTTGATCTGGTGCGCGCGCAGCGCGTCGCCGATCGGGCCGTCGCGGGTGGTGGCGACGACGCGGACCGTCTCGCCGGCGGCGGTGAGATCGATCGCCAGCGCTTCGAGGATGCGCTCGGCGCCCCCGTACGCGAGGCCGTTGGTGACGAGCAGGATCCGCATCAGTGGCGCCGCACCGCTTCCAGCGCTTCGATGATCCGTCGCGCGCGGTTTCGCGCTTGTTTCACTGCGTCTTTGGGCAGCGGCCCGAGCGTCGCCTCGGCCTCGAGCGCCGCCGTCATCGCCTCCACGAGGGGCCCGGTGTGGACCGATCGGAGCTCGGGCGCATAGAGCCCGGGATCTTCGCCGAGGATCGCGCGGCGGCCGAGGAGCAGTGGCTCGAGCGCGTCGTCGCTGCGCGGGTCGCCCTGCCAGATCACCGCGTCCGCGGCCCACAGCGCGACCGGACCGGCCTCGGGGCCCAGCACAATCACCGGCGAGGAGGGGCGGGCGGCCATGGTCATCGCGTGGGCGAAGGTGACGCGCGGCCCGTGCGCGACGATCATGAGCCCGATCCCGGCCTGGTGGCGGTGGGCCGCGGCGATCGCGTCGAGGCCGTGCTCGAGCGGGCCGACGTGGGCGAGCCAGCGCTGCTCGAGCGGCAGATCGAGCGCTTTTTTTGCGTCGTCGCGGGCCCCCGGCAAGAGATCCGGCAGCCGCGCGGCCGCCAGCACCACCTCGACCTTCTTCGCGCCGAGCGCGCGCGCGCGGGCGGCGGAGGCCGGTGAATCGGCGATCACCGCGGCGGCCAGGCGGATCGCCACCATGCTCAGCGCGTCCTGACCCTCGGGCGGCACATCCGATCCGGAGGGCGCATCGTCGGAGTCGAGCACGATCGGCACCCCCGCCGCCCGCAGCGCCGGCGCTTGCGCGGCGGCGGCCGGAGAGAGGCGCAGGAGCGCGACGTGCGGCCGGGCCAGCAGCTTGAACGTCGAGGTGACCTCGTGGCCCCCGGCGACGAGGACCCGGCTGAACGCGTCGAAGCGGGCGCTCGCGCGGTTCGAGGAGACGAGCACGCGCATCGATTACCTAGTAGCTCTGCACAGTGAAGTTGAAGGGTTGAGGCCGCCGATCCATCTCGCCTGGCTGCGTTGCGCCGCCTCGACAGACGCAGAGTATGCCGTCGGACGGCGCGCCTTGCCAGACGAGCGCCTCGACACCCGCAACCCATCAACTTCACTGTGCAGAGCTACTAGTACCTTACAGTGCGCGCTATCGACTCGGTTCCTTCGAGTCAATGTAGTACGACCGGCGAGCGCGATGCGCATCCTTCTCGCGAGCCAGGTCAACGTCGCCCAGCGATCCGGCGCCGCGATCCATCAAGCGGCGCTGGCGCGCGAGATGGCGCGCGCGGGCCACGACGTGCGGGTGCTCGGCCGCGGTCGGCTCGACGGCCTCACCCCCGAGCCGATCCTCCCCGTCGCGCCCGAGGGCCTGAGCCGCTTCATCCGCCGCATCCCCGAGATCCCGCCGGGCCACGTGCTCGAGTCGAAGCTCGCGCTCGAGGTCGTGCGCGAGGTGCAGCGCTTTCGGCCCGAGGTCGGCTACGTGCGCCTGTCGCCGTCGAGCTCGCTCGTCCCCGCCGCGTTCGTCGCGACGGGGACGCCGTACGCGGTCGAGCTCAACGGCCTCATCCTCGAGCACATGCGGCTCGCGCATCGCGGGTCGGCGCGCATCGCGGTCGCGCGCGCGTCGCTGGCGTGGGTGATCGAGCACGCCGCGGCGGCGGTCGCGCCTTCGGAGGCGATCGAGCGGCACCTCGCCGACGATCTCCACGCCAAGAGAGTGGTGCGCATCGAGAACGGCGCCGACGTCGGCCCGAGCGCCACCTGCGCGCGGCTCGAGGCGCGCGCGCGGCTCGGCCTGCCGCGCGAGGGCGCGCTGATCACGATGGTCGGTACGCTGGTCCCGTCGCTGCGCCTCGATCTCCTCTTCGACGCGTTGCGCGCGCTGTCCCGGGATACGACGCTGGTGATCGTCGGTGACGGCGCCCAGCGAGGTCGCGTCGATGCCGAGATTTCCCGTGGCGCGCGGGTGATCTTCCTGGGGGCGCGCCCCCACGATGAAGCGATCCTCGCGGCGCGCGCGGCGGACGTTTGTGTGAATCCGCACGACAGCGACCTTTCATTGAAGGGCCTCGAGTACGCCGCGATCGGAAGGCGGCAGGTCTGCTTCGCGGTGCGCGGCGTCGAGCGCATTCGCGATCTGTACGCGGAAGAGAGCCAGGCGGTGTGGCTGGTCGAAGCGCGAAACGGAGCGGCATTTGCCGCGGCGATCGAAGCGGCGCTGGCGATCGAGCGGGCGCGCGGAGAGCTCCCGGACGACGAGGTCGCGCGCGTGAGATCCGAGGTCGCGTGGTCTCGGACGGCCGCACGCGTTCTCGCCGTACTGGACGAAGCGCGCCGCTGATCCGCGCGTGCCGCGTTCGTCCAAAGCGCCCGCACGCCGATGTGGGGCTAGCCCACCAGGATCAGCCGGGGCAGCGGGTTGGTCTGGGTGATGACGCCCTGGAACGCCGCCTCTTCGTCGCGGAACAGCTTGGCCGACATCTCGACGCGCTGCTCTGGGCTGGCGTCGACCATGGCCTTCAGGAGCTCGTTCTCGCGGACGTCGCGCTTCTTGTCGAAGGCCTTGCGGGCGTGGATCTCGCCGGCCAGCCGCTCGTCGCGGATCTTCATGAAGATCGATCGCACCGCGTAGCCGACCTCGCCGGTGCCGAAGAGCAGGTACATCAGCGCGTTCACGACGGGCGTGCCCGAGTCGAGGAGGCCGATCACCACCTCGTCGGCCTGGAGCTCGATCGCCACGTACGCGATCGCGTTGGCCACCGCGACCGCCTCACGAACCTCGATGACGATGTCGCCCTCGTTCTTGCGCAGCTTCACGTGGATCGGGCTCGCGAAGTTCGAGGTGTCCTCGGTGAGCGTGATGTGCAGGAACACCGGCGTGGTCTTGTTCTCGACTTCGAGGTGCAAGAGGTTGCGGGCGACCGCGGTACGCCGCGACTCGAGATCACAGGTGCGGAGCGGGATCACGACCACCTGGGGCAGCTCGATCAGCTCGTTCCAGAGCTTCTTCGAAGCATCGTCGTCGAACTTGAAGTCTTGCACGCGCAGCTCGCTGACGCGGTACCAGCGGCTCCAGAGGCTCGCGATCACGATGGTGGCGATGAAGATGCCGGCGATGCGGATGCCGTCGGGGCGCTCGATGACGTTGACCACCAGCACGTAGACGAACACCGCGAGGATCACGCCGAAGCTCCAGCGCAGCCGCACGCTGTCCCACTCGGCAAGCATCACCGCGAACGCGCCGCTGGCCATCAGCACCAGGACGCCCGTGGCGTACGCGCCGCCCTGCGCCTCGACGTCGGCGTCGAACGACCAGTTCACTACCAGGCACACCCCGGTGATCACCAGGACCAGCGGGCGGCGGTACTCGAGCCACGCGGGGCTCATGCCAAAGCGCGGCAGGTAGCGGGGGATGATGTTGAGCAGCCCGGCCATCGCGCTCGAGCCGGCGAACCAGAGGATCGCGACGGTGGTGACGTCGTAGACGGTGCCGAAGGCATGGCCGCTCAGCTGGTGCGCCAGATAAGACAGCGCGCGGCCGTGCGCCCCGCCGCCGTTGCCGAAGGCCGCCGGCTCGATGAGGAGCGTGGTCACGATCGAGCTCCCCATCAGCCCCACGCTCATCATCAGGGCCGCGACGACGAGCAGCTTGCGCGTCCCGGCGATGCGCGCGAGCGGGGTCTTGGCGCGCACGAGCGGCATGACCGACACGCCGGTCTCGAAGCCGGACATGCCGAGCGCGAGCTTCGGGAACACCAGCAGGCAGACCGAGACGAGATAGAGCGTGCCGCTGCCCTGGATCCAGTTCACCGGATCCAGCGCGTGGATAGGATCGATCGCGTTCAGCATCTCGCGCAAGTGCGCGGCGTCGAAGTTGTCGATCTTCGCCCACCAGGCATCGACCAGCTCGGGGCGCTTGCGGATCGCGACGATGCCCGTCGCGATGATGAAGTAGTTCATCAGCATGTACGGGATGGCGAGGATCATCGCGATGCCGATCGCCTCGCGGAAGCCTTTGAGGAAGATCGCGCCGAGCACCAGGATCAGGCCCGCCGTCAGGACGACCTTCGAGACCTGCCAGCGCTCGGGCCAGTACGGGTTCTCGACGATGTGCAGCGTCGCGTCGGCGGCGCTGAGGGTGATGGTGATGACGAAGTCGGTCATCGCGAAGCCGAGCAGCGCGAGCACCACCGACTTCCCGAGCCAGCCGAGGCGGCCCCACCCGGTGGTGAGACGCTCGATCATCTTGATGCTGCCCTCGCCCTGGTGGCTGTGCTTCGCGACGAACGAATAGACCGGGACCGCGGCGAAGAACGTCACCAGCACCAGCAGAACGGTCGCCAGCGGCGCGACGTATCCAGCGGCGAGAAAGGCCAGCGAAGGGGCGTATCCGAGCGAGGAGAAGTAGTCGACGCCGGTCAGCCACAGCGTCTGCCACCAGGGTGACTGATGATCGGGCTGCGCGCTCGTTTGCGTGCCGCTGCGGGACTCGCCGCGCATCCAGCGCGCGACGGAGCCCCCTCCGCTGATGCTGGACACGACCGGCGGAACCTAGAATCGAAGCTCGCACAGCGCAAGCGCTCGATGCAGTGAGCCAGTGGTTTCGAAGACTTGAGATTCGAGTTGACCTGTCTTGCCGAGGGTGGCGTAGAGCGCGCGTGAGGCGGACTCCGATCGCGCACGTCGTGTTCCCGCGGCCCAACCGCGAGCGACCGGTGTCCGAGCTCGCCTGGGACGCCGCGCGTCGCGTCGCCGAAGCGCCCGAGCTGGAGGTCGAGATCATCGTGCCGGTGCCGATGGCGCGCGGGCTCACGCGGAAGGACTGGCCGGACGACATCGAGCAGATCCTCTCCAATCTCGATCCGCGCCCGACGCTGGTGCCATACATCCCGGTGCCGCGCCGCTCGATCGAGAGCGCAGCCGCCAGCCTCTCGGCGCATCTCGTGGCGCGTCGGCGGGCGCGGCGACCCTCGGTGCTCCACGGATCGTTCCTCGACGAGGGCGGCTACGCGGCGGTGTCGGCGGCGCGCGCGCTCGGCATCAGCGCGATCGCGGTCGGGCATGGCAGCGACGTGGTGGTCGCGCGCGAGGACGGTAGCCGCGCGCGGCGCACCCGCACCACGCTCCACTACGCGGCCGATCTGGTCTGCGTGTCCGACGCGCTGGCCGCCGAGATCGCCCACTTCGGACGCACCGCCGAGGTGGTCCGCTACGGCACGGACGAGACGCGCTTTCCCGTGCAGGCCATGCCGGCCGGCCCACCCGTGGTGCTGTTCGTCGGACCGTTCTCGCGCGCCAAGGGCGCCGATGTCGTGCTCGACGCGATCGCGCGGACCAACCTGTCTTTGCGCATGATCGGGTCGCCGGGCGACGTCGATGTGCGCGCGCAGATCGCTGCGCTGGGGATCGGATCGCGGGTCGAGGTGCTCGGCGAGGTCGCGCACGACGCGCTGTACCAGCACTACGCCGCCGCCAGCATGGTCGTCTTGCCCTCGCGCACCGAGGGCTTCGGCACGGTGCTGGTCGAGGCGATCCTCACCGGGCGCCCGATCGTCACCACCGCCGTGACCGAGATCGCCTCGGTGGGCGTGGGCCGCGTGGTGCCCGCTGGCGATGCCGAGGCGCTCGCGCGCGCGGTGGAGGCCGTCTACGGCGCGCGCTGGAAGCCCGAGGCGCTGCGCAAGCAGGCGCTCCCGTTCACGTGGAGCGCGACGGGCGGGCGGCTGGTCGACATCACGCTCAACCGCATCGGCGGCTGATCTGTGCTCGAGATCGCCCATCCGCGTGGCCGGGAGCACGAGCGGCAGTACCTCTACCCGCTGGTGTTCGAGCGCTGGCTCGGGCTGCCCTGCCGCTTGTCCGCCGAAGATCGGAGCGACGTCGAGCTGCGGATGGAGGGGCGGACGCTCGTCCTGCCCGAGGTGCTGTTCGCGACGAAGGACTGGCTGGGGGCGTCATCGTTGCCTTCGGACGAGACGCTCTACGGCGATGATCTCCTGGGCGGGATCTTCTTCCTCATCACGCGCTACGAGGAGGCGATCCCCGGCGCGCTCGACACGCATGGGCGCTTTCCGTCGTCGCGCTCGATCACCGCGTCCGCCGCCGAGCGGCCGCTCGCCGACGAGTACACGCAGCTTTTGTCACGGCAAATCGAGGCCGTATGGCCGGGATCGACGCGCTTCGACACGAGGTTCCGTGTCTCGCTGAGCCACGACGTCGACTGGCCGCTCGCTTCGTCGCCGCTGCCGGTCACGTTGCGCCGCGCCGCGGCTGATGCCCTGAAGCGGCGGGATCCGGATCTGGCGCTGCGCCGGCTCCGCGGCTGGGCCCTCGATCGCGCCGAGATCGATGGCTTCGATCCCTTCGACACCTTCGATCTGATCATGGATCAGAGCGAAAAGGCCGATGTGCGCAGCGCCTTTTACTTCATCGCCGATCACAGCCACCCCACGCTCGATGGCACTTATCGCATCGACGAGCCGCGGATCCGTCGCATCATCGCCCGCATCGCCGAGCGCGGCCACGAGATCGGGCTCCACGGGAGCTACGAGAGCTACGCGTCCGCCGATCGCCTGCGATCCGAGCTCGATCGCCTGCGTTCCGTCGCGCCCCCGCGCGAGCAGTGGGGCCTGCGCCAGCACTTCCTGCGCTGGCAGAACCCGTCGTCGTGGCGCGCCGCCGCCGCCGCCGGCTTCGCCTACGACACCACGCTCGGGTTCGCCGATCGGGCTGGCTTTCGCTGCGGTACCGCCCGCGCGTACCCGGTCTTCGATCTGATCGAGCGGCGGCAGCTCCCGCTCGAGGAGCGCCCGCTCATCGTGATGGAGGCGGCGCTCTTGCGCGCCCAGGAGATGGAGGCCCGCGCGTTCATCGAGGCCCTCCGCCGGATCAAGGCCGCCTGCCGCCCCACCGGCGGCACCTTGAGCCTGCTCTGGCACAACAACTTGCTCGCTTCGCAGAAACACAAGACCCTGTACCGGGAAGCCGTCGAGGAGCTGGTGTCATGAAGCGTCGAACGAAGCTGCTGGCGTCCCTCGCCATCTCGGTGATGCCCGAGCGCATCAAACCGGCGCTCTATCGCGCGGCCTTTGGCGCGAGCATCGGCAAGGACGTGAAGATCGGCTTCGGCTCGGTGGTGATGGCGGATCGCATGGACCTCGGCGAGGGCACCCGCATCGGCGCGCTCAGTTTCATCGACGCGCGCGAGCTGATCACCGGCGCGCACGCGAAGATCGGCAACCTCAGCCGCATCACGGTCGCGCGCGCCGAGATCCGCAGCCGCGCCACCGTCGACTCGCGCGTGGAGATCAGCGGCGACACCACGGACGAGGCGCGCGGCTCGATCGTTTTGGGCCGCGATTCGTGGGTCTTTCCGCACTGCCACGTGAACGTCAGCCGTCCGGTGACGCTCGGCAAGAACGTCGGCGTCGGCGGCGGGAGCTACATCTTCACCCACGGCTACTGGCTGTCGCAGCTCGATGGGTTCCCGGTGAAGTACGCGGCGGTCACGATCGGCGACGACACCTGGCTGCCGTGGGGATGCTTCGTGATGCCCGGCGTGGACATCGGCAAGCGGGTGATCGTCGGCGCGCGCTCGGTGGTGAACAAGAGCGTGCCCGATGACGCGCTGGTGGCAGGATCGCCGGCGAAGGTCATCCGCGAACGCTCCTCGGTCGACGTCACGATCGAGCAGAAGATCGCGATGCTGGTCGAGGTCACCGAGGAGCACGCGCGCTACGAAAAGACCTCTTTTTCGCGGCAAGGCGACGTGCTCTCGCTCGACGGGATTCCGCTCATCGCGCTCCACCGCACCTCGCCCGCGGCGCCGCGAACGGACGTGCTCAATGTCATCCCGGGGCCGTTCGATGCCTCGAGCGCACAGAGCGCGCCGTGCCTGTTCCTCGACGGATACGGGTCGAGCTCGGCGGCGCTCTTCGATCCGCGAATCCGCGCGTGGCTGACGTTCGCGCGGCGCATCGGCCTGCGCTTCTATCCGTGGGATGAGACCTGATCCGTGCGGCGGACGCCGATCGCTCACGTCATCCTCCCGCGGCCGAACCTGGCCCGCCCTGTGCCCGAGTTCATCTGGGAGGCGGCGCAGATCGTCGGCCGTGCACCGGCGTTCGAGCTCGAGATCCTGATGCCGGTGCCCGCGCTGCGCCGGCTGACCACGCTCTCGCGCACCGCGCGCGGCCTCGATGGCTGGCCCGAAGGCCTCGACGAAGCGTTGCGAGCGCTCGATCCGCGACCGACGTTGATCCCGTACTTGCCGCTCCCCGGACGCTCGATCGAGTCCGCGGCCTTCGCGGTCGCGGGCGCGCTCGTGACGCGGCGGCGCGCGCTGCGGCCCAGCGTGATCCACGGCTCGTTCCTCGACGACGGCGGCTACGTCGCGAGCGTCGCGGCGCGCACCCTCGGGGCGCGATCGGTCGTCGTGGCGCACGGAACCGACGTCGAGATGGCCCGCAACGGATCAGGCGGACGGCGGCGCCGGGCGAGCGCCTCGCTGCGCCACGCGAGCACGGTGGTGGCGATTTCTCGCGCGCTATCCGCCGATATCGCGCACCTCGGGCGGCGGGCCGAGGTGGTCTATTACACAGTGAACGCCGATCAGTTTCCGCTCGGTGTTTCCCGCCCCGACGGCCCGGTCCTGTTCGTAGGGAAGCTCGGGCGCGGGAAGGGGTTCGACGTGCTGCTCGAGGCGATCGCGAAGCTCGATGGCGTGCGGCTGCGTGCGATCGGGCTCCCGTCGGCCGATCTCGATCCCCGCGCCGAGATCCGCCGCCTCGGCATCGGCGATCGCGTCGAGCTGATCGGCGAGACGCCGCACGCGGAGCTGTCGGGGCACTATCGCCAGGCCTCGTGCCTGGTGCTGCCGTCGCGCACGGAGGGCCTGGGGATCGTGCTGGTGGAGGCGCTCCTGTCAGGCCGCCCGGTGATCACCACCGACGTTGGGGGCCCTTCGGAGGTGGCGGGAGGTCACAACGGCCGCGTCATCGCGCCGGGCGATCCGGTCGCGCTCGCCCATGCGATCCACGGCGTTCGTGCGGAGCGCTGGTCCCCCGCAATGTTGCGGCAGAGCGCGCTCCCGTTCACGTGGGATCGGATGGCGCCGAAGCTGATCGAGGCGACCTTGGCCTCGTGACGAGCCGCAGCCACTGCCGTGCCAGAGCGATCATCGATCAGGCATGAGGTGCCGAACGGACTCTTCGTCGGTCCCAACGCGACCCTGCAGGCCAGCGGCGCAGTCGGAATGTGTACGTGTGGAGGCCTTAATGCTCGGCCTCCACGAAACAGCCTTTCGGTATGCTCAGGGAACCGGGGGCCCGTAGAAAGACGCATTCGAGAACGAGATGTTGGTGCAGTTGCCGAGCGGGTCGTAGTCGAACCTGACCCTCGAATTGTCCTTCATCGCTGCCACCGTCTTGGCGGCGGCAGCGTTGGTCGAGATGCAAGTCACCACGGTGCCGGCCGAGTCGCGCGCATAGCAATTGACCGTGTTATATCCCGAAACCCATGTCACGCGACATTCGATGTATTGATTTGCGTCGCCCGAATTGCGCGCCGATCCCATCGATCCGTACCCAAATCTGCTGCCTGTGCTGACGACGACCGTCTCGCCGAGCTTGTATCCAGCCCATGCCTCTCTCGCGCCCACGCCCATGGTAATCATGATGCCGAGGCTCGCCGCGAGAATTGCCGTCTTCCTTCGCTTCTGATTTTCCATTGGACTCTCCTTTTTAGGTGCGCCCGGCATGGGCATGGAATGGAGGTGCGAGTCCTCTGAGAAACTTGGTCGTAGGGATCTCAAGCGA
>Ga0335397_10008637_pt1 | contig 12815 bp, 9 predicted proteins | sample MAT04_FD_205740 | JGI IMG/M metagenome (GOLD analysis project Ga0335397, IMG submission 205740) | Freshwater microbial communities from Lake Fryxell liftoff mats and glacier meltwater in Antarctica - MAT-04 (spades assembly) (version 2) ...
CCCATAAACATTATTCCGTCTGTATCCCACATTGTAACGTGTGTATTAAAAGTTTCATCACAAGGATAGTCATCATTAACTTCAAAATTGCAACGGAAAAATTCACTAATATTATCATCCTCTATATTTTGATAACCAAGAGGTACAAAATCGTATTGCATAAATTCAGCACTTCTTTTACAATTAATAAAAGAAGTACCATGTGCAACAATTATCCCTCCTCTATAAGCAGCATTGGTAAAATCATCGTATTTACTCGTTGTAATCGCATTTCTGGCATATTCAAGTGTTGAACCATCCTTTAGATATACAACACCATGATCTGATGAAGAAGTCGGGTATGTAGCCGCATAAATTGCACTAACAGAAGGATGACTAGTTCCACTACCAACACCCCAAACTTCGATTCCTTGCCATAAATCCTCGCATGATTTTGAAATAAGCCCTCCATCCAGCACCAACTCCGCACCATGTTCCACAATAATATTCGCGTCAGTAGGCAAATATACTTTACATGCTATTGTCAAAACATTTCCAGAAGTAATCCGAATCGTTTCATTATAAAGTCGTATGTCAAAATCCCAAGTTTCGTCTTCATTAATTACGAGCTCTTGCAAAGTTGTTGGACAATCATCTACATATTTCCTAAAATGAGATACATGCAATGCTCTTTGCATACGTCCAATTTGCTGCGGTGAAAAATAGCATGCATTACCCGTTCCTCCCATCATATTATTGGTACAGGTGTTGGATGCAGAATAGACATCACAACTCCAATCGTCATCGTGCCAACATACCTTTACGCAACTCCCTACACCACTACCAAAAACATCATCCAAATAGTCTAAAGAGGATATATCACAGGATTCATGACAACATGTTGGTTCATATGTATGCAATAAACCTAATGCGTGACCCAATTCGTGAGATAAATGAGCTGATACCGCCGCGGTTGCATAAATATTATTTAAATAATTATCATAAATATCATATGAGTAGAGGTATGAATTTGCTGTCATGCTAGTGTAATTGGGTAAGCCAACACTCGCTCCATTCGCAGTTCCATCTACATACCCCATAAAAAAATAATTCAATTCGATTCCTTCATTAATAGCGTAAGCACCGAAAATACCAGTTGTATTATTATAATAGGCATCATCCTGATGTTCATAAACTGCTTATATTTCAAATCGAATTCGTGAATCACTAATGTGACAATCTGAACCGCAAGCGCATGTAATCGGATCTGATGGTTCACAAACATTAGAATAGAAATTATTTACGCTTTCGAACAAATCGTATATCCATTCCAATTCTGCAGGATCATCAGCATCAAAATTCCCCAATGGAAGGGGTGATTCCTGTTGCATTAAGTAGATATTAACACGGATCGTTTTAATCGCGGTTTAATCATAATTGGAAGGATCCGGAATCCAATAATCTTGATTTCCATATTGCTCAAACCAAGCATCGGATGCTTTTGCACAGCTTGGCATAAAAAACATTTCCTCTTCTTCAATAATTCCATCACAAATAGGATCGAGAGATTGCGCTGATAACGTCATGCAATTAGTGACGCATACAACCAATACGAGTTTGCAAGTAGCAAATGTTAGTTTTTTTGCGTTTTCATAATTTTATTAATTTAAATGTTTTGTGAATAAAATCAGATGAAAGTTTAACTACATACAATCCTTTAGGAAGACTATTACCATTAATTGAGCTTTGCAAAGCTTTTAGGTATTGCTGCAAAATCAACTCACCGTGAGCATCGTAAATAGTGATTAAAATATTGGGATGTATTGTAGAAATTGAGATATTGATATTATTCGAAAATGGATTAGGCCAAATTTGCACATCTGTATTTATTGGCGCTTCTGTTAACTCTAATAGAAAATCACAAGATATAAGGGAATCAACGGTGTAATATCCGAATTCGGGATCATAATAACAGCGAAGCGGCCCCCCATCATAAAAATCCAGTAAACAATCTTCAGGAGTTGGGAATAAATAATTCATAGATCCCATCCTCTCTCGCACGGGGCGAGTCCCGAAATTCCAATAATAGCTTGGGTTACTGCTCGTATAAATTTGTTTCAAATCAAACCCATTAATTGAAATATTTGAGAAACTATCAACACGAACTTCTCCAGTTGAGTCACACATTTCGTCTGATGAAACACCACCAACAAGCCAAGACTCCCCAACTAGAGCATTGAAATCGTAAAGTGTATAAAAAGATCCTAAGGTATAATTATATACAACCCTTGCATCCGAATAAATATATAAATTAGATAAATACAATGTATCGAGGACTGCCTCAGGATTAGATAGATCCTTTGCAAAAATAGTAGGAGCAATTATTCGACAAATTTTACCTTCAATGAGGGTATCACCAATAGCTTCAAGTGTTTTATAACCACTTAAAGAAAAATATGAGTATTCATACCACCATTTCGTTCCAATTTGGGCGAATTCATTGGTTTGAGAGGATGAAAATGAGGATAGGAAAATTAGGGTTAAAGCTGCAAAAAACTTCATGGCGTGCTTTTAAAGTGAATATAAAGGTTTTATATAAAATAACGGAAGGGTATGGATTTTAGCTTTTTAAAACTAATTCCGTGCTTGGGGGGCCACTCAGATTAGTGGCTGAATCGGCAAAGGGGTAAATGCTTTCATGGTTCGTTATTTAGGATGATATATTTATTAGATATCAAGGTTAATGAAGTGATTTCATATTTCCAATTTTTTTTCAATATTTATTTTTCAATACAGTATATTCACGGTATTCGGTGTCACTAATAAAGTACCCAGCTGAGGTGTTTATTCTCATAAAGCTGTTACACTGAAGGTAATTCATTAAAATATTTTGATTTAATTTTAACTTTGTGATTAAAGTTTATTCTTTAGTACATTCGCATCGCAGCAAATAAAAAATGTAAGCAAATTTAGGATGCCTCCTCCATCCCTCGTTTTGTAAAACAAGGAATTTCCGGCTTAAACACAACGCCACTTCACAAGGCCTTCCTTTATTCCGTTCCTCCTTGTTTTCCTAGCCTTGGTAGACTAATTGATGCGTTCCTTTTCTTTTTCCCTTTTCCTTTTCTTATAAGGCTGGATTAGCTTATACATGGAGTAAGGCTTGAAAACTATTCCGTCACAGCAGCATCACTGTCACCAAAAATATTTTTCCGACAAGACCCTGCGTGAATCGCAGCACTGTTTTTTAAGTTTATGCAATAGTCTATTTTGTACCAGCAGGGTCACTTGTCACCAAAAATATCCTTCCGACAAGACCCTGCGTAAATCGAAGCACAATTTTATAAGTTTTAGTAATAGTCCAATTTATAAATTCAAACTAACTACTAGAAATATTTTCAATAGCTTGTAATAAATCAAAAGTAGTTTTATTTATGCCCTATTGCCATCAGTTTGACTGGAATTTCCAATCTATTGCTAAAAATGTAATTATTAAAAAAATCTTGAGAATTGTCATGCGATAAGTACTTAGAATACAAAATAGATATTCCAAATGAATATCAAAAAAGACTATTCGATTACTTCAAACTTGACATATTTCATAATCAAAAGAAATTTAAGGGATTTGATTGTTACGCATGATATGCAATTAAATTAATTGTTGTAAAATAATAAATAAGCTAGATTCTACCTTACAAAGCGATGTCAAATAGCCTTTAGTAAAAAAATCAAAACTCCAATTTCCTTATAATCTCAAATATATTGAGCGTATTCAAACTCAACATAAATGAAATTTTATCGCTGTAGGTAGTTGTCTCAGGATCGAAAGCATCCGCTAAATTCGCACTCATTACTAAGGGGAAATAAATGGCAAAAATATTCTTAGGTAAACGAATCATTACACCTGCATCATATTGAAATGCATCTAAGTTCTCTGCCGCTGTTCCAGGTGCAACATATGCCACATCTGCAAATAATCCAATTAAAGGCACCTTAGGGATTGCAAATTCAAAATTTCCAGCAGCGAGCATATTGTCCGAATTTAATCCGTAATTATAAACTGGCACTTTAAAAAACCCATCACTTAAACTAATTTGATTGGCTAGCAGCCTATCAGATGTATTTCTGCCCAAATAAATTTCATCGTATAAATCATCATAATAACCGTTGTTACCTGCTAATGTAAAATTATGCTTATCATCACCAGCTTCACCTAAAAATGCACCTGCAAATAAACGCACATCAATTCCTTTTGTCATTCCTGGGTAATGAATTTTGGTATTATAAGTTAATGATAATTTAGTATAATCATCACCCATTTCACCAACAACCTTTAAAAATTGAGGAAATAAAGTGGTAGGGCTTTTTAAATAATAGGCAACTTCGTTTACCATATATTCATTTGCATAGGATTCAACAAAATCACCATTATCATCTAAACTAAAAAATGCATCGTTTTCTCTAATAAAAACATTGCGATAACTAATGCTATGACTCAACTTATTACTTAACACTTTTTTGCGGAAGTCTATTTCTGCTTTCGATTGCAATTTTAAATACTGTGGAAAAATAGTTGTTGTTTCTCCAGTGGTTAATAATTGGTAAGTGCCATAACTATAACTGCTAACACTTTCAGCAATGCGCAATCTATTAATAAAGCCTTTTTTAGGATATAAATTATATCCAATACTACCCTGCCCTACTAATTCACTTGTTCCAAAAGCGTACATGGGAGCTGCCACAAAATCAATTGCCGGTGTTGGCATTGCAGCATTCCACAAGCCTAACCCAAGCATGAATTTATTGTTTTCGTTCCAACCCAAAATTGGAGAAACAGTAACAGTAGTTCTATCAGGATTATCAACGCCTAATACAATAAATTTAACTTGTAGCGGCTCTATTGTTTTAAAAATACCTGCTGTTTGTATCGTATTATTTTCACGCTCCGATTCTGGCATTTTACGCTGTGCATCTATTTTTAAATGCGTAACATTCCATTCTGGTTTATAATTAAAATACAAAGTTTGGCTGCCTGTAAATCCTCGAAACCAATCGGTACGCAATACGCTGTCGCCTTCCATTAACGACACAGAAAATGATGCAGGAATTTCCGATTTATTTGTAATATCAACCGCCATAGCAGTTTTTCCTTTTTGAAATTTGCTGATTTTATAATCTGGACCAAGTGCATCATTAATTATCATATCAAAAAACCATGCAAAATTTTCACCCGTTTCAGCTTCAAATAATGCTTTCATGTCTTCAGGATAAACATGTTTAAATTGATATGTTTTATAATATTTGCGCATTATTCTATCAAACTCATCCGTGCCCAAATTATCTTCCAGATATTTCATAATATAAGCACTCTGCAAATAAACACCGACTCCATAATTAATCATGGTATAATCGGTTGAGTGCAAATTAATTGCTTGCGCTTTATTTTGTCGCGCCATTGTTTGATACATATGGTATTGCACATTGTCAACGTTATTTGTATCAACACCAAGTTTATCTAAAATAAAAGTTGGTAACCCTAATGCGTTGCCGCGATTGTAATAGGCATCCATATATCTATTTTCATAGTACGAATTTATACCTTCATCCATCCAAGGATGCTCACGTTCATTACTGCCAATTATTCCATAAAACCAATTGTGCCCAACTTCGTGTGTTACAACATTGTCGAGCGATTCTGCATCGTAATCGCCACCTAAAACAGTTATGGTTGGATACTCCATTCCACCTGCACTTTCAACTTCCAATGTTCCATCAACAGCCTGCGCAATATTCCATGGATATTCTCCAACATTTTCCGAATAAAATAAAACTGAACGATTAACATAATCGCATGCTTTTATCCATTCCTCTTTATGCTGATTAGTAAAATAAACGTAAGTAAGTACGGTTCGCTCCGATTCTGGCAGCACAACAGAACTGCGCATCACATGAAAACGTTTATCTGCAAACCATGCAAAATCATGCGAATTTTTTAATTCATATTGTAGTGTTTTTGTTGTTGTAGATGAAGGTGGAAAATCAAGACTTGTTTCTGTTAATGTTGTAGCTGCGGTTTTATCTGCTAATGCATTTAATTTATCAAATTCAGCAGCCGTTTTTAAATCGCCACTGGCACCAACAATATAATTTTCGGGCAAGGTAATTTGCACTTTAAAATTGCCAAATTCACTGTAAAATTCACCTTGATCTAAATACGGAATGGGATGCCATCCTTTTTTATCATAAACTGCCGGTTTTGGATACCATTGTGTCATTTGATATTGCTGCCCCACTCGGCCCATGCGTGAAAAACATTTAGGAATTTGCACACGAAATGGTGTCGTAATAGAAACTGTTTCACCACTAGCTATCGGTTTAAACAAAGTAATTTTTGCTATGTCAGGATTTTCAGCATCGTATGTTAATGGAACTACTGTGCCATTTACGCTAAATTCGAGGTTATCAATATAGCCTCGTTCATCGTCTTTTGCAAAATAAAAATCTGTACTGCCTGTCAATACTTTCTGCTTCGCAAATGCTGTCTGATTATCCTTATAGGCATTTGGCCATAAATGCATCCAAATGAAAGTTAATTCATCTGGCGAATTATTGGTGTATAGCATAGTGATATTGCCCGTTAAGGTATGATTTACGTCATTCAACGTAACCGAAATGTCGTAATCCACATTTTGTTGCCAATAACCTGTTAACTGGGCATTTAAAGATTGATGTAAATTGAGCACTATTAACGCTGAGATTATTGCTATTGACCTATGCATAGTATAAATTTTGGGTAAAGATAAAGGTTCTACCTTTTGATACGTTAATGTAGCCAAACACAAAAAAGTTACAGAAAAGTTAATTAAGATGGAAACTAATTTTGTAAAAACTAAATTTGCATTATATGATGGAGCCGGATTTTAACGACAGTGAGCAAACGGAAATGGGTGAGTTGATTGAGTTGTTTGAAAAGTATCTTCAAAGCAATGAACAACATTTTTTTGATGAAGACAGCCTAGAACGCATTTTAGAGTATTACGAAATGCGCAATTTGCCTGAGCGCGCAGAGGCTGTGGCAGACTATGCAATTAACCAAAACCCTTACTCATCGGACTTCCTAGTGCGCAAAGCTGAATTTTTAGTCGCCAGAAAAAAATACAAAGAAGCACAAGAATTGTTAGATAAAGCCTTTTTGTTCGATAGTCGTGAAATTGATATTTATCTGCTGCGTTCAGATATTTTTCTTGAAACAAACCAACCCGACAAGGCAGAAGCAATACTTTTTGAAGCATTAAAAATTGCAGATGAAGAGGATAAAGATGCTATATATGCTGAACTAAGTGACATTTACGAAATTCAGGAAAACTTCGATAAAGCATTTGATTGTCTAGCCAAAGCGTTAACTATCAATCCTTCCAGCGAAGATGCACTTTATAAAATGTCGCATATAGTCGATATGACCGATAAGTATGCAGAAAGTGTAACCCTGCATAACGCTATTATCGAAAAAGAACCCTATGCTTGGTTAGCTTGGTTCAACCTAGGCAGGGCTTACATGGGTTTAAGTCTTTACGAAAAAGCCATTGAAAGTTTTGAATTCGTAATGGCAATTGATGAAAATTTTGACTTGGTTTATCGCGATGCCGCGGATGTGTATTTTAGAATGGAGCAATTTGACAAAGCAATTAGCATGTTCGAATTAGCCCACGAAAAATCTGGTGGATACGAAGATTACAGTTTTAGAATCGGTTTATGCTTCGAAAGGTTAGAAAACTTCAAATCGGCACGTTTTCACTTCCGCAAAGCCGCCCGTCAGGACCCGTTTTTGCATGAAGCTTATTTCCGAATCGGCGAAACTTATCGCATCGAAGACCGTCTGGAACCGGCTTTGGTTAACTATAAAAAGGCATTAAAACTCGACGATAACAATGAGGATTATATCTGCACCATTATCAGCATTTACAAAATGCTCGATAGAGATGAAGATGTATTGCACCATTTGAACCTGCTTGTAAACGCACGTCCAGACATATTAAGCTATTGGTTAGATTACATTATTTACCTGTTCGACATAGCGGAATATGAAGATGCTTTGCATGTAATTCATGAGGCAATAACGAGAAGCGGCCATTTTGCAGAATATTTTTATTTGCAAAGTGCAGCTTTATTTTATGCCGGTAAAATGCGCGAATCTTTGTCGGTACTAGAGCATGCACTTACAATAGATTATGCCAGACATACTATTTTGTATGAAGTTTGTAAAGACGTGGCCATGCGACCTGAGTTTCAAAAAATTATCGGACTTTACAACGCAAATTGAATACAATAACCCGACTAAGCACAAACAGTTGATTTACAAGTGTAAATTAAGTGTATACCGTTGCTCAAACTTCATACTCTGCTAACCTTTGCGTAATTTTGCGCCCATAACCATTTTTACTATAAATGAACTTTTCTTTAAGCAATATCCCTGAACGCCAATCCAAGCCTCGCAAAGAAGGCCTTACAATGGTGATGGACAAGGGTTTAAGCGTTCGAGAAGCTGAAGACATGCTTTCCGTTTCCGAGCCATATATCGACCTATTGAAATTAGGATTCGGAACTGCCTTTGTAACACCAAATTTAGAAGCAAAGCTATCCTTTTATAAAAATGCTGGCATTGCCTGCTATTTCGGTGGAACTTTATTTGAAGCATTTTATATCCGCGGTCAGTTTGATGACTATTTACGATTATTGGAGCGCTATAAAATGGAATATGCAGAAGTTAGCGACGGTTCCATTGAGATGGATCACGATGAAAAATGCAAATACATTAATACTTTGAGCAAATACGTTACTGTTCTAAGTGAAGTTGGCTCAAAAGATGAAAATAAAATGCTTGCCCCTTACTTATGGATTGAACTCATGCAAAAAGAAATTCAAGCTGGAAGTTATAAAGTAATTGCCGAAGCACGTGAAAGCGGAACGGTAGGAATTTACCATAGCAAAGGTGAAGTGCGTAGCGATTTAATTGATGAAATTCTTACACAAATTCCTCAAGAAAAAATTATTTGGGAAGCACCACTAAAAGCTCAACAAGTATATTTTATTAAATTGTTAGGTGCAAATGTGAATTTGGGTAATATCGCACCAAATGAAGTTATTCCTTTGGAAACACTTCGCTTAGGACTACGCGGTGATACTTTTCATCAATTTTTGAAATAAATAAATACAGCAGAATTTAAATACATGAGTTTAATAAAAAAGTATTTTCCTTTAACGCTTAAAGGAATTGCGATGGGCGCTGCAGACGTAGTTCCGGGTGTTTCTGGCGGAACTATTGCATTTATATCAGGTATTTATGAAGAATTACTTGACAGCCTGAAATCATTTAACGGGACTGCCGTAAAAAAACTTTTCAAAGAAGGATTCGGCTCGTTTTGGCAACATATAAATGGATGGTTCTTATTGTTCCTTGTTGCAGGTATTGGAATTAGTATTTTATCCCTTTCCAAATTAATTCTTTATTTATTAGATACCTATCCATCATTAATCTGGAGTTTCTTTTTTGGTTTGGTAGTAGCCTCCGCAATTTTTGTAGCATCCACTATAAAAAAATGGAGTTGGGATGTAATTGTAGCTGCTATTATTGGAACAGCAATAGCTTATTATGTTACAATTGCAACGCCATCACATACATCTGAACAACTTTGGTTTATTTTTATAACTGGAATGATTGCAATCTGCGCAATGATATTACCTGGAATTTCAGGTAGCTTTATTTTATTGTTAATGGGCAAATATGAATTCATTCTCAATTCATTAAATAGTTTAAAATTCGATATTATACTAACGTTTATTGCCGGTTGCTTTATTGGTATAACTAGTTTTTCGCATGTATTAAGTTGGATGTTAAAAAAATACCATAATGCTACTGTTGCGCTATTAACGGGCTTCATGTTTGGCTCTTTAAACAAAGTTTGGCCTTGGAAAAAGGTATTAGAACGTCAAGAAATTGATGGTGAGATTAAGATTTTACGTGAAGCTAACATTTTACCTGCAGACTATACAGCACTTACCGGACTGCCACATTATGCAATATGGTGCATACTATTAGCGGTTTTCGCATTTGTATTAATTTATTTTATCGAAAAAATGGCTAATAAAAAACATAAAATAATTTAACTTTGAATACGATGTTAACGCAGCCCAAACCTGACCCACTCCCCAATTGTATATCTAAATCTATTGCAGTATGAAACAATACGGCTTAGTTGGATTTCCACTTACACATTCTTTCTCCGAAAAATATTTTTCAGATAAATTCGAACGCGAAGAAATCGAGGATTGTCTATACGAACTTTTTCCTTTAGAAAACATTGAAGACATTCGATTGCTTTTTGAAGTAAATAAAGAATTAAAAGGGTTAAATGTTACTATTCCTTATAAAGAATCTGTAATAGAATATTTAGATGATTTAGATGATGTTGCTCAAAAAATTGGTGCTATAAATTGCATTAAAATTGACGAGATACAGCGTGTTGGTTATAATACCGACTACATGGCATTTAGAGATTCACTAAAACCTTTACTTAAGCGGCCACACCAAAATGCTTTAGTGTTAGGAACTGGAGGCGCATCTAAAGCTGTTGTTTTCGCATTGAAAGAACTGGGGATTCAACCAAAATTAGTTTCTCGCAAATCATCAGCAGAAACTATTACCTACGGTGATTTAAATAAAGAAATTATTGAGCAGCATACTATAATAATTAATTGCACACCTATTGGCATGTTTCCTGATACAAATCTTGCGCCTGAAATTCCTTATCAATTTTTAACGGGTAACCATATATTATTTGACCTTATTTATAATCCAGGTCAAACCCTATTTCTGCAAAAGGGCTTAGAACAAGGTGCAATAATTAAAAACGGATTGGAAATGCTTGAACTACAAGCTGAATATGCATGGAAAATCTGGAACACAGAACCTGACGATGCATTAGAAGGCGGCTTCTAAGTTTATTTTTTGTCACCATCAAAGTAACATCTGATGGTATTTACTTTACGTTGGAATTCTATGTGGTAAGTAAATGTTAGCATACCACCGAAAATATAAGTATCGTTATTTGTCGGATCGCCTCTTCCCCATTCAGGATTAATTAAATCAGGACGTGTGCCATCCGATGGATTAGATAGTGTAGCAGCCATTACCGCTTGCTCGATATCGTAGTGCAAAAAGTAATAATCAGGATTAGGGTAATATGAACTTACATCATCTATATAATCGGTAGTCGTAAACCTTGCTGCCATTTCAAAACCCATTACCCAATTATTATAAGTAAGCAGCCTAAAACCACCACCTATCGGAAAACAGATAGCAATTTTACTATACTTTTGCCTGTCGGGATATTCAGGTAGGCCCTGACCTTCTGTTCCAACAGCCTGTAAATTAATCCATTCGCCATCATATTTCGCTTGTGGATTAAAATAGAATCCCCCAATACCAGCATATATATAAGGAGTCCATCGCTTTTTATTAAATCCAGTAAATCGATTCATACTTAATTCAATCATGCCCGAAACTTCTGCAATCGGACTTCTGAAAGTAAGATTACGATAATTCCTAAATTCATTTTGAGTAAGTGCATCATCACCTTTAAGCATTGAAAAATAACCGTTAAACCTAAATGCAGCGCGTGGAATTATTTCTTGACGAAAAACAACCCCTAAAGCAGGTCGCGTAACCGCAGGGTCAATATCCCAAAATAGCGGTCTACCGTCTAAATCTGAACCACCCAAATCCCCTAAAAAACTAGAAAAACCAAGATTTGCACCAAATTCACGAGATAAGGTTATAGGCTGAGCAAATGCCTCCCTTGACAGTCCGAACAGAGCTATCCCAATCGTAAAAAACGTTATTATTATCTTTCTTCGCATGTGAGTCGATGACAAGGGAACAACGAAAATGATACTTTTTTTTAACAAAATCAAAATTCGGCGCATTTTAGTCAAAAAATAATAAAAAGGATACTTTAAAGTTACTTCTTATAAAACGCATTTACTATAGCACATATTTCATTTATTGCTTCAAATTCAAGTTCTGGGAACAGGGGTAACCTGACCAAGCACTCCTCAAAACGTATGCTATTCGGCAATTCTAGGGCAATGTTTGCTTTTTTATAATAGGGCGATTGATGCAATGCCTTATAATGTGAAACGGCCATAAATCCCTTTTTAAAAAGCGTTGCAATAAGCTCGTCCCGTTCAACTTTATCCTTACAAACAACCGAGAATACATGACAATTATGCACTGCATAATCAGGGGCTCTTATCAAGTTAAATGTTTCCTTATTCGCAAAAGGTGCTAATTGCTCATAATAACAATTCCATCTTGCGCTGCGCATGGCAACAATTTCTTCATAAGATTCAGTTTGAGCGAATAAAAAGGCTGCAGTTATTTCAGACGGTAAAAAGCTAGAGCCTAAATCAACCCAACTGTAACTATCTACCTCTCCCTTAAAAAATGCGGCTCTATTAGTTCCCTTTTCCCAAATCACTTCTGCCCTCTTTTCAAATTGCTTATCATTAATAACGAGCATTCCACCTTCACCTGAATGAATATTTTTAGTTTCGTGAAACGAAAACGTTGCTAAGTGTCCAATGCTACCCAAAGGCAAACCATTAAATGTTCCACCTATACATTGTGCTGCATCTTCAACAACATATAATTGATGTTTAACAGCAAACGATAAAATTGCATGCATATCAGTTGCTATTCCACCATAATGTGTTACAACAATTGCTTTTGTTTTTACAGTTATGAGTGATCCTAATTTTGTAACATCTAAATTAGGTAC
>Ga0335397_10008640_pt1 | contig 12812 bp, 7 predicted proteins | sample MAT04_FD_205740 | JGI IMG/M metagenome (GOLD analysis project Ga0335397, IMG submission 205740) | Freshwater microbial communities from Lake Fryxell liftoff mats and glacier meltwater in Antarctica - MAT-04 (spades assembly) (version 2) ...
ATCCAGTCGACGTGCCTATTGTCGCTTGCGCCGAACGACATCCAAATAGACGGCAAGGATCACGATGGCGCCGGTCACCACCATCTGCCATTCCTGCGGCACCGACATGATACGCAGACCGTTGGTCAGCGTACTGATGATAAAGGCGCCGATGATGGTGCCGAGGATCGTGCCCTCACCCCCACTCAGCGAGGTGCCGCCGATCACGACGGCGGCGATAGCGTCCAGTTCATAGCCAGCGCCCAGCGCCGGCTGCGCCGAGTTGAGACGGGAGGCAATCATCACGCCGGCCAGACCGCTAAAGACACCACCCAGCGCATAGATCGCGGTTTTCCAGTTTGCGACGTTGACACCCGAGAGCCGCGTCGCTTCTTCGTTGCTGCCGATGGCAATATCGTAGCGCCCCAAAACAGTTTTGCCCAAGATAAAGGCCGCCACCAGCGCTGCGCCAAACAGGATGAATACGGCGTTGGGAATCGCAAAACCTGGGATGACCGTCCCGACGACTGAACCCATCGTAAGCTGCCGGTAAATCGGGGTGTCGTTGAAATAGATCGGCTTCACACCCGAAATCACCAGCGATAGACCGCGTGCGATCATCATCATGCCAAGCGTGGCAATGAAGGGTGGCACTCGCATGCGCGCGATGATCAGGCCGTTACACAGCCCAGCCGTAGCGCCAGTCAAAAGACCGGCAACGACGCCGACGGGTATTGGCATCCCCCAGTAGGTGACAAAGACGCCCGTCATGACCGCAGAGAGCGTCATCACCGTGCCGACCGAAAGGTCAATGCCGCCCGTAATGATGATAAAGGTGACGCCCAGGGCCAGCACACCGTTGACCGCCGTCGCCAGCAAGATACCGACGATGTTCTCAAACGAGAAGAAGTTGGGCGAAGCGATCGAAAATACGACAAAAATCACGATCAAACCGGCAAACGCAAGTAGTTTCTGCGTTGCATCCGAATGGAAAAGCGAGCGCTTTACGCCAGCCGTGGTGGTTTCGATAGCGGCCATAGTTATCCCTGTCCAACTCCTGAATCAGTCGCCGGTTCACTCAGATCCACAATGCCACCGCGCTGGGTGGCGAATTTCATAATGCCTTCTTGGGTCGCTTCGCCAGCCGCCAATTCGCCCGTGATACGCCCCTCGCACATCACGACGATCCGGTGGCTCATGCGCAGAATCTCCGGCAGTTCCGAAGAGATCATGATGATCGACTTGCCCTGCTGCGCCAGGTCGTTGAGCAGGCGATAGATTTCGCTCTTCGCCCCGACATCGATGCCGCGCGTCGGCTCGTCAAAAATCAGGATGTTGGTGTCGGCGGTCAGCCATTTACCGATCACGACTTTTTGCTGGTTGCCGCCGGAGAGGTTCTTGACACGCTGCTGCAAACTTGGCGTCTTGATCGAGAGCGCCTCGACATAGTGCTGACCGTTCGTCTGCACCTTGCCGGCGTTGACAAGACCCAACCCGGTCAGAAACTTCTTGAACGAGGCCAGCACCATGTTGGCGCCGACATTCATGCCCAATGCCAGTCCGTAGCGCTTCCGATCTTCCGACAGATAGCCAATGCCGCTTTTAACCGCATCTTCCGGACTCTTGATATGGGCGCGTTTGCCTCCCAAATAGACTTCACCGGAATCGACGTGATCGGCGCCAAAAATCGCTCGCGCAACTTCCGTGCGACCAGCGCCCATCAATCCGGCAAACCCAAGAATTTCGCCCTTCTTGAGATTGAAACTGACATCTTTGATCGCGCTGCCACGATTGAGATTCTTCACTTCCAGCACGATCTCCGCGCTGGGGTGTTCCGGCACCTCGGGCGCCTGCTCAAAGATCGTGCGGCCCACCATCATACTGATGATGCGGTCGATCGTGACTTCCTTGGTTTGCACTGTATCAATGGTGCGACCATCGCGCATCACCGTGATGCGGTCAGAGATGTGCTGGAACTCCTCTAACCGATGCGAGATATAGACGATGCCCACGCCCTTGTCGCGCAACTGGCGGATAATGTGGAAAAGCTCTTCGATTTCGGTTTCGGTCAACGCCGCCGTCGGCTCATCCATGATCAACACCTGCGAGTTGAAGGACAACGCCTTGGCAATTTCGACCATCTGCTGTTTGGCCACCGTCAGATCGGCGGCCTTGGTGCGCGGGTCCAACTTCAAACGCATCGAATCAAACAGGGCCTGCGTCTGTGCATTCAGCTTTTTCTCGTCCAACATGAAGCGCACGCCCTGGCGCGGCTCGCGGCCGATAAAGACATTCTGCGCCAGTGTGAGATGGGGCATCAGGTTCAATTCCTGATGAATCATGCTGATGCCCAGGTGTTGGGCAGCACGCGGGCTATGAATCTCAACCTCGTTGCCTTGATACATAATTCGGCCGGCATCTTTGCTGTAAATACCAGCAAGCACTTTCATCAGCGTCGACTTGCCCGCGCCGTTTTCGCCAACCAGGACATGAACCTCGCCGGCGCGCAACTCGAACTGGGCATGATCAAGCGCATGGACGCCAGGAAAAGATTTGTCAATTCCTTCCATCAAGACCAAAACATCACCCATGGCAGATCCTTTGCGCAATCATGATGAAACATTCGCAACAAAACAGAGCAGATGGTTAAAGAGTTGGAAGGGCAGTTCATGCAGGCAAAAGCGAAGATCCAACTGCGGACAGATCATATCGCTTGCCAAAAGAGGGGCAAGAGAGATCCAGGTTCGGCTCTCTTGCCCCCGACAACATGACTTATCTACGCTCGATCAATTGTAGAGCAGGGGCTTGATTTCTGCAGAGTCGATGTTGGTCTTATCGTACCAGAAGAAGCCAGTGTCGATGATCTTGGGCAATTCCTCGCCGTTGATCGCCTTGACCGCTGCCTCGACGCACTTATAGCCAATGCCAACCGGGTTCTGCGTGATGGCGCCAGCCTGGACGCCGCTGGTGATGGCGTCGATCTGCTGCTTGCCGGAGTCATACCCGATCACCACGATCGCGCCTTCCTTGCCCAGTTCCTGCACGGCATTTAGCACGCCGATGATGGAACCTTCGTTGGCGCCGAAGTAGCCCTTCAGATCCGGGTTGGCCTGAATGACGGCCTTAGCAATATCCGTGGACTTGAGTTGGTCGCCGGCGCCGTAGTCGACGTTGACGATCTCAACCTTCGGATACTTGGCGGCAATCTGGTTCACAAAACCGTCGCGGCGATCGATGCCGGTGCGGCTGGTCTGGTCGTGAACGAGCACGGCGATCTTGCCCTCGCCGCCAATCAACTCGGCCATCTTGTCGGCAGCCAAGGCGGCAGCCGCAACATTGTCCGTGGTGGCCGTCGTGACCGGAATGTCGCTGTCGACGCCGGAGTCAAAGCCAATGACCGGAATGCCCTTGGCCTTGGCTTCTTCGAGCAAGGGAATCATGGCCTTGCTGTCGACGGCAGCCAAACAGAGCGCAGCCGGGTTCTTGGCCAATGCAGCCTGGATCATCTCGTACTGCTTGTCAACCATCGCTTCCGACTCCGGGCCTTCAAAGGTGATGTCGACATTCAGGTCGACCGCAGCCTGCTCGGAACCGGCCTTCACGGCCTGCCAGAACTGGTGCTGAAACCCCTTGGAAATGACCGGGATATACGGCTTGGCAGCGGCATCGGCGGCAGGCGCTTCGGCCGCGGGTGCCTCGGCAGCAGGCGCTGCCGCTTCCGTCACTGCGGCGGCAGGGGCTTCGGCGGCGGGTGCTGCCGCAGGGGCAGCCGCCGGCGCGCAACCGCTGATCATGGCGATTACGACCAGCAGGCCGACGACGATTGCCAGCAAATTCTTGGTCTTCATAGAACGATTCTCCTTAAGAAATGGAATGTATGTGTTTAGCTCCGGTCGGAGCGAAAAACCAAGCAACACAAATGGCATGCGGCAGCAAGGTCTCCTACCAGAACTTCAAGACCCGCAACAATCAACGGTGGACCGCCATCAGTGGGGAAGCAAACTATGTAAGATTATACCCCTTGTTGACGGCATGTCAAACCGTCCACCCCTTCTAGACTAGCACCACACGCGCGCCTGGCGACGAAATGCAAAAGAGCGCAACGCGTACCTATCTTGGGTATAGACAACCAACTGGAGACGTGCTACCATAGTCATGGTACGCGTACCATGTACATCAAATCATACACGGTTCGTTGCAACTTGTCAAGCAGCGCGCCGATTTTGGTTCGAACACAACGGTGCAATTAGTTTTCAATCATTTCTATGCGAGGGGGATCTAGACCGTGAAAATGCAAGGTGTGCTGCTGCCTGGGCAGCGTCGAGTCGAATTTGCCGAGTTTGATGTGCCGGAGCCCGGCCACGGGCAGGTGTTGGTCAAGATGAAGGCGTCTTCCATTTGCGGGAGCGACATCCGCGCCATCTACCGCGAGCATTTGGGCCACGGTCCGGAAGGCTACCAAGGGGTGATTGCCGGCCACGAACCCTGCGGCCAGATCGTCAAAGTGGGGCCGGGCTGCAAACGCTTCCAAACGGGTGACCGTGTCATCCTCTATCACATCAGCGGCTGCGGCGTCTGCAATGACTGCCGTGAGGGCTACATGATCTCCTGCACCTCGGAGTTTCGTGCCGCCTACGGTTGGCAACGCGATGGCGGCCACGCCGACTATTTGCTGGCCGAGGAAAACACCTGCATCACCCTGCCTGACGCGCTAAGCTATGTGGACGGCGCGCTGGTGGCGTGCGGCTTTGGCACGGTCTACGAGGCGCTGAACCGCGTCAAAGTCTGCGGCGAAGATCGTGTGCTGATCACCGGCATGGGTCCGGTCGGCATGGCAGCCGGCCTGGTGGCGAAAAAAATGGGAGCAACCAGCGTGATCGGCGCCGACGTGTCACAGGCGCGGCTCGATTTTGCAATCCAGTGCGGATCTATCGACCATGCGATCCGTGCCGACCATCCCGAGGCGCTGACGGCGATCAAGGCGCTGACCGGCGGCTCTGGCTGCGAGGTTTCCGTCGATTGTTCGGGATCCCCGCAAGGGCGTCTGCTTGCGCTGCAAGGGACGCGCCGGTGGGGTCGCGCTGCCATGGTCGGTGAGGGCAACACGGTCGACTTTGACGTCAGCCAGACCATCATCCACAACCAGATCACCATTTACGGCTCCTGGGTCACCAGCCTTGGCCACATGGAAGACCTGGTCGAAAAGCTGGTCGAGTGGGATTTGAAGCCCGAAGTCATCGTGTCGCACCGCTTTACGCTCGCACAGGCGGAGGAGGCATACAAAGTTGCCGACGCTGGGCAAAGCGGCAAGGTCTGTATTGTGATGGAGTGAGGGACAACTCAATGCAAAACCAACACTTGCCGGCGTTTGCCATGGACGACGACGGCGTTGCGCCAACCGATGTTCCCCAGCGCATCCTGTACACGGGAGCAAAAATGCCGGCGATTGGCCTGGGCACCTTTGGCTCCGACCATACCACGGGCGCCGAAGTTGCCGCGGCGGTCGTCGGCGCAGCTTCAGTTGGCTATCGTCACTTTGATTGCGCCGCCGTCTATGGCAACGAAGACCAAATCGGCGCTGCGCTCCAACGCATCATGGCGGGCGGCGTGCAGCGGGAAGAGTTGTGGATCACGTCGAAACTGTGGAACAACCGGCATGCCGAGGAAGATGTGATCCCGACCTGCATGAAATCGCTGGCGGATCTGCAACTCGACTACTTGGACATGTTCCTGGTGCATTGGCCCTTCCCCAACCACCACGAACCAGGCGTCGACGTGCACGCGCGCGCCGACAACGCCAAGCCCTACATCCACGCCGCCTTTATGAAAACCTGGCGCCAGATGGAGAAATTGGTGGACTTGGGATTGGTGCGCCAGATCGGTACGTCAAACATGACCATCCCCAAACTCAAGCTCCTATTGGATGGCGCGCGCATCAAGCCGGCGGTCAACGAAATGGAGCTGCATCCCCATTTCCAACAACCCGATCTGTTCAACTTCGTGCGCGCGACTGGGCTGGAACCGATTGGCTACAGCCCAATTGGCTCACCGAACCGCCCGGAACGCGACAAGACGCCCGACGACACGATCGATATCGCGGATCCCGTGATCGTCAAGATCGCCACGGCTCATGGCGTCCACCCAGCAGTGGTGTGCCTCAAGTGGGCCGTGCAGCGTGGCCAGACCCCAATCCCGATGTCCACGAAGCGCAGCAACTATCTGGCCAATCTGCGCGGCGTCGTCCACGATCCGCTCACCCACGCCGAGATGCAGGCAATTGCCGGCATCGACAAGCACTGCCGGCTGATCAAGGGCCAGGTCTTTCTGTGGAAAGATGGCCAAAGCTGGGAAGACTTATGGGACATCAATGGAGAAATCACGCCACCCTAACATGACCACCATTCGCGATGTCGCCAAATTGGCCGGCGTAGCGCCGATCACGGTTTCACGCGTGCTCAATCGCTCCGGGTACGTCAGCGCCGGCACACGCGATCGCGTCGAGCAAGCCGCCGCCGATCTCAGCTATGTGCCAAACATGCTGGCGCACAGCCTGCGTTCGAACCGTACGCAGACGCTGGCATTGGTCTTGACCGACATTGGCAATCCGTTCTTTACCACGATAGCGCGCGGGGTGGAAGATGAAGCCAGCCGACACGGCTTCAACGTCATCTTCTGCAATACCGACGAGAACGAGGCGAAGCAAGATCAGTATCTGACGATGCTCATGCGCCGGCGCGTCGATGGGGTGCTGCTGGTGCCGGCCTCCAGTTCGGGTGACGCAGTCCGTGCGCTCCAGGCACAAGGCACCAAAGTCGTCATCTTGGACCGCCGGGTGCCGGGCGTCACCGTAGACGTCGTGCGCGGTGCGTCAACTGACGGCGCACGACGTCTCGTCCACCATCTACTCGCGCTGGGCCATCGCCGGATCGCGGTGCTCTCCGGGCCACGCAGCGTGTCGGTAAGCAACGAACGTGTGATTGGCTATCGGCAGGCGCTGAGCCAAGCGCACGTGGAAGTCGAAGAAGCACTGATTCTCTACGGAAGTTTCACGGTCGAAAGTGGGTACGCCATGGCAAAGGCAGTGTTGGCGACGCGGCCATGGCCGACCGCTTTGTTCGCCGCCAATAACTTCATTGCCGTCGGCGCCCTGCGCGCGCTCAACGAAAGCGGCATCGGCGTCCCGGAAGCGATGTCGGTCGTCATGTTCGACGACCTGCCCATTACCTTCGCGCCAGAACCATTTCTCACGGTTGCCGCACAGCCAGCCTACGAGCTAGGCAAAATCGCCACCAGCCTTCTGTTGAAACGAATCGAGGAGCCAGCCGGCGAGGCGTGCCAGGAAATCGTCTTGCCTACCGAATTGATCGTGCGATCGTCCACGCGTCATGTCGGCTGACCTTTGGCTGCTCTCCTACCCGGCTTGCCGACCTACGATGAATTCCTCCGCCTTTCTCCCGTTCGCGCGAGGCATGAAAACGCGAACAGGCCGGTGTGTCTTCCTTGACACACCGGCCTGCGGTCAACCAGCCGGACATCCGTCCGGCGCTAATCACGGCCGCTGCGTGAACGGCAGATACATCTGGTACGCACCCTCGTCGGCGTCCGGCGCCGAATCCTCCGCTGGCGCTTCATCGGCCACTTCCGCATAGCACGAACCAACGGTCGCGCCACTCGCCTGGATATGGCAAGGGCCACTGCTGCCGACAATCACAGAAACGCTGGCATTGTCTGACAATTCTCTGTCGCGTGCATCATGGCCCGTTGCCGTGGCCGTGTTGACCGCGTTGCGAGTCAGCACGGTCGCGCAGGTATAGAGCCACTGTTCGCCCATGTCCAGCACGCCGTTGTCGTCGTCGCCGATTGGGCCGCTCAGGTTACATACAGGAGGGGGCGCCGGGTAATCGGTCTCTACAGTCAAGACACCTTCGTCGCCAGCCGCATTGACCCCTGTGCTGGTTCTGAGACTGTCCACGACACTGATGCCGGTCAACACACCATCCCCCGTGTTCTTGACGCCCACGGTAAAGGTCACTGTCTGGCCGGCGACGATTACGGAGCGGTCAACCCGCTTGCTGACGGTGATCTGTGGGCGCACCACATCGACAAACACACTGTCGCTATCCTTCCAGACTTTGCCCCACCGATCTTTGGCGGTGACGGTGCCGACATTCGTCACATCTTCGCATAGGTCAGGCGCCGGATTGCAGGCGACACCCACCTCACCGTCCACCGACGACACACTCGATGTATCCTGGCACGCCGTCAGAGAACAGGTATACACCCATTGCTCCCCAACGCCGAGCTGGCCGTCGTTGCCTACATCACCAGACCGCGCCGACAACTTGCATTGCGGGAGGCTATCCTTCACCGTCACGTAATACAGCGGTTCATCGCCGATATTGGTGACGCGCAGTGTGAATTTCAGTCTCTCACCGCCATAGACAATCGGCTTATCGACCTCTTTCTCGATCTGGATTGCGGGTTGCACGACATTGACCGCTACACTCGCGGTAGCCGTCATCATCGTTCCCTTCGGGTCAATCGCCGTCACCATTGCGGTGTTCGTCGTATCCTCATCCAGCGCGACGCCGCAGATGGCGACCCATTTCTCATAGCGATCGAGCACGTTGTCGCCGTTGCCCTGGGCGACGGGCGTGAGCGTGCATGCATCCATGCCGTCAGCAACCAGTACATTGGTCAGTGCCACGTTGCCTCTGTTGCGCACCGTGACTGTGTAGGTCACCAGCGAGCCGCGATAGACGACGAGTTTGCTGGCCGTCTTGGCGATCGTGAGCTTAGGCGTGATCACCTTGACGGTGGCACTTGCTGCGGCGGAGACTTTCTGACCAGAGGATGACGTACCACGCGCTTTCGCCCGATTAACGGTGTCTTTCGTGATCGTTTTGCGACATGTAAAGAGCCATTCTTCGGTCACATCCAGGTTGCCGTCAGAGTCATCATCGCCGACATTATACTCCGTGTCGTCGGGGGGCACCGTGTTCGTGACCGAGCAGAGCACGGTGGCATCAGGCGTGACATTGATCTGGAAGCCGGCGTCTGGACCAGCATCGGCTACCGTGACGCCATCGATGGAGCAGGCAATCTGGCCGAGCTGCCAGGGCGCGCCGGGGTCTTCCTCGGCCAGGGTGTAGCTCTGGTTAGGGGCGAGATTGTCCCACACCACGAGCGGGCTGAGGTCGGTGGCAAAGCGCTGATTGGCGCCATCGAGCGTGAAGGAAAAGGACCACGGCGCCGTGCCACCCACCACGTTCTTGGTCAGCCGGATGGCGCCGGTCGGCGGCAGGAGCTTGGCGTTGGCGATGGTGCAAAGCACGTTGGCGTCAGGTGCGATCGGTACTTGGAAGCCACCCGTTGCCGGATCGGCGTCGGCGATTGCCGTGCCGTTCACGGTGCAGTTGAACGCACCAACCTGCCACGTGGCGCCCGGATCAACTTCGGCCAAGGTGTAGGTCTGGTTGGGCGTGAGATTGTCCCAGAGGACGGTTGGCTCACCGTCGGTGGCAATGCGCTGATTGGCATCGTCCAGCGTAAAGGTGAATGCCCACGGCGCCGAGGCATCTACGACGCTCTTGGTCAGCGTGATCTTGCCGTTGCCTGGCGCAGCGATCCAGGTCTTGGTGGCCGTAGCCGTCACGTCCACCGTGATTGCGGAGAAAAAGCCAATGGGCTGATTCCCCTGGGGAGCGGATTTGTTGAGATAGCGTGAGCGCCCGGGGATCGTCACGGAGGCGTTCGCCGTGATATTGGCCGTACCCGCCACGGCGCTGGAGATCGTGAAAGTCGCCACACCCGTGGCATCGGTAGCGCCGGTCACCTGGTTGAGTGTGCCAAAAGTGGCGGCGACAGTCACGGGATAGCCAGCGAGGGGCTTATCGCCCTTCGTTAGCTTGACCGTAAACGTATGACTGGGCTCACCAGGCAAGCCATTGGTGGCCGATGCGGGTGTGATCGTCAATGAAACCGGCCCGCTGGCAAAAACCGGCGGTGGGTTGTTCGGGTTAACAGCCTGCACCTCATTGACGATGGCGGTGTACGCATTGGCCACCGCCGTATCCGTGGTCGCGCCCTGGGAAGTGGGATTGCTCAGAACCAGGATCCATCCGTTGGTGAAATGCCACACAGCCGCTTGTCGCGCAGCTTGATCCGTGTTGCTAGCCACCGTGGCTGGATACTTGGTGAGCAAATACGCCAGGCGAACGTCGGTCAAATCGGTGGCCAGACAGTGGGCAGCGCCGGTGGTGCTGGGCAACTGGCCATTCATACAGTAGCCATGGACAACGCCACCGGTAAGCAAGGTAATCTTGCGCACTGGCGTTTTCAGGCCAGAGCCGTCGGACGGGACGCCGCCGCCAGTCATAAAGACGGTAATCGTCCCCCCCAGTGGTGCAATATCGCCGAGCGCACCTTCCTGGCTGCATGTCGTCCCTGCCTCTGGCGCGAGCAAGCTAGACGCTTGGAGGGGCGCCGGCGCACCTGGAACCTCAGGTTCGCCATCACCGGAAGCGGAGGCTAGCGCCGAATGGGTCGCCAGACCGATCCCTAGGAGCGCAATCAGCAAGGCGATCAAGCCATAGAGTGCTAAACGCCTTTGGGCGTGCATCTGAAGCATGTGGTTTTCAGCGAACATACTCGTTCCTCCCCGTTGCATCTAACGCTATCGGCTGTTGGGAAACCCAGAGTTCTTGCCGATCAAGTTGCTCTTGTCCCCATCTAGCATAAGGGACTACTTGCCCTTCGTCACCGGCTCCACACTGCACAGCGGATCATCCACCCACACGTCAAACAACGGCGTCTGGCCGCGATTGGTGACACGGAAGGTATAGACCACGACCGTGTTGGGGTAGACCACCGTCTCGCTGGCCTCCTTGACGATCCCAATTGCCGGCTTAGTCACACTGTTGGTATAGGTGCAGAGCACCGTCTCCCCTGGGTCCAGGTCAATCGTGGCGGCGCCGGTCACGGCGTCGACGACGGAACCCCCGTCCCGGTCGGTGCAGGTGATCGACTTCACATACCAGCCGGCCGTGGCCTGTTCGGCTACGGTGTAGCTGCCGGACGGCACGACGAAAAAGTCCTTACTGCCGCCAGCGGCAGGTAGCGTGAAGCCCCCAAGCGAACTGTCAAAGGTCCATGGCGCCGTGGCTGTGCCGACCACCTGCTTGTCAATCGTGATCGTGCCCGTATCGGCGATGTTCTTGAAGATGCAGACCACATTCCCGCCAGGTTTCAAACTGATGCGAGCTGTGCGGTTCGCCAAATCCACTTCAGGGGTCGAAACACCCGTCGAATCGCTGCATGTGATCGTAGCTAACGTCCATTGCGGTGTGAGCAGCTCGGTGACTTCGTAGACAATGGGGAGCAGCTCTGGGAAGACGCGTTCCCCGTTGTTGCCCGGCAAACTGAATTCACCAAGCGTCCCGGTAAACAACCACGCCGCTGTGACCTCAGGGCTCGTCTGTTTGATAATCGTGATGGTGCCCGTGGTGGCGCTATTCGTGAACGTGCAAACCAAATTGGCGCCAGGTTGCAAGTTGACGCTACCCGTGCGGTTCGGCAGATCCGAATACACGATAGCAGACGGATCGTTGCAGGAGAACGACTCCAACCGCCATCCAGGGGTGAGCGGCTCGCTGAAGCGATACACGCCCGGCAACAACTGTGTCGAAGTGTATTGGCCGCCGTGCGCCAGGCTGAACTCGCCGAGCGTCCCGGTAAACGGCCAGGAAGTCGTGACGATTGGATCCGTCACTTTGCCAATCGTGATCGAACCTTTGCGCGTGTTGGTAAAGGTACACACGACATCATCGGCGCCTGCCAACAGCACTCTGCCGTCGGGATTCGGCGCCCACACCCCACCCGTAGCGAGATTGTGGCAGTTCAACTCGCTCCCGTAGTCATCCAGGCTGGTAGCAGTGCCGGCAACTTCGGCAACGACGTATTCGCCAGGCCGCAGCGACTGTCTGCCCGTCGTGCCCCCATGCTGGATGTCACCGGTCTCCGTCTGGCCGGCAATCACAAGCCGGAAGTAACCGGGATCCCCAGCGGGCAGGAGTTCCTTTTTGACTTCAAGATAGGCAAGCACGGGCGTCTCGGCGGCGTTGCCCAATCGGACAAGGTCGCTACAGATCGGGCCGGCCATCGAGCCGGTTGCGGTAACCGGCACGCTGCCCCCCGCGGTGACCCAAGCCATGCTTTCGCCCGTCGCATACAACTGCTGGAACTTGACCTTAAACTCGGTACCCTCAGCGCCGATGACGTCGCCCGGTGTGTCCCACCAGATACTGGTCAACCCGGCGCCGTCCGGCCCATTGTCGACACTATAACCCGGCGTCGTCCCCACCGCATCGATTTGAGTGGCGTCGATACAAGATGGCAACGTCAATCCCCACCGGTCCATCGGCAGGCTGGCACCGCCCCACAATTTATAGACGTTATAGAACCAGGTCAACCCTTCTTCGCTGCGATTGACGAGGTCCACCTCGTAAGTGCCGTAAACGACATTGCCCAACGCCGGGTTCAGTTCCCGATAGAGCAGGCCTTCCGTGAGTGCGACCGGTTTGCAGAGCGCGCCTTCACCGGGATCGGTGTTGACCCAGCCCGTCTGCAACACTTCACACACCTGAAAATCGCCAGTTGCGTTGGCGGCCAGCATGGCCGTGCCATCTAGACCGGTGGGCTGGCAGAGGCCCACATCGAGGCCGTCAGCATCCTTGAGGCACATCATCCAACCGAATAGTGGGCGTTCACCCGTACTGTAGGCGCCGTCGCCGTCGGCATCTTCATATTTTGCCACGCGTACGGTCGCTGTCTCC
>Ga0335397_10008641_pt1 | contig 12811 bp, 12 predicted proteins | sample MAT04_FD_205740 | JGI IMG/M metagenome (GOLD analysis project Ga0335397, IMG submission 205740) | Freshwater microbial communities from Lake Fryxell liftoff mats and glacier meltwater in Antarctica - MAT-04 (spades assembly) (version 2) ...
GGATTGCGCCACCACCAGGGTGCAAAGGGTCAGGCCCAGAAGAGCCAGTTTGGTCGGTTTCATGTCTTGGGGTCCTTCAGATTTGCAGGTCAGCGAGGATGCGGTCGTAGGCCGCCATTACCTTCACGATATGGGATTGGGTCTCATGGTAAGGTGGCACGCCGCCATAATTGCGGACCGCTTCCGGTCCGGCATTGTAGGCGGCAAGGGCCAGATCAAGGCTGCCGAAGGCTGCCATCTGCTCAAGCAGATAGCGGGCACCGCCGTCGAGGTTCTCAATTGGGTCCGTGGCGTCAACGCGCAGGTAATCCGAGGTTCCAGGCATCAGCTGCGCCAACCCTTTGGCACCAGCATGGCTGACCGCCCCTTGAGTGTAATTGCTCTCGACCTTGATCATCGCCTGAAAGAAGGCCGCCCATTTCGCGGGAGACAGATCGAGGCTTCGTAGAGCCGGATCGTCCTGATACCGCGTGGCGATCAGCCGAATTGCAGGCAGCACGTCCGCCGGGGCGGCAACACCCTTGGTGCTGTAGGAGACCTCGACTGCTGTCGCATCTCCCTCCTCGTCCCGGGCTTTTTCTTCAACTCGCTCAGGTCTGGCCGGAACGATCAGCTCGCCTTGGGCATCATAGCGCTGAACCGATGTCTCCAAGGCAGCAAGTTGAACCTCACCCCCCTGCCCCGCGTCATTCCACCGGATCACCTCCGCCCGGGCGGCTGAGCATGCCGCGGCGGACATCGCCAACGACAGAAGGCACGTCGAGATGATCGAGGTTGAGCTTGCCGAAGGCGAGCCCGAACATCCCGATCGGCGAATTGACGATCCGCTCGCGGGCAAGCGCCGTGACAAGCAAGTATCGCTCGCCCGCCTTGTTGACGACGTAGAAGAGCCATTCCCCCGAGAACCGCTCATCGGGGTTTGGGGCAGAAACACACTCGATCTCAACACTCGCTCCTTCGGTGGCGGCCAGATCGCGAAAGTCGCGCTCTAACAGGACAGGCAAATTGCGCCGCTTTGTTTTCACCAGGGGTCCCCTCGGATCAGTCTGTTGGGAACGTTATATCTCAGATTTCTTCGTGGAGCGATGTCTAACATAAAGTATGGCGCATTCAATACAAAAATGACAAACACGGCGAAATGACCAAGGGTGCTATCGGCTGGCTTGTTTGGCACTGGGGATCAAACGGTCAGGCGTCGTTGCCTTAAACCTGAAAAACGAAGTGAGATTGTGAGGCTGTGTGCGTGAAAAAACACCAAGAAACGTTACGGTTTTGGACGTTCGAACTGCCGGTTCGTCTCCCCGTCCGGGGCGTCGCGTGCCTCGGCCAACGCTATTTCTCGTAGCGCTTGCCGCAGCGTTTCTGGTCAGCGTGCCAACCGCCGCACAACCAGAGGTGATTCGCTGTCTACCGCCGCAAGTGCCGATCACCGAGCTGCCGGAGGCGGTTCTGACCGACTACCGCACCGAGATTGCAGCGGAGTTCGAGAGCTATTTTACGGCCATCAGCGACCACATTGCCTGTCTCGATGCCGAGCGGTCCCGCGCGCTGACCGAGGCGCGAGACGCCGCTGACGCCTATGCCGCCTTCCTCAACATCCCCCCCCAGCCATAAAGGACCTCCCATGAAACCATTCCTCCCTGCCCTATTAATTGGCCTTGGTCTCTCGGCTGCGGCTGTCATACCGGCGGCAGCCTATCCCGTCGATTGCGCGATCCTTCTGTGTCTTGCCGGTGGCTGGCCAGCCTCGGCCGAATGCGCCCATGCCCGGGCGGTGTTCATCCGCCGCATCACCCCATGGCCCATCGAGCCGCCGCTGCAGATCTGGAACTGCCCGATGCGGGCGAGCTTTCCGGTCAGGGATCGTCCTTTGGAAAGGCTTTTTGACATCGGCTATCGGACTGATCTGGCAGCGCTAGCCTTGTCGCTCCCCGAAGCGCCAACAATGCCCTTGCTGGTATACGATCAGGCGGACGTCGATATCTCTGATCGTGCCTTCGACTTCGTGCGCTCGATCCGCGTGTTTGAGATCACCTATCAGCAGCGCCGCAACCGCGACGGTGATTGCAGCAGCTCTTCGGCGGTATACGCGGGAACCTATGGCGCGCGGGGCGATTACACCCGGCGTCGCAGCAGCCCAGCATCAGTCCCTGAAGCATCGGATTTCAAAGCCCCGGACGAATGCCGAAGCTATTGGCACCGCTCGGTCTTTGTCGAATGGCGGGATTATGAGGGCACCTACGGTCATGAAGAGGTGCACTACTGACGCGCCGCCCTGCCATGCCAACCTGAACCTCGCTGGAAACACCAAGCCCAAAAACAGAAACGACGCCAGACCATAGGTCCAACGCCGCGCTGAATTCTCTCGTAGCAAGAGGAAGTTAGCGTGAGTTGCGGGCCCGTTCAACAGGCAAACCGCTTTGCCCGAACGATTTTTTGCATTCTGCAGTCCGGCGTCCTCACCAGAAGGACGACCTCCCCATGACGCTGACCACAGGCGCACTCCTACGCCGCATCATCGAGACCCCTCTCTCGGCTTCGGCCCATAAGCTGGCAACAATGATCCTCGACGGCATTGCGTGGAAGGACGGCTACAACGGGCTCGACCACGGCACCGCGGCCTTCACCCTGTCACATCTTGCCGAAAAAATGGGGGTGTCGCGGCAGCATTTATCAGATTTGCTGTCCGAACTCGCCGCCTCAAGCCTCGCCCTTACCCGCTGGAAGCCGAACGGCAAGTATGCACCCTGGATCTTCCGCTTCGGAGGGCCCGAGGAAGACCTCATCGCGCCAGATGTCGCGTCGGCTGCAGGCGACACATCACTATATAGAGACTCTAAGAACAAAACTATCTTCGCAGGAAGGATTGAACTGGGGGCCGTTACCAACGTCTATCGTACTCCTTGGGCCGACATGATCAAAGCCGCGAAAGCTGCGCTGCCCTGTTGGAACGTCGGTACGCAAGCAATCTGGGACCGGTTCGTTGCGTTCAACAACGCGCGTGGCAACTCGGCAGTGCCGGCCGGGTTCTTGCTCGGCTTCATGCGGAAATGGCGCAAAGCGGCCGGGGATGATGCCCGGCCAAAGGAGATCGCTCCGTCCGAGCGGGTCCCGGATCGACAGTTCCGCGACTTGGACGACCAGATCAAGGCTGCGCCGCGTGCGAACCGACAGTTTCACGCATCTGACCTGTGTCGCCTGATCGGGCAGGCAGCTTATGAAGCCCGTGTCCACGAGGTCATCAGGCAGTTCGGATGCCTGAGGTTTGCCGCGACTCTCGCTGTCCACGGACGAGCGGTGGTGGCAGGGGAGATTTCGCGATGAGGCTACGGTTTGATGGGCGGGTCAAGCAGCTATGCGTCACCGGCTCGAAGACGCGGCATCCGTTGTTTAAAGCCGTGCCTAACGGAGTCGAACAGCGCGTCAGGGAAGCTGGCCGACATGTCTGCAAGCGCCGTGGCAAATGCCACATCCGCCCTCGTTTGGATGTCCGCGAAGACGCCCGCGACCTGTTCGCGTGAAAATCCAGCGGCCAGACCCGTTTCAACAAAGTGCCTGCCTTGGATCTCTGAAACATTTTAGTGACGGCTTCGCAACCATGCGGCGCATCGCCATGTGCTTTAAAGGCATCTTGCGTGGCCTGAATGATGACCGGCTTCCTGCGTGGATCGATGACGCGATCAAAATGGACCTCGCGCCCATCGTGGGGTTCGCCCGCACCTTGAACAAGGACATTGATGCGGTCAGAAATGGGATCGAAATGCCTTGGAGTAAGGGACAAGCCGAAGGCCAGATCAACCGGCTCAAGACCTTGAAGTGCTCGATTTAGGGTCGAGCTAGCCCGAACTTGCTAAAGGCTCGAATGCTGCCGCTCCAATACACAAATTAAGGATAACCCCATTCAATGGTAACACGACACTTACTGCGAATGGACAAAGTTGCGAATAAGTGCCTACAGGACCGGCCCTAGCTGAAGTGCATTGTCCGCAACACCCAATCACCGCCAACGGGGCGCGCGCCAACCAGCAGCAACAGCTTCGGCTTCACTACAAAACCAGCGCTCTCCCTTGTCTTCGTTGATCCGAGTTTTTGCGTACCAAGGTGACCAAGGAGCATGATAGATTTGACCGTTCTCGGAAATGTTCCCCTTGATCGGGCACCCTTTTGGTGCAGTCTGTTCCGAGCCTGCCCATTTTTCTGCCCGATAATCCCATGGGCGCTGATAGTCTCCGCACCAGATGCCAAGTCCACGTACTCGCGCAGACTCTTCTTCTGCGACGTAGTCGGTCGAGTACTTCACGAAGGCATATGCAAACCCGTCAGAGACGAGTTTTGCACCTATATCCTGGCCAGCAACCACGCATTTTCCGATTATGCGCCCATAGCCATCATCACCCATTGACTGGCAATCGATCGGGCCTGAGTGGATTAAATCGTCTAGGGCCTCAAGGGCCTCGACTCCGCAATCCCTCGAGCCGCACTTTTGACCATATTCCGGCGCGTCGATGCCATTGAGTCTGATCCTTGCCCCATCAAGATCGAACGTATCGCCATCGACGACGGCGATTTCGGACATTGCAGAAGTGGTCAGAAATACGCAGCCAAAGATAGAGAATGCGGCCAAAGCATAGTCTTTCATTTTGGGCGTCCAAATTTTGGATTTAATGGGCAACAAAACAGAATATCTGATCGACTTGCCATCAGGGCGCGAAGATCTTATTCCACACAGGTGGGTAAGTTTCAGTGGCAGTGAACCTGCCCTACACTATTGTCTATGTGGCAACACTGACCGGGTGGAGAAGACTTACGACAGCCACCGCCATGAGCGAACGACGGAGAAACAAGTGTAGTTGCCGAAACCATCGCAACAAGCACAGTCAGCGTGATGAGCCGCACAATAGTCTCCTTGCATAAGCTGAATTTCCAATCTTGGCTCGGATGCGATCAAGCCGCGATCTAGTTACGTCGAAAAAATCATATATCAGTTTCCGCAACCGTTGCGAGTGCGAACTAGGCTCTGATGACGTTAGGTCGGTCTTTTGTGGATCCTTGGGGACCCAACTTAGCAGATCGTTGCCGCCGTAGGGGTGGTTACATCATGTGTGGGTAGTCCCGATTTGAGCGGGCTGTCGCCTCGGCAGTCATGATACGACCGAATGCGTCCATGTGTCAGGGCTTTCTCCCGAGTCGCGCCACCTCTTGGCCGGTATGGGATCCGCGAGCTGTGGTCAAAACATCAAAACGAGCTCGGAGCTCTCCATCTGCCCCTGATTTCCCCAACCCCGATCTGGTCGATCGATTTCATACAAGCTTAGATTCTCCCGCATTTCCAGGCGGTGCTGCTGAACTCATCAGTTCGCCATAAGCGATCCCCCCCAAACTCTTCATCCCTTGTGATCATTGTCCACAACATGCGAGCCGTCTTGTTCGCAAAAGCGATGGCCGCAGGAATCCGGGGCTTGCGGCCAACGTGCGCCCCAACCAGGAGCTTTCCGCAGGCGGTTCGATCTTGGCACCGGAGACCACTTTCATGGCACCGATGCTCAGCAATCTTCGGAGATCCCGCTGCCCAGATTTGCTTGTGCGACCGAGCCGCTGCTTGACGCCACTGGAATGTTATCGTGGAACGAGGCCCATCCAGGCCGAAAAATCACACCCTAACGGAACGTCTCCATGGGCGGGGCGAAAGTGGCCAATGCCATCGCCGCAACCGCGCCAACCCCGGGCATCTTCTGCAGCTAGGCCGCTAAATGCGACCGCTTGCTCGCCGCAGCGATCTGCGCGGCAAGTTCGGCGATCCGCCGGGACAGGTCATCGATCTGATAGAAGCAGAGCTGTGACATATGATTGATGGCGGGAGGGAGGTCTTTCGTCCCATCTTGGCCCGGTTCTAGAGCGGCCCGCAGCTTGTCGATGTTCTCGCGCCCCTTGCCAGCGACGAGTCCGGATTCGGCGAGATGCCCGCGCAAGGCGTTGATTGTCTGCGTCCGTTGCCCGATCAGAAGAGCACGCAGCCGGAAGATCATGCCGAGACCCTGCTGCTCCGGCGTCTATACCTCGACGAAGCGCATGGTCGGTCGGCCGGCCGCCTCCGCGATGACCTCGGCATCCGCCATTTCGTTCCTCTGGTTCTTCAAATACGGCTTGACGAACTTCGAGCGATCAGGCGCATGTAGTGCCCGAACGGCGCCAACGTCCGCGCCCAGTAATGAGATGTCGCGCAGCCTTCCATGGCAACGAGACATCCAGGATGCATCTGCATGAACGCAAGAGACTGCTTGCGAGCCAGCTTCTTGCGAAACACGACCTCGCCTTCCGCTGTCGCGCCGTGCAATTGAAAGACCTGCTTTGCCAAGTCAACACCGATAATCGAGACTTCCTTCATAGCCAACTCCTCCTGATCCCGTCCGGATCAATCTGGCACGAGTGCTGTCAGGAGAGGCTACCCTACCCATCATCAGAGTCCATTCAGAATACCGGGCCAACTCTTCCATACCCCGACAACTCTATGAAAGCAGCTTCGTTTCCAACTCTGGCTTCGACCTGACCCGACAAAGGCATGCCATTTGACGCGATGTAGATCGAACTCGCCAGATACTCAGCTAAAGATTGAGCATAAGCAAAATATTGACCCGCTTGGTCGACGTCTTGACGAGGTTCGAACTTGTAGCCGAGTTCAACCATAACGATTTGGCCAGATCTAGGTATCGCCAGTCCAGCATCTCCAAGGACCAGCCGAAGCTCGGCTTTGCCCCCCTCTCCATCAAGGTGGAGGGAAAGTTTGCCGGGCATCGGCAGATTGAGAGCTTTGATCCGAACGAGGATATGGTCTGCAACGTCTTCCTCCGACACTTCGTTCCATGCCTGCGCTGCTGACAAGAAGCGCTGCAAGGCCTGTGACCGATCGCGATGCATCGCTCTTTGTTTGGCAAAGTTGCCGGTGAAGTTGTCGCGGGGCCAGTTCAATGACGGAAAGCCAGCAGTTTCGAGCCGGTCCCCACCGGCAGGTTCAACCAATAGTGTCGCCAGCTTTTCCTCCAGCACGGCACGGACACGGGCCAGCATGCGGGTCGTCTGCTTGGGGAAAAGCTTCACCACAGATGGCGGAGAAATGCGCCCAGCGGTAAAATCATATGAAAGAGCAATCTGTTCGCCCTTTGGACCTGCGGGCACCATCTCTTGCAAATCGGGCATCTCCGACAGCCAAAGGCCGGGTGAAAGTTCAATCCAGTTGCCCTTGCCGCCGCGCTTGGGGCGTACTTCAGCTTTGGCGGGCAGGGTGATTTGCTTAGTCAGCGTCATATCGATCTGTCCGGCAAAAGTCGCGCAAGATCAGCCTCGGTCATCGGGTCCGAAGGTGGCAAGCCGTTTTCCTGCCGCCAGGCGGACAGAGCGCCCTCGGTCTGTCTTCCCATCAGCCCGTCTACGGGCCCCGGATTGTAGCCAAGCTGTGTCAGTGCCGTCTGAATATCCCGGACGGTGTCCTCTGTCATGGCGGCCGGTGGTGATGGTATCGGCGTAGGGGTTGGCGCTAGTGCCGCTGCGGGTGGTGGCGTAGGGACTGTGGTGGGGTCTGTCGGGACTGATGGGTCAGCAGGCGGCGCGAGTATGGGCTCCGCTGGCACAGGTGCGGGCTGCGGCGAAGAAGAAGGACCAGCGGGCGGATCTGTTGATAGATCGGTTGCGATCTCAGTGATCAGGTGATCCATGTCGACCACGAAGAGGTCTTCGGTGGTCAGGACAAAAGCGGATTTTCGGGCTAGATCGACGCCGATTGACAAGGGCACATTTCCCAACGGGGGGGTGACAATGTTCAACGGCGATCCGCCCGCTTCTGCGGTCAGGGAACCATCTCGGAAAGACAAGGCAATGACCGGGTTCGCTGACGGCCAAGTTGCGCTGTGGGCCGCCAGCCGCGTATGGTCCGATACGTCGGCGAGGGCGGTCCACTCCTTGCCCAACGCAGCGCCAGAGGCTGGTGCGGACGCAGCACAATCCACGAGGATCTGAAGGCGCCCCACCGGCTGTTCCACCGTCAAGGTCATTACCGCCGCGCTGTGTCGGGCGGTCTTGACGGGAACTGCGGTTTCAGGAAGCGCTGCCATTACCAACGCCAGCGCCGTGCATTCGGGATTTGCCGCCGCTGCGGAAACCGGGATGCTGTCAGCCGGGCCCAACAACATAAGGCCACCGTCTTCCGCCCGCACCGGCAGGACGGCCTCACTGCTTGCGTAAATGTCGCGCACCCGGCCAGAGCCAAGCACGATGCCACCCACAAGCGTCGGGACCAGCAACCAGTCATCGTCAAGCCACAGCGCAGCCCCGGTGGCGATAAGGTCGTAAAAGCGCCCGTCCATGATGCGCCGCTCCAGCCGAAAACCGTTACGCGACATGGTTTCGGCCAGCGGGCCGGCGGCAGTGGCATACCATGCCCACACTAGACCTTGCCCGTGGCCGGTAATGTCACGGCAGGCCGCAACGTCCCGCCATTGGCCTGCCGGGTCCAGCTGCCGAGAGACGCTGCCTTGCAGGCACAACACCCGCTCGCCCGTGTCTGACCGGTCTGCAGAAACTGCCGATGCCGCTTTCGCCTCTTCCAGGGCCGGGTCTTGGGTGCCGGAGGGCAACGCAAGATCAAGTCCGTTGTGCCGCCACCAGCCCTTGCCCGACACAAGTTCGACCATGTCGGCAAAGGGCCCCGACAACGATGCGTAGCTGTCAATATCGAACCGGCCGCCGTCGAGTGCCAGCGGAAGGTCGCGGAAACGGATCGACAAGGTGCCCTTTTGGCCGGGGCTGCTGTCTACACGGGCCCATTGCCAAAGGTCATCCTGGAACAGGACACGGTCGGTCAAGGGGTCTTCGGCAAGCTCTGACAGGGCCCCAAGATCGGCCGGGCCTGTGACGGTTCCCTGGAAAACGCGGCCATCGGCACAGCGGAACCGCATCGGCGTTCCGGCGGCCGCGGGCACCGCCTGTTCCTGGCCATCCATCGTCTCGATCCGGTCCGGGACGCAATTCTTCAACGCGGCCGGGTCCTGTGGCAAGGCCAGCAACAGCGTATCCGGGTCCAGCGCACCGCCGGGCCGCAGAAAGGCGCCGGCCGGTGTCAGCACCGCAAGGTTCCCACTGGCCGAGGTCAGGCCCGTGATCTGGTCCATCGAAAACCACGCCGATTGACCCGCGCCATTCTGCCCCGCCAGTGCCGACCACCGGTCGGATTGCCAGCGGTATTCCGGTTGCAAGGCCCCGTCGCCAAGCAGCGCGTAGCGCAGGCGATATGCGTCGAACGGCATGCCGCCCGCCTTGCGAAGCCGGGCCGCTTCGGCCGGCGCGATGGTTACCGCCGCCCAGCCGCCGGATGGGGTGGTGGCGTAAGCCGACGCATTGGACAAAAGGTAGATGCCTTCGGACAGCACCTCGCCCGCCCCCAGCGGGATGGTCTCTTGCTGGCAATGCAGCGCGCTTGCCCCGGCAACCCTGTCAAGCCGGAACGCGCCGGCCACTTGCATCACGACATCATCCGTTTGCCACACCTCATAAGTGGTGCCGCCGCAGCGGGCGGAATCGGCGCGGATGTCATGCGGAAACGCGCCGCTGATGGCGGCGGGAATATTGACGAACGACCCATCGGAAATCTGATAGCGCCCCGTGGCCGCATCATCGGTCTCGGTCCAGATCCAGAAGCCTGTCGCCAGCGCCTGCCGTGTGGCCAGACCGCCTGCATCGGCGCAGGGCTGGGGCGCACCGGGCGATGTGGCGTCAAGACAGCCCCCGGCGGTATCGGCCAGAAGCCTGTCGGGGGTTGCCCGCGGACGCCCGACCCGCCGCACCGGATTTGGCCCCTGCCCCGCGACGGGTGCGAAAAGCCCCAGATCGGTCGGGCTTGACACGCCGTCCAGAAGCCGCAGACCAAAACGCGTTCCAAGGACCAGCCGGTCCCCCTCGACGTGCAGCGCCGTTACCGTGTCAAAGGGCATCTCCTCGGCCCGGCCCCAGCTGAAGTCGGCGGGTGCGCCCTGGCCGTTTGGCCCGGCGACGGCGACCCTGGCCCAGGGCAGGCCGCCGTCAAAGCCCATGATGACCGGGCCCCCGGCTATGGCCAGCCGCGCCTGCCACGGCGATCTGGCGGGGTCTGGCGCACGCCAGCTTTGCGCCGCCGCGTCCCAGGCCAGCGGACCGGCAGGGGTTTGCGCCCACAATACCACGTCGCCTGGCGTGACGGCCAGTGCGTCCAGCGCCACCGCGCCCGGGTCAGCGGCCACTGGGGGTTTGAGGGCCGCAAGGTCTGCAACGGATGCGGCGGTTTCTGTGCCAAGGCCAGTCACTGCTACCAGCGCCGCAGGCGATGCCGCGAGGGCAACCAGACGATTTGCATCAAGGTCGATCCCGCTGCCCTGCACGCGCCATCCTTGGGTGGGGTCAATCGCGACCACGCCCACAACGCCCGCCACGCGTTGCCAGCGCCGCCCCGATTCCTCGGCCAGCGGCCGGTTGTGGTCCGGCGGATCAGAGGTGGCCCAGCCTGACCCGGCAAGCCGAAGCCAGCCGCCGACGGTTCGGGCCAAAAGGTCAGCGCCCTCGTTCGCCAGAAGGTCTGTCCCTGCTGCCGCGACTTGCGCGCCTGCGAAGGTGTCGGTTGGAAACAGCCCGATCGGCGTCAGCAAAACCGTCTGCCCGGCGCGCCCGCCGATGCCAAGGCGTTGATCCATCAGGAAGCCTTGACCGGACAGCGCATCGACGTCCTGCCCGCCAACGGACGTAGTGGCGCCCGCTTGGCCAAGTTGCAGCGTCGTGACCGTAAGGCCGCCCAGGGCGAACGCCTCTTGCGTCGGCAAAGGACTGGCTGCCCCCGACCGGATATCGACGGCCTGCCCGTCCGCCAGGACAAAGCGGTCGCCCCACAGCGCCACGGGTTGCGCAAAGGGCTGCACTGCGATTGCAGAAACTGTGCCGCCTTCCAGTTTCCACAGGCCGGCTTCGTTCAGCCAGGACCACTGGACATTGCCCAGAAATGCGCCGCGCCCGGGCAAGGCGGGCAGCAGACTGCCCCGGACGATGGCCTGCTCGACCGGCAGTCCAACCTTTGTCGCCGCTGTTCCAAAGGTGATCTGGCGGGATGGCTTGTCCCAAGCCACCCCGGCAATGGCCCATGGACCCCACCGATCCGGCAGGATCACCCCATCCGAGGCTATGGTTCGGGTCCCCGTGGATATGACCGCATTCAATGCGCCGGATTGCCGGATAGAAGGTGGCGCAAGAACAGACCGGCCGTCGACCGCCGTGATCTGCCCCACAAGGTCGGCACGCGCGCCAAGCTCAAAGTTCGAGGGGTTAAGGTAAGTCTTTGCGGGCTGGTCTGTCGTTGCCGCGAAGTCAGCCGTGTTGAACGAAATGTCGCGCAGTGTGGTGCGAAGGGTCAGCTTGTCAGTGGCTGTTTCGACCATCATCAGCCGTTCCTTATCAGCCAGTGTCGCGACCATCGCCTTTCGGGTGCAAAGCCGGGGATTTTCTGGCGGTTGCCCAATGCAGGGCGCGGCATAGTAAAATGCCACCTCGCCATTGTCGCCAACGATCAGCACAGCCGGACCGGACGGGCCGCCCGGTTGCCCGCTTGACTGAAGGTCAAGAGGCACAGTCGCAACCGGCGCGCGCGGCCTGATCTGGGTCGTCCCGCCCGGCAAGTCGATGCGCTGGCTTGCCGCCGCTTGGATCGGTTGCCCGGCACCATCGATGATCAGCGCGGGATCGGGCGGATCGACCCCGTCGTCATCCGAAATCCGCACCAGACCGGCCGGCGTTCCGATGTAAAGGCCGGCGGCCGTGCGGATGGCGCGGGCCGCATCGGTGACGACTGCCTCCGCCGCGCCCTCATCCAGCGACCAAAGCGTCCCGCCCTTGCGGTCCAGCACCAGAACGCGACCCTCTGGCCCCAGCATCAGCCGGGCTTCTGCATCCACGAGGGGGCCGGGAATTGCCGTGGGGTCCCGCAAGCCCGGGTCTAGCCGTGCCAACCGCACCTCCGGGCCCGCCCGGTAGATCAGCACGGTGCCCTGCGCCTTGTCAGGCAGGGCGTCAACAACGTCATCGGTTGCGATGTCCATCGGGGCGCCGGTTTGAACTTTGCAGCCGGCGGGCACTGCAACACCGGCTGCGATATCGCATTGCCATAGCGCCAGGTTTGCATCGATGCGCCAAAGCGCATTCCCGACGAAGGCCCAAGCCTTGTCGGCCCCCGGCTCGTACCTCCAGCTTTGCGGTGCCACAGGCCCGGAAGTCGGCGCGTCGGTGAAAACGTTGAATGCAAGCGCATCACCGGCATCGGTCCCTTCGACCAGTGCCGTCAGCCCGGACCTGGCGAATGTTCCGATCCAGCGCTCTGCCGGCGGCAGGTCGATATCTGCGGATACGTTGCCGGCGAACTCCAGCCGGTCTAGCGAAAGGACGGCAACCTGCCCACCCCTCTCGACGATATCGCGGATTGCCGACGGCTGGGTCTTGAAGACAGGCCATTCAGGAATATCGAGCGGCGCAAAGTCCAGCGCGTCACCCTGCTGCACGGCCCCGTAGGCCGCCCCGTCAGACCCCCAGACCGTCACCGTGGCGGCGGTTTCGGAAAGGCCAATGGCGCTGACTTCGGTCAAATCCCACGGTGCTGAGCGGAACTCGGTCCGCGTCCAGATGCGGCGGGCCATGTCATAGCGCCAAAGCGCCCCTTTCGTTGCAACGGCAAGGGCGCTTCCTGCCGGCCAGGCACGGTGCCATTCGGCCTTTTCCGGCCCGGTGGTCGGCGCCGCAAGTAGGGTCTGCA
>Ga0335397_10008644_pt1 | contig 12806 bp, 8 predicted proteins | sample MAT04_FD_205740 | JGI IMG/M metagenome (GOLD analysis project Ga0335397, IMG submission 205740) | Freshwater microbial communities from Lake Fryxell liftoff mats and glacier meltwater in Antarctica - MAT-04 (spades assembly) (version 2) ...
TGCTGCCGCAGTGACCGCCCGATGAGCGACATCGAACTCGCCATCACCCGGACGAAGGTGCTGGAAGCGCTGCTCGAAACCGGCCTCGGCGCGGCCGGGAGGGGGCTGCACGAGAAGGTGTCGAGCGTTCAGGACCGGCTCCCGCCGGCGCTCGTCAAGCAGCTCCGCTTCGTCGCCACCCTGCGCAACAAACTCGTCCACGAAGCCGCCTACCAACGGCTCGACGACCGCCCCGGCTACGAGCGGGCGTGTGCCGCCGCCGAACAGGGCTTGCGGGCGCTGCTCGCCCCGCCGACGGTCATCAACAAAGGCTGTTTCGGCCTTCTGGTGGTCGGGGCGGCCGCGGCGCTGGGGGCGGTTTGGCGGCTGGTGTGAATCGGACACCAACCCTTGTGCGAGTGCCGTCGCTGCCTTACCATCACGGACGAAATGCCCCGGAGGAATACCCGTGACCACAGCCACCACCAACCTGCTCCACCTGTTCGATTCCCTGTCCGAATCCGAGCAGCACGACGCGCTCGTTGAGTTGCTCCGGCGCGAGCCGGGCGACGGCGACATCCCGGACGACGTTTTGACCGCCGCCGCGGACGAGTTGTTCGCCCAACTGGACGCCGAGGAGGAGGGGAATGCCCAGCCCTAATCGCGGCGAGGTCTGGATCGTCGATTTGGGGATGGCCGCGAAAATCCGGCCGTGTCTCGTTCTAAATATTGCGCTCGAACCCCAGGATCGCGTTCTCGTCACCGTGATCCCGCACACCCGGTCCGTCCAGGGCACGCGTTTTGAAGTCGCGGTCGCGGCCGTCTTCCTCAAGCCGGGCGTGTTCGATACACAACAGTTGGTGTCGATCCCGCGGGTTAAATTCGTCCGCCGGATCGGTCGCCTCGATCCGGACGATCTGGCGACGGTGGAAGACGCGGTCCGCTTCTGGCTCGGGTTTTGATCGCATGTGGCTTCCGTACTAGGGGTAGCCGCAGTCAGCGCCCTCTGGCGTCTGGTTTAAGACGAGGAGGCGACTGGCCACTGCCAGCCTTGCCCGTTACAGCCGCCGCACCACACATACACCTGCTGCGTGACTTGCACCCGCCCGAAGCCCTCGCATGCCAGACAGTCGGGGATACCCGCCGGGCGAGCGGGCAGCAGGGCTCGCAATTCTGGTACTTTTTCCACCGCGGCCGCCCACGCCAACGTCCGCCATCCCGGGTCCGACTCGGGGCCGACCGCCATCGTGTCATGAACTTGGCTGTAGACCTCGCCGTCCGCGCCGAGTAGCAGGGTGCCGCCGATGTCGCCGTACACCGGCCACGCCCGTAGCCGGTACACCGCCTCGGCTAGTCCGCCATCCCCGCCGGAGTCGGGTCGCCGAAGGTATGCCTCGACCTCTTGCGCGATCCGTTCGCTGGCCCAATCGGGGAGTGACACTCAGAACGCCTCCTTCCCTTAAAGAATACCTGCAATCGGTAGGTGTGATCCCGGACTTGCATCGTCCGCCCACGCGACCACATTCTGGTGATTGAAACCGGCGGTACAAGTGTATCGCCGGCGGTTCCACCGGCCGCGTTCGCCCGTGTGGTATAATTCCGCCGTCGGGCGGCGTGCCTTCTCCCGGGGAAACGGCGTGGCGAAAGACCCCCTCCAGCCGCGGCGGTGTGCCGAACTCCTCGGCGCGCTCGCCGCCCCGGAACGCCTCAAAATCGTCCGCTTCCTCGCCGACGGGCCGCACAACGTCACCGAGATCGCGGCCATGCTCCGCGTCACCGCCGTCAACGTCTCCCACCACCTCAACGTCCTCAAGCAGGCCGGGCTGATCCGCGGCAAGAAGGACGGCCGGTTCGTCCACTACTCGCTCCGCCCCGGCGTCCTCGACGCCGCCGTCGCCGCCGGCATCCCGACCGACGCCCTCAACCTCGGCTGCTGCCGCCTCGAACTCCCCGCCGCCCCGTGCGAGGGCGAGTGAGCGTGCGTGGGAAACCGCGCATTATCGCGCGAAAGTGCGCCCCGCTAACTCGACATTGTTCACCCCAAGGCGCTCACTTCCGATAGGTGATCGCCTTGAACGCCTTGAACGCCTTGCGTGTTTTCCAGCACTCCGCCCCGGACGCCCCCGCCGACCAACGGACGAAATCCGACACACTTTAACAGCCCACGGATCGCGCTCCGTGGGCGTTCGCCTCCCCCATTTCCCCCCGAATCGGAAAATCCCCCCAATACGCGCCCGCCCCCGGCGAAGTCCTTCTATCGGCCCGGAATGGCCCGCTGTGGGTCCGGACGGCCGACCACCCCGCCCGTGCGGACGGAGACGAACATGATCAAGAAGTTGCTGCTGGTGGCGGTCGTCGGGGGACTGTCCGTCGCCGCCCTCAAGGGCACCCGGATGGCCTCCTACGTCCGGTCCGAAGTGACGGCCATGCGCGAGGCGGCCGAGGACCAGATCCCGCCCGAGCGCGAGATCACCCGCCTGCGGGCCGAGGTCCGGCTGCTCGACGACGACACCCTCAAGGTGGTCAAGCAACTCGCCCGCCTCCAGTCCGACCAGGCCGACCTGGGCAAGCGCCAGAAGGCGCTCGACGACCGCAAGGGGACGGCGGGCGAGATTCTCAAGGCCCGCGAGGCGGCCGTCCGGGCCGGCGAGGCGAAGGTGAAGGCCGGCGAGGTCAACGTGGCGGTCGCGTTCGGCGAGCAGACGTTCTCGCTCGACGTGGGCAAGGCCCGCCTCAAGGACGCCGTCCGCGACTACACCGACCTCGACAAGGAACTCGGCCGCACCCGTGCCAAGACCGACTCCCAGCAGCGGATCATCGACAAGCTGGAGAAGCAGCGGCTCGGCATGTCGCGGCTCAAGAGCGACCTCGACGGGGCGATCGACGAGCTGGAGGAGGAACTCCAGGCGCTGAAGCTGCAGCAGATGGAGAGCAAGTACGCGGCGACCGGGAGCGACGACAGCCGGGTGGCGAAGATCAAGGAGTCGATCGCGGTCCAGAAGAAGAAGTTCGACGTGCAGCGCCGCGAGCTGGCTTTGATGCAGGAGCCGGAGGCCGCGGCGGTCGGCCCGACCGAGTCGGTGGACGAGATCATGGCCGCGCTCAAGGCGAAGCCGGCGGTGCCGAAGAGCGAGTGAGGCGAAGACCCGAACTCGCACCGAAAAGCCCACCCGTCGCGACGGGTGGGCTTCTTCATTTCCCGTGCCGCGCCCCGGCGACTGGCCTTCCGCCCGCCGCCGGCCGCGGCCACAATGCCGGGCTATGCGCATCCTCCACACCGCCGACTGGCACCTCGGCGACCGCCTCGGCCGCGTCGACCGGACCGACGACCTCCGCCGGGCCGTCGAGCGCGTCGCCGACTATTGCAAGCAGGAACGCGCCGACGTGCTCCTCGTCGCCGGCGACCTGTTCAGCGAACTCGCCCGGCCGGACGGCCTCCGCGAAACCATCCGCCACTGGCAGGACGTGTTCGGCGAGTTCCTCGCCACCGGCGGGACGATCCTCACCCTGACCGGCAACCACGACAACGAGAACTTCTGCCAGACGCTCGTCCACGCGATGGCGCTGGCGTCGCCGGCCGTCGGGCGGGGCGGGGCGGTCGTCCCGCCCGGCCGCCTGTACCTCGCCGCCGACCCCACCGTCGTCCGCCTCCGCGACCCCCTCGGCGGGTTCGACGTGCAGTTCGTGCTCATGCCGTTCCCCACGCCGTCGCACTTCCTCCGCGGCGAACAGGGGACGAAGTACGGCAGCCCGGACGAGAAGAACGCGCTACTCGTGGCCGCCTGGGCCGACGCCCTGGCCGCCATCCGCGCCCACCCGAGCTACGACCCGACGGCCCCGGCCGTGCTCGGGGCGCACGTCACCGTCCACGGCTCGACCATCGGGCCGAGCCTGTTCCGGATGACCGACCGGCAGGACGTGGTGGTACCCGGGGCGGGGCTGCACGAGCAGTTCGACTACGTCGCGCTCGGGCACATCCACAAGCCGCAGGCGCTCGGGGCGGCGCACGTCCGGTACTGCGGGAGCATCGAGAAATTGGACCTCGGCGAGCAGGCCGACCACAAGGGCGTGGTGCTGGTCGAGATCGGCCCGGACGGGCGGGCCGGCGACCCGGTCGTGCTGCCGCTGCCGTCCACGCCGATCTACGAAGTGGTGGTGCGGACGCCGGCCGAAGACCTGCCGCGGCTGCGGCGCGAGAACCCGACCCCGACGACCGACCTGGTGAACCTGCACGTGACCTACACGGCCGGGGTCGATTCGCTCGAAGACGTGCTGACCGAACTCGACGCCCTGTTCCCGCGCTGGTACGCCCGCGACTGGGTCGAGTCGGGGAGCCTCGGCCCGTCGCTGGCAGCCCGCGACGCCCCGCGGACGAAGGGGTTCGGGGAGACGGTGCGGGACTACCTGGGGCAGGAGCTCGTCCAGCACCCCGAGGCCGACCGCGACGCGATCCTCAAGCTCGCCGACGGGCTGTTGAAGGGGATGGAGACGTGACGGAAACGCCCACCCGTTGCGACGGGTGGGCTTCGCCCACACCCCTACTCCGCCTTTACCCCGTCGGCGTACTCCTTCAGCGCCTTCTCCTGCTTCATCAAGTCGGCCGTCAGCTCGCGGACGCGGGCCTGGCGCTTCTCGATCTCCGACTCCTGGTCGTCGAACTTCTTCAAGTACCGCTTGAAGGCGTCCGACTCCTTCGGCACGCGGTCGAGGTTCTTGCGGATGCGGTCCTGGTCGTCGGCGATCCCCTTCAACGCCGCCTGCTCGGCCTCGATCCCGGCCCGCACGTCGGCCGCCTTGCCGCGCAGGTCGAGCAGCCTCGCCAGCACCTCGCGCACCGCCGGCTTCGTCCCGTCCAGCTTCGAGTAGTAGAGCAGGTCGGCCGGGGCGGTCGCCGCCAGGTCGGCGGCCGTCTCCGCGTCCGACTCCTCGGCCACGTCCAGCGTCGCCCCCTGCCCGGCCTTGACCGCCAGCTCGAAGCGGTAGAAGCTCCGGGTCGCGTCGGCCGGCTTCTCGGGGGCGACGAGCTTGCGGCCGGCCACCCGCAGGTGTTCGACCACCACCGCCCGGTCGAGCGGGTTGCGGTTCTTGATCTGGTAGGTCGTCGTCCACTGCTGCCGGGTGCTGGTCCGGAGCTTCCCGCCGCCGACCTTCACCGCGACCAGGATCGACTTCTCGGCCGCCGGCCGGGCGACGACCTCGGTGCCCAGGTCGATGGCGTAAGACACGAGCCGCTCCTCGTTCGGCTGTAGGTCCGGGAGGCGGGCGTCGCCGGCGAACGTCCCGTTGTCGTACACCGCGACCGGGCCTTGCGCGAGGTGCAGCTTCGTCGAGTTGGTGAGGCGCAGGCCGAGGAGCGGGTGCTTGGCCAGCACCCCGGCGTTGTAGATGCTCACCCGCTTGCCGCCGACCGCCTCGTTCACCAGCGGGAGCAGGGCCGACTTCTGCTTCGGCAGGGTGATCGGCTCCTCGATCGCGTACTCGAACATGTCGCCCAATCCGCCCTCGGCCGCGGCCAGCGCCCCGCCCTGCTTGTCGAGCGGGTCGCGGACCGACGGGGGCGGGTCGGCCCCCTCGCGCGGCGGGTTCCCGCGGAGGCGGTTGAGGTAGTCGTCGTAGGTCAGGCGGGAGCCGTACAGGGTGCGCAGGTCGGGCCGCGGCACGCGGGCGGGGGAGGCGTTGGCGAACCCGCCGCCCTGCATTCCGAACTGGCCTTGCGGCCCGAAACCTTGCTGACCGAAGCCCTGCTGCCCACCCCCACCGTTCCCGCCGTTTCCGGCGAAGCCCCCCGCAATCCCGTTGTTCCCGCCGCCCAGCCCCTGGCCCGGGTTGCCCGGGTTCTGGAACTGGCCGGCCATCATGCCGTTGGCGGCCGGGTTCAGCCCGCCCTGGTACATCGGCGGGCGGAGCGACGCGAACAGGTCGGTTTCGACCGTCGGGCGGGGGACGAAGAGGGGGTCGTACAGGTCCATTTGGAAGGTCATCGGCCGGCCGGCGACCAGCCCGACTTTCACGTTCGTCCAGTCCTCGTCGGTCGTGTTCTCGACCGTCGCCCACCCCTGGACGCGGGCCGCCCCGGCCTCGTCCACGGTCAGCCGGTAGCTCGGCTTCCAGAGCGGGGCTTCGGTCACGTACCCGACCCCGACCCGCCGCTTGCCGTTGCCGCTGAACACGACCGACACGGCCTTCTTGTTGTCCCCGCGCGACGCCGCCAGCAGGGTCAGCGCCTTCTGGAAGTCGGCCTGCAACTCCGGCCGGACGAACTTGATCTTCTTGAGTTGCCTCAACTCGACGCTCTGCAGCCCGTCGTCGGTGAGGAGGTTGAGCAGCTCGCCGGGATCGATCCCCGTGACCGGCACCGGCTGGCGCTCGACGCTGACGACCGCCCCGGTCGTGACGACGCCGGTCTTGTCGGCGACCTCGACCTTCTCGCCGCGGACCTGGTGCATCAACTGTCCGACGGTCGGGTTCTCGGTCACGTCCACGGCGAACCCCTTGAGGGTCGCGTCCACCGGCACGCGGGTGTCGTAGGTGACGGCCCGGACCTTGCCGCCGCCCTTGTCGGTGAGGACGAGGCTCTTGAGTAGGTCGTTGATGTCGCTCTCGTCGAACCGGAGGTCGAGGCGGGCGTCGCCGGTCACGTCGCCCTCGCGGTGGAAGTACCCGACCCCGGCGTTGAACAGCACGACGCGGGTGACGGGCAATTCGACCTTCGGCGGGGCGGCGGGGGCAGCCGCCGGCCCCTTCGGGGGTAGCGCTTTGGGGGGCGGCTGGCCGTCGCCGCGGGCGAGCGGGGCGAGGCCCATGAGGGCGAACGTCAGCCCGGCGAGGGGGAGTAGGTGGGAGGGGCGCATCGACGGTCCCGTGCGGGGGTGGGGGTGACAACCCGACGCCAGACCTAACGGCGACGGCGGCCGGGCGTTGGTCGAGGGCGGGAAGACCGGGGCGGAGTCTTCGGAGCGGAGCGTGGGGAGATGGTTTCAGCCCCGGAGGGGCGACCGAACGTAGCCAGGGGTGGAGCGAGTCTTCGAGCGCAACCCCTGGAAGGCGATGCCAACCACCCGACAAGCCCCGGAGGGGCGACAGAGGCCTGGGGCGATGCCCATTTCGCGGAGGTCCGCCAGGGGTTGCGCTGCGATCCACCCCTGGCTACACTCGGTCGCCGCTCCGCGGCTACATCCGCGTGCGCTTCACTCAACCACGTGCGGCACCCCGCGCTCCGCTCCGAAGACTCCGCGTCGCGGCTACGCGGGAGACGTGGGAATCGTCACGGCCCCGCTTCGGCCCCGATGCGGGCCGGCATCGGGCCGTCGTCGAACGGCTCGGGGAGCTTGAGTTCGAGCTTCGACACGCCCCGCGCCCCGACCAGGTCGGCGACCGAGAACAGCTCGACCGCCCGGCCCACCGCCTGCTCCCGCGTGAACCCGGCGAAGTACCCGGTGTACGCCCCCATCGAGCGGAAGAAGCGGTGTTCCTCCAGCGACGCACCGGGCACCCGGACGAGGGCCGGGAGCGGGGGCGGGGCGGGGCGGCCGTCGGCCCCGGCCGGCACCTCGCCGGTGAAGTAGACGCGCACCGCGAGGCAGTTCCGCTCCTCGGGCTTCTCCGCGTCCCCCGACCGGGCGAAGCCGTGCGGCTCCCAGTTGAACGTGGCCTTCCACTCGCGGCCGTCGGGGAGGCGGCCGGCCCACTCGTCCCGCCACTCGCGGCCGTCGGCCATCCGCCCGGCCCACGGCCCGGCCGCCCCGGTCAGGACGGTCCGGTCGGCCGGCTTGAACGCCGCCTGCGGCATCACCCACCCGCGCAGGGCGGCCTCGGGTGCCCCGGTGTTCTCGCCCCGCCAGTCCCACCGCCGGACCCGCCACGTCGGGGCCGGGAACCCGTACTCCCGCCAGACGTACACCGGGGCCTTCGACCGCAACTTGGTGGCCGCCACCGCCGGGTCGAGTTCCCACCACACGAAGTCCGGCGCGATCTGCCGGACCGGGTCGGTGATGCCGTCCGGCTTGCGCAACCCCTCCTCGACGTTCTCGACGGCCGCGAGCAGGTCGAGGATGCTCAGCCCCTCGCCCCCGGTCAGCTCGCCCTGGTAGCCGGTCGCGGTCGTGCGGTAGCCGGCGGCGGTCAGCAGCCAGCTCGCGTCGGCCGCCTGCCAGCCGATGCGGTTGGCCTTGCGCAGCCCGGGCTGGAGCAGCTCGCCCCACACGCCGCGCTCGAACCCCACCCGCTCCCCGGCCCGCCGGAGGCGGACGAGGAGGCGGTCGGCGGGCGCGAGTTCGATCGCCTGGTCGCGGCCGCGCTCGGGCAGGAAGCCGACCCGGGCGAGGTACTGGCCGGGGGGGGTGATCCGCCCGCCGGCCCAGTCCGGGCTTTCGACCGGGGTGCGGTTGTCGAACCGCAGCGACAGCCCGTTCCGGGCCGCGGGCGGGGACGGCACGGTCGGGTCGGCCGGCCGGAGGATCACCCGCGGGCGGAGCAACTCGGCCAGCTCGGCCGCGAGTTCCTCCGTCTTCTTCACCTGCTGTACCCGACCGGGCGGGTTGAACTGCTGCTCCAACACGTCCTTGAACTGCTTCTCGAACTCGGCGATCTCCTCGGCCTTGGCGTCCTCGGCGATGAGCAGCAGGCGCGCGGTGACGAGGCGGTCCTTGAACCCCGCCTTGAGCGCGTTCTCCAGCGCGACGAAGTCGGACGGGGCGGCCGCCGACGGGTCGTTCTTCGGCACGGTCGTCGAGTTGTCCTTCCCGTCGGTCAGGACGATCAGGAGCCGCGACTTGTCGGCCGGCACGTCCTCGAAGTCCTCCTTGACGGCGTGGACCATGGTCCGGACGAGGGGGGTGAAGCCCTCGTCGCCGGCCTGCTTGGTCGCCCGCAGGTTCGACATGAGGGTCTTGAGGTTGTCCGGGACGGCCCCCCAGTTGACGACCGCCTTGGCCGCGGTCAGCCGCCGGTCGTGGGTGCCCTTGTAGGCGTTCCCCTTGATGTCGGTGCCGCCGGCGGTGAAGACCGACTCGTACGGGTCGGCGGCCACCTTCTCGCCGGTCAGCCCGGCCACCCCGAACCCGCGGATGCTCAGCCGGGTGCCGTCCGGGATGCCCTTGAGGACGGTTTCGAGCACGTCGAGCGCCCGGTTGATGCGCGACTTCGGGGCGGTCAGCAGGCCCATGCTCGGGGAGAAGTCGATGACGAAGGCGACGGCCCCGAGTTCGACGTTGTCCGGCCCGAGGAAGGCGACGTGGGGGGCGTCGTCCGGGGCGGGGGGGGCGAGGGTGTAGATCAGGTCGGGCGAGCGGGTGAGGCGGACGGCCGCGGCCGCCCCGACCGCCTGCCCGCGGAAGAACCCGTCCCGCCGCAGGTCGAGCTTGAGGTCGGCCGTCTTGGCCCGCTCCGCGACCACCGCCACCGGGACCGGGAAGTCGAGCGGGCCGGCGGCCGAGTCGAGGATGCGCCGGGCCTCGGCCCCGGCGGCGAACTGGACCTCGGGCGGCAGCTTCGGGGCGGCGGCCGCCCACACCACCGGCCGGCCGCCCGGCGGCAGCAGCGCCGCCTTGAGCCAGAAGCGCACGTCGCGCTGCGCCTCGGTCGTCCACCGGATGACGCCGGCGTCGTCGCGGCGGGTGACGGCCAGGGGCGGGGCGGCGTACAGGGTGTCGGTCTCGGCGGCCTCGGCCTCGCCGAGCAGGGCCGGCAGGTCGCGGCCGAGCTTCCGCCCGGCCGGGGTCGGCTCGGCCGGGGCGAGGGCGTCGGCGTCGCGCAGGAACGCCTCGGCCACCTTCTGGTGGTAGGCCACGCCGTTGTCGTACCAGTGGTCGAGGACGGCGCGGCGGGCGAGGCCGGCGAACAGCCGCCGCCACCGCCACCGGCGGTTCGTCTCGGCCGGCTCCGCCCCGGACGGCGGGGCGAAGGCGACGGCGACCCGGCTGGCCCGCTCCGCCGGCAGGCGCTCGGCCTCCGGCGCGACCGGCTCGGGGTCGGCGGTCTCGGCGAGGAGGAGGTAGCTCTGGCCGATGCGGGTGCCGGCGGCGGCGGCCGCGGCGGCCCACTGGTCGCCGCGGATCTCGGCCAGCTTGGCCTCGATCCCGGCGGCGTTCACCTCGGCCTTGCCGGTCTTGTTCTGGCGGTCGATGAGTTCCGTCCCGAGTTCGCGGACGGCGAGCCGGCCGAGCCGCCGGGCGACCTCCTCGCGCGCCGCCCGGCCCGCCGCCGCGTCGGGCGGGCGGGCGGCCGGGGCGTCGGCCCGGGCGTCGTTGAAGTAGCGGGTCGATTCCCGGTTCACCCGGACGAGGTTGGTGCGCGTGGCGGCGGCGTCGGCGGCCCCGGCCAGCGGCGGGACGCTCAGCAGCTGCTCGCGCTCGGCCCACCCCGCCTGGAGCTTCGCCAGCGAGACGTTCTTGAGCTTGTCGTCGTAGGCGGCGCGGAGGTCGCGGTACGGCCGCTCGACGGCGTCGGCCGCGGCCGCGAGGTCGGCCGGCTTGACCGGCGGGGTCTTGTCGAGGTCGGCGGCCAGCTCGTGGGCCTTCTCCCACAGATCGACGGCCGCGGTGTACTGGGCGGCGGTGCCGTCGGCCGCGAGCCACCGGCCGAGGTGGGGCAGGTCGGCCGTCACCTCGTCGCGGGTGGCCAGCGCCCGGCGGACCTGCTCGGCCTGGCCGCGGGCCTTCTCGTACCCGTCGGCCGCCCGGCCGAGGGCGTCCCAGGCTTGGCGGTGGTACGGGCCGGTCGGCGGGGCGAAGAGCAGGTCTTCCCCCTCCCGGCGGTCCTTGTCGGCGGCGGCGACGGCGTCGCGGACGACCGGCCAGACGGCCTCGCTGTACGGGTAGGCGGCCGGCCCGCGCGGGCTGAACCCGACGGCCACCTCCTCGGCCAGCCGGCGGGTGTCGAGGGCGCGCTGCCACACCCGGCGGTCCGGGTCGGGGCCGGCCGGGAGCGGGTCGGCGACCAGCCCGCCGGCCGCGGCCGGGGCGTAGAACCGGCCGAGCATCAGGGCGAGCTGGGTTTCCGGCGGGCGTACGAGCTGGTCCCCCCACACGGCCCGGAGCAGCCGGGCGTGCGGGGCGACGGTGGCGAGCGGGAGGGTGGACTTGACCGCCCGCTCGATCAGGTCGTGCGAGTACCCGACCTGGGCGGCGGTCTTCCGCTCGGCCCCGCCGGTCGCCTCCTGGAACTTGCGGGCGAACTCGGCGTCGGCCGTCGCGGCCCCGGGGGCGCGGAGGAACTCGGCCTCGGCCGGGAGCAGGGCGGCGAGGTCGGGGCCGGCCGCGCCGTGGTCGGTCGCCGCGTGCCAGAGCGGGGTCGAGGCCGTCCGGCTGTTCTCGATCGGCGGGCGGATGGCGGCCCGCAGCGCGTCCGCCTCCTTCTTCAACTCGTCCTCCAGGGCGCGGCCGGCGGCCGCCTCCCCGGACCGGGCGACGAACTCGTAGCGCTGCAGCAGCTCGCGGTAGCGCCGCCACCGCCGCGGGGTGTGGGCGGCCGGCGACGGCACCTGCCGGGCGAGCTGGTCGTACCCGTCCCACTGCCGCTGCAATTCCGGGAGCGGGTCGTGGGCGGTGCCCGGCGGGGTGTCTTCGGCCGGCAGGTCGAAGTCGGGGACGAGGGGCACGGCGGCCGCCCGCTTCTGCCCGACCTCGCCCGCCGGGAGGAGCACCGGGGTCTGGGGGCCGGGGCGGTTCTTCCGCGTCCACCCGCCCACGTCCTCCTTGACGAAGGCGAACAGGTCGAGGGCCGAGACGATCGCGCCGTCGTCCTTCGCCCGCCCGCTCAGCCCCTTGATGGTCGAATGGGCCAGCGCCGTCCGCTGCCACTCCTCCGACTCCCAGCCGCGCTCCCCCTCGTCGCAGCCGAGGATGACGGTCAGGTTGTCGTGCTGCACGATGTCGGCGTCGAGCGCCTTGACGCCGCGGACGAAGTCGTCGGCGATCAGCCCGAGGGCGGGCTGGGCCGGGAGGCGGGCGGGGTCGAAGATGACGACGAGGGCGGCCTTCCCGCGGGTCGCCTCGGCGAGGTGCTGGAGCAGCGCCTTGACGCGGAGCCGCCCGCCCCCGCCGGTGAAGAGGAACGGCCCGTCGGCGTCGGCCCCGGTGTGGAGGCCGAAGTAGACGACGGCGCTCTTGCTCTTGTTGGCGGCGGCGGCGGCCCGGTCGGCGAGGTCTTTGGCCGCCCGGTCGCCGGGGTCGCCGGGGTCGGCCGGGGTGGCGTCGAGCCGGGTGACGGTCGGGGCGAGGGGCTTCATCGCGTCCGGGGCACCGGCCCGGAAGTCGGCGGCCCACTTCTCCAGGCGGCCGGCGCTGGCCCACCCGTAGGGGTCGATGGGGGCGTCGAGGCGGCCGGCGTGCTTGTCCGGGGGGGCGGCGACGAGGACGAGGGCGGGGGCGCGGGACGGCCAGAGCCACCAGATGAGCAGGCCGATCAGCCCGAGGACGCCGAGGGTCAGCCCGGCGAGGCCGAACTGCTTGAGCCGCCGGCCGTGCCGCTTCGGGGCTTCGGCCGTGGGCATCCACTCCGGCCGCGGGCCGCGCCGGGCCGGGCCGGTGCCGCCGGGCCGCCACCCGGCCCCGCCCCCCGCGTCCGCCTTTCCGCCCGCCATGATCGTTCCCCCGGTTCGCGTGTCGATACGCCAAGAGTAGCAACCGCCCGCGCCGCCCGCAACGAGTTGGAACATGGGTGCCCGGTGAAGCTCCCCCTCTTGTGGCACGGGTCTCCAGACCTGTGCGGCCTACACAAGTCTGGAGACCCGTGCCACAAGAGGGGGAGCCGGACTCCCTCGGGCCGCATCCCCGCGGCCGCCGTCACTCACTCGCCCGGCGGCGCGATCAGCGACCGCTCCAGGAACC
>Ga0335397_10008645_pt1 | contig 12806 bp, 15 predicted proteins | sample MAT04_FD_205740 | JGI IMG/M metagenome (GOLD analysis project Ga0335397, IMG submission 205740) | Freshwater microbial communities from Lake Fryxell liftoff mats and glacier meltwater in Antarctica - MAT-04 (spades assembly) (version 2) ...
TAGCCTGTCCGCGACGAGACGATGGCCGGAGTCTTGCCACTCTGGACAGTGGGAACACGACGTGCTCATCGTGTGACCGGGGGCGCAGGGGAGCAAGGGCATCGCTCGCACGAGCGCCGATGGCCGTCGCGCAGCGAGAACCCGCCCGCTTCAGGGCGCGGGGCTGACCCCGACGAGCCCGCCGTCCGCCGGTAGACCGTCGATCTCGCAGTACACGGGCCTCGGATCATCGTCGTGGGGGATGCCGCTGCTCCGGCAGACGATGGCCCGGTGGTCGCCCTCGATCTCGATGGCCTCGATGGTGATGCCACCCGCGTTGACCGGGACCATGTCGATCCCATGCGCAGCGGCGATGCACGTCGCATCGTCGATGTCGCGGCAGACGAGCCCGTATCCACGGCCCGAGTCGGGCGTGGTCAGGGTGCCCGCGGTCGGAAGGACCGATGCATCGCAGGTGACGGGCTCACCCTCGTCCCCGGCAGCCCGGGTGCAGGTCACCGCGGCGGACCCTCCGACGATCTCGATGAGCACCAAGGCATGCCGGTCGGCCGGGGGTTCGGTGAACTGCCTCGCCAGCTGGATGCACTCGATCTCCACGACATCCCGGCAGATCAGACCGTAGCCGGCCCCGGAGATGGTGCTGAGCTCCACGGGTCCCGAGCTGACCTCGCTCGGCAGGTCGGAGCCGACCGAGCCGAGCTCGCTGGAGACGGTGCTGCCGAGCAGACCGCAGCCGGAGAGGGCGAGGGCGATGGGGAGGAGTGCGACGAACCCTTTCATGTGGGCATACTACAGCGCACCACCGGACCCGAGCCTCGGACGCCACAGCCACGGCCTCGATACACTCGGACCGTCGATGGGCCGCCAACCTGCCCGGTGTCGCCCGTCCCGCGCGGAAGGTGATGTCATGCGCCGAGGGCTCACCCTGGTCCTGGCATCGGGACTGGCATGGTTCGGGAGCGCCGCCCACGCGCAGACACCCCCGGCCATCCTGCAGACGCCCGCGGTGTCAGAAGCACCGGATGCGGCGGGGTCGGCCTCGCCCGTCCCGGTCATCGGCCCGGAAGCCTCGGGCGTGGCTCCGGCACCGCCGATCGGTCAGCCGTGGGCGCTCACGCTGGATGCACGCACCGGGCAGTACTGGTCCGATGCCGTCGCCTGCGGCGGCGGCGCGACGATGGTGGCGTTCGGTCGCGATGGGCGCGACCGCCCCCGTGCCCAGACGTGGGTCTCCACCGACGGCAGCGCATGGGAGCAGGGCGAGACGCTGCGCCCGGCGCCAGGCACCGACCCCTACTGGCTGGTCACCGACCTGATGGCGTTCCGGGGATCGCTGTTCGCCTTCGGGGGCGATGACCGGCGACTGGCGGCCTGGCGCTCGACCGATTGCGGCCGCCACTGGCGACGACTGCACGACCCGTCCTTCGCGCTCGGCGCGGACGCCTGCTGCATCTCCCAGGGAGTGGAGGCGGCCGCGACCGACGATCGGATGCTGGTGCTCGCCCACCAGGGCGGCGAGGAGATCCCTCGGCGGCGCTGGGCCTGGGTGATGGAGGCGGGTGGTGCCTGGCACCGGCTGCCGGGAGGGCTGGAGGCCGACATCGACGGCTCGGTGGGTTCGACCGGGACGGACTTCTTCGCGGTCCGGTCCATCAGTGGTGAGGCGGACGGACGGTCGCTCATGCTGTCTCCCGACGGGCAGGCCTGGACGTCGGCCGGCGCGGTCCCGCCCTACAGCGCGCCGGTCTGGGATGGTGACGGCGGACGGTACCTGGCGGTGGCCCAGGAGCCGCACGACGGCGACGCCGCAGCGCCGGTCGTCTGGTCCTCGGTCGACGGTGTCACCTGGAGCCCGCTCGCGAGCGGGATGCCGAACCCGGTCACGTATGGCAGCGTCGTCGCGGCAGGGGACGGACTGCTCGTATGGGTGGTGGATGCCGGGGACGACGACGGCAGCGGATCGTGGAGCTGGATCGGGACCTCGATGGATGGCGGCGCGACCTGGTCCGTCTCGGCCGGCTGGCCGGGTCAGGCCCTCGCGGGCGGCAAGGCGATCGTCATCACCCCCGAGGCGGTCATCATCGCGGGGGGTGACGCAGGGGATCGCACGCGGATCTGGACACTGAGCCGCCCGACGCTCCGGGTCACCGACGCTTCCACACCATGACCGGATCGTGTCGAGACGGGATCGCCTACTCTTCAGGGACCTGATAGGCGCCGCGCAGCTCCTGCGACGATCGGCGACCGGCCGGCCGCAGGATCCAGGCGGCTGCACCGACAACCGCCGCGACCATGAGCCAGAGCCCTGTGGGGTCTGACGGTGTCCCGCCCGGGCCGTCCGTCGGTGGCAGGTCACCGCGGAGCACGGCCGTGAGCTCGGCGTAGGTCCGGCCACCGCCCTCCACCGATGCCGCACGGACCCGGCCGTCATCCCGGAAGACCCAGACCGGGTCCAGACGCATGTCGTACTCGTGGTAGCCCAACGCGACCACGATCCGGTCCCCGATGTCCAGGGAGTACGGCGACAGATCGTCCCTGCAGGCGTTGGTGACCAGAGCGCGGGTGACCGGGTCGGAGACCTGGCCCTTGAACGCCTCGATGACATCGATGGTCACGTGGTCGAGCCGGCCATCGATGGTGTCGGCGGCGGCGATGCGTCCCGCGAAGATCGCCCGGGCGTCGGCGCGCACGTCGGCGAACGCCGGGTATCCAGCCAACGAACACGCGACTGCGGCCGTGCTCGACAGCGCCGTAGCGCTGAACATGGAACCGCCAAGAACGGACCACCACACGGACCGTCGCATCGCGACCCTCCTCTGGATCATGGGCAGGATGTGCAGTCTGTCACGTCCCGCACCATCACCTGTTCGTGTCCGGTGGCGATGCCCGGCCGGTTTGACGCCTCGCCTATTGACGGGACCAGCGGTCGATCACCGCGCCGGTCCAGGGATCGAGGTACACGGCGGCGCGCGGGTCGAGGCTGGGGCTGTTGACGCGCGTGCCGTGCCCCACGAACAGCTCGACCGCACCGTTGGGAGCGTTGTCCCCGAGGTACCGATCGCGACCGAGGTAGGCGTTGTACAGCGCCGGACGCAGGTCCGCGTGCCAGATCACCCAGCCCTGCTGGAACGGGTGCTCCAGGACCCATGCCCCGAACTCCGGATCGGCGAGCGCCGCATCGATCAGCTCCGGGTACGACGGCACGCCGGGGCCGTCACCCGTCAGGTCGATGGCGGACGAGACCCGGATAGGCCCGATCCAGCGCGCCAACCGTTCCTGGTCGGGATGGGCACCGCGCCCTGCGAAGGCCCACGTGAGGGTGACGGGCACGGTCCCCGGGAAGAGCGGCAGCAACCCGCCCCGGGGTCCGTACGGGTCCGGCCGACCGGCCTGCCAGTAGAAGCGCTCCGTCCGTGTGCCTCCGGGCAGGATCGGCTCCACGAGCAGGTCCGGGTGGACGTTCGTGCACTCGGCCCACGCGGTCCCGACGATGCCGGACGGGTCCCGTTCCAGGACGCGGTCGGGCGAGCGGAAGTGATCGCCGATGCCCCCTGCGAGCAGGTGGTCCTTGAAGTAACCCGCGAGGCCGGTCTGGGTGATGCCCATCGGCGTCGTCGGCCCGAGGTCGACCTCGACCGACGTCTGGGTGCGACGGGAGCACTCGTCTCCGGTCCGGACCCAGGCCGTGTCGTCCCCCACGTTCGTGGCAAGCACGATCGCCTGGATCCAGTCGCCGGGAGCCGCCTCCGTGGCGCTGAGCCAGAGATCCAGGCGTACTCCGCGATCGGTGGTGGATGCGGTCGGCGCGCCGCTGGGCCATTCGGAGAAGGTGCCGCGGGCGAGGCGCCCACGGGGGAGGACCGGCCACGGGAACGGCGTGGCGCTCGGACCCGGGGAGGTGCTCGGGACCGGCGCGGGAGAGACGGCAGGCGATGGTGCCGATGTCTGCCCCACTGCCCCCGCCGAGACGACCAGCACCGCGGCGCCGCCCAGCAATAGGCCCCGACCCAGATTCATGCCCGACCTCCTCGTGCTGAACCTCCCTCCGAGGGGCAGGCTACCACCGATGCGGCGCGTGGGGCGATGGCGTGCAGGAGCCTCGTGGGGTCTCGGGCGCCACCATCACGATGACCCGATCGTGTCCTCCCCGCGGGTGCGGTCTCCGTGTCGTCGCGCCCGCGCTTGGACGCGGACGCGGACGCGGACGCGGGCCGCGGAGCCAACGGGTACGTGAGCGCCGCCGCCTCTTGTCGTCGGCGACACCACCGAGCCGTCGGGTCCGGACGACGCGAGGACTGCGCCCCGTGCTCCGTGTCTCCGGGGACCGGCCCCACCCGGTCCAGGAACACGCCAGCAGCCCTCCTGATCGCTCGTGTGCCTGGCCTGGCTGGCCGGGGAGGCCGTCATCCGGTTCCGCGTGGAGACGCCGCGAGCCACCAGGGCCTCCGAACCGTGCGACGGATGGGTGTCCGATCGGCGTCATCGCGCCCCAGGCCTTGCATCACGGCGCCACCGGAGTGAGTGATGGACGCATGCACACCCGCATCGCCACCACGGACGGAGCCACCCCGATGACCACGAAGCCGACCGCGCTCGACGCCCACATGGCGCACCACGCCGCGACGCTCGCCCTCCTGGCGCGCATCACGGAGCACCTGGCCAACCACGACGACGCCCCAGCCGAGGGCGTCGACTGGGGCCACGTCGGCGACATCGCCGCCACCCGCGGGACGCTCCAGGAGCTGAGCGATCGCCTCTTCTCGGAGGGCGAGCACGCGGAGGTCGCCTGCCTCCGCTGCCCCGCGACGTTCGGGACAGGCGCCGAGCTCGCCACCCACTACCGCGCCGCCCACTGAGCCACGCCCACCACTCGAAGGAGACCAGCGATGACCACCCCGACGACCCTGACCTGCGAGGCGGACACCAGCAGCCGCCACGCCAGCCGCGCCCACGCCTGCGGCGCTCCTGCGACGATCGCCTTCCGGACCACGACCTACGACCGGAGCGAGCGGATCGAGGCCCGCTGCGCCAAGCACGCCGGCGTCATCAAGCGGACCACCTACCCCGGCGGCACCCTTGTGGAGCTGACGCCCGAGGTCATCTCCGCGATCGCCACCCGGGTCGCGGAGGCGAAGGCCCGGCGCGACGCGGAGCGCACCGCGAAGCGGGAACAGGACGCGATCCGCATGGAGGCGGCGCGGGTCGAGGCGCTCGAGGCGGACGCCGCGGCCTGGATCGTCGCCCGCGCCGACGAGCGGACGCTCGACGGCTGGGATGGCGCCGCTCCCCTGTACCGCGAGGTACCGCGCTGGGAGGTCCGGCGCATCGATGCGGAGCGGGTCTGGGATGTGGCCAGCGTCAAGGTCGACCGACGGGCGGAGGGCTGGCCCGCCGAGATCATGCTCTCGGCCCCGAGTCGCCTCACCCGCCTCCAGGCGACTGCGCTCGCCCGCGCCCTGCTTGCCGCGTCCTCCGATGGGGAGCCCTGCGACGGGTTCGCGGGCGAGAACGCGTGGGGCGCCTGCACCGAGTGCGGGCGGCGCCTCGAGGACCACGCCGCCTGACGCCGAAACCGGGCGATCGCCCGGTCCGCCGGAGACCCCACCCGGCGCTGACGAGGCAGGGGACCAGGGAGCACCACGATGACCACCAAGAAGGACGCCACCACCGAGACCACCACGATCACCGAGAGCGGCATGCGCCGCTGCATCGGCAGCACCACCTTCGGCATCGAGCCACATGAGGCGCCCGTCGATGACTTCCCGGTCCAGGCGAGCGCGAAGGACGGGCTCGGGCGGATGTGCCGCCCGCACTGGACCGACTACACCCGGGCGCTCCGGAAGGCCTCGGTCGCGCGCAAGGCCGCGGAAGTCGCCGAGCCCGCGCCGGCGCCGGTCGCCACTCCCGAGGCTCCCCGGCGATCGCGCCGCGCAAAGACCACGCCTGAGCCGGAGGTCGTCGCCGGCTGAGCCACCCGGTCGCCACACGACGGGCCCCGGGCGGACGTCCGGGGCCTTCGTCCGTCCCGTGGTATCCATGCGCCATCCGTGCGCAGCGCGCCACAAGGGCGCCCTGTCGCGCCCATGGGCGTGCGTGCACCATGGCCGCATCGTGCTCCGATAGCGCGTGCCCAGCGCTTTCAGCCGGCCGGGCAGACTCCGTCGCTGCACTGCGTCTGGAAGTCCAGTGCCTCACCTGTCCACGGGTCGATCATCGCGGCACCGATGGCATCGATGGCGCCGGGCAGGTCGCGGACGAGCCACAGCTCCGCGATGCCGTTCGGGGCGCGACCCGCGATGCCCGCGTACCGTGACTGCCTCGGGTAGGTCGGCCCGGGCCAGCCGCCCTGGGCATACGTGCCGGTCCAGTCCGCGCGCGTCGGGTCCGCATCCACCCAGGCCGCGAAGCCCGGGTCACGCAGGGCGCTGTCGATGCGTTCGAGCGGCGATGGGATGCCGGGGTCGGCGCCCGTCAGCTCCAGGTCCGCCGACGCAGAGACCGGGTGCGTGATCGAGTTGTCCCGTGGACGTGCACCGCGGCGGATGAGGTCGTAGCTCGCGGTCACCGTCGCGTGGCCGGGCGGCAGCGGCCTGATCCACTGGTCCTGGGAGTCGAACGTGTCCATCGGGTACCGGCGAAGGAGAGGTCCAGCGCGCGACCGGGTCCCAGGCGATCCACGTCCGAGCCGGTCCCGCCGCAATCGACGAGCGCGAGGACCGTTACCCCGGAGGCGATGGTCCGGCTGCCGCGGCCCATTGACTCGAAGCCCTGCGTCAGCAGGTGATGCTCACGGATGGCCCGTGCCTTGAACGCGGCGGCGTTGCCCTCCCAGGCGATACCCGGCGCGTACACCTGCGACAGATCGACCGAGACATGGGCCGGCAGCGAACAGCCGCCGGGGGCCCAGATGGCGTCCGTTCGGTTGTTCGTGACGCGGACGTGGGCCTGGACCCACTCACCCTGACCCACGGTCGGGGATGACAGCCACAGCTCGACGACGACGCCCGCCCGGGTGGTCGTGGCATCGGGCGAACCGGTAGGCGTGAACGGCTCGAAGGGTGGCTTCTCGGGCCGAGCCGCGAGCGTCGGCCACGGGAAGGGGGTGGCACTCGGCTCAGGGGTAACGGTCGCAGGGGCGGCCGGATCGGCCGTGAGGGCGGGCGCGGAATCAGTCGGTGGAGGTGGCAACGACGCAGCCACCGAGCCGACGTCGAACCGGCCCGGAGCGTCCTCGCGGAGGGCGACGTCGGGCCATCGATCGAGCATCAGTCGCCGGGCGTGGGCATCGAGACCCTTGATGCCCACCAGCACCTGGTTGTTCCTCGTGTCGGGCCCGATGCCCACGATGTGCACGCCCCGCCGCCGCAGGTCGGCGATCTCGGCGGCGATCTCGTACTTCGTCGCGATGAGCTCGGCCCAGGTGCGCTGGACCTGATCGACGCGGAACCGGCCGTCCGAGGGGAGCAGAGCGGCGATCGCGGCCTGATGCCCATCGATGTCCCCGGTGAATTGGAAGACCGGCACATGCCCCGCCTGGTCGATCCAGGTGCCGCCGTAGTCGGGCTGCGCCGAGGCGTAGGCGTTCGCGGCCTCGAAACTGCCGCTGACCTTCGATACCGCGGAAGAGGCGGGACGTGACGGCGCCGCCGCGCCAATTGCCGCGGGGGAGGCCATCACCAGCAGTGCGCCGACCATCGCGACGAGCGTCCGGCTGCGGCGTGGACCTCGCGCCACGCCGACCGCCGGGACCGTGAGAACAGGCATCGTCCACCTCTGGAGTCTCAAGGGGGGCGGCCGCGACGAATCATCGTGCGACGACCGGACAAGAGGAGCATCCGCCGGGACGTGAACCGGGTCAAGACCTGGCGGATGTTGGCCAAGTGAAGCTTGCTTCACTCACCGCGTGCGAACGTACCCTGTCGTCACGAACGGGTCGTCGTGATGGGTTGGCGATGCGTCGGTTGGGCACCCGTCCCATCCGGTCTCGCACCCGCCCCTGGGCCGCTTCCTCCTTCAGCGGTCGGCGACCCATGCGAGCGGTCCGCCGCAGCCGCCGATGACCACCATGGACCGCGTGCCCACGACGACACCCAGCGGGCACACGTCGCCATCGGCGCCGGGCAGTTCGCTGTACATCCAGGTCGTGCCGGCATCCTTCGAGCTGAGCACCCATGGCGTCGATGCGAGGTCGCCCAGCGCGGCGATGCGTCCGCCCGCCGCGTCGATCCCGCCAGCCCACCCGGCTTCGCCCGGCCCGTCGATCCTTCGCGACCATGATCCGTCGTCCGTGCTCGTTTCCACGCCCGCTCGGATCGGCCCGGGCCTGGGCGCCTCGTGGTCCCCCGGCATCCCGTCGTTCACCGTGGCGATCAACGTGCCATCGGCGGCATCGGCGGCGAGGTCGACCCACCCCGGCGGCAGCGACCCACCGTCCACCCAGGTGACACCATCGGTGGAGACCCGGATCGACCCATCGTCCTGGGGCAGGGCGAACCCGTCGCCGGTCGAGATCATCATGACCGGCGAGCGCGCGAGGCCGGTGGTCTCGGATCGGCTGAACACCGAGCCGTCGGTCGACGTCCACACCACGCGCCGGTCGGCGAGGTCCGGCAGCGTCTCGTTGTGCGCGAGGACCACGAGCCGCTCGTCGTCGGCGGCCGAAGTGATGGCACCGATGGGCGTCAGCGTCCTGCCGTCCGCCGTCGGTGGGTCGTCGCGGATGGGTTCCGCGAGGACACGCTCCCAGCGGGCGCCGTCCGCGGAGCGCCAGATGACCAGGGTGCCCCCGTCGGCACCCAGCAGGAACAGCCGGTCCCGGAACGCCACCAGGTCCATGGGCTGTGCGCCGTCGAGCAGGGACGGTGGGAGCGCGTCAGGAAGGAGGTCCCATCGGTGGCCGTCGGGCGAGCGCCAGATGGCGGGCGTGCTGCGACGGCCCCGTGGGTCGGTCCGATGCCCCAGCGCCACGAACCCGTCGCCCCACGGCACGGCGTCGAGGAGCGCATCACGCGCATGGGCCGGCGCCGCGACGCTCCAGATGGCATCGTCGATCGCGAAGGGCAGTGCATCGGGCGCGACCAGCATCAGGATCTCGTCCTGCGCCGACGCCCGGCGGATGTCCCGGGACAGGAACCGCTGGTCAGCCGGCAGCAGCCCGTGGAGCGTCCAGTCGTCGGCCCACTCGTGACGCCAGGTCAGGGCACGCTCGAACCATCGGACGTCCGGCTCACCTGTCCCGGGCACGGACGGCGGAGCCGACGCGGTCACGAGGAGCCGGTCACCGACCTTGTACCGGTCGCCCTGGAGCCAGGCGCAGTCACCGCCCGTCTCCAGGTCGAACACCACCTGTTCGCCGACATCACCGACGAGCGGCTGTGAGACGTCCATCGTCATCCGGTACAGCCAGCCCGCGAAACGCTCCTGGTGCACCTCGATGCCCGTGATCACGCCGTCGAACGCGTATCCGACGTACGCACCGATCGCACGCGGCGGCGCCTGCTGGCCGCAATCGGCGAGGACGGGGCTGGCGGAGCCTGGCGCGAGGCCAGGCACAGCGAGCGTCGCCGCCAGGACGGCCATCGCCAGGACGCGATGAGGTCGACCCGATCCGCGCATGGAACCCTCCGTGCACCGGATGGGCATCCGGCGATGTGCTTGGACGCGGATGCTAGCAGGGACCCAGGCTCGGTCCACGGCACACCAGCAGACGCTCCGGACCCATGACAAGGCCGTGACTCGGTGGACACCATTCTCCCATCGTGCCGGTGGACACCGACCCCGCCCACGGCGGCGTGGTCAGCGGAGCCGGCACGCGGAGATGGTCACGGCGACGAGCGTCTCGCCCACCAGCTCCCGCGCATCACCCCTGGCGGCATCCAGCAGGTCCGGCGCGGCATCCGGCCGGTCGTCGGCCCCAGTGGGTCGCCCGGCCATCGTTCGTGCCCGCCCGACCAGGTCGCTCCACGCGGCCGCGGTGTCGGGGAACAGGCTGTCCGCGCCACCGAGGTGCTCCGCCTGCAGCGACCGGATCGCGCGCTCGTGGGCATCGAGGGTGATCACCACGTCGGGCGCCATGGCCTTTCTCGTGGCCGGGGGACAGGACGCCAGCGCCGTGAGGAGCGGACCGTGGAGTCGCACGAGCTCGTCGTTGGCGACCTCGATGCGCAGGACCAGCGCGAACAGGATGCAGGCATGGCGGATGGACCGAGCGATCTCCGTGGCCACATCCTCGCGGTCCCGGCCGCGCAGGTCCGCCCTCGCCGCGGCTGTCGCCTGCTCCGCGATGCGCACCAGCGGATGGACCTCCTCGGGATGATCGATGAGCCACCTGGCATACGCCGGCATGGAGCCGTGCGCATGGGCGCCCGTGAGCCACAGCAGCACCGCCTGTCTCGGTGGCAGGGCCAGCTCCATGCGAGCGATCCTTCGGGCGAGCGTCATGCCACGTCGCCCAAGTCGAGGTTCGGGCCGGCATCGGCGGAGCGGGTGCGCAGCGCCGCCTCCAGGGCCACCACCCGGGCACCGAGGTCCTGCGCCTCGTGGAGCCTGGTACCGACCTGTGCCGCCTGGAGCAGGGCCCGGTCCCGGGGCACGGAGTTGTCCAGCGCGAGCAGGTCGAACACGGTGATCTCGACCAGCCGCCACAGGTCGTCGACGGTGCGCACCCCGTCCAGCTCGTAGGCGCCGCCCAGGGTGCCCTCGCGGCGTCGACGGGCCCGGCCCAGCCGCCGGGCCTCGTCCGCCTCCTCGGCCCGGGAGGGATCGTGCATGTAGCAGAAGGGCTCGCCCCGGATGGCCGAGGCGCGGCACAGCCGGCCGTCGGGCATGGTGAACGTGCAGCCGCGGTTAACCACGCTCCACCGCCGGTTGACCGAACGGTGCCGGTGGACCCATCACGATCCCGCCATCGTGTCGGCCTCGACGCGGCCGTCCAGCAGCTCGTCGATGGCCTGCCGCAGCACGCGCCGCTCCTCGTCATCGAGGTCATCGAGCGGGTTCCCACCGCGACGCGCAGCGGTGGCCTCGGGTGCCAGGGCACGCCGGCCCGTGAGCAGCAGATGCTCCATGGCGAGGCGCACCGCTGACTCAGCCATCGATGCGCTCCGCCGTGCCACCGCTGAAGCGCTCCCAGCGCAGCAGGATGACGTCCGCGTACCGGGGGTCCAGCTCGATGCCGAGACACGCCCGGGACAGCCGCTCCGCGGCGATGAGCGTCGTGCCCGACCCCAGGAACGGGTCGTACACCGCGTCCCCGGGCCTCGTGTGGTTGCGCAGCGGGATCTCGGTCAGCAGCACGGGCTTCTGGGCCGGGTGGTCGAACTTGGCCTCCTTCGAACCACCCATGATCATCTTGGGCGAGGGCACCCGCCAGATGGTCGACTGGTCCCGGCTGCCCGTGAAGCGTGCCTTCGCGCCCTTGCGGCGCACCACCCAGCAGGGCTCGTGCATCCAGTGGTACCAACTGCGGCCCATGGCGAACAGACCCTTGTCCCAGATGACCTGGCTCACGATCTCGAAGCCGATGGACACGAGGCCCTCCGCCACCGCGGCGGCGTGGACGCCGGCGTGCCAGACGTAGCCCACGTCGATCGATGGCACCAGCGCGAACGCCTCGGACCAGTCCACCCGGGTGTCGCCCGAGATGGTCGCGTTGCGATGGCCCGCGGTGCGCATGTAGGGCTGCTCGGCGGCTCCCAGCTTGTTGTACACGCCGTCCCGCCAGCGGGGGTCGAGCGAGACGCCGTAGGGCGGATCGGTGGACAGCAGCCGTGGCCTCGCATCCCCCAGCAGCCGGGCCACCGCGGCGGGATCGGTGGCGTCGCCGCACAGGAGGCGATGCTCACCCAGCCGCCACAGGTCACCCGCTCGGGCGCGGGGTGCCCGGGTCACCTCCTCGAACGCCGCGTCGAGGTCGAACGACTCCGTGCGCTCAGCCTTCTCCCGGACGTCGAGCGAGCGCAGCAGGTACTTCAGCTCGTCGTCATCGAACCCCGACAGGGTCAGGTCCACATCCGGCAGGTCACCCAGCTCCGCGAGCATCCGCGCCAGGAGCACCTGGTCCCAGGAACCGCTGATCCGGTTGAGAGCGAGGTTGAGGAGCCGGGCCTGCTCCATCGAGAGGTCCAGCCATGTCACGGGGACCGTGGTCAGTCCCAGCCGGCGTGCCGCCACGAGCCGCTGGTGGCCGCCGATGACCACGCGGTCCTCACGCCTGGCCAGGACGGGCTGGACGAAGCCGAACTGGCGCAGGCTGCGGGTCAGCGACTCCAGCTCGTCCTCGTCGATCCGCCGCGGGTTGGCGGGGTCTGGATGGAGCGAGTCGATGGGCACCTGCTCGACGCTGAGGACGGACGTCTCTCTCACGGCGGTCATGTGGGTGCGCCGTCCAGGGTGGCGCTCCGATCGGGATACCCCGACCGACCGGCCACGTCCACCAGCCAGCCGGCGAGTCGCAGCGCGTCGGCGGGCGACAGGTCGAACTCGAACCCCCAGGCGTCGTCGATGTCACCGACCGCGGCGAGCGTGACCCGTCCCGCCTCGACCGCGTCCACGTCGACCAGCAGGCGGGTGACGGCCAATCGCTCGATCGGAGCGTCCTCGTCCGCGTCGGGCCCGAGCGTGTGGGGATACCGGTCGGCGCGGGTGACCGGGACGAACGGGATCGTGTCGGTGTGCGTGATCACGATGAGGCTCCTTCGCTGGGGATGTCGGATGCGGCCGTGGTCGCTCCGTCGCGGGATCGTGGAGGGATGGGTGTCCGGGTCCGGTGCGCAGCCACCGCAGCCGTCTGTCACAGCCCTTCGGGA
>Ga0335397_10008650_pt1 | contig 12803 bp, 8 predicted proteins | sample MAT04_FD_205740 | JGI IMG/M metagenome (GOLD analysis project Ga0335397, IMG submission 205740) | Freshwater microbial communities from Lake Fryxell liftoff mats and glacier meltwater in Antarctica - MAT-04 (spades assembly) (version 2) ...
GAGTGAACGAGTGCGTGCTGCGCATGATCAGAATGCCCTTCCGTTGCGGGGGCCCGAGGCCTGACCGTTGCGGATGCGGCGGAGCTGCTCTGGCGTCAGGTCGGTGCCCTCACCAGCGATGACGTCGTAGAGCTGGTCGAGCGTGATGACGGCCGTCATCGAGAGCGTCGTGTCCGGGCCCCAGAACGGGTTGCGGACTTCGCCGGTCGGGCGGAGCTGACCGGTGAACGTGCCGTAGGTCGCGGACAGGTTGAACCACGGCAGGATGTCGTAAGCGACAGAGACGCCGAAGTAATAGACGTTGCGCCAGTGGGTCGCGCTGTTGTCGCCGACCGTGAGCGGCGTGCCGCCCGCGAGCGGGACTGTCGCGTCGGCGAGCGAACCACCAAGCTGCGGGAACCAATACCAAGTCGCCGAGACGTTCAGCTTCTCGCCGTCGGGCACCCAGAGCAGCGTCGGTCCAAAGAGCACCTGATCCGTCGCCGAGGAGGAGCCACCGGCGACGCAACGCAGCATGTTCGCCGGGCAGATTCCGGCGCCGTCGGTCTGGCTGTTGGCGCCGGAGAAGAACGTCGGCGTGTTGCTCGAGCGAAACCAGTGCGTGTACGCCAGGTCGAACAGGACCGAGAGATGAATCTCGTCCTGAAACGAGAACGATGCGTTGGCGACGAGGCCGGTGCCGAGGATCAGGTCGGCAAAGCGGCTGGCCATCGACACCGGCAGCGTGAAGCGCGCGCCAGCGGTGAGGGTGAAGCGGCCCACCGAGAGGAGGCCGGGGCTGGTCACGTCGATGCTGAGGTCGCTGAGCAGCGGCTGACGCGTCAGCGCGTCGGAGTTCGACTGCGTCAGCTCGACGTTGAGGTCTTGGCGTAGCCGGATGAACAAATGATCCGCCAAGTAGAAGCGCGGCATCAGGCGGAAGTTCAGCGAGACGGTCGGGTCGTAGGTGAGTCCGGCATCGGGGCGGAACGTGTACGCCGTCATCGACGGCGTAAACATGAACAGCGAGTTGCGCCAGAAGCGCTTCGGCGGCGCCGGCGGCTCTTCTGCTGCGGGCGCAGCGGCGGCGGCGGACGCGGCGGGATCGCCGGTGCCTGCGGCGGTGTCAGCGGGCGGCGCGTCGGCCGGCTCCGCGTCTGCCGGCGGCGCATCGGCGGGCGGCACATCTGCCGGAGGCGCGTCTGCTGGCGACACGTCCGCGGGAGGCGCATCGGCGGGCGGCGGCGCGACGATCTCTCCGACCGCGGGCGGACCCGCGTCGACACCCGCATCGGCGTCTTGTGCGCGTGCGGTCGAGACCGTCAGAGATGCGCCGAGCAGGCCTGCGCAGAGGAGAAAGCGAGAAAACGACTGCGTCACGAATCACTCTCCGTGCGGAGAACGGCCCGGCTCTCACCGGACCAAGGAGCTGCACCGGACCCAGAAACTGCATCGAGGCTAGGAACAACCGTTCCCCACGATTTGTCGTAGAGGGGGCCGGAGAAGAGCGCGGAGAGTTGCTGGAACGTCGCCGAATTGTCAACGGCTATCCGCTGCGGCGATCCTGCCGCGGAGGACGGCTGTGCCTCGACGAGCTGCGTGGAAAAGCATGCAGACGAGCAGGCGACGTTCATAAGCTCTCACTCCCGCGCGTGGCGCGGCTCACTGACGTGGAGTTGGGACGGAGCCCCTAAAGCAAGGCGTACGCCACGCCCCCACAGATGCCGTATCACCATGAAATGTCGTTGTTTTTTGGCCGTAGCCCGAACATGAGCGGCGCCTGTGACAACCTGACACGGGATCGTTTCCCTAACAGCGCAGCGGTTGGCCAGCGGGACGGATTCCTCGGCTACGAGCATCGCCCGCTCCACGCGAGCGCGCGATCGACGAGCTACCCGCCTGCGTGCGCCGGACTGCCGCTGTCACGAACGTAACGGCGACATCGGCTCCGCTCGCTTTCAGCCTGCGCGGAAACTTGGGTCGTACGGCGATGTACGACTACCGTGAGCGCCGTGCCCTCGCGCGCGCTCGGCGAAGAACGACTCCGACGTTTCCTGCTGCGGCGCCGTCGTGGCAGTGGCGAAGTCGAGCCGCCGCCAGTGGGCCGGCTGCTCGCGGAGACGCTGGACCTCGCCGCGCGCTTGGTGCCTGCGGTGAGCGGCTTCATCGCGCTCGACGACCCGTCAGGGCGCACGCGACGGGCGACGGCGCGCAGCGCGAGTGCGCTGTCTGCGCTGACGTTGGTGGCGGCGTTTGGTCAGGGCAACGAGCGGCGAGTCGGTGAGCTGCTGGCTCCCGCGCTCGCTGGCGCGACGGGAGCGGAGCCGGACGCGGTCGCTGAAGCAGCGCGCGAGCAAGCGCTGGTCGCGGAGGCGCTCAGCGCTGGGCGCACGGTGACTCGCGCCGAGGAGGGACGCGCCCCGGCGAGCATCGCGGTGGCCGTGCGGCTCGAGCACGCGGTCTGCGGCGTGCTCGTCGTTCAGGCGCGACGCGGGCGGCAGTTCGCCGAGCGTGACGTCGAGATCGTCGAGCTGCTCGCGCGTTATGCGTCGCGCACGATCCTCAACGCGGTCGACGTGCTCAAGCAGAACGAGCTCGCGCGGCGCGACGAGCTCACCGGCGTGCGCAACGTGCGTGGCCTGCACGATGAGCTCGACGCCGTGCTCGCTCAGGCGGCGCGCGAGCAGGCTGACGTCGCGGTGTTCTTCGTCGACGTCGATCACCTGAAGCGGGTCAACGATCGGCTCGGTCACGCGGCCGGCAGCGAGACGCTGAAGCGCGTCGGGCGCGCGCTCGCGGAGACGGTGGGCGCCGCGGGTGAGGTGTATCGCTTCGGTGGTGATGAGTTCGTCGTCGTCGCGCCGACGCTCGATACGACGGCGGCGCGCGCGCTCGGCGCAGCGATGCGCGCGGCGGTGCGCGCGGCGAGTCCGGGCGCGCTGCGCCACATCGGCGTCTTGCCGGGCGTGTCGATCTCCGTCGGCGTCGCGACGCTGCGCGCGTCCTTGCGATCGCGCGGCGACGCACGTGGCCGCGCCTCGCGCCTGCTGGTGGCGGCCGATCGCGCGCTCTACCGCGCCAAACACGCCGGGCGCGATGCCGTCTCGATCGCGACGCTGCGCGACGATCCGCCGCGCAAGCTGGTCCGCTAGGGCGCAGGAGCAGAGCGCGCTGACGTCCGTGTCGCGCGCTGCTATCGTCGCGCCCCGGAGGTCATCTCAATGCTGAGCTTGAAGGGTAAGACGCTGTTCATCACCGGTGCGAGCCGCGGAATCGGGCTCGCCATCGCCAAGCGCGCAGCGCGCGACGGCGCGAACATCGTCATCGCCGCGAAGACCGCCGAGCCGCATCCGAAGCTGCCCGGCACGATCTACACGGCGGCCAAGGAGATCGAGGAGGCGGGCGGCAAAGCGCTGCCGCTGATCTGCGACATCCGCTACGACGATCAGGTCTACGCGTCGGTTGCGAAGGCGGTCGAGACGTTCGGCGGCATCGACGTCTGCGTGAACAACGCGAGCGCCATCAACTTGAGTGGCACGCTCGACACGCCGATGAAGCGCTACGACTTGATGCACAGCATCAACACGCGCGGCACGTTCCTCACGTCGCAGGCGTGCCTGCCGCACCTGCTCAAGTCAGACAATCCACACATCCTCAATCTGTCGCCGCCGCTCGCGATGGAGGAGCGCTGGTTCGCGCCGCACGTCGCTTACACGATGGCGAAGTTCGGCATGAGCATGTGTGTGCTCGGCATGGCCGGCGAGTTCCGCAGCAAGGGCGTCGCTGTCAACGCCCTGTGGCCGCGGACGGTGATCGCGACGGCGGCAGTGCAGAACCTGCTCGGTGGCGACGCGACCATCAGCGGCGCGCGCACGCCGGAGATCATGGGCGACGCGGCCTATGCCGTGCTGACCACGCCGAGCCGCGAGCTCACCGGCCGCTTCCTCATCGACGAGGACTTCCTGCGCGAGCGCGGCGTGAGCGACTTCGCGCAGTACAGCGTCGTGCCGGGCGCCGAGCTGATCGAAGACTTCTTCTTGCCGGCGAAGTGAAGCGTGCGATTCGGCGGCCGCACGCACTTGCGTGCGGGCCGCCGAGGCGCTGCCGTCCGTCACACATCGCGCGCTGCCGTCAGTGACCACCGACGCCAGCGACGGCGGTCACTCCGCGCAGCTCGACCTCGATGCCGCGGAGGCCGGCGACCAGCTGGAAGTCGTGGAGCGCCTCGCGCACGTCGTGCTCGACGAAGTCGGCCGCGCCGCGATCGACGACGAGGCGCGTGCCGTGTGGGACGGCGTTGAGCAGCTCGAGGAGCGCCGCCTTGTGGAAGAAGTAGACGTCCTTCTCGAAGCGGAGGACGCGCGTGCCGTCGCTCTCGGTGAGCATCGAGAACGCGCCCTTCATGCTGGTGCGGATGGTGAAGGCGAGGCCGACGACGATGCCGATCGCGATGCCGACGAGCAGATCGGTGAGCAGGATCGCGATGACGGTAATGACGAACGGCGCGAACTGCGTCCAGCCGAGCTTGAACATCCCGCGGAAGAGCCTCGGTGAGGCGAGCTTGAAGCCGGTGAGCACGAGGATCGTCGCCAGCGCCGAGAGCGGGATCATGTTCAAGAACATGCCGGCGAAGACGACAGCGATGAGCAGAAACGCGCCGTGCGTGAACGCTGCCACCTGCGTGCGGCCGCCGGCGTTGACGTTCGCGCTGCTGCGCACGATCACGCTGGTGACAGGCAGGCCGCCGACCAGCCCAGACAGCAGGTTGGCCGTCCCCTGCGCGATCAGCTCACGGTTGGGCGACGAGCGGCGGCGGAACGGATCGAGGCGATCGATCGCGTCGAGCGAGAGCAGCGACTCGAGGCTGGCGACGATCGCGATGGTGCCGCCGAGCAGCCACACGCGCGCGTCGCTGAGCGCGCCGAAGTCCGGGAGCTGCAGCTCGGCGAAGAACGCGCTCGGGCCGCCTTCGGCCGGCACCTCGACGAGGTGACGGCGCTCGAGCAAGAGCTTCGGTGCAAAGCGCGCGAAGCCAATATTCATCAGCGTACCGGCGACGACGACGAGGAGCGCGCCGGGCAGCCAGGTGAGCTTCTTCAGGAGCTTCACCCGGTCGAACGTGATCAAGATGGCCATCGACACGAGGCTGATCAGCACGGCGCCCCACTCGAGCCGCGACAGCGCCTGCGCGAAGAACGAGAACGTGTTGCCTTGGCCGCCCTCGACGACGAACGACTCACTGGCGAAGTTCTCTGCGTCGTAGCCGATCGCGTGCGGGATCTGCTTGAGGATGAGCAGCAGGCCGATCGCGGTGAGCATCCCGCGGATCACCGACGACGGAATGAACGAGACGATGACGCCAGCGCGCAGCGCGCCGAGCGCCAGCTGAATCACGCCGCCGATGACGACCGCCAAACAGAATTTCTCGAAGCTGCCGACCTTGACGATGCCGGACGAGACGATCGCGGCGAGGCCCGCCGCCGGACCGCTGACGCTGAGGGGCGCGCGGCTGATGAGCGGGATCACCAGGCCGCCGATGATGCCGGCGATCAATCCCGAGACGAGCGGCGCACCCGACGCGAGCGCCACGCCGAGGCAGAGCGGTAGCGCGACGAGAAACACGACGAGACCGGCGGGCAGATCGTGCGCGAGATTCTTCAGCGGCGAGAGATCGGTGCCCGGCCCGGGAGGGAGCGAGCGGCGCGGCGGAGGGTTCGTCGATTCGGGAGTGCTCGAAGGAGAGTCAGACACAGCGGAGAGCCTCGTAGACGGCGTGGAGCTAGGTTCGGGAGCGGAGCGAGGCGCGGAATGGGCGGGAGTCGGTGGCGCACGGCGGCGTGCGCGTCACTGCGCGGCGACGGTCTCCTCGCTGTCCGCCGACTCGGCGTCCTTTTCGCCGAGACGCACGTAGTCGCCGCGGGCGGTGTCGTGCTCGAACAGCTCGGCGCGACCGACGTCGTAGAACCACGCGTGCAAGCGCAGCTCGCCTTTGTCGACGCGCTCGCGCACCGCCGGATAGCTGAGCAGGTGTGCGAGCTGGTGTTGCGCGACGCGACGCACTGCTTGGTTGACGTCGGTGATGCCGTCGAGCTCGCCGGCGATCTCGCGCGCGTTGTCGAGCCATCGATGAAAGCCGTCGAGGCCCGGCGGTGACGAGCTGTTCACCAGAGCGGTGATCGCGCCGCAGCCGGAGTGGCCGCAGACGACGACGTCTTTCACGCCGAGCACCGCGACGGCGTATTCGATCGCCGCGGGCTCCGACGTCATCACGACGCTGCCGCTCGGCGGCACCAGCGCGCCGATGTTGCGCACGATGAAGATCTCACCGGGGTCGGTGTGCGTCAGCAGGTTGGGCTGCACGCGGCTGTCGGAGCAGGTGATGAACAGCGTGTGCGGCGCTTGCCCTTCGGCGAGCTGATCGAAGAGCGGCGAGAGCGCCGGCCGGGCCTCGCGACGGAAGCGCTCGACGCCGAGGAGCAGGCGGCTGCGACCGGGGATATCGACATCGAGCAGGCGGTCGACCTCCGCCTGCGTCTCGGCGAAGCGCGCGCGGAGCGGCTCGGCGCCAGGCGTCGCCAGCAGCGTGTCGCGCACCGCGCCGCGCGCGCCGAGGATCGCGACGTGGCCGCCGCGCTCGAGCACGTCGAGGAGCGCCTCGCCGAGCGCCACGGCGCCGGTGGTGTCGATGCCGGTGACCGCCCGAATGTCGAGCACGAGGCCCTTGGTGACGTCCATCCGCGAGAGCTCGTCGCGCACCTGATCGAAGCGCGGCGCATCGAGGAAAGTGAGCGGCCCGCTCAGGGCGACGAAGTGCACGCCTTCGGCATCGGCGACGTGCACCGTCGCGCGGCTGCGGCCGACGCGCACCGCGGCGATGACGACGGCGATGAGGATGCCGGACTGCACGCCGATGAACAGATCGGTCATCACCGTCGCGAGCGCGGTGACGACAAAGACGCCGACCTCGGTGCGCCCGGTGCGCCAGAGATCGCGCACCACGCCGACGCCGAGCCCATTGACCGCGAGCGCGATGAGCACGCCGGCGAGCGCGGCGACCGGCACGTAGGCGAGCAGCGGTATCGCCGCCGCGGAGAGCAGCGCGAGTGCGAGCGCGGAGATGGTCGCGGCGAGGCGCGTGACCGCACCGCGCTCGACGTGCAGCTGCGAGCGACCCATCGCCGCAGCGAGCGGCAATCCGCCGAGGAAGCCGGACGCGATGTTGCCGAGACCGACGCCGATGAGCTCTTGATCGGAGTCGTGGCGCGCTGCGACCGCAACGCGGTCCGTGGCGGTGGCCGTGGCGAGCGACGCGGCCGAGACGAGCCCGAAGATCGCGAGCGTCTCGGCGAGTAGCTCGAGCGAGATGCTCCCGGAGAAGCTCGGCGCGGCGAGCGTGAAGCCCTCCGCGAGCCCAGCGACCGAAGGAAGCGGCAGGCCGAGCGCGACTACGGCGATCGTCGGCACGGCGAGACCAATGAGCGTCGCCGGCAACCGCGGCAGAAAGCGCGCGACGCCGACGGTAAGCACCACGGCGGAGGCGGCGACGAGCAGCGGCGCGAGCTGCGCATCGTAGACGACTTCACCGATGTGCTCGATGACGCGGAACACGTGCGTCTCGCCGGGCGGCGGCAGACCGAGCGCGCGTGGCAGCTGGCCGATCAGCACGATCACCGCGACGCCGGCAGAGAAGCCGTGCACTACGGTCACGGGGACCATCCGCAAGAAGCGCGCAAATCGCAGCACGCCGGTGGCCACCTGCAGCACACCGCAGACGACCGCGACGAACAGCAAGCCGACGGTGCCGTGTCGCTCCGCGACCGCCGAGAGCAACACGGCGAGCGCGAGCACCGGACCGTGAATCGCCAGCGGGATCCCGCCGACGAGCGCGGCCACGAGGCCGCCGACGGCAGCAGCGACGAGACCGCGCCACGGTGCGACATCGGCCGCGAGGGCGAAGGCGAGCGCCGCCGGCAACGACACCAGCGCGAGCGTGACGCCGGCGCGCGCATCCGCGCCGAGAGTGGAGCGCTTGGCGAGTATGCCGCGCCACTCGGCGGCGATTGCACGCAGGCCGAGGTCGAGGCGTGGACTCCAGCGACGCGCGGCCTTGCGCTCGATGGACGGACGGATCGGACTCTGATCGGGACGCGATGTCATTGGGCTCCAGCGGATTCGGCTGATCGCGCCGCGCGCGCAGAGCGCACGGCGGGTCAGGCGCGCGGCAACAGCCGCACGCCTGGCACGTGGGGATCAGACCGCGCTGGGTGGCCGCTGGAACGTCGGTGGATGGCCCGGCGCTGGGCCAACGGAACTGGTCGCAGGCAGGCCATGTGGGATGAGGCGCAGCTCGCGGCGCACCTCGACGAACGTCGCGTCCGAGACGTGCTCGCGCTCTTCGTCGAGCTCGACGAAGACGCGCATGCTCGAGATATCGGAGAGGCGATCGGTGTCGTCGTCGAGTCGCGTCGGCTGAAAGCCGCGCACCGAGAGGAAGAACGCCGTGAACACGACGACCGCCGCCGCGAGCACCGACAGCAGCGACAACCACGCCGCTTGACGACGCGTGCGAACGAGCAGCACGGGGCGGAGAGCGGTGGCGTGGACGGTCGGCGGCAAGCCGGAGCAAGATAGCGGCGACTTGGCGCTGCGGCCAGCAGGAGAGCAGATCTTTTTCGTGACGCGACGCGGGCTCGGTCCACGAATTTTGACGCCTGCGCCGGCGCAGTAGGATCGTTGCGCGCATGCCCCGCCCGGCCCGCTTCGTCGTCGCGCACGCGATCGCACCCGCGACGCGACGAGTCGCCGCGCTCGTCGTCCTCGTCTTTGCCGTCTCGATGCTCGCGCAGCGCGCGCAAGGCGACGCCGAGCCGTGGCGCGCGCGGCGGCGACCGGGCGCACGCGCGAGCGAGCGCGCAGCGGTGCTGGTCGACATCGCCGAGTGGCCCGCGGAGCCGCCGTCACCCGCCGCGGACTCGATCGACGTCGCGCGGTTCGCGAGCGCGCTGCGCGAGCTGTGCGGATCGATGCCGCGTGACCGGCCGCAGCGCTACGCAGAGTGGATCGTCGGCGCGGCGCGCGAGGCTTCTATCGACGCGTTCTTGCTTGCGGGGCTGGTGTTCCGCATGTCGCGCTGCGATCCCGACGCCGACGAGCTCGGTGGGCTCGGCCTCACGCTGCTGCCGCGCGAGATGTACGCCGCCGAGCTGCGCCACGGCGTCTATCGCTATCGCGTGCGCGACGCGGGCGGCGCCTGGTCGATGCGCGAGAAGCGGCTCGATCGATTCCCGTTCGCCGGACCGCGGCTGATCCGCGCGGAGGAAAATCTCTACTTCGCGGCGCACCTGCTCGCGGCGTGGAGCGAGCAACACGCCGCCATCGACGACGCGTTCGCGCAGGCGCCGCATCGGCACTTCATCTCGCACTGGGTGTGGGGCGATCGCGTGCAGAGCGCGCGCGCCGAAGATCGCGTGCTCACCGATCGAAGGCGGATGCTGCGCTACTACGGCGCGCTCAGCGACAGCGCGCCGATCGAGCGGCTCGGCGTCACCATGAGCGCGCCGCTCGACGGCACTCCGCGCGTCGTGTCGAGCTTTCTCGGCAGCGATCGCGAAGAGGGCGCGCGCGCCCATCGCGGCATCGACGTCGAGGCCGCGGCCGGTGAGCCGGTGCGCGCGATCGCCGATGGGCGCGTGAGCTTTGCCGGATGCGATCTGCCGGGGACGCAAGCGGCCGTCGACCTCCCGCCGAATCGCATCGACGAGATCGCGCGCGCGGAGCTCGGACCCGGCGGGCACTTCGTCTGCATCGCGCATCGCTCGCGCGAAGCGCCGCTGGTCAGCTGCTACATGCACCTCGAAGAGACGTTCGTCGCGACCGGCGACATCGTCACGCGCGGACAGAAGCTCGGCACCGTGGGGCGCACCGGTATGCGCATCTCGTCGCCGCATCTGCACCTCGAGCTGCGTACCGGGCCGGGGATCCGCGATGCGTCGGAGGTGATGAGCGGCATCTTGCTCGGCCACGAGCCGCCGGACGAGCGCCGCGCGCGCGAGCGCACCCGACGACGACGTGCGCACGACGCATGGCTCGCGCAGCGCGGCGCAAGCAACGTCGAGTGAGCCCGGCAGCGGCGCCGGCCCATCACGCGCGACCGCGAGCTACTCGCCGTCGAACGGCACGACATCGACGCGCGCGACACCGTCGAGCGCCGCGAGCCCCTCACGCACATCGCTCGCGGTCGCGACCATGACGATCGCAAGATCGTCGCGCGAGAAGCGCGCCCGCACCGCTTCGTTCGCTTGCGCGAGCGTCACGCCGCGCACGCTCTGCACATAGTTGGCGTAGTAGTCGCGCGGCAGGCCGAGCAGCTCGACATCGACGCGCTGATCGAGCCGCTTGCTCGCGGTGTCGACCTCGAAGGCGTAGCTGTTCGCCAAGTAGTCCTGGGCGAAGCGCAGCTCTTCTGCGGTGATTCCGTCGCGCAGGAGCGTGTCGAGCAGCTCGAGCTCGAGGCGCACACAGCTCACGGCATCCGCCGCCGCGGGGAACGTCCACATCAGCCAGGCGTCGCGCTGTCGGTCGACCGCGAGACGGCTGTACGCGCCGTAGCTCCAGCCGCGCACGCTGCGGATCTCGCGCATCAGCCGCGCCGTAAAGGTGCCGCCGAAGACGGTGTTCGCGACGACCAGCGGGAAGTGATCGGCATCGCGCGCGCGCGTGCCGAGGCCGCCGATGTAGACTTGCGTCTGCGTGCGCCCGGGCTTGTCGACGAGCACGACGCGACGGCCGCGGGCCATGCGCGGCGCGGGCACCTCGCCGCGCGGTGCCTCCCCGCTGCGCAGCGCGCTGAAGTAGCGGATGACGAGCGCGCGCGCCTCCGCCTCGTCGACGTCGCCGGCGAGGCCGAGGATCGCGTTCTTCGCGACGTAGTGCGCGTCGAAGTGCTGCACGATCGCTGCGCGGTCGATCGCGGCGATGGTCGATGACGTACCGAGCACCGCGCGACCGTACGGATGCGTGCCGAACACCGCGCGGCGAAACTCGCGCGAGGCGAGCCCGCGATCGTTGTCGCGCAGCTCGACGATGTCGGCGAGTGTCTCGCGCTTCACCTGCGCGAGATCGGCCGCACGAAACGCCGGCTGCGTGAGCAGCTGCGCGAGCAGCTCGAGAAACGGCCCGACGTTGCGCTTGATGACGGATCCGCTGAAGCGCGTGTAGCTCGGCGCCGTCTCGATGCCGAGCGTGCCGCCGAGCGCGTCAATCTGCTCTTCGACCTGCGCCGCACGAAGGCGCCGCGTGCCCATGCGCACCATGCGCGCCGTCATCCGCGCCACGCCGTCTTGGCCCGCTGGATCGTGCGCGCTGCCGGTGCGCAGCGTCAGCTGAAAGTCGACCATCGGCAGCTGATGGCTCTCTTCGACGAGCACCAGCGCGCCCGAGTCCATGACGAAGCGCTCGCGCCGTGGCGTGGCTTGCGCGCGCGCGCTGACCGCGGTCGCGCTCACGATCGCGACCGCCGAGGCGCCGGCCGCCGCAGCCCCGAGCGTGCGCGCGATCTTCTTTCCTATCTTACGAATCGTGCGTCGTGCCATCAGCGATTCACTCCGCCGTCGCGTCGTCGGTGTCGTCGTCCGCTTGCGCGGTGCCGTCCGGCAGCACGGTGACGGTCGTGCGGCGGCGCACGTCGAGCACGCGCTGCGCGACGCGCTGTACGTCGGCCGCGGTGACGCGCCGATATTCTTCGAGGCGGCCGAAGACTCGCGACGGATCGCCGAGCACCGTCTCGTAGAAGCCGATCTGCTCGGCCTTGCCGCTCGCCGTCTCCATGCCCTGCAGGAAGCCGAGCTCGAGACGGTTCTTCGCCTTGTCGAGCTCCGCCGCGGTGACTGGACGCTCACGTAGCTTGGTGAGCTCGCGCTCGATCACCGCCATGGCCTCGGCGGACTCGTGATCCTCGCGCATCGACACCCATATCTCGTAGAGGCCCGCGTCGCGAAACGGCGCGACCGAGCCGCGCGTCTCGGCGGCGATCTCGCCCTCGCTGACGAGCGCGCGATACAGCCGCGAGCTGCGCCCGCCGAGCAAGATCTCGTTGAGGATCGACAGCACCGCGTGATCGTAGTCGCCGAAAGCCGGCGCGCGATACCCGAGCTGAATCTTCTCCGTCGGCGTGGGACGCCGCATCGTCACGCGGCGCTCAGCGCGCTGTATGGGCTCCGCGGCGTGCGTCTCCGCGGGGATCTGCGCTGAGCGTAGACGGCCGTAGTGCTCGCGCACCAAGCGCAGCGCCGCTTCTTCGTCGACGTCACCAGCGAGCACGATCGTGGCGTTGTTCGGCGCGTAATACGTCCGATAAAACGCGCGGCAGTCGGCTGTGGTGAAGCCGGCGATGTCCTCACGCCAGCCGATCGTCGGCCAGTGATACGGGTGCACGCGGAACGCCGTCTTGTAGAGCTCTTCGTTCGCGGAGCCCTCGACGTCGTCGTCGACGCGCATCGCGCGCTCGTTGGTGACGACGTCTTTTTCGCTCGAGACCTGCGGATCGCGCAGCACGAGGTGCGACATGCGATCGGCCTCGAGCCGCACGACGAGCGGCAGCGAGCTCTTCGGCACGTTCTCGTAGTAGTAGGTCCAGTCGACCCACGTCGCGGCGTTGGTCTCGCCGCCCGCGGACTCGAGCTGCCGATCGAATTCGCCCGCGGCGAGGTGCTCGGTCTCGTTGAACATCAGGTGCTCGAACAAGTGCGCGAGTCCGGTCTTGCCTTCGCGCTCGTTGCGCGAGCCGACCTTGAACCAGGTCTGATAGCTGACGACCGGCGCGGCGG
>Ga0335397_10008654_pt1 | contig 12801 bp, 5 predicted proteins | sample MAT04_FD_205740 | JGI IMG/M metagenome (GOLD analysis project Ga0335397, IMG submission 205740) | Freshwater microbial communities from Lake Fryxell liftoff mats and glacier meltwater in Antarctica - MAT-04 (spades assembly) (version 2) ...
AGGCTCAAAAAGAAGTGATGAATCTTGAGAGCCCCGCAGGGCCCGCAAAGCCCCGCAGGGCTACGACCAGACGCAGATCCCGCCAAACCCATCGAGCGGATCGCGCCCGCCACACGCGCCGGCGTTGTCCACCGGGCAGCTGATGCCTGCGCCAGTGCACGACTGACCGACGTCACACGGGTCGACGCCCGGTGCGCGGCATGGCGTGCCGCCGGGCACGAAGCCGTCCGCGGGGCATGAGCCCGATGCGCCATCACACGCCTCGGCGACATCGCATATACCGGCTGACGCGCGGCACGGCGTGCCGGCACCGACGACCACATCCGCTGGGCAGCTCGGCCCTCCACCGGTGCAGAAGTCGTTGATGTCGCAGACGTCGACCGCGCCGCGGCACAGCGCACCGGCGCCAACGAAGCTTTCGCCCGGACACGCGGTGCTACCGCCGGTGCACGTTTCGCTGACGTCGCAGATGTCGGTCGCCGGACGGCACACGGTGCCCGCGCCGACCAGCCCGTCGGCTGGGCAGCCCGGGCTCCCGCCGGTGCAGAAATCGTCCGCGTCGCACACATCGACCGCGCCGCGACACAGCGTGCCGCCTGGCGTGAGCGTGTCGCCGGGGCAGGTGTTGCTCGCGCCGGTGCACGCTTCCGCCGGATCGCAGATGCCAGCCGTCGCGCGGCACTCGGTGCCACCGGCGGTGAAGCCGTCGCCCGGACAGAAGCCGCCGAAGCCAGTGCAGGTCTCGGTGACGTCGCAAAATCCGACCGACCCGCGACACGTCGTGCCGCCGGGGACGAAGCCATTGCCGGGGCAGCCATCGCTCACGCCGTTGCACGCCTCGTCGACGTCGCAGATCCCGACCGTCGCGCGGCAGATCGTGCCGTTCAGCGCTTTGGCGTCGCCTGGACATGCGGGCGCGCCGCCTGGGCAGAGTTCTTCGACGTCGCATGGGCCAGCCGCGCCGCGACAAGTGGTGCCCGCGGCCGCGAGCGTATTGCCGGGGCACGCAGTGCCGGAGCCGGTGCACTGCTCGAGCGGATCGCACAGCCCCGCTGATGCGCGGCAGGTGGTGCCGGCCGCGCGGAAGCCGTCGCCAGGGCACGTGTTGCCGACGCCGGTGCACGCCTCCGCGACATCGCAGACATCGACCGATGCGCGACACATGGTGCCCGCCGCGGTGAAGCCGTCGACTGGGCACGCGGCCGCACCGCCCGTACAGGTCTCGGTGACGTCGCAGAAGCCGACCGTCGCGCGGCACACCGTGCCGGCGATGACGAACGCCTCGGCAGGGCAGAGCGGCAGCGCGCCGGTGCACTGCTCGGCGGTGTCGCAGATGCCCGCGACCGCGCGGCAGGTCGTCCCCGCGGCGACGAGCGCGTCAGCCGGACACGCGGTGCCAGCACCCGTGCACAGCTCCGGCGCGTCGCAGATGCCGACCGGCGCGCGACACACCGTCACCGCGGATGCGAACCCATCGACCGGGCACGTGAGCGCGCTGCCGTTGCACACCTCGTCGACGTCGCAGCCGCTCACCGATGCGCGACACACCGTGCCTGCCACCTTTGGCCCTGTCGGCACGCACACCGACGAGCCCGAGCTGCAGTCGATGATGCCGCCCTCGCAGATGTTTCCCGTGTCGCAGGGCGTGCCGGCGAAGCAGCCCGCCACGCACATGCCCGCTGTGCTGCAGCTGCCACCGGTGCACATCGTGCCACTCGGCTCGTTGATGTCCGCGGGGCACGACGCGAGCGCGCCAGTGCACTGCTCGTCAGCGTCGCACTCGACCGCGCCGGGACGACACACGACGCCGCCCGGCGTCAGGAGATCGCCTGGGCACGCCGGCCCTGCGCCAGTGCACGACTCGGTGTCGTCGCATGGCCCGACAGACGGCCGACACATCGTCCCCATCGCCGTGAACGACTCCGCCGGACACGCGCCGAGCGTGCCAGTGCAGAACTCTTCAATGTCGCACGGACCCGTCGGCGCGCGGCACGAAGTAGCCGCGGGCACGACGACGTCCGCCGGGCACGTCACCAGCGTGCCGCCGCACACCTCGGCGACATCGCACACGCCGACGATCGCGCGGCACGTCACGCCCGCGGGCTCGACGGCGTTGGGCGGACACGCAGCGACGGCGCCCGTGCACTGCTCCGCGACGTCGCAAGGCCCGGCGACGGCGCGACACTCGACGCCCGCGGCGACGAGCCCATCCGCGGGACACGTATCCACCGCGCCCGAGCACTGCTCGGCCGCATCACACAGCGCGCTCGGCGCGCGACAGACCGTACCCGCGACCGCGAGCAGATCCGCAGGACACGCGGGGCCAGCGCCAGTGCACGCCTCCGCTGCGTCGCAAGCGCCCGACGCCGAGCGGCAGTTCGTCCCTGCGACGACGAAGCCGTCGACCGGACAAGTGTCCGTCACACCAGTGCACGCCTCGGGCGCATCGCACACGTCGATCGACGCGCGACACGAGGTGCCGCCCACCGCGAAGCGATTGGTCGGACACGCGGCCGCTGCGCCCGTGCACGCCTCGGCCACATCGCACACGCCGACCGAGACGCGACACACGCTGCCCGCCGTGACGAACGTGTCCGTCGGGCACGCGGCGCTCGTCCCGTTGCAGAGCTCTTCGACGTCGCAGGTATCCGCCACCGCGCGACACACTGTCGCCGCCGGCTGCAGCGCGTCCGCCGGACACGTCAGCGCGCCGCCATCACAGAGCTCCGGCGCGTCGCACAGATCCGTCGCCGCGCGACACTCGGTGCCAGCCGCGCGTGGCCCCGATGGCACACACAACGGCGTCCCCGAGCCGCACGCCGTCATACCGACCTCACACGCATTGCCCGTGTCGCACGGCGAGCCCTCGACACACGTCGGCACGCACGTCCCCGCCGCATCACACGCGCCTCCCGGACACGCCGTCCCCGCGGCCGAGCGCCGATCGCCCGGGCACGTCGCCGTCACCCCGCCGCAAGTCTCCGCGATGTCGCACGCGCCCGTCGCTGCGCGACACACCGCACCCACCGCGGCAATGCCCGTCGGCCGACACACCGGCGCGCCAGCGACGCACGAAGTGCGGCCCGCGTTGCACTCGCCAGGCACCACGCAGCTCACCCCCGCGACGCACGTATCGCAGACGCCGGTGCTGCTGCACGCGAGGCCGGTGCCGCACGCGGTTCCAGGCGGGAGATCGTCCGTCCCCATACAGACGCCCGCGCCGCCCGCGCTGCAGTCGAGTCTGCCCGACGTGCACGGATCGCCTGTGTCGCACGAGGCGCCCGCAATGCACTCGCTGCATGCGCCCGTACCGCCACAGACGCCGGTGATGCCGCACACCGTGCCCGGCGGAACGTCCTCCGTCGCGATGCACACCGGATCGCCCGAGCCACAGTCGACGCGCCCGCTCGAGCAAGGATTGCCCGTATCGCACGACGCGCCGTCGGTGCACATCGAGCACGAGCCGCCGCCGTTGCACGAGAGCCCGCTTCCGCAGCCGACGCCCGGCGGCAGATCGTCGACCGCGTCGCATGAAGAGACGCCCGTCGAGCAATCCGTCGCGCCGCTCGTACACGGATTGCCCGTGTCGCAGACCGCGCCCGGCACGCACTCGCTGCACTCGCCGCCGCTCCCACACACGCCAGTCACGCCGCACATCGTCGTCGGCGGCGCGCTCGAGAAATCGGGGAGGCAGATCGCAGCACCCGAGCCGCAGTCGATGCGCCCCTCCGCGCACGGATTGCCCGTATCGCAGACCGCGCCGGAGATGCACGGCTCGCTCGCGCCATCCGCGCCCGCGCCATCGATTGGCCCGAGATCCGGGAACTGCGCATCGCCGCGACAGAAGATGCTGTCCGAGCGCCCGCCAGGACAGCCCTCCGACTCACAGCCGAGCATCGCGAGAGCCGTCAGGGCGGCGAGTGCGAACAGCGCAGCGAGCCGGAGCGCAGCACCGCGCCGCAGCGCCGAGGCTGCGCCGCCGTTCGTCATAGCTCCACCGACTGCGCGAATAGGCAAGCGACCTCAGTGCGACGGTACACCGCTTCGCTCGCGGATCTCAACTGCGGCACAAAAGTCTAGGCCTACGTTGCGCTCCCGCGCGGGGAACCTCCCCACACCGACGACGATCCGTCGAGAGCTGTCCACAATGCGGGGAGAGCGAGCGCCCACGTAGCGTCGCGCTCCGCTTACACCTGATCGCGAAGCGCGCTCAATCCGAGCAGAAAGAGCTACGGCGGCGCGATCATCGCCGCAGTTGGAACGAAGATGTCGGGCTCCATGGCTCCCATATCAGGCGTCGGATCGACCCCCGTCCCTGTGCGCCCATCCGTGATCTGTCCCCAGCAGAGCACGGAATCGTCCGTCCGGATGCCGCACGTGTGCGTCCACCCCACCGCCACCTCCGCCCAGCCGGAGCTGACCATCGTTGGCACGTCGACAGTGCTCAGCGATCCACCGAGGCCTAGCCCACCGCGGTAACCAACGCCCCAACAGTAGAGGGCACCGCCGCTCGCGATGCCGCACGTGTGGAACTGACCCGCGGTCACGCTCGCCCAGGTGAGAGCAGGTGCAGTCACCTCCACCGGTGAGCGCACGTCCGCGCTGTCTCCAGGGCCCGTCATCCCCATGCCGAGCCCGAGACGGCCCCAGTTGGACGCCTCGCCCCAGCAGTAGAGCGATCCTCCAGCCTTGATCGCGCAGGTGTGCGCGTTACCGGCGGAAACGCTGGCCCAGTCGGTGTCGGTCCCGACCTGCGTCGGCACGTCACGCGAAGTGCTGTTGCCCAAGCCGAGCTGCCCGCTCCGGTCCATGGCGCCTCCGTTGTAGCCCCAGCACCAAAGCGACCCATCAGACTTTGTCGCGCACGAGTGCGAGAGGCCGGCGGAGGTGGTGCTCCAGTTGGTGGCGCCGTCGACGAAAACGGGCGCCGTCGCGGTGCCGACGGTGGCACCTACACCGATTCGACCATCGGCCCGGTTCCCCCAGCACGCAAGCCGGCCGTCCTGAGCGATGGCGCACACGTGAGTGTCTCCGCCGTCGATGGTCCGCCAGAGCGTCGAGCCGACGAGGGTGGGCGCCGCCTGCACTGTGCTCGTCGTCGAAGAGCCCGTCCCGAGCAGCCCAGAGCTGTTGGTGCCCCAGGAGTAGAGCTGCCCTCCCGCGGTGAGCCCGTAGGCGCTGAACTGAGTGGCGGCGATCGCCACGAAGGTCGCGACGCCGCCGCTGTACTCCTCGAAGGACAAGCCGCCGGGGCTCGATGCGCGGGGAGTCCCGCGCTGACGCGAAGCATCGGATCCCGCGGACGCGAACGGGCGGCCCACCTGAAGAACGAACGAGTTGCGCACCGAGAGCGCCAGCGGCTGCGGCACGACCGTCGTTGGCGTCGTCATGCACATGCCCGTCGCCGCGACGCACGTCCCCGTCGGCGCGCAGGTCGTGCACATCGCCCCCCGGTCGCCGCACTGGATGTTCGCGGTGCCATCCCAGCACACGGTTCCATCCCAGCAGCCTGGGCAGCAGTTGTCATTGCGGCAGAGACCCGCCGTCGGGCCGTCACCGCATGGCGTGGCCGCGCCAGTGCACGGATCCATGCCGAAGTCCGGCGGCGGGCCGAGGTCGGGCCGGCCGAGGTCGACACCGAGGTCCATCTGCCCAGCGTCGGGCTGTCCGCAGACGCCCGTGTTGCAGATTGACGCCTCGCACCGCGGCGGGGCGGTCGCGGCGAGCAGCTGAACGGCGACCGAGCCCGTCGTGATCGGCACCGTCACGACGGTGCAGCCCGTCGCGAGCGCGCCGCAGTTCGCGCTGCGCGCCTCTGCGTAGAAGTAGTAGGTGCCGTCCGCGAGCTCGCTCGGCGTCATGCCGGTGCCCTCGCCCATGGCGATGTCGTCGGTGAAGATCGCCGCGCCCTCGCAGCTGCCGGTGCGAATCTCGGCGTGCACCGACACCGTCCCCGACGGGACGCCGCCAGAGAACGAGATCAACCAGCTCGCCGGGTCGGCGGTGCATCCCAACGCGCCGACGACGATCGACACGAAGAACGCACCGACGACGACCCATCGGATCGCGAAACGAGAAGAGCGAGAAGCCATCCCGGCGGATGATACGCGGACGCGCACGGCGTCGCTACTATGGGGGAGGCTCCCCCGGGGGAGGTTCCCTGCGCGGGAGCGCAACGAACGAGGCCCACGCCCAACGGGCCTTCGCGAAAAGAAGTGATCAATCGTAAGGGGAGTCGCCGCGCGGGAGCGCAACGAACGAGGGGCTGGAGGAGGGGGTAGGCCCGCGTTTACTCAGAGCATGCCGGCTGCGGTGAGCAGGTCGATCATCGCGAGCTGGCGCTCGAGCGCGCGGACGAGCAGCGTCGTGTCGGCTTGTTCGAGGTTGCGGCGGGCGTCGTCGAGCTCGACGCCTGTCGCTGCGCCGGCTTGGTAGGCGAGCTCGGCGCGCTCGAGGTTTTGGCGCGCCAGCGCGGCGCTGCGCTCGGCGAAGACGATGGTGCGGCCGGCGGTCTCGGCGCGGCGGTAGGCGTCGCGCACTTGCACGCGGACGCTGCGACGGAGCTGCGCGGCGCGCTCTTCGGCGTCGGCGACTTGGGCGCGAGCGTCGGCGAGCGCGCCATAACGCGCGCCGCCGTCGAAGATCGGCACGACCAACGACGCGACGGCGGTCCACTGCGTCGTCGTCGGATTGAAGATGGTCGTTGGGCCGCGATAGACGCCCGTCCACGAGAGGTTCAGCGTCGGCACGAAGCGCATCCACGCGTCGTCGATCTGCAGGCGCGCGCTCTGCCGCGTCGCCTCGATCGCGCGTAGATCTGCGCGTGCACCGACTGCCCGATCGAGGTAGCGCGCGAGCGGCTCGCCCGGCTCGGGCGCCGGCGCTTGGTCGGCTTCGACGGCCTCCTCGAGACCGAGCGCCTGGCCGAGCAGATCCCACTGCTGCGCGAGGTTGGCGTCGGCGAGCTCCACGCGCTGCCGCGCCTCGAGCACGGCGATCTCCGAGCGCGCGCGATCGAGCGGCACCGCGGCGCCCGCCTCGACGCGTATGCCGACGGCCTCGTCTTGGCGCATCGTCGAAGCGAGCTGTGAGCGCACGAGCTCCGCGTTTCGTCGCGCCGTGAGCACCGCGAAATAGACACGCGCGGCGGCCGAGCGTGTGAGTCGTTGCGCGTCGACCGTGCGCAGGCGTGAGGTGCGCGAGTTGGCCGCTGCGATGCGCGTGGCGTTCCAGCTGCGCAGCGACAGCGACTCCTGCACCTGCAGATCGAGATCGTAGCCATAGAGCGGACGGATGACGCCGGCCGCATTGCTGACCTCGCGATCGTAGAGGTTGACGTTGACGATGCCGTTCACCGTCGGCAGCAGCCCGGCGAGCGCCGTCCGCTGCGCGGCTTGCGAGCGGCGCACCGCGATCTCCGCGAGCCGCACCTCGCTCGCGCTGCGCGAGGCCTCGCTCAGCGCCTGTGTCAGGCTCATGTGGCGCGCGGGCGGCGCCGGCAGCCGCGGCACCTCGAGGTTGGCGAGCGGCACTTCGGTCACGACGAGCGCGACGCCCGCGTCCTGCGCGCTCGCGGTGCGTGCGTGAGAAGCCGCGAAGAGCAGGCCACACAGCGTGGCCGCGACGAGCCGTCGAGAAGCGCGAGGTGCGTTCATACGCCGCGAATATGGCACGCGCGTCTGCGCTGTCAGTGGCTGGTCACACTTCTTCATGGGCAGTCGCGCCGTGCGCTGTATCGTGGTCAGTCGCAGCGCGCACTTCTTCATCGCCAGTTGCTGGCCGCTGCGCGCGGTCGATCCTATGCTCGCGCTCACTTTCGGGAGTCCGCGCGCGAGCATGCGAAATCAGCACAAATCAGCTCCTTTCGTCGCAGCGCTCACGCTGACCTCTGCGCTCGCGATGATCGCGCTGACGATGCTCGTGACGCTGAGCTGTGCATGCGGCGGCAAAAAGGGCGGTGCGGCAGGCGGCGCGGGCGGCGCAGGCGCGACCAAGACGAAGCGCGCAGCAGGCCCGCGCATCGTCGTTGCCATTCGCCCCGCCTCGACGCGCTGGCCGCGCACCGTTGCGCTCCACGGCACGCTCGACGCCTCCGAGACCGTGCAGATCGCCGCCCGCGTCGACGGGCCGATCGCGGATGTGCGCGTCGACCTCGGCGATCGCGTCGAGCGCAATCAAGTGCTCGCGCGCATCGTCGCGACGGACTTCGCTGCGCGCAACGTGCAGTCGGGCGCCGACCTCGAGCAAGCGCGCGCCGATCTCGCGCGGCTCGAGCGGCTCGGCAGCGCGCAGCTCGCGACCGCGCAGGCGGTCGAACAAGCGCGCACCCGCGTCGCCGTGGCGCAGGCGCAGCGCGCACTGTCTGGCCGGCAAGTCAGCGACACCACCGTGCGCGCGCCGTTTCGAGGCGCGATCAGCAAGCGCTACATCTCGCGCGGCGCGTATGCGCGCGTCGGCGGGCCGCTCTTCGATCTCGTCGCCGTCGACGATCTGCGCCTCGCGCTCGAGGTGCCGGAGCGCTACGCGCCGGAGGTCGGCATCGGCGATCTGGTGCGCGTACGTCCCGATGGATCGGCTGCGCAAGAAGCGGTGGAGTCGCCGATCGTGCGCGTGTCGCCGGTGATCGATCCGGCGCGGCGCACATTCCGCGTCGAGGCCAGCGTCAGCGCCGAGCGCGGTCTGCGCCCCGGCATGTTCGTGATCGCGTCGATCGCGCTCGGCGAGCCGCTCGAGGCGGTGCGCGTGCCACGCAGCGCCGTGTTCACCGTGCTCGGCGAGGACCGCGTCGTGCGCGTCGTCGATGGCAAGGCCGAGCCAGTGAAGGTCGAGCTGATCGGTGAAGACGGCGGCGACTCGATCGTGCGTGGCATCGCGTCGAGCGATCTGGTGATTACGCGCAACGGCGCGTCGCTCGCGCCGGGCACGGCCGTTCGCGTCGAAGACAGCAGCCCGCCGCGCGCCTCGCAAGCCGTACCAGCGCCGGCAGGTGCCACGCCGAGCGACGGATGACGCTCTCCGAGATTTGCGTCCGGCGACCGGTGTTCGCGACGATGTTGGTCTCGGCCTGCGTCGCGTTCGGGCTGCTCTCGTTCGGCAAGCTCGGCGTCGATCGCACGCCGGACGTCGACCTGCCGATCGTGACGGTGCGCACGACCTTACGAGGCGCGAGCCCCGAAGAGGTCGAGACCCAGGTCACCAAGATCATCGAAGACGCGGTGAGCACGTCGGAGGGCATCGACGAGCTGCGCTCGACCTCGCTCGAAGGCGTGTCGTCGGTGACGGTGAACTTCGTGCTCGATCGCAAGGCCGAGGAGGCCGTGCAGGATGTGCGCGACAAGGTCGCCGCCGTGCTCGGCGAGCTGCCTGTCGGCACCGAGCCACCGGTCATCACGCGCTTCGACACCACCGCCGCGCCGATCCTCACGCTGGTGCTCAGCGGTGAGCGTGACCTGCGCGAGATCACCGACATCGCCGACAAGCGCCTGCTCGAGACGCTGCAGGGCCTGCGCGGCGTCGGCGACATCCAGCTCGTCGGCGGCCGCACGCGCGCCTTCGACATCGAGCTCGACGCCGACCGCCTCGCCGAGATCGGGCTCACCGTCGCCGACGTGCGCACCGCGATCCAAGCGCAGAACGTCGAGGTCCCTGGTGGCCGGATGGAGAGCGAAGGCCGCGAAGAAGTGCTGCGCACCGTCGCCCGCGTGACCAGCGCTGACGAGCTGCGCGCGATGGTGATCTCCGAGCGCCAGGGCGCGCCAGTCACGCTCGGCTCGCTCGCGCGCGTAGCCGACGCCGAAGAGCAGCCGCGCTCGTTGTCGCGCCTCGATGGCGTCAACGCCGTCGCGCTCGTCGTGCAGAAGCAGGCTGGCACCAACACCGTCGAGGTCGTCGACACCGTGCTCGCGCGCGTCGCGACGCTCGAGCGCGAGCTGCCAGAAGATCTGCACATCAAGGTCGTGCGCGACGAGAGCATCTTCATCCGGCGATCGATCCACGAGGTCGAGCTGCACCTCGTGCTCGGCGCGATCCTCGCGAGCCTCGGCGTGCTGCTCTTCATGGGCTCGTTTCGCTCGACGATCATCGCGGCGCTGGCGATCCCAAGCTCGATCATCACGACCTTCGCCGTCCTGCGCGCGCTCGACTACACGCTCAACAACTTCACGCTGCTCGCGCTGACGCTCGCCGTCGGCATCGTCATCGACGACGCGATCGTCGTGCTCGAGAACATCTATCGCCACGTCGAAGAAGGTGAAGACCCGTTCACCGCGGCGATCCGCGGCACCAAAGAGATCACGCTCGCCGTCGTCGCGACGACGCTCTCGCTCATCGTCATCTTCTTGCCGACCGCGTTCATGGAGGGACGCGTCGGCCGCTTCTGGCAGAGCTTCGGCATCACCACCGCCTTCGCCATCGCGATCTCGCTGCTGATCGCGCTGACGCTGACGCCGATGTTGTGCTCACGCTGGCTGAAGCCGAAGAAACACGTCCCCGACGGCACAAAAAAGAGCCTGGTCGCGCGCTTCAACGGCCTCCTCGATCGCGGCTACGGAGCGCTCGTCAAGTGGTCGCTGCGCTGGCGCTGGCTGGTCGTGCTGGTCGCGATCGCTGTCGTGCTGTCGACGATTCCGCTCTCCAACGAGGTCGGCAAAGACTTCATCCCGCAGGACGACACAAACGAGCTGAGCGTCTCGATGACGATGCCGGAGGGCTCCGATCTCGAGAATGCGAGCGCCGTCGCGACCGAGGTCGAGCGCAAGCTGCGCGCGCTGCGCGGCGTCGAGCTGATGTGGACGCGCATCGGCGCGCAGAGCGGCGGCGATGACGTCACCCAGGTGGAGATCTACATCCGCATCGTCGGGCTCGACAAGCGCAGCTACTCGCAGTTCGACGTGATGAACGACGCGCGCGCGATCCTCGCGCCGTATGCCGATCTGCGTCCGTCCGTTTCGACGGTCGGCAACGTCGGCGGCGGCCGCACGCAGCTCTCGTTCTCGCTGCGCGGACCGGATCTCGATCAGCTCAACGTGTATGCCGGCCAGCTGATGGATCGCATGCGCGCCGATGCTGGCTTCGTCGACGTCGACTCTGGCGCCGCCGTCCGCAAGCCCGAGGTGCGCGTCATCATCGATCGACAGCGCGCCGCCGATCTCGGCATCCGCGCGGGCGACGTCGCGGCGGCGCTGCGCACGATGGTCGGCGGCGAGCCGGTCTCGAAGATCCGCATCGGCGACGAGCAATACGACGTCTGGCTGCGCCTCGAGCCGGCCGACCGCGACTCGATCGAGACGCTGCGCGGGCTCTCGCTGCGCGGCCGCGAAGGGCTCGTGCGACTCGACACGATCGGCTCGTTCGAGCGCGATCGCAGCCCCGCGCAGATCACCCGGCTCAACCGCGTGCGCCAGGTCGACGTCGGCTCGAACCTCGCCGGCATCCCGCTCGGCACTGGCGTCGAGCGCGTCAACGCGATGGTCGCAGAGCTCGAGCTGCCGCCCGGCTACGAGGTCGTGTTCGGCGGCCGCGCCAAGCTCTTCGACGAGACGATACGCAACTTGCTGACGGCGCTGATGCTCTCGCTCGTGTTCATGTACATGGTGCTCGCCGCGCAGTTCGAGAGCTTCCTGCACCCGATCACGATCCTCCTCTCGCTGCCGCTCTCGCTGCCGTTCGCGCTGCTGTCGCTCATCCTCATGGACGACACGCTGAACATCTACTCGGCGTTCGGCGTGTTCATGTTGTTCGGCATCGTGAAGAAGAACGGCATCTTGCAGGTCGACTTCACCAACCAGCTCATCCGCGAGGGCGTCGCCCGCAACGAGGCGATCGTGCGCGCCAACGTCACGCGCCTCCGCCCGATCTTGATGACGACGATCACGCTCATCGCCGGCATGATCCCGATCGCGCTCGGCCGCGGCCCCGGCGCCGCGTCGCGCGCCAGCATGGCCAACGTGATCATCGGCGGACAAGCGCTCTCGCTGTTGATCACGCTGCTGATCGTGCCGGTCGCCTATTCGCTGTTCGACGATGCCGGCCTGCTGTTCGGCAGGCTGCGCGCGCGATTCACGAAAACGCCGGCCGCAGCGCCGACCGTCGCCGTGACGACGACGCCTGACAGCGCGGAGTAGGCGCCGTCGCGGCCGATCGCGCGCGGTCTACGGCGTCTCTGCCGTCGCGCGTGGAAGAAAGAGCCGAGAAATATCGAGCTCGACCTCGTCGAACGGCGCGATGCGAACGCGCGAGCCGTCCGTCCACGCGCCAGCTTCGAGCCACTGCGCGCCTTGCAGCACCAGCGCCTCCACCGTGCGAGCGTCGGGATCGACGAGCCAGTAGTGCGCGACGCCAGCTCGCGCATAGAGGGCGCGCTTCTCGACGCGGTCGCGCGCGGCGTTCGAGGCCGACAGGACCTCGCAGATCCAGTCAGGCACTACGTCGATCGGTCGCTGGTCCGGGTCGGGGAGGCGTACGCGTCGCCAACCGGCGAGGTCCGCGCGTACGGTCTCGTGCCGCTCGAGCCTCACGTCGACCTCGCCGAAGGTCCACCATCCGCCCGGCCCGCCGAAGCCGTCGTCGTCGTCGTAGGGTCCGCCGAGGAATCGGCGCAGCGCGCCCTGCACTTTGAGGTGTCTCGGCCGCGGAGCCGGTAGCAAGGCAATCGTGCCGCCTACGATCTCCGCACGCGCATCTGCAGGCAGCGCCAGCAGATCCGCATAGGTCGCGAGCTTGAGCGCCGGGTCCACGCCCCGAGCATGCGTGCGGATCGCGGTGGCCGGCAAGCGCTTCGCGCGGAGTACGCGGCGGCGCGCG
>Ga0335397_10008658_pt1 | contig 12800 bp, 11 predicted proteins | sample MAT04_FD_205740 | JGI IMG/M metagenome (GOLD analysis project Ga0335397, IMG submission 205740) | Freshwater microbial communities from Lake Fryxell liftoff mats and glacier meltwater in Antarctica - MAT-04 (spades assembly) (version 2) ...
CGACCTCGGGGTTCGTCGCGCGCAGGCGCCGGAAAGGGCACAGGTTCAGGGAGGTCCGCCGACGTCATGGGCCAAGGGTAAGCCAGCCGTGCGCCTGGCGCCGTGCCCTCCCACGTCGTGACCGGGGGTGCTCCGGCCGTCGGGCCGGGCAGGTTCCGGTGTCGACCCAGAAGTAGAATCTGTTCTAATGTGACGCCGCGTCAGATTCGGGAACCGGGCGGCGGGACGATCTTCCGGCCGCGGCCGGGGTTGCTTGCACGGCGACGGGGCACGATGTCGCGCGGCACACGGTCTGACGGTGTCACCAGACGAACGAAGGGGAGACCAGCGAATGGCTGACGGCGAGCTGCTCACCGCAGAGCTCATCATCGAGTACCCGTTCAGTCGAACGACGGGGCCGGTCATCGGCGCGTTCTTCACCGCGCTGCGTGAAGGCTTCATCGTCGGCATCAAGGCATCCGACGGGCGCGTGCTCGTGCCGCCCTTCGAGTACGACCCGATCACCAGCGAATCGCTCACCGAGATGGTCGAGGTCGGCGACGCCGGCGAGGTCGTCACCTGGGCGTGGGTCAACGACCCGCTCGAGGGGCAGCCGTTCGATCGGCCCTTCGCCTTCGCCCTCATCAAGCTCGACGGCGCCGACACCCCCATGCTCCACGCCGTCGACGTCGCCGACGAGTCGGCCATGAGCACCGGCATGCGGGTCCAGGCCCGGTGGCGCGCCGAGCGCGAGGGTCACATCAACGACATCGAGTGCTTCGCGCCCGTCGACGGAGGAGCGAGCTGATGAGCGAGATCACCCTTCCCGCCCGTCTCGACGACCTCGAGATGGTCAAGAGCATCCGTACGCCGGCCCGGCTGGAGTACGACTACATGCCCGGCGCCGCCCCGAGCCGCTTCCTGCAGGGTGTGGCCCAGAAGCGCCTCCTCGGCCAGCGCTGCCCGGTCTGTCGCAAGGTCTACGTTCCGGCTCGGGGCTGCTGCCCGACCGACGGCGTACCCACCGAGGAAGAGGTCGAGCTGCCCCACGTCGGCACCGTCACCTCCTTCTGCGTGGTGAACGTGCAGTTCTACGGCCAGGTGATGGAGCTGCCCTACGTGAGCGCGCTGATCCTGCTCGACGGCTCCGACATCCCCCTCATGCACCTCATCCAGGAGGTCGACGCCCGCGAGGTGCACATGGGCCAGCGCGTCGAGGCCGTGTGGGTGCCCGACGACGAGATCGGCCCCACGCTCGAATCGATCAAGTACTTCCGGCCGACCGGCGAGCCCGACGCCGCCTGGGACACCTACAAGGACAACGTGTGATGAGAGACGTCGCGATCATCTCCCTCGGTCAGACCGACCACGCCCGCGAGCGCAACGACGTCAACGACGTCGAGATGCTCATGCCGGTCCTCGCCGACGCCATGAAGGCCGCCAACATCACCAAGGACCGGGTCGACTTCGTCTGCTCGGGCAGCTCCGACTACCTCGCCGGACAGGGCTTCTCGTTCGTCACGACGCTCGACGCGTTCGGCCCGTGGCCGCCCATCTCCGAGTCGCACGTCGACATGGACGGCGCCTGGGCCCTGTACGAGGCGTGGGTCAAGATGCAGTCCGGCCACGCCGACATCTCCCTCATCTATGCATACGGCAGGTCGTCGCCTGGCGACATCCGCCGCGTCATGAGCCGCCAGCTCGACCCGTACTACACGGCTCCGCTGTGGGCCGACCCCGTGTCGCTCGCCGCCCTCCAGGCCCGCGCCGGGCTCGAGGCCGGGTCCTTCACCGAGGAGCAGATGGCCGAGGTCGTCGCCGCCAGCCGGCGCAACGCCAAGGCCAACCCGCACGCCCAGCTGTCCGGTGATGCCGAGGCCAAGGCGCTGCTCGACGAGGACTACTTCGTCTCGCCGCTGCACAAGCACGACTGCCCGCCGATCACCGACGGTGCCGCGTGCGTCATCATCGCCGCCGGCGATGTCGCGCGCGAGCTGAGCGACCGCCCGGCCTGGATCCGTGGGTTCGACCACCGCATCGAGCCGAACGCCCTCGGGGTGCGAGACCTCACCACCTCGGTGTCGACCAGGCAGGCGGCAGACAAGGCGCAGGTCGCGGCCGGCGGTGTCGACGTGGCCGAGATCCACGCCCCGTTCAGCCACCAGGAGCTCATCCTGCGCGATGCCCTCGGGCTCGGCGACGACGTCTCGATCAACCCCTCGGGTGGGGCCCTGGCCGCCAACCCGATCATGGCCGCCGGTCTCATCCGTCTCGGTGAAGCCGCTGCCCGCATCGGTCGTGGTGAGGCCGACCGGGCGCTCGGTCACGCCACGTCCGGTGTGTGCCTGCAACAGAACCTGGTCTGCGTCCTGGAGGGTGAGTGATGGGGAAGCAACGAGTTGCCATCGTCGGCATCGGCCAGACGCACCACACCGCGGTCCGCGGTGACGTGTCGATCGCCGGGCTGGTCCGCGAGGCCGCGCAGCGTGCCCTCGACGACGCCCAGATGTCCTGGGCCGACATCGACGCCGTGGTCATCGGCAAGGCCCCCGACTTCTTCGAGGGCGTCATGATGCCCGAGCTCTACCTCGCCGACGCGCTCGGCGCGGTGGGCAAGCCGATGTTCCGGGTGCACACCGCCGGCTCGGTCGGTGGCTCCACCGCCATCGTCGCCCAGGACCTCGTCGCCGCCGGCATCCACGAGCGGGTGCTCACGGTGGCCTTCGAGAAGCAGTCCGAGAGCGAGGCCATGTGGGCGCTCTCGATGAAGATCCCGTTCCAACCGCCGATGCACGCCGGTGCCGGCGGCTACTTCGCCCCCCACATCCGGGGCTACATGCAGCGCTCGGGTGCGCCCGACCACATCGGCATCCTGGTGGCCCTCAAGGACCGCCAGAACGCGCTGAAGAACCCGTACGCCCACCTGCACGAGCACGACATCACCTTCGACTCCGTCAAGGACTCGATGATGCTGTGGGACCCGATCCGCTACAGCGAGACCTGCCCGTCGTCGGACGGTGCGTGCGCGCTGGTCATCACCAACGAGAAGGGCGGCGACGCCGCGGCGGCGGCGGGCCGTCCGCCGGCGTGGGTCAAGGGCACGGCGTTCCGCAGCGAGCCGACGATGTTCGCCGGCCGCGACCAGGTGAACCCGGTCGGGGGCACCGAGTGCGCCCGCGACGTCTACGCCCAGGCCGGCATCACCGACCCGCGCAAGCAGATCGACGTCGTCGAGATGTACGTGCCGTTCTCGTGGTTCGAGCCCATGTGGCTCGAGAACCTCCTCTTCGCCGAGGAGGGCCAGGGCTGGAAGATGGTCGAGGACGGCGCCACGCAGATGGACGGCGACCTGCCGGTCAACTGCTCCGGCGGCGTGCTCTCGTCCAACCCCATCGGGGCCTCGGGCATGCTCCGCTTCGGCGAGGCCGCGATGCAGGTCCGGGGCCAGGCGGGCGAGCACCAGATCGACGGCGCCCGCACGGCGCTCGGTCACGCCTACGGCGGCGGCTCGCAGTTCTTCGCCATGTGGATCGTCGGGGCGGACAAGCCGGAGTCCTGAGCGCGAGCCGCGACGGGCGTCGTCTGTCGCGGGGTCGCATCGGGTGGCTGCCGAGCGGGTCGCGGACGGCGTTCATCGGCGGGCCCGCGCCACCGCGACGAGTAGCACCCGCTCGGCCGGTAACCTGCTGTCGCCGGGTGGCCAGGAACGGGGAGGAAGTGCATGGGAACGACCGCACGTCGATGCGCCGTGGCAGTGGTGGTGGCCTTCGCGGCCGCTGTCATCGCCGGGTGCGCCAGCGACGAGACCGTCACGTCGACGGCCACCACCACGCCGGTGACCGCGTCGAGCGGCACGTCGGAGACGACCGAGGCACCGCCCGGAACCGATCCGGGCGATGGCGAGTACGCCGAGGCCTGCGCGCTCATCGACGAGATCGACCAGACCGCGGAGGACGACTTGGCGTCGGCCATCGTCCTCTTCGAGGAAGCCCGCGACGCCGGGCCCGAGGAACTGGTCGACCACTGGGACACGCTGACCGACACGTTCACCGAGATCGAGGCGCTGGGCGCCGGCGACGACGATCTGGGGCGGGCGTTCGAGCTCATGGCCGACCCGGCGTTCATGGAGGCCGCCGCGACGATCGACGACTTCGCCACCGACGAGTGCGGCCTCGACGTCAACCTGGACCCGTCCGACGAGGATACGACCGGTGGGCTCACCGACCCCGGGTCGACCGACACGACGAGCACCACCGATCCCGACGACGACCCGACCTCGATCGACGCCCTGCAGGCCCACCTGAAGTCGGAGTACGGCACCGAGGCGTGGTGGCCCGTCCTCGACGACGCCACCTCCTGGGGCGCGTCGACCGTGGGCGGCGACGTCGAGTGGAGCGTCACCATCTCGAACGCGGACGCCGTCGCCCTCACCGCCAGCGACCTCGAAGCGGCCTGCGGGGCGATGGCCGAGTACCTCGACACCTACGAGGACGGCGCCGTCAGCATCGAGATCGTCGACGCCGACGACGCCGTGCTCGTGTCCCGGGCCCCGGGCGCGGCCTGCGCCGCGGCCTGAGGCCACACCCCACCTCGGCGAGCGTTGCCCCACCCGAAATCTCACTGCTCAGCATCCGAAAGGCGCACCTGAGCGGTGAGATCCCGGTGGGGGATGGTCAGGTGAGCTTGAGGACCTTGCGGGCGTTCTCGCGGAGGAACTTGGGCCAGACCTCGTCCTTGAACGCGACGTTGGGCATGTCGGACCAGATGCGGTCGTAGGTGAGCCCGGCCGGGAAGTAGCCGGCGTAGATGATCTTGTCGGCGCCGCGCGTGTTGGCGTAGTCGATGATGTTGCGGTTGTAGTGCTTCGGGGCGAAGGCGCTGGTGGAGTAGTAGAGGTTCGGCCACTTGAGCATGAGCTTGACGGCAAGCTCGGTCCACGGTTCGGCGCCGTGGCGCATCACGAAGGTGAGCTCCGGGAAGAAGTAGCAGACCTCGTCGATCAATTCGACCCGTTGCGGGTCGAACGGCACCCGGGGTCCGGGGATGCCGGCGCACACGAAGATCGGGATATCGAGCTCCACGCACTTGGCGTAGAGCGGGTAGTAGCGCTTGTCGTTGATCGGCACCTGGACGCCCGCGGGGAACGTGGTCGCGGCTCGGACGCCGTAGGTCTCGACCATCTCGGTCAGGTAGCGCACCCCGTCCATGCCCTGGTTCGGATCGACCTCGACGGACCCGATGAAGCGGTCCGGGTGCTCCTTCAGGGCGCGGATGGATTCCTCGCGCTCCTTGCGCACCCCGACCATCGCCCGCTCGACCCCGAAGCGGTCGAGGTTGTCGAGCACCACGGCCACGGGATCGACGTTGTCCTCCACATCGGCGGGGATGTCCTTGAACATGTACTGGGCCGGAAAGGTGAATTCCTCCTTCGACTCCTTGTCCTTGAGGTGCGGATCGAGGAACTTGTAGATCTCGCGCCGGTCCCGCTTGGGGAAGCCGACCATCGTGTCGATGATGCCGATGTCGGTGGGCATGGTCATTTTCTGATGGTACGTCAGATTCGGGATCGGCACCCCGCCCGGCCGGCTCGCCCACCACCTCGCGGGCGAGGTCTCGGGCTGGTCTCGCGCCGGGCTCGGGCTCGTCTTCGGCTGTGCACGGGATCTCCACACCGCTGTGCGGACTTCTGCACCGGACGTTTCGTACTGTGGGCAGTCGTGGGAGCACCGACGGTTGTCGTGATCGAGGACGAGGCAGCCATCGCGTCGGCGGTCGAGGCGCGGTTGGTGAGTGCGGGGTACGTCGTGCGCATCGCCTCCGATGGTCCCGGCGGCGTCGACCTGGTGGCCGAGGTGACGCCCGACCTGGTGGTCCTCGACCTCATGCTCCCCGGCCTCGACGGGCTCGAGGTGTGCCGTCGCATCCAGCGCGACCGCCGGGTGCCGGTGCTGATGCTGACCGCCAGGGACTCCGAGACCGACCTGCTGGTCGGGTTGGGGGTCGGCGCCGACGACTACCTCACCAAGCCGTTCAGCCCCCGGGAGCTCGTGGCCCGCGTGCAGGCCATCCTGCGCCGCGTCGACGACGTCGCCGAGCCGGACCGCTCGTTGCACATCGGTGACCTGGTGATCGAAACGGACACGCGGCGGGTGCGCCGCGGCGGCGACGAGATCCACCTGACCGCCACCGAGTTCGACCTCCTGGCATGCCTGGCGCGCCGGCCGGGCACGGTCATGAGCCGCGAGCAGCTGCTGGCCGAGGTCTGGGGCTACCGCGACGGCTCGGGTGCCCGCACCGTCGACTCCCACGTCCGGGCCATCCGCCGCAAGGTCGGCAACGACGTGATCCGCACCGTCCACTCGGTCGGCTACGCGGCCGAACCGGTCGCCGAGCGGGCCCTGGGGGTCGACTCCGGTGGCGGGTGACAAGCCCCGAAGCGTCTTCGACATCCGCCCGCTCGACCGGATCAGCTCGATCCGCACCAAGTTCGCGTTCATCATCATCCTCGCCGTCGGCGTCAGCGCCGCGGTAAGCCAGATCGGGTTCGAGCTCGGCATCTGGGTGTGGCTCCGGCCGCCGATCGCCATCGTCATCTCGCTGGCGATCGTCCGCGTGCTCGCCCGCGGCACGACCTCGCCGCTGCGCGAGATGGAGCGGGCGGCCGCCCAGATCGCGACGGGCGACTACAGCCACCGCGTCGAGGTCACGTCGCGGGACGAGGTGGGCCGGCTCGCGGCCGAGTTCAACGCCATGGCCGCCGAGCTCGACCAGACCGAGCGCATGCGCCGGGACCTCGTCGCCAACGTGTCCCACGAGCTGCGCACCCCGATCTCGGCGTTGCAGGCCCACCTCGAGAACATCGTGGACGGGGTGGAGCCGGCCGATCCCGAGGTCCTCCGCACCATGCTCGCCCAGACCGAGCGCCTCGGGCGCATGGTGTCCCAGCTACTCGACCTCTCCCGCCTCGAGTCCGGTGGCTCGCCGCTGCACAGCCGTCGGTTCCCCGTCGAGTCGGTCCTCGAGCAGGCTGCGTCGGAGAGCCGGCTCCACCGCCCCGACCTCGACGTCCGGGTGCGGGTCGACGCCGGGCTCGAGGTCGAGGGCGATCCCGAGCGCGTGCACCAGGTCGTCGCCAACCTCCTCGAGAACGCGGCGCGCTACTCGCCGGCGGGCGAGCCCATCGACGTCTCGGGCCGGTCAGCCGGTGGCCGGGTGGTCATCGAGGTCGCCGACCGCGGGCCCGGGATCGCCCCCGAAGAGACCGCTCGCGTGTTCGAACGCTTCTACCGGGCCGACCAGTCGCGCGCCAACGACCGCGGCGGCGCCGGGCTCGGCCTCGCCATCGCCCAGTGGATCGTCGACCTGCACGGCGGCGAGATCAGCGCCGAGCAACGCCAACCGAACGGCTGTCGGATGGTGATCAGCCTCCCGGCCTAATGGAGGCCCAATGGGCGCTGGCTCGCCGCCTCGTTCCTTTCGCCCCACCTCCTGTCCTTCCCCCGACCTCCCCAACGGCGGTCCCGGCTCCAGCCCCGTCCGCTCCTGCGCGTCGGATTCCGGCGCACGCGTCCGTCGTTCGGCGCGCCCGGCGATCGACCTGCGCACCGAGATCACCCCTGCGGTCCCCCCGTCTGCACCCGTTCACGCCACCCCGTCCCCATCCCCTCCGCCCGACCCCAGGAGCGCACCACCATGAACCCACCGACCGCGTCGATCGCACCGGGCGATCCCCGGGGGCCGGCCCCCACCCCGCCGGCCCCGCCCGACCCGTCCGCCGGGCCAGGGTCCGCGCCCGGTCGAACCGGTCGAACCGGTCGAACCGGTCGAACCGGTCGGACGGACCCGGGGTTCGAGGCGCCGACCCGGTGGATCGCCGCCATCGTGGCGGTCATCGCCGTTGCCTTCGACGTGGCGGTCCACCACCCGGTCGCATCACTGGCCTCCGCGCTGCTCGTCATGGTCGCGCTGGCCGGGCTCCTCGCCGGCGGGCGCATCCGCAACCGCCAGGCGCTGGTGCTCGCCGGGGCAGCGGCGCTCGTCGCCGCCTTCCTGGCGTTGCGGACCAGCCCCTGGCTCGTGCCCCTCGACGTCACCGCGGCACTGGGCCTCACCGTGCTCGCCGCCGGATACGCCGCCGGAGGATCAGTGCCCTCGCTGTCGGGGTCGGCCCTCGTCGCGCACAGTGCCCGGGCGATCGTCGCCCTGTGCCTGGCGCCGGCGTTCGCGATCGGGTGCGCGTCCACGTGGATCCCCGCCCGAACCGATCGGGGTCGAGCCCGGCTGCTCGCCGTGGGTCGCGGCGTCGGTCTGGCCCTGCCGGTGGTCGTCGTCCTCGCCCTCCTGCTGGCCTCGGCCGATGCGGTGTTCGCGTCGGTGTTCGCCGTTCCCGACGACATCGGTTCCGTTGCCGGTCACATCGCGATCGTCGGCGTCGGAGTCGTCGTCGCATCGGCGCTGTTCGTCGCTGCGTCCGGCCCCGCGCTCGAGGCGCGGACCGTCACGGTGACACCCTTCGGTGCGACCGAGACGACGGTGGTCCTGGGGTCGATCGCCGTGCTCTACGGCGTCTTCGCGGCGGTGCAGGTGGTGACGGCGACGGGTGGCGCCGACCACGTCATCGAGACGACCGGGCTGACCTATGCCGACTACGCCCGCAGCGGGTTCTTCCAGCTGCTCGCCGTGGCCGCGCTCACCCTGGCGGTCGTGTGCGGCCTCCGCGTGACCACGCGCCGGGAGTCACGGAGCCGGCGGATCGTCGTCGCGATGCTCGGGGAGCTGGTGGTGGTGCTGACGGTGGTGATCGTCGGCGTCGCGATCAATCGGCTCGCCCTGTACGACGAGGCGTTCGGGTCCACGATGCTCCGTCTGGCGAGCACCGTGTTCGCCTGGTGGCTGGGCGCGGTGTTCGTGCTCGTCGCCATCGCCCTGGCCGGGGTCGGCGCCCGGCGCCGGTGGTTGACCGCGGCGGTCGTCGCGAGCGGCTTCGTCGCCCTGGTTGGATGGAACGTCATGAACCCCGAGCAGCTCGTGGTCGAGCGCAACCTGGCCCGGACCCAGGAGGGGGCCGACCTCGACACCGCGTACCTCTGGCAGCTCTCCGACGACGCCGTGCCGGCGATCGCCGCGATGCTCCCGGCGCTCGGCCCGGACACGCGGGGCGAGGTGCTCGCCCGGGTCTGCCTGGTGCCGGCGCCGGCCGGGTACGAAACCTCCTACGTCGCCCCCGACGAGCGAACGGGGCGACCGGGGCGACCGGAGCCGCGAGGCGGCATCGCCCCCGGCGCCGGTGCGCCCGGCGGTCCGGAGGTCGATCGTGGACTCGGTGCCAACCGGTCCGCGACCCGGGCCGCCGAAGTGCGCGCCCAGGTGTGCCGCGGATGAGCATCGCCACCTTCTCGCTCGTCGCCGCGGTCGCCGCCGGGCTGCTGGCCGGCGTCGCGGTGGGCGCCGTGGCCGCTCGCCGCCGGTCGTCCGCCGCCGTCGACGACACCCGCCCGATGCGCCCCGCCGTCACGAGCGTCGACCTGCTCGTGGGCGCGGTCGTCGGCGGCGTGAGCTACGTCATCGCCCTGGCGGCGGCCGAGCTCCTGGTGGGGATGACGGTGTTCGGCGCCATGAGCGTGACCTACCTGTTCGCCGTGGTCGGTGTGCCGCTGGCGATGGCGCTCGTGCTCTCGCTGGCCGTCCGAGGACGGCGGCGAGAGCCCGGCCCCGCCGCCCGCCGGGCGATCACCCGGCCTGCCCTTGCGGTCTGCGCCGCCGGCCTCCTGCTCGCTCCGCTGGGGGTCTACGCCACCCACATCGAGCCAGGGATGCTCGACATCGACCGGCCGGCGCCGCTGGCCGTCGCCTCCGAGCGCGGCGGTACCGGCACCGTCACCATCGGGGTGCTCACCGACCTCCAGACGACATCGATCGGGGCCCGGGAACACGCCGTGGTCGACGAGCTCCTGGCGACCCAGCCCGACGTGATCCTGCTCCCCGGCGACTTCCTCCAGGAGGACGACGCCGGTTTCGCCCGGCATGTCTCGGCGCTGCGCGAGCTGCTCGGCCGGTTGTCTGCGCCCGGCGGGGTCTTCCTGGTCGGTGGCGACGTGGACCAGCCCCTCGACCGCCTACCCCAGATGGTGGAGGGCACGTCGGTGCGGTACCTGGCCGACGAGGTCGTGCGCACGACGGTGGGGGACCGGTCGCTGACCATCGGCGGGATCGGTCTCGACTACGACTCGCCGTCTGCCCTCGCCGTCCTGGACGAGCTCGAGGTCGCCCCGGGCGACGACGACATCCGCATCCTGCTCGCCCACCGCCCCGACCCGGTGCTGGACCGCCCGGCGGTGTCCCGGATCGACCTGCAGGTCTCGGGCCACACCCACGGCGGCCAGATCGCGGTGCCGTTCGTGGGGCCGATCCTGACGCTGACGGCGGTGCCCCGGCACGTCGCCGCCGGGGGTCTCCACGACCTCGACGGCCATGCCATCTACATCGGCCGCGGCGTCGGCCTCGAGCGCGGTCAGGCCCCTCAGGTCCGCTTCCGTGTCCGTCCGAACATCGGCGTCCTGACCCTCACATGAACGAACGTCCGCAGGATGGCCGCTGAACGTCCGCCGGACATCAGCGGTCGCGGTGAGGGGCGGTGGCCCGACGAACGGCAGCGTCAGCTCGGGGTGGCACAGGCGGCGGCGCGGGTGTTGAGCCCGATGCCGCGGCGACCCTGGCGGATGACGTGCTCGTCGAGGCCGTTGGTGAGGTAGCAGAACGAGATTCCCGAGTCGGGGTCGGCCCAGGCCAGCTGGCCTCCGGCTCCGTTGTGGCCGAACGTCCGCGGACCCTGGCCGTGGCCGTACCCGCGGCGGGTGCTGTCGGGCGGGTCACCGGCGACGACCATGCCCTGGCTGCGGTGGGCGGGAACGCCCATGAGCGGGTCCGGGAGCTCGACGAAGGGCACGGTGGCCGCGGCGAGGGTGTCGGGGTTCCACAGGTCGCCCGGGTTGTGCAGGAGTCCCTGGTAGTAGCGGACGATGTCGGCGGCGTTGGCGATGCCCCCTGCGCCGGGGACCCCGACCGCCTTGAAGTCCGAGCGGTTGAACGACAGCAGCGCGTCGGTCGTGACCTCGCCCAGGAAGTCGGCGAGTTCGATGCGCATGCCGATCGCCGCCTCCATCTCGTCGGGGGTGGGCAGCTCGCCGACCGACACCAGTTCGTTGCCCCCGTCGGGGCCGGGGGCGATCGCGTCGGCAGGGTGGCCGAGCCCGAACGTGGTCATGCCGAGCGGGCTGACGATGCGGTCGTGGACGAAGGTGCGGTAGTCGGCGCCGCTGGTGCGCTCGATGAGCTCGGCCAGCACCCAGTGGGCCGCGGTCGGGTGGTACTCGTAGCGGGTACCGGGATCCCAGCTCAGCCGCCACCGGGCGAAGCGGGCGCACCGGCCCTCACTCGTGACGCCCTCGAGGGGCGGGAGGGGGGCCTGCGGGAAGCCGCCCGTGTGGGTGATGACCTGCTCGACGGTGACGGCCTCCTTGCCGTTCGTGGCGAACTCGGGGATCAGGTCGCTCACCCGATCGTCCCAGCGGAGCTTGCCCTCGCCCACGAGCAGCCAGACGGCGCCGGCGACGATGCCCTTGGTCATGGAGAAGATCGTGTAACGGCTGCCGGGCACGGCGTCGCCGTAGGTCTCGGACAGGACGAGCTCGCCATCCTTGGCCAGGGCGAGCTGGCACGACGGCAGGAGACCCTCGTCGATCTCGCGCTGGGCCCGCTGGCGGAGCGCGTCGAGCTTCTCCGGGTCGAGGCCCACCGATGCGGGGTCGGCGAGGACCTCGGCGGTGACGGTCGTGGTGGGCTCGGTCATCCTGGTTCCCCCTTCATCCCGCGTCCCCCCAACGCGGAGCGCCAGCGGTTGGCGCTGCCGTCGGACCGTAGCCGTTCACCCACGACTGGTTCATCCCGTCCCGGGCCGACGGCGCAGGACCGAGGGCCGGGTCCCGTCGGGCTTGCCGCCTCCCCGGAACCGAACCTCGCCGGTGCTAGCGTTTTCGGTTCCCCACGGTCGGTGCGCGACCCGGGACGAGCGGCTGGAACCAGTGCTGGAGGGACATCGATGAGCCAACGCGGGGCGAGCGGTCGGGCACCGACCCGTCGTCGCGGGTGGGCGCAGCGATTCGTCGGGCTCCCGCGTTCGCCCTCGCCGTCGAGATGACCACCGTGGCCGCCGACGATCACGCCCGGCGGGCCCGGCGCCGTCGGCGCAGCCGCTCGTCCAACGACCGCACGACGGCGTGGGCCGCCGCCAAGGTCCTGCTCGTCGCGTCGTTCCTCGCCCTTGGCGCCGCCGTGTACCTGGCCTGGAGCCCCGTCACGAACCCAGGTGTGCAGGACTGCGGGTCGCCCGTCGGCTTCTACCTCACCGACCGCGACAACGTCACCATCTCGCCGGGCATCCCGGGTGCGCCCGAGAACGCCGTGGCGCTGGCCGAGCAGCCGACCTGCCGCGACCTCGCCGAGGTCGAGATGCGCAAGGCAGCGATCGGCGCGGCGACGTTCTTCGGGTTGGGTCTGGTCGGGATCGTCATCGGGCTCCTCGACGACCGGACCGCCTACTGGCGGGCACCGCGGTTCGAGACGCTGCTGCGCCCGATGGACCGCACCGACCGCATCGAGTTCGGGCTCGTTCCCAACGTCGACGTCGACGAACTGGGTTCGGTGCTCCCGCCGATCGAGCGGCCCGAGGTCGTCGGCCTCGTCGTCGCCGGTCTTGCGGCCTCGATCGGCCTCGTGTTCGTCGGGCCCGTCGAAGTGACGCGCTCGGTGGCATCGACCATCGA
>Ga0335397_10008661_pt1 | contig 12795 bp, 9 predicted proteins | sample MAT04_FD_205740 | JGI IMG/M metagenome (GOLD analysis project Ga0335397, IMG submission 205740) | Freshwater microbial communities from Lake Fryxell liftoff mats and glacier meltwater in Antarctica - MAT-04 (spades assembly) (version 2) ...
TTGCTCCGATCGCGATGGATGAGGGTTTGCGGTTCGCGATTCGTGAGGGTGGTCGTACGGTGGGTGCTGGTCGGGTGACCAAGATCCTCAAGTAGCCACTTGCGCAACCGGCAGCCCCAGGGTTGCTGGACAGCACGTCGACGATCGGCCGGGCTCCTCGAGCTCGGCCGATCGCATTTTGGAAACGGCCCCTACCCGGCCTAGGATGGCGGATCGTCCCGTGGCCTGGCCCGGGGCGCCGGTCTGTCCGGTGCCGATCCTCTCGCACCTCCGACCGCTCCGCTCTCCGCACAAGGGATTTCCATGGCCAACGACAAGCGAGTTCACGTGACGCTTGAATGCACCGTCTGCAAGCGGCGCAACTACATCACCAACAAGAACAAGAACAACCAGCGTGAGCGCATCGAGCTGAAGAAGTTCTGCAAGTGGGACCGCACCCACACCGTTCACAAGGAAACGCGATAGTCGTACCACGACGAACCGCAGGTCCTTGCGGGGTGGCGCCGGCCCAGGCCGTCTTCCTCCACACAGGCCTGCGATCTCGATCCGGCTAGCGTGGCAAAGCCGACCCGAGGCACCCGGCTGCTAGGCTGCCGGTGGCTCTTGGGCCGAAGGGCAGTGGCTCAATTGGTAGAGCAACGGTCTCCAAAACCGTAGGTTGGGGGTTCGAGTCCCTCCTGCCCTGCTCCGCCGAGGCGTCTCGCGGCGCCGACAACTCAGCGATCTGGTGTCTCAACCATGGCAATGAACAGAGAACAAAAACGAGCGATGCAGCGGGCTGGACAGCTCGCCGAGGACGGCACCCCCGTTCGTGAGCGCCGCGAGCCCCAGGCCCGTGTCCAGCGTGAACGCACCTCGCCGCGCCAGTTCGGCCGCGAGGTCGTCAGCGAGATGAGGAAGGTGGCGTGGCCCACCCGCGCCGAGACGCTCCGCCTGTCGGTCATCGTCTTCATCGCAATCCTGATCCTCGGCGCCTTCATCTTCGCCATCGACCTCGGCTTCGGGCAGGTCACCGACTTCCTGTTCCCGTCGCCGTCCACCACCTCGAGCGCCGCCGCTGTTGCGACGTCCCTGTTCACCTGAAGCGAGACATGAGTCAGACCGACGAAATCCCCGAATCCCCAGAGGCGTCCCCCGATGTCACCGACACGGGCCCCGACATCGACGCGTCAGCGGTCGAGTCCGCCGAGCCTGCGGTCGACGGAGCCTCAGTCGAGGACGCTGCCGTCGACACCGATGATGTCGTTGTCTCCGCAACCGAGGCCGGTGGCGAAACTGTCGCCGATGCCGAACTGGAGGTAATCGGCGAGGACGAGCTCCTCGCCACGCCGGTCCGTCACCAGAGCGCCTATGACCGTCCCGGCCGTTGGTACGTGTTGCACAGCCAGTCCGGCTACGAGAACAAGGTTCGTCAGAACCTCGAGGCCCGCACCCGCTCCATGAACATGGAGGAGCGCATCTACGAGATCGTCATCCCGCTCGAGGATGTCTCCGAGATCCGCAACGGCAAGAAGGTCGTCGTTCAGAAGAAGATGTTCCCCGGCTATCTGTTGATTCGCTGCGAACTCGATGACGACTCGTGGTACGTGATCCGCAACACGCCTGGTGTCACCGGGTTCGTTGGCGCTGCCAACAAGCCGTCGCCGCTCCCTCGCCGCGAGGTTGAAGCCTTCCTCTCGGTCAAGGACGAGGACGAGGAGACGCCAGCACGGCGTTCCAAGCCCCGCAGCGAGTTCGAACTCCACGAGTCGGTCCGGGTCAAAGAGGGCCCGTTCGCCGATTTCAGCGGCGAGATCGTCGAGATCAACACCGACCAGCTCAAGGTCAAGGTGCTGGTCAACATCTTCGGTCGGGAGACTCCCGTCGAGTTGGAGTTCGGCCAGGTCGCGAAGCTGTAGCTTCGCCGCTTTTGCCACCGCACCTCCGCACCCGGCACACTGTCCGGTCGCGTGTGCCATGTAGTCGTCTCGGGTCGCCGAGTCCCTCGGACACGTCCGTCGTTCCAGAAAGAGTTTGATCAATGGCCAAGAAAAAGGTCGTAACCGTCGTCAAGATCCAGATTGCCGCAGGAGCAGCCACGCCGGCGCCTCCCGTTGGTACCGCGCTCGGCCCCCACGGCCTGGCCATCATGGATTTCTGCAAGGAGTACAACGCCCGCACCGAGTCTCAGCGCGGCACGATCGTTCCCGTCGAGATCACGGTCTATGAAGACCGCACCTTCTCGTTCATCACCAAGACGCCACCGGCGCCGGTGCTGATCCGCCAGGCGGCGGGCATCGAGAAGGGCTCGACCACCCCGGGTAAGGGCGTCGTGGGTCGCATCACCTCGGCCCAGGTCGAGGCCATCGCAACCACCAAGCTGCCCGATCTCAACACCGACGACCTCGAGGCAGCAAAGCTGCAGATCGAGGGCACCGCCCGCTCCATGGGCATCCGCGTCGGCTAATCAGTCTCGATGGCCTCGGTCGTTCCGCTCAGGTTCGGCCTCGTTCCTCGGCCGTCTCACGCTTCGCTCCTCGGCTGATCCGACGAACGAAGGCGCACATCTATTCAACTGGTACCAGGGGATCACCTCGCCCTTGGACCCAACTCACGAGGGAGCCATCATGGCGAAGGGCAAGAAGTTCACTGATGCGGCGAAACGCTTCGACCGCGAACAGCTGCATTCCGCGGCCGAAGCGATCGACCTGGCCAAGGGCCTGTCGAACCGCAACTTCGACGAGACCGTCGAGATCGCGATCCGTCTCGGCGTCGATCCCCGCAAGGCCGACCAGATGGTGCGTGGCACCGTGGCCCTGCCGTCGGGTTCCGGCAAGGACGTCCGCGTCGCCGTGTTCGCCGTCGGCGACGCCGCCCGTGAGGCCGAAGCCGCCGGCGCCGAGTTCGTCGGTGCCGAGGACCTGGCCGCACTCATGGAGGGCGGCATGCTTGATTTCGACGTCACCATCGCCACCCCCGACCTCATGCCGCTTGTGGGTCGTCTGGGCCGCGTGCTCGGCCCCCGTGGCCTCATGCCCAACCCCAAGACCGGCACCGTGACCAACGACGTCGGCAAGGCCGTCGGCGAGTTCAAGGGCGGCAAGGTGGAGTACCGCACTGACCGTCACGGCAACGTGCACGTTCCCCTCGGCAAGGTCAGCTTCGACGTCGCGGCCCTCAACGCCAACCTGCAGGCCGTCTTCGATGAACTGCAGCGGGCCAAGCCGGCCTCCTCCAAGGGTCGCTACTTTCGCAAGATCGCCATCGCTTCCACCATGGGCCCCGGCATCAAGGTCGACCCCAACCGCATCACGGAAGTGCCTGCTTAGCTCACAGATCTCCGGGATCCATCCCCGGTAACAATTCGCTCGCCGCAGACATCCGGTGCGCCCGGCCCCAACGGGGCCGTCGCTGAAAGGGTCGGTCGCAAGACCCCCGCCTGACGAGGTGAACACACCTGGCTTCCAGGGGCGTTCGCGCGGTAGTGCGAGCGCCCTGTCCCGTTTTCGGGTTGGGGCGTCCCAACCACCCACCTCCCGGTGGGCCCGAGAAGGAAATGGAAGGAGGTGCACAACATGGAGAATCCACGACCCGACAAGGTCAGCGTCGTCGAGGAGGTCCGTACCAAGCTCGAAGGAGCCGACGCGGTCCTGCTCACCGAGTATCGCGGTCTCAAGGTCTCAGAGCTCGGCGCATTGCGCAGCGCGATGCGATCGGCCGGTGGCGAGTACAAGATTTACAAGAACACACTCGTCCGCCTTGCAGCCAAGGAACTCGGCATCGACATCGATGACGTCCTGGTCGGTCCGACCGCACTGGCCTTCGTCTCGACGAAGGCCGATGGCTCCCCCGGCGACATCGCCACGGTCGCGAAGGCCGTGCAAGATTTCGCCAAGACCCAGCCGTTGCTGGTGCTCAAGGGCGGTCTGCTGGGCGACAAGGTCCTCGATGCGGGTGGCGCCAAAGCCCTGGCATCGCTGCCGACCGCCGATGAGGTGTACGCACGTCTCGCTGGAGCAGTCAACGGCAATGCCCGTGGCCTCGCCAGCGTCATCAGCGGTGTCCACCGCAGCCTGGCCTATGTGCTCCAGGCCGCGATCGACGCCAACGTGTTCGAGGGCGATGCCCCCGCACCCGCTGCCGATGAAGTTGTCGCCGATGAAGTTGTCGCCGATGAAGTTGTCGCCGATGAAGTTGTCGCCGATGAAGCTGTCGCCGATGAAGCTGTCGCCGACGAAGTCGTTACCGACGAAGTTGTTACCGAGGCTGCTGTGACCGACGAGGTCGAAGCGGCTCCCGAGGCATCGGTCACCGATGCCGCCGAACCTGCCGACGAGGCAGAAACCCCGCAAGACGCCCCCGCTGCCGATGCTGCAGCAGATGAAAGTGAGAACTGACGATGTCGAAGGTTGAAGAGCTGCTCGACTCCATTTCCGGTCTGACCCTGGTCGAGGCCTACGAACTGGTGAAGGCCATCGAAGAGAAGTTTGAAGTGTCCGCCGCTGCGCCCGTGGGCGTCGCTGTTGCCGCCGGTGGCGGCGGTGGCGCTGCTGAGGAAGTCGAAGAGCAGTCAGCGTTCGACGTCATCCTGACCGCAGCCGGTGACAAGAAGATCCAGGTCATCAAAGAGGTCCGTGGGCTCACGAACCTCGGCCTGAAGGAAGCCAAGGACCTCGTCGAGGCCGCTCCCAAGGCCGTCCTCGAGGGCGTGTCCAAGGAAGATGCCGAGAAGGCCAAGGAGACCATCGAAGGTGCCGGCGGCAGCGTCGAGATCAAGTAGGTCACTCACTGCTCCTCGCAGGGCGTGAAATCCGATCGATGGGCAGGGGAGTACTTCCCCTGCCCATCGTCGCGTCCCGGCGGCCCCCCACCCGGAGATGAATGACGATCTTCAAAGTGTCGAATGTCTTGACCGTCCGGACCAGCCGTCGTACTCTGCGCGGAACCTATTGAGGTTCCCGGGGAATCGCCCGGGTTGACCTGTGACGCCGCGGTACCTATTCTTATGGGTTGCCGTGCTGCCCCCGCTTCCCTCCCGCACCTTTTCGTGTGGTGAAGCGCGCCCCAGCACTGGTGAACCGCAGCACCATCATCTCATCGAGGAGTAGGCCTTGGCCTCACGTTCCGCCATCCGGGATCGCTATTCGTTCAGAAACCTCGACGAGGTCCTTGAACTCCCAGACCTGATCGCCATCCAACGCGAATCATTCAACTGGTTCCTCTACCAGGGCCTGGCGGACGCGTTCCGCGACATCAGCCCCATCCGTGACTTCACCGAGACGCTCTCGCTCGAGCTCGAGTTCGACCCGAACGACGAAGATCTCCGACCCCCGCCCAAGTTCACGGTCGAGGAGTGCAAAGAGAAGGACATGACCTTCTCCGCCCCCATTTTCGTGCGGGCGCGCTTTGTCAACCAGAACACCGGTGAGATCAAGGAGCAGACCGTCTTCATGGGCGACTTCCCCATGATGACCACCAAGGGCACCTTCATCGTCAACGGCACCGAGCGCGTCGTCGTGTCCCAGCTCGTCCGTTCCCCGGGCGTCATCTTCCAGCCTGGCGAGCGCTTCCGTCTCCGCAACCTCGCCAAGCATCAGTTGGTCACCGGCACGATCCACCCCTACCGCGGGGAGTGGATCGAGTTCGACGTCGAGCAGAAGCCCGGCAAGGACGTCACCGCCGGTACCCGCGTCGCCCGCAAGCGTCGTCTCAGCCTGTTCGTCCTCATCCGCGCCCTCGGCTACGACGAGGAGAACGAGCCCGGCTTCCTCGAGCGATTTGTGCAGCACTTCCACTTCCTCGAGGGGCAGTGGGAGAAGGAGAAGGAGAACGCTCCGACCCAGGACGAGGCGCTCGTCGAGATCTACAAGCGCGCCCGCCCCGGCGAGCCGCCCACCCTCGACTCGGCCCGTGCCTACTTCCGCAACGCGTTTTTCGAGAACCGTCGCTACGACCTCAGCCGGGTCGGCCGCTACAAGCTCAACCGCAAGCTCGGCCCCGAGCTCGATCGTCTCGAGCAGCTGTTCAACCTCAAGGACCTCGACCGTCCCGACGCCGACCAGCCGGTGCTCAGCCGCTGCGAGGTGCTCGCAGCGTGCACCTACCTGCTCAACCTTGCCGCCGGCGAGCCGGGTTATCGCCTCGACGACCAGGACCACTTCGCCAACCGTCGCATCCGTTCGGTCGGCGAGTTGATCCAGAACCAGGTCCGCATCGGCCTGTCGCGCATGGAGCGGGTCGTGCGTGAGCGCATGACCACCCAGGACGTCGAGGCCATCACGCCGCAGACGCTCATCAACATCCGTCCCGTGGTCGCGGCCATCAAGGAGTTCTTCGGAACCTCCCAGCTGTCGCAGTTCATGGACCAGGTCAACCCCATGTCCGGCCTGACCCACCGTCGACGCCTTTCGGCGCTCGGCCCCGGTGGCCTCAGTCGTGAGCGGGCGGGCTTCGAGGTCCGTGACGTCCACTTCAGCCACTACGGCCGCATGTGCCCGATCCAGACTCCTGAAGGCCCCAACATCGGCCTGATCGGCGCGCTCGCCACCTTCGCTCGGGTCAACGAGTTCGGTTTCATCGAGTCGCCGTACCGCAAGGTCATCAACGGCATCGTCACCACCGACATCGTGTACCTGCCCGCCGATGAGGAAGAGGAGTACGTCGTCGCCCAGGCGAACGCCCCCCTCAACCCCGACGGCACGTTCGTCGCCGACAAGATCCTGGTCCGTCGCTCGCCCCAGGCCCGGTCCCTCAGTGATCTCAAGCTGCAGCTCGAGCGCGACGTGTTCCTCGGCGCCACCACCGAGATCTCGGCCGTGGCGCCCGAAGAGGTCCAGCTCATGGACGTCTCGCCGCAGCAGATCGTGTCGGTCGCCACGGCGCTCATCCCGTTCCTCGAGCACGACGATGCCAACCGCGCCCTCATGGGCGCCAACATGCAGCAGCAGGCCGTCCCGCTCGTCAAGGCCGAGGCTCCGTACATCGGCACCGGCATCGAGGCTCGCGCCGCCCGCGACGCGGCCGACATGATCCTGTCCATCGACGACGGCATCGTCGTCGAGGTCGACGGTCGGGCCATCACGGTCGAGTACAAGACGCAGGGCCGGGTCACTTACCGACTCCACAAGTTCGAGCGGTCGAACCAGGACACCTGCATCAACCAGAAGGCGATCGTTTCCGAAGGCGACAAGATCGTCAAGGGCACGGTCCTCGCCGATGGTCCCTCCACCGACGACGGCGAGCTGGCACTCGGCAAGAACCTGCTCGTCGCCTTCATGCCGTGGGAGGGCTACAACTTCGAGGACGCCATCATCTTGTCCGAGCGCCTGGTGAAGGACGACGTGCTCACGTCGATCCACATCAAGGAGCACGAGGTCGACGCCCGCGACACCAAGCTCGGGCCCGAAGAGATCACTCGCGACATTCCCAACCTCAGCGATGAGATCCTCGCCGATCTCGACGAGCGCGGCATTATTCGCGTCGGTGCCGAGGTCGGCCCCGGCGACGTGCTGGTCGGCAAGGTCACGCCCAAGGGCGAGACCGAGCTCACTCCCGAAGAACGCCTCCTGCGGGCCATCTTCGGCGAGAAGGCCCGCGAGGTGCGAGACACCTCGCTCAAAGTGCCCCACGGCGAGGTCGGCAAGGTCATCGATGTCAAGGTCTTCAGCCGCGATGAGAGCCACGAACTCGCCCCCGGCGTGAATCAGCTGGTCCGGGTGTACATCGCCCAGAAGCGCAAGATCTCGGTGGGCGACAAGCTCGCCGGACGCCACGGCAACAAGGGCGTCATCTCCAAGATCCTCCCGCTCGAGGACATGCCGTACATGGAAGACGGAACCCCCGTCGACATCGTGCTCAACCCCCTCGGCGTGCCCTCCCGCATGAACGTGGGTCAGGTCCTCGAGACCCACTTGGGCTACGCCGCCCGCTGGGGCTGGAACGTCGACGGTCAGACCGTCGGCGAAGAGCCCCTTCGCGGTACCGAGACCAAGACCCGTCCCAAGACCCGTCCTTCCACACTCGTCGCCACCCCGGTGTTCGACGGTGCCAAGTGGGACGAGACCGAGCTGGCCGGCAAGCACCCGACGATCCAGAAGATCTTCGAGAACCTTCGCCCGGAGGCCACCCGCGACGTCTACGGCGACAACGGCCGCATGATCGGCAATGACGGCAAAGTCACGCTCATCAACGGTCGCACCGGCGAGCGCTACGACAACCCGGTCACGGTCGGATACGCCTACATCTTGAAGCTCGCCCACTTGGTCGACGACAAGATCCACGCCCGTTCCACCGGTCCGTACTCCATGATCACCCAGCAGCCGCTCGGTGGTAAGGCCCAGTTCGGTGGCCAGCGTTTCGGAGAGATGGAGGTCTGGGCCCTCGAGGCCTACGGCGCCGCCTACTGCCTCCAGGAACTGCTCACCATCAAGTCCGACGACACGCTCGGTCGTGTCAAGGTCTACGAGGCCATCGTCAAGGGTGAGAACATCCCCGAGCCCGGTATCCCCGAGAGCTTCAAGGTGCTCATCAAGGAAATGCAGGCCTTGTGCCTCAACGTGGAGGTCCTGTCCAAGACGGGCGAGGAAATCCACATGCGTGAACTCGACGAAGATTTCTTCCGTGCTGCGGAAGAACTCGGAATCGACCTGTCCCGACCCGAACGTGGGTCCGATGAAGAAGATGCCCGCCGCCAGGCGGAGAGGGGCTGATCCAGGTGCTGGACGTCAACAACTTCTCACAGCTCAAGATCGGGCTGGCCACGGCCGACTCGATCCGCATGTGGTCGAACGGCGAGGTGAAGAAGCCCGAGACCATCAACTACCGCACGCTCAAGCCTGAGAAGGACGGACTCTTCTGCGAGAAGATCTTCGGTCCGACCAAGGATTGGGAGTGCTACTGCGGCAAGTACAAGCGCGTGCGATTCCGCGGCATCATCTGCGAGCGCTGCGGCGTGGAGGTCACTCGGTCCAAGGTGCGCCGCGAGCGCATGGGCCACGTCGAGCTGGCCGCCCCCGCAGTGCACATCTGGTACCTCCGCGGTACCCGTTCGTGGCTCGCCTACCTCCTCATGGGCACCACGCCCAAGGAAGAGCTCAAGGCCAAGCAGCTCGAGAAGGTCATCTACTTCGCCGCCAACCTGGTCACCTGGGTCGACGACGAGCGTCGCCAGGCCGACCTGCCCACGCTCGAGGCCGAGATGCTCGCCGAGAAGGACGAGATCGGCCAGGAGCGCGAGGTCGAGCTGGCTCGCCGTCACGAGGAGCTCGAGCGTGAGCTCGCGACCCTCGAGAAGGAAGGCGCGAAGGACAACGACATCACCGCTCGCCGCAAGTCGGCCGAGAAGGATCTCGTTGCCATCCGTGAGCGCTACGAAGCCGAGCTCGATCTCCTCCAGCGTGTCTGGGACGAGTTCCGCGGCCTGTTCGCCCGCCAGATCCTCGAAGATGAGATGTTGTGGCGTGAAATGGCCGATCGCTACGGCGAGTACTTCGAGGGCGGCATGGGTGCCGACACCATCAAGAAGCTCATCGACCGTCTCGACCTCGACGTGGAAGAGGTCAAGCTTCGGGCCCTGATCGATCCGCCCGACGGCGGCAAGCCCCTGTCTGCCCAGCGCAAGCAAAAGGCGATCAAGCGCCTCAAGATCGTCACCGACTTCAACCTGCGCGACGAGAACGGCAACCGGGTCAACGACCCCCGCGCCATGATCCTCGACGTGGTGCCGGTGATCCCGCCCGAGCTTCGCCCCATGGTGCAGCTCGACGGTGGCCGCTTCGCCACCTCCGACCTCAACGACCTCTACCGTCGGGTCATCAACCGCAACAACCGCCTCAAGCGGCTGCTCGATCTCGGCGCACCCGAGATCATCGTGAACAACGAAAAGCGCATGCTGCAGGAAGCGGTCGACGCACTCTTCGACAACGGCCGTCGTGGCCGGCCTGTCACCGGGCCGGGCAACCGCCCGCTCAAGTCACTGTCGGACATGTTGAAGGGCAAGCAGGGCCGGTTCCGTCAGAACCTCCTCGGCAAGCGCGTCGACTACTCCGGCCGTTCGGTCATCGTCGTCGGCCCCACGCTCAAGCTGCACCAGTGCGGCCTGCCCAAGCTGATGGCGCTCGAGCTCTTCAAGCCCTTCGTGATGAAGACCCTCGTCGATCGTGAACTGGCCCAGAACATCAAGTCGGCCAAGCGCATGGTCGAGCGCCGCCGCCCCCAGGTGTGGGACGTCCTCGAGGACGTCATCCGCGAGCACCCCGTGCTCTTGAACCGTGCTCCCACGCTGCACCGTCTCGGCATCCAGGCGTTCGAGCCGGTGTTGGTCGAGGGTAAAGCCATCCAGGTCCACCCCCTCGTCTGCACCGCCTTCAACGCCGACTTCGACGGCGACCAGATGGCTGTCCACCTGCCGCTGTCCGCCGAGGCCCAGGCCGAGGCCCGTGTCCTCATGCTGTCGTCCAACAACGTGCTGTCGCCGGCGCATGGTCGGCCGCTCGTCGTCCCGACCCAGGACATGATCATCGGTGCGTACTACCTCACCGAACTCGTCGAGGACTCGGCCGAGCACCCTCGCACGTTCCGCACGATGGAACAGGTCGAGCGGGCCTACGAGGACGGCGATCTCAAGCTGCACACCCCGGTGTTCTTCCGTCGTCCCGACCTGTTGATCAGCGCGGCCAACGGCGAGGCTGCGAAGTACACGCCGACCACCGCCGGTCGCTTGTTCTTCAACCGGGCGCTCCCAGAGGATTTCGGTTACGTCAACAAGCTCATCACCAAGAAGGAGATGGGTGAGATTGTCGATCGTCTGGCCTCGGAGTTCCCCAAGGCCGATGTGTCCCTGTCGCTCGATGCCCTCAAGGGCTTGTGCTTCAACTTCGCCATGCGTTCGGGCATCACCATCTCGATCAACGACGTCAAGACGCCGTTCGAGAAGGCCGAGATCCTCGAGCGTCACGAAGCCGAAGCCGACAAGGTCGAGAAGCAGTTCCGGCGCGGCATCATCACCGATGGTGAGCGCATCCAGAAGGAAGTGGAGATCTGGTCCGAGGCGACCACCGAGGTCACCAAGGCCATGGAGAACCTGCTCAAGCAGCAGCAGTTCAACCCCATCGAGATGATGGTGGGCTCGGGTGCCCGAGGCAACATGATGCAGGTGCGTCAGATCGCCGGCATGCGTGGCCTCGTGGCCAACCCCCGTGGTGACATGATCCCGCGTCCCATCAAGCGGAACTTCCGTGAGGGCCTCGACGTGCTCGAGTACTTCATCGCCACGCCTGGTGCTCGTAAGGGTCTCGTCGACACGGCGCTTCGCACCGCCGACTCGGGCTACCTCACCCGTCGACTCGTCGACGTCGCTCAAGAGCTCATCATCAACTCCGAGGATCCCTTCGACGCACCGACGGTTCGTGGTCTGTGGCTCGAGGACGTACAGCCCGAGACCGCTGCCAAGCGCACCTATCTCGAAACCCGCTTGTTCAGCCGGGTTCTCGCCGATGACATCACCCTCGCCGACGGCACCGTCTACAAGGCCGGCTTCGAGGTCGACCTCGTCGCCATGGCCGCCATCCGCGACGACGCCACGATCACTCGTGTTCGTGTCCTGTCGCCGCTCACCGATGAGAGCGAGCTCGGTGTCTCGGCTGCGTGCTACGGCACGTCGCTGGCTACCGGCAAGACCATCGAGGTCGGCGAAGCGGTCGGCGTCATTGCGGCCCAGTCCATCGGTGAGCCGGGAACCCAGCTCACCATGCGTACGTTCCACACCGGCGGCATCGCCGGGGCCTCCGGTGACATCACCGGCGGTCTGCCCCGGGTCGTCGAGCTGTTCGAGGCCCGCACGCCGCGCAACAAGGCGGTGCTCGCCCGCACCTCCGGTCTCATCCGCATCGGTGAGGACGACGGCAAGGGCCGGGTCATCATCATCGTCAGCGATGACGGTGAAGAGGACGTCTACTCGATCCCGCGTGAGTCACGCCTCGAGGTCAAGGACGGCCAAGAGATCACTGCCGGCGATGCCATCGTCGAAGGTCCCCGTGATCCCAAGGAACTCCTCGAGATCAAGGGCGTCCGGGCCACGCAGAGCTACTTGGTCGATCAGGTCCAGAAGGTCTACCGCGATCAGGGTGTGTCGATTCACAACAAGCACATCGAGCTCATCGTGCGTCAGATGACGCGCCGGGTCTCGATCCAGGATCCCGGCGACACCGAATTTCTCCCGGGTGAGCGCGTCGATGCCCGCATCTTCGCCGAGGTCAACCGTCAGATGCTGACGGAAGGCAACAAGCCCGCCGAGGCCCGTCCCGAGTTGATGGGTATCACCAAGGCGTCGCTGGCCACCGATTCGTGGCTCTCGGCCGCATCGTTCCAGGAGACCACCCGGGTGCTCACCGAGGCCGCCATTGGGTCGCGCAGCGATTCGCTCCAGGGCCTCAAAGAGAACATCATCATCGGCAAGCTGATCCCCGCCGGAACCGGCATGGCCAACTACCGCGATGTCGCCATCGAGGCTCCCGGCTTCGAGCCCATGCAGTACTGGTCCTCCGATTCGGGACAGCGTCCCGAGGAGTGGCTGGCTACTGCGACCGCTGCGGCGCCTGCCCCGGCAGTTGCTTCGGCCACCGGGCCCGATGCCGAGATCATCGATCTCATGACCAGTGGAGGGTCCGCCGTGTAGACGGCGGGCCCTCGCCCCACTGATTCTTTTGCGGCAACGTCTGCCGCACTACTAGCGTTACAACGGCCTCCGCGTCCAGGACCCCTACCGGTCCGACTGCCAGGTCACCCCATGTTCTGAAGTTTCGAAAGGTTTGCTGTGCC
>Ga0335397_10008670_pt1 | contig 12790 bp, 10 predicted proteins | sample MAT04_FD_205740 | JGI IMG/M metagenome (GOLD analysis project Ga0335397, IMG submission 205740) | Freshwater microbial communities from Lake Fryxell liftoff mats and glacier meltwater in Antarctica - MAT-04 (spades assembly) (version 2) ...
ATGAAATCCGAACACATCGACCGCGCGAATCAGCGGCTGCAGCCGGTTGCTTGCCAGCGCGCCGCTGTGGTTTTCCAGCAGCGAGGTCTCGATCGTGCGCAGATCGGCGTTGAACGACTGCGCATCCAGGTACGGGTTCTGCGGCGCCACCGCATGGCGTGCGGCCTCGCCGCCGGTGAGCTCTTTCAGTGTGGCGGCCAGCCGCGCATAGATGCCGGTCAGCGCCAGCCGGTAAGGTTCGTCCTGGCGATGTTCGTTGGTGTCCGGCGAGCGTGCCGCCAGTGCCTTCATGTCGGGCGAACAGGTCGCCAGAATGGCCGAGATCGACAGCTCGCCGCCAAGCAGGTGTACCTCGGTGAGATAGTGGCGAAGCGCCACTTCAGCCTGGCGCTTGAGCGCATACGACAGGGTTTGCGCGCTGACGTTCGGATTGCCGTCGCGGTCGCCGCCGATCCACTGGCCCATGCGCAGGAAACTGTGGATGTTGCGTTGGCCCAATTCGCGCTCCAGGTCGGCATAGAGACGTGGAATCTCGCGCAGGAACGTGGCCTCGTAATAGCTCAGTGCGTTCTCGATCTCGTCGGCCACGGTGAGCTTGGTGAAACGCAGCAGACGGGTCTGCCACAGCTGTGTGACCCGAGCCCGGATCAGCGCCTCGTTGCGCGCCAGTTCGCGCGGCGTCAGGGCATCCTTGCCGGACTGGCCGGCCAGTGCCTGCAGTCGGATCGCGTCGCGGGCGGTGAGCAGCTGTGCAATGGCGCGCTCGGCGTCCAGAATGCTCTTGCGCTGTACCTCGGTCGGGTGGGCTGTCAGCACTGGGGACACATAACTGCCGGCCAGCGTCTGGACGATGGTCGACGGCGCCACACCGGCCCAGCGCAGCCGCGACAGGGCCACGTCGATGCTGCCCTCCTGGGTGTTGCCGGCGCGCTCGTGAAAGGCCCGCCGACGGATGTGGTGGCGGTCTTCCGCCAGATTGACCAGGTGGCTGAAATAGGTGAATGCGCGGATCACGCTGACGGTCTGGTCGCCACTGAGTCCCACCAATAACTTCTTGAGCGCCCGGTCCGCATCCTGGTCGGCATGGCGGCGAAAGGACACCGACAACTTGCGGATCTGCTCGATCACATTGAACGCAGCCTCGCCATCCTGGTCGCGAATCACGTCGCCCAGAATACGCCCGAGCAGGCGGATGTCCTCCACCAATGGGCGTTCGTTTTCTCGTGTGCGTCGGGTGGATTCGGTCAGTGTTTTGCTGGTCATGCGAAGGCGGGGAGATGGGGTGGGCCGAAGTTTGTCCATGCTAGCATCGCTGCGCTCCCTGTTATTACCGATCGGTTACGACCTTGACCCAGTCCGCTCACCCCCCTCTTGTCATCGCTACACGTGAAAGCCGACTGGCTTTGTGGCAGGCCCGCCATGTGCAGCAACTGCTCGAAGCCCAGGGTCATCGTGTGCAATTGCTGGGCATGACGACGCGCGGCGACCAGATCCTGGATCGCACGCTGAGCAAGGTCGGAGGCAAGGGGCTGTTCGTCAAGGAGCTGGAGGCGGCCCTGGAGGATGGGCGGGCCGATCTGGCCGTGCACTCGCTCAAGGACGTACCGATGCAGCTGCCCGACGGGTTTGTCTTGGCCTGCGTCATGGAGCGCGAAGACCCGCGTGACGCCTGGGTCTCTGCAAACTGCGCGAACCCGGCTGCCTTGCCGCAACGCGCCGTGGTCGGTACGTCGAGTTTGCGGCGCATGGTTTTGCTGCGTGACATGCTGGACCGCATGGGGCGCCACGATGTGCGAATCGAACCCTTGCGCGGCAATCTGGACACCCGGCTGCGCAAACTCGATGACGGTTTTTACGACGCCATCATCCTGGCGGCGGCCGGACTCAAACGGCTGGAGCTGGTATCACGTATTCGTCACGCGTTCACGGTGCAGGAAATGCTTCCAGCAGCCGGGCAAGGTGCGCTGGGCATCGAAATTCTGTCGAACCGGCCCGATCTGGTCGATGCGCTCGCGCCGTTGTCGCATGTGCCGACCTGGCAGGTGGTGGCGGCCGAGCGGGCGGTCAGTCGGGCCATGGGCGGCAGTTGCTCGATGCCATTGGCTGCTCACGCCGTGTGGCAAGCCGGCCAGCTGCAGCTGCAAGCCGTCTGGGGTGATGCGGAGCCGGCAGCGGACGGTGTTGCTGCCGCTGCGCTGGTCAGGGCCATGGGCCAGGAGTCGGTGACGACGCTTGCGCAAGCCGAACTGCTAGGCGAACGGGTCGCGCAACAGCTGCGCGATGGTGGCGCCCGAGCGGCGCCGCCTGCCGCCTGAGCTCAGGCAAAGTCGTCGCCATGCGCGTGTTTGTCACACGACCGCAAGCCGAGGCTGGGCGTTGGGTGCGCAGCCTTGTCCGGGAACAGATCGACGCGGTGAGCTTGCCTTTGATCGAGATCCGGCCAGTAGCTGACGATCGTGGTGTGCGCGCGGCATGGCAGGCGATCGGCCGATTCGACGCGGTGATGTTTGTCAGTGCCACCGCGGTGCAGCATTTTTTTTCCGAAGCGGCGCGTGATGGTGGGCAGTGGCCGGACGGCGGCGTGCCGCGGGCATGGGCCCCGGGGCCTGGCACAACGGCGGCACTGGTTGCCATGGGCGTTGCGCCACGTGACATCGACGCGCCGGACCCGCACAGCGGACAGTTCGATTCGGAGTCTCTGTGGCGTCAGGTCGGCCCCACGGTCCGCCCTGGCCAGCAGGTGCTGGTAGTGCGCGGCGCGCAACGGGAGGCCATGCTGCCCGTGACCGATGGAGGTGCGGTCTCTGCGATGCAGCCACCAGAGGGTGGTCAGGGGCGTGACTGGCTGGGCCGGCAACTGATCGCCCAGGGTGTGCAGGTCCGCTTCGTCGCGGCCTACCAGCGCTGCGCGCCATCCCCGGCAGTGCTGCGCCAGGCGGTGCTCGAGGCGCATGCGGTCGCTCCAGCCTGGTGGCTGTTCACCAGTTCCCAGGCCATCGAGAATCTGGTTGCGGCGCTGCCCGGCCAGAACTGGGCCGCTGCGCAGGCTCTGGCGACCCATCCCCGGATTGCTGCTGCAGCGCGTGTGGCGGGCTTCGGTGTTGTGCAGGAGTCACGCCCGACGCTGGCCGATGTGGTTGCGTCGATAAAATCCTTGGGATGAACCAGGACGCCAACACCCCGACTGCCGCCGAACAAGGTGTTGCTCCGCCATTCGCGACGCCGGTCACACCTGCTGTGTTGCTTTCGGCCGAGGCTGCGCCCGCGCCACCCAAGTCGACGCCAGCCGACGCCTTGCCAATATTGAAAATTTCCCCGCTGGCGATGCTGGCACTGGTGATTGCGGCCATCGCCATGGCCGGATCCATCATGGTCTGGCAGCGTTTGTCGGCAACGCAGGAGCAATTGGCGCGTCAAAGTGGCGAGTCCGCGATACACGCGGCCGAGGCGCGTGCCAGCGCCAAGGCGGCGCAGGACCTGTCGCGCGAAACCGCGGCACGTCTGGCGGTGGCCGAGGTCCGGTTGAGCGAGGTAGCGGTTCAGCGCAATCAGCTCGAAGGACTGATCCAGAGCATTTCGCGCTCGCGTGACGAAAATCTGGTGGTCGACATCGAATCGGCGGTGCGCCTGGCCCTGCAGCAGGCCCAGCTGACCGGTAGCGTCGAACCGCTGGTGGCGGCCTTGCGATCGGCCGACCAGCGGGTCGCACGCGCGGCGCAGCCGGGGCTGGCCCAGCTGCAACGGGCGCTGGCGCGCGACATCAGCCGGATCACCGCGGCTTCGTTCACTGATACGCCCGGATTGCTGGCGCGTATCGACGAATTGCTGCGTTTGGCCGACGATTTGCCGCTGGCCAACGCCGTGGCCTCGGTCAGCGCCAGTGGCTCACTCAAACGCCCGGATGCACAGATTGCGCCCGAATGGTGGCAACGCGTACTGACCGTGGTGGGCGAGGAGGCCAGCAAGTTGCTGCGCGTGAGCCGGATCGAACAACCCGAGGCGGCCCTGCTGTCACCGGAGCAGTCCTTTTTCGTGCGCGAGAACTTCAAGCTCAGGTTGCTCAACGCCCGCCTGGGCCTGCTGGCGCGCCAGCTCGAGTCTGCGCGCGCCGACATGGCATCGGCATCCACTACCTTGTTCCGCTATTTCGATCCGACGTCGCGCAAGACCCAGGCCGTCGCCGGTTTGATGCAGCAGGTGCAGGGGCAGATGAAGAACCTGGAGCTGCCGCGTGTCGACGATACGCTGGCAGCGTTGGCCACGGCTGCTGCCGGTCGTTGAGGTCGGATCGACATGCGCGTATCGCTTTGGCTTCTTGGCCTGTTCGGCCTTGCGGTGGCCGCCGCCCTGTTTGCCGGCAGCAATCCCGGTTCGGTCACGGTGTTCTGGCCGCCGTACCGTGTTGACCTGTCGCTCAATCTGGTGATGGTGCTGCTGCTCGGTGCATTCCTGACCTTGCATCTGGCGCTGCGCGCACTGTCCGCGCTGTTCGCCATCCCGCGCGAGGCGCGGATGTGGCGCCAGCGCCAGCGTGAACGCAGCATGCAGTTGTCCCTGCTCGATGCCTATTCGCAACTGGTGGCTGGTCGCTTCGTGCGCGCCAAGAAGGCCGCCGAGTCGGTACTCGAACAGGTGCGCAACCTGGCAGCCAGCGACGACAAGCTTGCCTATGCAGACCAACTGCTCTGCACCGCGCATCTGCTGGCGGCAGAGTCTGCCCATGCGCTGCAGGATCGGGGTGCGCGCGAAGTGCATTACCGCTCGGCGCTGGAGCATGCGTCTCGCGTGGTGTCGCCCGAGGCAGGTGAAGGCGCGCGTCTGCGCGGCGCCAGATGGGCGCTGGATGACCGGGACGCGGCGACCGCTTTGCAATTGCTCGACGAGGTCGCCCAGGGTGCCGGGCGGCGCGTGCTGGCGCTGCGCATGCGGCTCAAGGCCGCGCGCATGGCGGGACGTACCGTGATGGCGCTGGAGACGGCGCGCCTGCTCGCCAAACACCATGCCTTGTCGCAGGTCGCGGCCCATGGCGTTTTGCGCGGCCTGGCGACCGAGCTGATCGCATCGGCCTACGATCCTGCGCAACTGATGCAGGTGTGGACCCGGCTGGATCCGAATGAACGGGTGATGCCCGACGTTGCGTTGGCGGCAGCGATGCGGCTGCTGATCTTGCAGGGCGATGTGGTGCTCAGCCGCGAATGGTTGTTGCCGGTATGGGAGCAGATGCTGGAGCAGCCGTCGGCGCTGGCGCTCAGTCAATGCATCGATGTGGTTCGCGTGCTGGAGACCGGCTTTGCCGCCAATGCCGAGACGCTCGAGGGCGACTGGTTGACCCGCATTGAGAGTGCCCAGCTCAGCCATCCCGGTGACCCGGTACTGCAATACCTTGCCGGCGTCACCTGCATGCGTCTGCAGCTTTGGGGCAAGGCACGACAGTTGCTGCAGCAGTCACTGGTACGCCTGCAGGACACCGGCCTGCGCCGCGATGCATGGCGCTTGTTGGCGGAGCTTGCACTGGAGCAGGGTGACGAGCAAGCGGCTACCGAAGCCTGGAAACGGGCCGCGCAAAGCTGATCTTGACCCGACGAAAGTGGCGTCTCCCGCGTGGCGTGTCGACACAGTTCTTCGGCTCCGCACCCATGGCGATTGATGGAGCAGATCCGGGGCCGGCACAGGGCGACCAGGAGCGGAGGGAGTGCGGGGTCGAATGTCGGGCTATCCAGCGCAGCACCGCCAAACCCCAGAAAAAAAGGGAGTCCGCGATGATTCACGGCCCCCTTTGGTTGACGGCGCGCCGATGAACGGGCGTCGCCATCGTGGCAATGTCAGCTTGCCGACTTTTCGAACGGCAGGTTCAGATTGCGCAGATCGCGTTTGGTTTCGACCAGCACCAGCGGACCTTCGTCAGACACCACGGGCACCGGGATTTCACGCGGCACATGGATGGTCACGGGTTGCGCGGCAATAGCGGCCTGCGCCAACCGGATCTTCTCAGCATCGGAATTGACCCAGTTCAGCCCGGATTGCTGAGCTATCTGTGCCAACTCGTCGATTGGCAAGTCAAACGCCTGCACCTGCGGCAGACCAGCCGTTGGTGCGGCGGTTGCCACCGGTGCCTGTGCTGCCACCACAGGAGCCGGTTGTGGCTCGGTGGATGGCGCAAAAGCCTCCAGGGCTGGCGTAGGTGCTGGGGCCGCGAAGCCGTCCAGCGCCGGTTGTGCCTGTGGCTGCGCACGGTCCTGCTGCTGACCAACTTGGCCGCGTTCATTGCGTTCGCCGCGCGAGCGGTCGCGGTCGCGGTCGCGGCCATGACGGTCGCGCGAACGCTTCTCACGAGGCTCGCCATTCTCTGACGGTGCTGGCATCATGGCCATGTCGCCACTGTTGACAGCATGCAACGGGCCTTCGGCAGCGACTGCCGCCGGCTGGTTGCCTGCTTCGCCATTGGCTTGACCGAACACGTCGCTCTCTGCAGTCGCGTCGGCAGGTGCCACCGGGCGATCCTGGCGCGGACGGCGTTCACGTTGGCGCTCACCGCGGCCTTCGCCACGGCTCTCGCGGCCTTCCCGACCTTCGCGCGAGCCTTGCACGTCTGCGTCGCCGGCCTGCACCGGTGCGCCAGCGTTGTCGGCCGAAGCGTCCATCGGAGCACGATCAGCGCCGTTGCCGCGTTCGGCATCTCGGCTGCGATCACCACCGCGCCCACCGCGGCCACCACGCTCACCACGCTCACCACGCTCACCACGCTCACCACGCTCACTACGTTCACCACGGGCCGGGCGCTCTGTGCGCGCGTCGTTGCGCACGTTGTCGTCAGCACCTTGGTGTTGCGCATCTTGCTGCGCTGCCGCGTCTGCGTTGACATTGACGTTGGCGTTGGCGTTGGCGTTGGCGTTGCTGGTATCGCTGCGTTCGCGTGCACCCTGACCGGAGCGTTCACCACGCTCAGTGCGTTCACCATTGCGTCCTCCACGACCGCCACGACCACCGCGTGAGCGGCCTTCGCCTCGGCCCTCAGCGCGGCTGCCCTCGCGTTGGGCATCACGCCCTTCGGCGCGGCGGCCATCCCGACCACCACGGCCTTCGCTGCGACCGGCTTCCTTGTTCACCGCAGCCGGCGCAACCGCCGGGGCAACCGGTTGTGCTGCCGGAGCGGCGAACAGGCTCTTGACCCAGCTGAGAAATCCCTTTTCAGCCGGTGCCGTCGCTGCGACGGGCGCAGCGAGGGGTGCCACAGCAGCAGGGTGCGCCACTGGTTCCGGCTTTGGTGGTGCCACGGGCGCTGGCGCGTCAGGCAGCACACCCTTGATCACTGGAGTCTGGCGGTTCGTTGGCTCCTGGGCCCGGCGCGTTACGGCGGTCGGGTCTTCGGCTTCATCGGCCAGCTTGTAGGTGGCTTCGATGTTGTCCAGACGTGGATCGTCGTGCTTGAGTCGCGTCAGCTTGTAGTTGGGGGTTTCCAGGGTCTTGTTGGGAACCATCAACACGTTGATGCGCTGCTTGAGTTCGATCTTGGTGATCTCGGTACGCTTTTCGTTGAGCAGGAACGAGGCGACGTCGACCGGAACCTGGCACAGTACCGAGGCCGTGTTGTCCTTGAGCGACTCTTCCTGGATGATGCGCAGGATCTGCAGCGCCGAGCTCTCGGTGTCGCGGATGTGGCCGGAACCGCCGCATCGAGGGCAGGGGATGGACGCGCCTTCGCTCAGCGCAGGGCGCAGGCGCTGACGGCTCATTTCCATCAAGCCGAACTTGCTGATTGAACCGAACTGCACGCGTGCACGGTCCTGGCGCAGCGCGTCACGCAGGCGATTCTCGACATCGCGCCGGTTACGGCTTTCTTCCATGTCGATGAAGTCGATGACGATCAGGCCACCGAGGTCGCGCAGGCGCATCTGGCGCGCCACTTCGTCGGCAGCTTCCAGGTTGGTCCGGGTGGCGGTTTCCTCGATGTCGCCGCCACGGATGGCGCGCGCCGAGTTGACGTCGACCGAGACCAGGGCCTCGGTGTGATCGATCACGATGGCGCCGCCGCTGGGCAGCTGCACCATGCGGGCATAGGCCGATTCGATCTGATGCTCGATCTGGAAACGCGAGAACAGCGGGGCGTCGTCGCGGTAGCGTTTGACGCGGGCCGCGTGTTCGGGCATCACGTGCGCCATGAACTGCTGGGCCTGGTCATACACGTCGTCGGTGTCGATCAGGATGTCGCCGATGTCATGGTTGAAGTAATCGCGGATCGCGCGGATCACCAGCGACGATTCCTGATAGATCAGGAACGCGCCCTTGCCACCCTTGGAAGCGCCGTCAACGGCATTCCAGAGTTTGAGCAGGTAGTTCAGGTCCCATTGCAGTTCGGGGGCGCTGCGGCCAATGCCGGCGGTACGGGCAATGATGCTCATGCCGTTGGGGTATTCGAGCTGATCGAGTGCTTCTTTCAGGTCGGCCCGGTCGTCCCCTTCAATTCGGCGCGACACGCCGCCGCCGCGCGGGTTGTTGGGCATCAGCACGACATATCGGCCGGCCAGTGAGATGAAGGTGGTCAGCGCGGCGCCTTTGTTGCCGCGTTCTTCTTTTTCGACCTGGACGATCAGTTCCTGGCCTTCACGGATCGCGTCCTGGATGCGCGCCTGGTTGGCCTGCACCCCCTGGGCGAAATTCGTGCGTGAGATTTCCTTGAACGGCAGGAAGCCGTGGCGGTCCTCGCCGTAGTCGACGAAACAGGCCTCGAGCGATGGCTCGACCCGGGTTACCACCGCCTTGTAGATATTGCCCTTGCGCTGTTCGCGCCCTTCGATTTCGATTTCATAGTCGAGGAGTTTTTGTCCGTCGACGATGGCCAGCCGGCGTTCCTCAGCCTGGGTGGCGTTGATCAGCATCCGTTTCATGGGTAGCGTTCCTGTTTCCTGCATCGAACCCGCGCTGCGCTGCCATGTTGCGGCGCCTCGGGTTCCTTTTGGTCTCTTGACCGATTACATGCTCGTGACGAGCAAACGATGCCTGACGAACGCTTCGAACCGATGGAAATTGCCTCGGGCCCGGACTCAGATCATGTGTCGGGGCGTTGGCACGGGGATGGGGGCGAGGGGATGCGGTTGTGCGTAAGGTGTCAGAACGGGGCGGGCGGCAAAGGCCAGCCGCTGCTCAGACATGATGGGCCGACCCACGCGCAAGACCGCCACCCTCGGGCGTGGCAAACACATCAGGATCATTTCCATCAACACAATCATTTCGCTCAAATCCGACCGCCAGAGTTTTTCTGGCGGCGTTGGGTATTCCATGTCAGTGGTTCAAGGCGTCGGCATACCATTTTGCGGGGCAGACCACCACGGACTCGGGCCCGTAATCAGTCATGCTGGCAACATGGTGGCATCGACCTGCCAGCGGCGCTGTTGGTGGGGTGTCGACTAAACTTCAGACAAATCAACCACTTGCAGCACGTCGCTAGTGAAACACATTATAGGGGGCAATCAACCCCCGGCAGCGGAAATTGCAAGGATGCTCTTGGTCGATGACGAGGACGCTGGCCAGCGCCTGGACAACTTCCTGATGCGCCAGCTCAAGGGCGTGCCCAAGACCCATATTTACCGCATCATTCGCAGCGGCGAGGTGCGGGTCAACAAGGGGCGTGCCAGTGCCGAACGCCGGATCGAGTCGGGTGACCAGATCCGGCTGCCGCCGGTGCGGACCTCGGAGCGCGCCGATGCCAAGGCGCAGGCCATGGTTGAGGCGGCAGCCGGCGGCGGGTCGGCACCGGCGCGAGAGTTCCCGGTGCTGTTCGAAGATGACGGCCTGGTCGTGATCGACAAGCCAGCAGGTGTCGCGGTGCACGGTGGTTCCGGCGTGAGTTTCGGCGTGATCGAGCAGTTGCGCATGGCGCGGCCCCAGACCCGGTTTCTGGAACTGGTGCACCGATTGGACCGGGAAACCAGTGGGATCCTGCTGGTCGCCAAGAAGCGCAGCGTGCTCAAGAACCTGCAGGACCAGTTTCGCGACCGAACGACCGGCAAGACCTATCTGGCACTGGTGGCGGGGCAATGGCCGCAAAAGCTCAAGGTGCTGGACAAGTCCTTGCACAAATACCTGTTGCCAGACGGTGAACGACGCGTCAAGGTGGTGCCGCGCGAGCATCCGGACGCCATGCCTTCGCTCAGCCTGGTCAAGGTGACCCGACAGAGCAGCGCCTACAGCTTGCTGGAGGTGACGATCAAGACGGGACGAACGCACCAGATCCGCGTCCATCTGGCCACTGAGGGCATGGCCATCCTGGGCGACGACAAATATGGCGACTTCGCGTTGAACAGATCCCTGCAACGTGCCAGCGTGCGATTACCCCTGCGGCGCATGTTCCTGCATGCCTGGCGGTTACAGTTCAGACATCCGACCAGCGGCAGTGTGATGCTGCTGCAGGCCGAACTTCCGGCCGAGCTGGCGCAATTCCTGAACCACGTGCTTCCCGATGCAAGCTGACACATCCTCCGCGCAACAGGGCAGGCGCGATCCCGCAAGAGCCTTCGACCTGATCGCCTTTGATTGGGACGGTACCTTGTTCGACTCGACGGCGCTCATTACCCAGAGCATCCAGGCGGCGGTACGCGACGTTGGTGGTACGGTGCCCAGCGATCTGGCGGCGTCGCATGTGATCGGCATGGGGCTGATGCAGGCATTGGCGCATGCTGCGCCGGATGTGCCGAAGGAAAAATATCCGGAGCTCGGTGCCCGTTATCGACACCACTATATGGCCAGGCAGGATGGGATCGGCCTTTTCGACGGTGTGTTGACCATGCTCGATCAACTCAAACGCCGCAGCCACTTCCTGGCGGTGGCAACCGGTAAAAGCCGCGCCGGACTCGACGTCGCGCTGCGCGCCGTCCAGTTGCAGGGTCTGTTTGATGCGTCGCGAACCGCCGACCAGACGGCCGGCAAACCCGATCCTTTGATGCTGCACGAACTGGCGCGCGAATTCGGTCTGGCGCCCGAGCGAGTCCTGATGGTGGGCGACACCACGCATGATCTGCAGATGGCGCGCAACGCCGGTTGCGCCAGCGTGGCGGTCACCTACGGCGCCCATCCTGTCGATGGATTCGCTGCATTGCAGCCCCTTTATGTGGCCCACACCGTGGCAGAGCTGAAGGCCTGGTTGCTGGCGAATGCATGAGCCGGCAGCGAAACGCATGCAGGACCTCATGATCGGAGTCGAAGATCCCATTGACCTGTGCCAATCGGCCGACCTGGTCGACAGCGCTCAAGCTGTGCCGTTCGATGTCATTTATCAGGGCCAGACTTGCCGCGCCTTTGCGATCCGCTACCAGGGGCAGGTCCGTGCCTATCTGAACCGATGCAGCCATGTGCCGATGGAGATGGACTACCAACCGGACCGGTTTTTCGACCTGAGCGGGCATTGGCTGATCTGCGCCACCCACGGTGCCATGTACCAACCCGATACGGGCGCGTGCCGGGGAGGCCCGTGTCGCGGCGGATTGATATCGATTGACCTGCAAGAATCCGATGGTGTCGTGCGCTGGCATACTGCCCACAACCTCAAACCCGTTGAATTTTGATATGACCGACCACAATGACATGGATTCCCGGAGCTCCGCGCCGCCGTTCGGGCCTTCGGAAAGTTCCCGAGGCGCCAGCGCGGGGTCGCCAGGCTGGGAGCGGGCCACTTTGGAAAAGCTCGCGTTCGCCGCGCTGGCAGAACAGCGCACGGCGCGGCGCTGGAAGATATTCATCCGCTTGTCCTGGCTCGCCTTCCTGGTGGGACTGGTCTGGCTCGGCATGATGCGCGACCACGCCTCCACGCAGGTGTCGACACCCCATACCGCGTTGGTGGAGATCAAGGGCGAGATCGCGTCGGGTGGCGAAGCCAGTGCAGAGGTAGTGCTCAATGCGGCGCGCGCTGCGTTTGAGGACGACGGCGCCAAGGCGGTGGTGCTGCTGATCAATTCGCCCGGGGGAAGCCCTGTGCAAGCCGGCATCATCAACGACGAATTGCGCCGGCTCAAGGCCAAGCACGGCAAACCGATGTACGCGGTGGTAGAGGAGACCTGTGCTTCGGCGGCCTACTATGTGGCAGTTTCGGCCGACAAGATATTCGTGGACAAGGCCAGTATTGTCGGCAGCATCGGCGTGCTGATGGATGGTTTCGGGTTCACCGGACTCATGGACAAGCTCGGCGTCGAGCGACGGCTGATGACCGCGGGGGAAAACAAGGGATTTCTCGATCCGTTCAGTCCGCAGACGGAGCGCCAGCGGCAATTCACACAGGAAATGCTCGATCGCATTCACCAGCAGTTCATTGCTGCCGTCAAGGCGGGTCGTGGCGAACGCCTCAAGGAAACTCCGGAAACCTTCAGCGGCCTGTTCTGGATCGGCCAGCAGGCGATAGAACTCGGGCTGGCCGACCAACTCGGCAGCCTCGACTACGTGGCGCGAGAGGTGGTCAAGTTTGAAGACATCGTGGACTACACGCGGCGGGAGAATATTGCAGAACGTCTGGCCAAGCGCTTTGGCGCGTCTATCGGTGAAGGTGCCGTGCGCGCAATCCACGCCTTGCCGGCGTTCCGGTGAGCGAGAGCTGATCTCGAACGAACGGCGTTCTGACCTGTCAGCGGCCGATGGCGAACACCGCAGGCGTTGCGTTGTCAGGCGGCTGACCCCGCGCTGACCATTCCTTGGCGGCCAGACATTGCACCTGGGCCGAGGGCAATGTCAATCCGCTGCCAATGGCCAGTCGGGTACCAGGAGCCAGTGTCTGCACCAGCGCCTGCACCATTGCAGCATTTCGGTA
>Ga0335397_10008671_pt1 | contig 12788 bp, 13 predicted proteins | sample MAT04_FD_205740 | JGI IMG/M metagenome (GOLD analysis project Ga0335397, IMG submission 205740) | Freshwater microbial communities from Lake Fryxell liftoff mats and glacier meltwater in Antarctica - MAT-04 (spades assembly) (version 2) ...
TGTCGCGGCTGCGGTTGGTCCGGACCGCGATGGTCGTCGCTGCGGCCTTGCCGATGAGCGCGGCGAGCACGCTCGGACGCCGGACGGCACCGGAGCACTCGTTGCCGTGGATGTCGCGGACGCGCACATTGACCGGCTCGGCGGACCCGAGCAGGCTGGCGCTGCCCGGTACCGCGACTGTGCGGGCCGGCCGGACGGTGAACAGGCGCGTGCGCGGCCCGAGACCTTCGGGGGCGAGCAGGTCGAACATCACCGTGCCGGGCCCGGGTGAGGCCGGTCGGGTGAATCGGGTGGCCGATGTTGGCGCTGCTGATCTGGACCTGGAAGCCCTGCTCGTCCCGCAGCCACGCCGCGAGGCTCTCCAGGGCGCCGGGGGTCGCGCGGACGTCGACCAGCACGTCTGCGTCCAGCGTCGGGCGCGGAAGGCGGGCGCCGTGCTCGGCAGCCAGCAGCGCCATCATCTGGCCGCCGATGAGCACCCAGGACAGTCGCTGCTGCGGCAGGCGGAACAGCACCTCCCAGGCTTGGTGCTGCGCGGGTGGCAGGTCGTCGAGCAGGATCACCCTGCCGCCGCCCGGGCGGCGGCGCCGGGCTGGACGTCGTGCCGGCCGAGGTCGTACCGCCGTGTGGCGCTGTGCTCGAGCCACTCGCGGGCCGCATGCCGAAGGCGGCTGTCGTCAGCGTCGAGCAGATCGAACACGGCGGCGGCGAGCGGGACCGCGACGCCGCCACGCGGTGCGAAGTCGCCGGCGGCGGCGGGGACGGCGCGCAGCTCGACCGGTCCGTGCGGGTCGTCCTCGAGGGCGTAGTACTCAAGCAGCGCCGGGACGTCGTGCTGCGCGGCGTACACGACGACATCGTCGCCGGCGCTGATGTTCAGGCCGCTGCGGGCGGCGGCGCGCGCTCCCCCGACGGACACGCGCTTGTCTGCGAGCAGCTCGGCGATCACGGCCGGATGGGCCCAGCAGCGTTGGGGTCGCGCGCGGGCGCACAGGAGCATGCGCCAGCGGTCGGGCGACGGCGAGCTGCGCAGCAGCGCGTTGAGCCGGTGTCGCAGGTTGCGGTCGCCGTGCGCCGCCACGTCGATGCTGCGGTCCGCGCTCAAAGCGGCCAGCGCCGCCCAGGCGAGCTGCGGGCCCAGTGGCCGTCCGGCGGCGGGGCGATGCGCAGCTCGGCGCCGAATGCCGCCCTGGTCGACGAGGATCTGGGCGCCGACCTTGCGACCGGACAGCACGCCTTCGGCCAGGAGCTGGCGGACACGTGACTTGGACACCTCAAGCTCAGCCGCCGCCTCGGCTACCGCCAGCCACCCGTCCACCGCCACCGTTGCCCTTCCCTTGCTGATCGGCAACCATTGTGCGACGACCCGAACGACCATGTCCAGCATTGGTTTCCGACCGAGAACCAATCCTGGACGGCCCGGGTCTGCCGCCGGTCGGCGACCAGGTTCGCACGTTGCTTCGCCTCGGCCGGAGGGCCAGGACGCCCTGCGCTGCGTCGTGGAACTGCTCCGCCTTGCAGAAGCCCCCAGCCCGGACGTGCTGGGGGCAGTTGGCGGTGCGGGCCGTCATGCCGGTGTCCCGGTGCGCCGGAGTCGCCGGACGAGCCAGTCGTGGGTACCTGCGACGGCCAGGCCGTGGGAGCCGACGTCGCGGAGCACGGTCTCGTCGGGGTCGATGGCTTCCTCGTCCAGGACAAGCATCCTGACGTCATTGCCGGTCCAGAGGGTGGCCCGGCTGGCCAGGACCTGCGCCTGCTCGTCCCAGGCTTGCTCGTCGGCGCCCGCGGGCCGGACCAGCAGCAGGTCGATGTCGCTCCCGGAGGTCATGGTGCCGCGCGCCGCCGACCCGAAGACCGCCCCGTACGCCGGCGGCGGATCCCACGCGCTGAGTTCGTCGGTGAGGCGCGTGAGGAACGCGTTCATCAGGTGGGCAAGACCGATCACGTGTTCGGCGGCGACATGCTCACGGTTCAGGCGGTAGGCGAAGGCGTTGCCGACGCGGTCGGCGAGCACGATCCCCTGCTCGACGAGCCGCTGAAGACTGTTGCGGATGCCCTGCTGCGAGAGCGAGGGGAGCACCCGGTGGACCTGGCCGGTGGTGAAGGAGGCCTCGGCGCGAGCGAGCACCGCGAGGACGTCTCCGTCGACGGTCGGTGTCACCACCGCCAGTGGGTGTTGCAGTTCCATGGTGTCAACGTAGCCAACAATCCTAGGTCTATGCCAACTATTGTGTAGGTAGACCGAGGATGGGCGGCCGCGCGCTGCGGGCGCGGGGAGCACGCCCAGGCCGCCCTCGTGCTGGACACGCTCGTGGCGTGCCGGGGCAACGGCGACGACGACGCCTTCGCCTCCATGCTCGTCGACGGCATGCTCAAGGACGGCCTCACGTGGGAGCAGGCGCTGGTGGACCTGCTGCACCTCGCGGTCGCCGCGGCCGGCTCCTGTTAGGAGGGCCAACCGCGGCCGCAACGACTCGTCTGAGGGGCCAGTCCTTTCAGGTCTTGTACGGATCCGCTGTGCGTACGACAGCGCCAGGCAGCAGTGATGAATCAGCCAGCCGGCAACCAAACTGAGGAGCTGAAATGTTCGACACAGGTTCTCGATCCCAGATCAGGATGAGGCACCGATCATGATGAGCTGTCAGCTCCGGCGACGGCGGCGCGGACGTTGCCTCTTCCGGGCATCACGGTTGCCTCTCTCAGCGAAACGGCATGAAGGCCACAGTGGAACCCACCTGCGACCAGTACCTGTCGCCGCCGGTCAGCGGTAGCCCGAGGCGCTCAGCGACCGCGATGCACAGCCCGTCGCCCAGCGACAGCGAGCCCGGGGCTGGGTCCTGCTTCGAAGTCACGATGAGCTCGGCGGCGCGGACGGTGTCCGCGTCCGTCACTGGCTCGACCGTCACTCCCAGGGCAAGCAGGTCGTCGTGCACGTCTGCCGGATTCTGGCGGTACCCCTTCTCGGCGGCCCGGTACAGGGTCTCGACCATCGCCGATGCTGGTACGACAGCGACGCTCAGCACCTTGTCCACCGTCTGGTAGCCGCGCTCGCGCAGCAGGAACGCCAGGACGGCCGAGGCATCAAGTATGACCTTGCGCTCCTTGGATGTCACAGGCCCAGGACGTTCAGCAGGGCTCGGCCGGCGGCTTCGCTGTCGGCCTCGGACCCAAGAGTCGCGAGCTGCCGGGCCGCGTTCGCCTCGACGACGGCCTGGTCCTGCTGCCGCATCTCCCGGACGTCCTGCGCGACGTCGAGACCGTCCGAGGCGGGAGCTGCTGCCCACAGGCGGACCCGGATGGAGTCGACGGACTCGATGATGATGCGGCCCTCTCCGTCCGAGCGAGCCACGACCTCCGCGCCGTCCTCAAGGTGCGCCGCACGACGAACGGCCGCAGGCAGCATGACGCGGCCCTTCTGCCCGACGCGGAAGGACGAGGAGACGGCACCCAGCGCAAGGTTCATGTGCACCACTGTGCCGTGGGTGCCACCCTTTGGCAATGAGGTCTACCTCATTGGCTCAGGTGGAGGTCGCGGTCCGGCCGATGTGCCGGCGCGCCGCCGCGCGCTCATGCTCGACGCCCTCAGCCGCGCGTTGCCGCTCGTCTGCGCAGCCTGGCGGTACCGCTCGGTGCCGTGCTCGATCAGCCGGGTCGCCTGCGTCCGCTGCGCAACGAAGGCCACCACCGCCCCCACCACCGAGCCGAGGAGCGCGCCCACCAGGCCGCTGTACACGTCGCTGTCCATGGTGGGCACCTTCGCACGCGATCAGACGTGATGTGCGTTAGAGTGCATCACAATGCGCTCTAACTGCGTTCTAAGGGGTCTGGGTGACGAGACGACACGTGGCGGTGTCACGCGCCTCCGGTGATGCGCTGGCCGTGCTGGGCAATCAGGTCAGGCTGGCTCGGCACGACCGTGGGTGGACCATCGCCGAGCTCGCGGACCGGCTGGGAGTGAACCCGCGCACGGTCGCGAACCTGGAGGCTGGGTTGCCCACGGTGTCGATCGGCACGGTGTTCAACGCGGCCTTCCTGGTCGGCGTTGACCTGTTCGGGCTCAGTGGACCGGAGCTTGCCCGCGCCCGCCGGGCGGGTGAGGAGACGCTGGCGCTGCTGCCAGCCAAGGTCCGCAAGCCCGTAGCAGCGGACCGCAGCGATGACTTCGCGTTCTGACACGACAGCTCGCCCTGACGGGACCTTCGTCTGGGTGTGGCTGCCAGGGGCGACGTCGCCCGTAGTGGCCGGCCGGATTGATCGGGTTGCGGAGATGTACCGCTTCGCGTACGGCTCGAGCTACTTGGCGCGTCCGGAGGCCGTCAGCCTGTTCCAGCCCGAGCTGCCGCTGCGCCAGGGCTGGTTGGAGGCTCCTGAGGGCCTGGACATGGCGGGATGCCTGTGGGACGCCAGCCCTGACTCCTGGGGCCAGCGGGTGATCATCGCCCGCTTGACCGGCATCCAGGGCAGAGCCGCTGACGCCGTGGATTTCGACAAGCTCACGTTCCTGCTCGAGTCCGGGTCGAACAGGATCGGCGCCCTGGACTTCCAGCGCAGCGCAACCCACTACGAACCCCGATCTCAGACGGCGTCGCTCGACGAGCTCCACGAGGCTGCCGACGCCCTGCAGTCCGGGGAGCTGCGCGAGGACCTCGCGCGCGCGCTCGTTGACGGCACCGCGGTCGGCGGAGCGCGCCCCAAGGTGCTCGTGACCGATCACGACCGCGAGTACATCGCGAAGCTCTCGACCTCAACGGACCCGTATCCGGTCGTCAGGGCCGAGGCCGTCGGCTTGGAGTTGGCGCGACGGGTCGGCATCGCCGTACCTGCCTCCCGCATCATCCAGTCGCTGGGGCGGGACGTACTGCTCGTCGAACGGTTCGACCGGCCCGGCGATGGGACAAGAAGGATGCTGATCTCGGCCTTGACCATGCTCGGCTTCGGCGACTTCCTCGGCGCCCGCTACTCCAGCTACCCCGAGACCCTCGACGTCCTGCGCAAGCACGGCGCCTCGGGCAAGCATCTGGGCCGCACGCTGTTCGAGCGCATCGTCTTCAACATCGCGATCAGCAACACCGACGATCACGCCCGCAACCACGCCGCTTTCTGGGACGGTCAGCACCTCGACCTCACCCCCGCCTACGACCTGTGCCCCCAGCTGCGGTCGGGCACTGAGGCGAACCAGGCCATGGACATCAGCCGCTCGGGACGGCGCGCCAGCACCTTCGCCACGTGCATCGCCGCCGCCGGGGAGTACGGGCTCACCACGCAAGGAGCCCGCGACATCGTCGACCACCAGGTCACGGTGATCGGTGAGGCGTGGGAGGACGCGGCAGACACCGCAGAACTCACCCACGTGGACCGTCGATCCCTGTTCGGACGCCAGGTGCTGAACCCGTACGCGTTCTCTGACTGACAGCACCGCGTCCGCTGGCCCCGACCACACTCGTGTCATTCCCGCGCCCGCCATGACAAGACGGCACAACGGCACAGGCGCGGAGGACCATCCGGCCGTCTCCCGGACGGTGGCGCATGAGGTAGACCTCGCTGGCGTGCACGTGGCACAGCGTGGTGGCGTCGAGCCCCAGTCCGTGGCGCGACCCCTGGTCATGGCCGACCCTGGCAGCGTTCTGCTCCGGGTTCAGGCAGCTGGCGGTCCTCAGCCAGGCATGGAGGTGCGTCGGCCGTGGCGTCCGCGCGCAGCGACGATCTCGGCACACCGCGCCACGCGCGCGGGTGACAGCGCTGCGCGACGCCAGTGCGTCGTCGCTGGCCTCGCCGGCGACCTGGATGAGCTGGGTGACTGCGTTCAGCGGCGACACGGCGACGGTCGGAGCAGTCCGCATGACCCTCCAGATCGGGAGCCACATGATGAATGCCCTTGCCAGGATCACCACCGTTGCCATCGCCGGCACGACGCTTCTCCGGCTGCGCACGATGCTCGACCAGCCCACGACCGCTGGGTTCACCGCGGGGCTGGTGGCGCTGCACGACTGGGCCGGGCACCCGGACCGCATCGTGGCGGCCAGCGCCGCTCTCACCTCGCTCATCGCGGCCAGGGCCGAGGCGCTCGGTGAGCCCCAGCTGTGGATCGAGGCCGCGCGCGGCGGGCTCGGGGAGTACGCCCAGAACGCCCTCGTGCTGGACACGCTCGCGGTGTGCGGGGGCAACGGCGACTACGACGCCTTCGCCTCCATGCTGTCCGACGGCATGCTCGAGGGCGGCCTCGCGTGGGAGCAGGTGCTGGTGGACCTGCTCCACCTCGCGATCGTGCTGAGCACGCTGGACCAGAGCTGACCCACCCGACGTGCTGGCCGGCACCCCGCTCGGCCCTGCCGGGCGGCCCGGTGCCCTACGGCGTCGACGACCACCGTGAGGGCGGCTCTTCCCCAAGAAGAGCCGCCCTCACGGCCGTGCGGGCGTCAGACGCTCAACAAGCAGGTGCCGAACTCGTCCCAGCGACGCTGCCCCACGGATGCGCCAGGCCCGCGCGCCCACCGACCGGGGGGCCTGGCCAGTTGCGTGTGCGACCTCGAGTACGAGGCCCGGGCTGGGCAGACGTGTGCGCTGCGCCCGCGACGTGTACGAGCGGCTGAGAACCCGGCGGCCGGAGCGTGTCCGCGACCGTGTACGGCGAGTACCCACCGAGCGTGTACGCGGCCACCCCCTTTTAGAAGGGGGTGGCCGCCCACGGTCCAGCCCCCCCGGCCGACGCAGCGGCACCGCGCCGCCCAGAAGACCGGAACCTCACCGGTGACTGCGCCGGCCGGCCGGATCCGAACGGTGCCGCAGGTCGCCCTCACCCGGAGAGCGCGCCGCACCCAAGGACCCCCGTGAACCGCATCGCCCTCTCGCGCCCGGACTGCCAGGCCAGCGCCTGCCCGCCGCGGCCCTGGCGCGCGCACTGCCGCCCGTACCTTCACAGCGCCGCCACCAGCTGCGCCGCTCCCGCATCCGCCGTCATCGGCCACCGTCCCGTCCGCCTCAGCGGTGCCTAGTGAGCGAGGAGCTGTTCGCCGACCCGCCGAGCCCGAGGAGCACACGACCGAACTGCCGGACCGGCGGTCTGTCAGCTACCAGCAGGAGAAGGCACAGCGGCTGCAGAGCGAGCGGGTGCGCCGGGAGGTCCGGGCCGAACTCGACGCCCAGGAGGCCGGAGACAGCGAGATCGGCAGCGCCATCTTCACCGGGGCCGTCACCGGCGATGACTTCGTGTTCGGGCTCGACGCCGAGCTCGGTGTGGTGTGGGGCCAGCCGGACAGCACCGCATGGGCCGCAGGCGAAGCGATGATGATCTTCGCGCCGCAGGGGTGCGGCAAGACGACCCTTGCCATGCAACTGATGAAGGGTCGGATCGGCCTGCTCGAGGAGGTGCTCGGCATGCCGGTCATCGCCGGCAAGGCCAGGACGCTGTACCTGGCCGGGGACCGGCCCCGGCAGGCCGCCCGGGCGATGCGGCGCCTGTTCCGCGGCCTGGACCCGACCGAACGAGCGACCCTGCAGAACAAGCTGGTGGTCTGGAAGGGCCCGTTGCCCTTCGACCTGACCCAGCACCCGTCGATGCTCAACGAGATGGCCCAGCACTACGGCTGCGACACCATCTTCATCGACAGCATCAAGGACGTCGTGTCCAGGCTGAACGACGACGAGTGCGGCTCGCTGTACAACCGCGCCGTGCAGCACTGCCTGGTCGCGGGCATCGAGGTCTGCGACTTGCACCACCCGCGCAAGGCCTCCAGCGACAACAGCAGCCGACCCAAGGGCATCGACGACATCTACGGCTCGACCTGGCTGACCGCCGGGCACGGCTCGATCATCAGTCTGTGGGGCAAGACCGGCGACCTCGTCGTTGAGCTGACGCAGCTGAAGATGGTCAACGATGAGGTCGGGCCGTTCACCGTCGAGCACGACCACGATCTGGGCATGAGCAGCGTGCTCGGGCAGTTCGACCTGCTCGGCGCCCTGGTCCGCGCCGGCGAGCTCACCGCCCTGCGGGCCGCTGCGTTGATGTTCGCTGTCGCGGCGCCCACCCCCGACCAGAAGGCCCGCGCGCGCCGAGCGCTACAGGCGTTGGTCAAGAGCGACCTGGCTGTGGAGCACGCCGGTGCCGCGGGCGGCGTCAACGGCGGCACCGCCACGACCTGGGTGCCCGTCAAGCAGGCCGGCGCCGCATCCGGCGCGGCAGCAGCAGCTGCGCCCCGTACAGCCGCCGGCGGCCCCTGCCTGCTCAGGCCCGACATCTTCTGAGCAGGGAGGGCGGCCCGGGCCGGCCTCCCTGCTGCTTCACGGTCACCCTCATCACGGCCAGATCTGGGGCAGCCGCGCCGACCTGCCCTCGGCGCTGCGACCTGCCTGCATCTCCGCGGCTGCGTAGGGCGTGGACAGCAGCGCCCGGAGCCACCCTGTCCGGTGGTGCGTCGCGACCAGGTCCGCTGACCGGTGACGCCCGCCAGCCATCCGGCCAGGTGCGGGTCGTGGTCCTCCAGGGGGAGTCGGTGTAAAAGGGTGGAAGCCGCACAGCGGACGCAGCGCGGCCGGGTCGGGTAGGTCGACGGGCCGGTTGGCGAACATCGTCATGACGAACACCTGCTGCCGCGGCGCGCCGAGCACCCGCGACTGCGGGTGGTCCAGCAGCACGCTGCAGTCGGTTCCCGCTACGCCACCTCGGGGTTCGGCCGGCGCAGCCGAGTCCTCACGTCCGGCCGGCAGCCGACGGACGCCTCCGCCAAGCTGAGCGCGGACAGCGCGCTGCCCGCACCGAGCCGGTCGGGACGGCCGCCGTCGCATCGGGTCGTACTCGTGGCCCGCCGATCGTGCCCTGAACGCGCAGCCACGTGACGCCGCCGTCGCCCGGTGGACCCAGCCGCGCGCCGTGTCAGCGGTACGCCAGCTGGGCGCCACTCATGCGATGAACCTGGCCGCGGGCACTGGCGAACGACGCCTGCCCACCACGTCGATCGCACACCCAGCGCGGGGACTGGTCTGGCCGCGGGACGTGCGTGACCGGGCAGCGTGCGCGTCGTGACCGCTTCTGCCGAAGGCTCGAACCCGGTCACCCGACGGTTCCGGTCTCCTGTCTCGGCTCCGCTGTTGAGGCCGGCTCGCGCGTTCAGACGTCCCGCCAGTTCGACGAGCCCCTCCCCGACGGCAGGGTGCGGCAACTGCTGGACACCGCACTGTCAGAGGTTCAGTGCACACTCGGCAGGACCGACGCATGATGTGCAAGTAGTGTGCAACTTTGGTCGAGGAGGAGTGCTATGACGACCCCGCCGAGCGTAGGCTCGGACACGCCGCTGGGCGGCCTTCCCGCAGCAGAGCCTGTGCTGCATGCCAGCCACAACCTTGAGCTCGTCGTCGTCGAGATCCGTTACACCGGCGCAACAGGCACGTTCGGCTCCGACGACGCTCTCGTCCTGCGTGACGCACTGCTCACCGCTGGCGTCCAGGTCCCCACGATCGAGGCAGTAGCCAACCAGGAAGTCGCGTTCCAGGTCGGCCCCGACGGCCCTGACGCCAAGATCAGCACCCGAGACGTTGGCTGGCAGCTTGCCGCACCCGACGGTTCCATCAGCGCCATCGTGACGGGCGACGTCATCCGGCTTCAAACCACCGGCTACACCCGCTGGAGCGAGTCGCTCGCGGCCCCGCTTGAGATCATCCTCGCGGCCGCGCAGCCGGTCCTGCGACCACAGCTGGTTGCCCGCATTGGCGTCCGGTTCATCAACAGGTTCGTCAACACCGACGCCCGCAGCCCTCGGGACTGGACCGGCAGCATCGAGGCGCCGTTCCTCGGGCCGGTCCTTGACGAGATGCTCGCTGAAAAGATCACCTCGACGCAGCAGCAGCTCGACATCTCACTCGGCGCTGCACAGGGCGCAATCGTGCGGCACGGAGGCTTCGTTGACGCCGCTGAACGAGGTGCTGTCAGCTACCTGCTCGACATCGACATGTACAACCAGGCCGGTGTCCGCGCCGACCCAGCCGTCATCATGGAGGAAGCGACACGACTGGACCGCACCGCACTGACCTTGTTCCAGCGGGTCACCACTAGAGAACTGCGCGCACAGATGCGCCCGTACCGGCGCGAGGACAGGGCGACCCCCGAGGCACAGCCATGAGCACTCTTATCGAGAAGCGCCGCCGCGGCCACACCGGTCTCGTCCCGACGCCCACGCGCCTACACACCACCGGCACCGAGCTCGACTTCGATGCCGTCCGCGACGCCAACCTCGCAGACGCGGTTGCCACGTTCACCGATCTCTCCGGCACGCTCGCCGGCACCCTCAGCGAGATCCGCATCCGCTCCGCCGAGACCCTCGAGACCGTGCTTCTGCGCGTGCACGGGCGCAGCTACAGCGGCGTCGACACCGTCAACCTCGGCTGGGTCACCGTCCCCGCCAGCGCCCAAGATGTCGGCCAAGCTCCCGCAGAACCCGCGCTGCGGCACGCCGCCCGAACGCTCGGAATCAAGCTCACCGAGGCGTGCGCAGCAGCCGGCATCTCCTGGCGGACGTTTCAGAGCTGGACCCCCGAGACCCGGCCGCGGGTCGCCAGCCAGGGACAGTTGTGGCAACTGGTCCACCTCGCTGAAGACCTGGACGCCCTGCTGAACAACAACGTCGCCGAGTGGGTCGCGGCGAACCCACGCGCGCGTCAGGCGATCCTGCACGGACAGTTCGCCAAAGCCATGAACGAACTCATCAGCGACCGAGCCCGCCGGGGCGCGTACCGCGACACGAGCACTGGACCCACGGTGCAGCCGGCCAGTTCCGTCGGCCCAGAGATCAGCGTCGAACTGGGCGCGCCGAGTGTCCGAACGCTCACGACGCCACCGCGGCGCGGCGGTGGGCGCAAGATCAAACGCGGTGCCGGAGACCAGTGAGCACTCAGCAGCCGCAGTCCACCGGCAGCACCGGCAGCACCGGCGCCGATAGCCGGCCCCGGCCTGGTTGCGCGAGCGTGGACACCCTCAGTCGGCCGGTGCCGAGCCGCCTGGCCGAGTTGCTCGAAGCATGGACCCAGGGCGCATACGTCGATGGGGTCCCGGCGGTGTGGGCAGGGCCGGAAGTGCCCGACCTGCTGTTCGACGACGACGCCCCGCAGTCGCCGGACACCGCCGGGCTGGTGGATGTCGCAGTGGACGGCGTCGCTGGCCTCTTCGAGCACACCATCGTCACGACACAGACCTGTGACGTCGTCGGCACCGGCCCCGGCGAGAAGCACCCTTGGGTTCAGGTCAGCCCCGTCATGCGGTTGCCCGACGACGTCGCAACCGACAAGCTCGGGCGCATCGACAGGTACGAGGTCCCATACCTGGCGCCGCTGTCACAGGGCCCTCGTCGTGACTCCACGGGCCGCTGGGTCGCTGACCTGCGGCTCAGCCTGCCCGTCAGCAAGGCCGCCCTCGCGCAGCGCACACCCCGGCTGGCGTTCGCCAGCGACGAGGACGCGATCGCCTTCGCCCGGCACACTGCGCGCAAGGTGGAACGCCCCGCCCTCCACGACGCACTCAGCGAGGCCTTGCCCCGCAGCGTCGGTGCATGGATCAAGCAGCACGGCAAGAAGGACTTGGCCTGGTGGCAGAACGTCGAGCAGCTGCGCCTTCGCGTCACGGGTTCAAGACTCCGTCCGAGGGCGGCTGCCGTCGTCCTCCTCGCGGAGACCGCTCTGACGCCTGAGCAGGAAGTTCTGTGGCGGGGCTGGCAGGCGTCGTTCGCCAGGAGCCTGCTGCGAGACCACAACATCGTCTTAGAGCCGGTGCAGTTCACCAGCCTTGATGACCTGCCGAGCAGGCAGTTCGCCGACACGCTGTGGCTGCGAGTGCCGGAGCTCAAGCGTCTTCCACCAGCGCTGTAGGTGGCCTTGCCTCCTTGCTCGCGCTCGCGTCACCGTCCGGGTTGCGCGGGCACCATCCGCTCGGCCGCTGATCGCGGGCGCGGTTCTGAGACCGCTCGGGTGAACTTGGCCGCTCGTGAGGGCGGCTGGGGCCGTCAGGCCGCCTGCGCGTCGACGCCGCCGGTCAGCGCTGCGTTGGGGTGGGGCAGAGCCTGCTGGACGAGCTCGGCGAGATAGGTGGCGCTGAGGTGGATGTAGCGCAGTGTGGTCGGCGTCCAGCCCAGGCCTTCGGCGCGGCGCCCGAGGTCGTGACCGAGCCGGCCGGCGATCTGCTCCAGCGTCATGCCGCTCTCGGCGCACAGCGAGGCGTGGGTGTGGCGCCAGCGGTGGCTCCCGTGCGCACCGTCGATCCCGGCGCGCCGTCCCCACAGGTGCGCGCGGGTGCTGGCGGTGTGCGGCGCCAGGCCGTAGTCGCTGTCCTCGGCGGCGGCCTGTACCTGCATCTGCGGGTTGTGCAGTCGCCGCAGGTCGTCGTCGGGACCGGCGTCGCGCCAGACAGAGCTCTGGCCGTCCAGGGGCCCGTCGACGAGCTCGGCGAACAAGAAGGCACCGTCGTCGGCGGGTCGGCGGATCTTCGCGAGGTAGGTGACGAGAAGTTCGGCGAGCACGCCCGGGATGGCGACGGTGCGGCCCCGGCCGCCCTTGCCCTTGACGTGCAGCTGCCGCAGCGTCACGTCGACGTCAGTGACACGTAGCCGCCGCAGCTCGCCGCGGCGAACTCCGGCGTAGTACAGCACCGACAGCAAGGCGTGGTCGCGCGAGGCGAGCAGGCAGGCGCGCACGTCACCCATGCGCAGCGCGCAGGCGGCGGCGTCTGCCACGGCGGACAGGATCCGGTCGGCCTGGTCGCGGGTGTAGGGCGTGATGACGGTGTCGGCCCGCGGGGGCAGCGGCAGCTG
>Ga0335397_10008673_pt1 | contig 12787 bp, 12 predicted proteins | sample MAT04_FD_205740 | JGI IMG/M metagenome (GOLD analysis project Ga0335397, IMG submission 205740) | Freshwater microbial communities from Lake Fryxell liftoff mats and glacier meltwater in Antarctica - MAT-04 (spades assembly) (version 2) ...
CGTGCAGCGGTGGCGACTCGGCCTGCATCGAGCGCTGCGTACGCTCGTCAGCCGTAGCGGGCGTGATGAGATCGGATGGGAGCAGGGCATCCATGCGCTCCGCAAGGGTTACGGCGAGATCGCTGGCGGGGGGGATAACCTGGAGCCAGAGGCTGTTCGCGCTTGTCGCGACGGCCGGCTGGCCGATCACGCGCTGCGGCGCGTCAAGCCAGCAACGGTTGACGGAAACGCGCATTTCCGCGAGCAGCTCGGGGTCTTTGACCTCACGGGTATAGCGCGAGCCGACCGTCATCGAGCGGTGGTCGGTGGCGCGGGGGTACTCTGCCTCGCCGATCGCGAGCCAGCGCGGCTCCTCCAGCGTGGGCTGCGGCTTCTTCTGGAGGATGAGCAGATCGGTCGCACTCTCCGAGCCGCTGATGCGCCGAAACACGCCATTGGGTAGGCGGAAGGCGCCCAGCAGCGTGGCCTGCTCCGCGAGAAAGGTGCGCACGGCGCGGGCCTGCTTATCCAAGGTGCCCCAGCTGGTGAGAAAGACGACCAGACCGCCGGGGCGCACCAGCCGGAGCGCCTTGGCAAAAAAGTAGTCGTGCACCTGATGCCGCAGGGCGGCGGGGATGTGTGGGTCGTGGACGGCCATCTCGCCGAACGGAACATTGGAGATCGCCAGGTCAAAGCCGTTGGGCGGCAGGTCGACGCGCTCGAATCCGACACCGCCGTGGAGGGTGATGTCGGGGTGGATGTGGCCGAGGATGCGCGCCGTCACCGGGTCGAGCTCGACGGCGGTAATGTCGGCCCGCTCCCGCAGTGCAGGCGGCATCGCCGAGATGAAGTGGCCGACGCCGGCAGCCGGCTCGATGATGCGTGGGCGCTCGATCAACCCGAGGCCGAGCTGAAGAACCGCCTGCCAGATCGTCGTGATGAGATCGAGCGGCGTGTAGAATGCCGTCAGCGCGGCGACGCGCAGGTGGCGCGCGTCGTCGGAGGAGAGGAACGCGGCGTAGCTCGCGTGGAGCACGTAGCGCCCGACCGCGTGGTCGAAGCGGAACAGCCGGTTGAGCAGCGCAGACTCACCGAAGGCGCTGTAGTGGGCCAGCACGAGCCGCTCCTCGTCGGTCGCAGCCCGGTCCTCGGCCTCGAGCTGATGCACCAGCTGGAGCGCGGCGAGATTCTTTCCGAAGCGGTCGCCCGGGCCGGTGAACTGGAGGGCGGCGGGCGCAAGGTGGAACGCCCGCGCGCAGGTCTTTGTCGCCACAGCAAAGCTCCTCGTGTCGAAGGAAACCTACTGCCGCGACATCACGCCGCCTCAGCGGGGTGATAGAGGCCCTGCTGGGCGAGCCGGCGGCGCAGCGTGGCCAGCCCACGGTGTTGGAGCGCCTTCACTGCCTGGGGAGTAAGCCCCAGCCGGTTGGCGACCTCGGCAATGGGCAGTTCGGCGAAAAAGCGGAGGCGGATCACTGCGGCCTGGCGCTCGGTGAGGTGCGCGATGGCGGTCGCGACGGCACACTGCTCGGCCTTGCGGTCGGCCGCAGTGCGCTTGCCGTCGGGCCACCCCTCGGACGCCGCTTCGAGCGCCTGCTCGAGCGTTTCGGTTCGCCGGCGACCGTTGGCACGCAGCCAATCAATGGCGCGGCAGGCGGCGATGCGGTAGAGCCAGGCGCTCACCGGGTAGCCCCGCTCCTCGTACGCATGCAGGCCGACAAGCATCCGCACGAACACGTCGTGAAGCAGGTCCTCGGCGACCAGCGGCTCGCCGACGTTGCGGAGCAGGAAGCGGCGCAAGGGCGCTGCGTAGCGAGCGTAGGCGGCTGCGACATCCTCGGGGTCGAGAGCAGGCACAACGTGTGAAGCGGGCATCTCGCGGGCAGTCGATGGCATCACGTCCTCCAGGGCAGCGCGCGACTTCCAGGAGCCCCTTGGCCCAAGGAGCCTCGCTTTCGGCAATCGCGTCGCCTGTGACGTGATACCCTTCCCGTGGTGGTATCCTGGGTAGGGGCGGGTTACGTGGAACAGGGCGAGCGTGAGGCTGAGATGTGCTTCATCGTCTTCTTCGGAACGCGGCAGGTGGTGCGCGACGTGGACCGTCCGGGGGCGGGCGGCTATCAGCAGTGCCCACGATGCGGCCAGTACGCGCAGTTTCGTCTGCGTCGTGCGCGCACCTGGCTGCACCTGTTCTGGATCCCGCTGATCCCGCTCGGCAGCGCGACGCCGATCCTGGAGTGCGGCAACTGCCACCTGCGACTGGCCAGCACCGTATGAGTGAGCACGGGTAGCGATCGCTGGTGCGGAGCGGTTTAATGAGAACCGAGGAGGAGGCCGTGGGTTCGTGGACTGAGCTGGACGCGAATTACCCGCCGGGTGCACTGACGCCGGCAACCGCGCTGGTGGTTGCGCTCGGCCATCTGGACGGTGCCAGTAGTGTGTACACCGACGGCAGGCCCGCCCCGTTTCTGCCGGTCGGGCTTGGCTACGACACCGATCTCCTTGGGCGGGCCGAGCGCTACCTGGGCGAGGTGACACTCGACCAGTTTCTTGTTGAGGCGGTCGCGCTGCTCTCGGCACGTCAGAAGCTGGTTGTAGCGCTCCAGCTGCTCGACCGCCAGTTCGCCTCAGGCGACCCGCCGGAGCGTCGAGCGCTTCTGTATCGGCTCGTTGCGGGTATCGGCGTCGGCGCCAATACCCTGACGGCGCACCGTGCCACGCTGGCGCTCAAGAACCAGCTGGAGCTGTTTCCACAGTGAGTTGCCACGAGGTGTGGCTATGAGCCAGAGCGTGCGCCCAGGTCAGATCGTTATCCTCAACGGGGCGCCACGCTCAGGGAAGTCGAGCATCGTAGCGGCGCTCCAGGAGCGCTTCGATGGCGTCTGGATGAACCTTGGTGTCGACCGCTGGATGGAGATGACGCCGCCCCGCTTCCGACCAGGGCTCGGGCTGCGGCCCGGCGGCGAGCGGCCCGACCTTGAGCCCCTGGTAGCGACGCTGTACGCTGCGCTCTACGAGTCGATCGCCACCCACAGCCGGCTGGGGCTGAACGTCGTGGTCGATGTCGGCCACCACGACGACTACAGTGTCTCGCGCGGCGTCCTGCCCGCCTGCGCCCGCCAGCTCGACGGCCTGCCGGTGGTGTTCGTCGGCGTGCGCTGCCCGCTCGACGTGATCCTCGACCGCCGGCGGGTTACCGGCTACCTTGCCAGCAGGCCGAGCGACCGTGCGCTGCCGCTCCCCATACAGCGGTGGCAGGACGCCGTACATCAGCCGGGCATCTACGACCTGGAGCTCGATACCGCGTTGCGCTCACCCGAGGCGTGCGCCGAGCAGATCTGGCAGCGCCTTCAGCCTGGACAGCCCGCTACGGTGTTCCAGCGTCTTGCTGCGCTGGGCATGTCCCTGCCGGAAGATCCTCGGGTGCGGTGAGCCGCTCCTGCGGCTTCAGCAGCTCAATAGGTCACCTCGTCAAGCGACCATGCCCTCGGTGTGAGCTGCGACAACGGGGTCGTCACGCAGCTTCTGCAGCGCCCCGGCGATCACCTGGCGCACGCGCTCGCGGGTGAGCCCCTCTGCGGCGCCAATGGTTTCCAGCGTCGTCTTCTGGCCCGTGTCGAAGCCGACGTAGGCGCGTAGGAAGCGCTGTTCGCGCTCGGTGAGCAGCCGCGCCATCGCATCCAGGAGATCGTGCCGCAAAGCGCCGTCAAGCACAGTCCCCGCGGGGTCGAAGCGGGTATCTGGCAGGGTGTTGCCGAGCTCGGTGGGGTCGCTGGGATCGCGCAGCTTGGCGTTGAGCGACAGCGTCGCCTGGCTCACCATGTCGAGCTTGGCCACCTGCTGTGGGCGCCAGCCCAGGTCGGCGGCGAGCTCCTGGGTTGACGGCGCGCGGCCGAGGTGCTGGCTCAGGCGGCTGCGTGCGCGCCATTGCTTCCCGAGGCGCTCGTGGATGTGCACCGGGAGCGCAATCACGCGTCCCTCGACCGCGATGCCGCGCCCGATGGCCTGGCGGATCCACCAGGTGACGTAGGTGGAGAGCTTGCCGCCCTTCTGCGGATCGAAGCGGTCGATGCCTTGAATTAGGCCGACGCTCCCGAAGCTCACCAGGTCGTCCAGGGTGAGGTGCTGCCCAGCCACGCGCAGGTAGCGCTTGGCGATGCTGACGACCAGGCGCAGATTGTGGCGCACCAACGTGGCGCGGGCGGCCTCGCCCAAGGCCGCTTGCTGTTGGGTCGCGGCCACCGCTGAGGGCGGCGCCCAGGGCAGCGCCGCACGGGCGTGGGCACCCGCCAGCATCACCTCGATCAGTGCCGCCTCGCGCTCGGCGGACAGGACGGGATGATCGGTGAGGGCGGCGATCGGGTGATCGAGCGCATCAGGCGGCATGGCGAACCTCCCGCAGCTGATCAAAAAGATCGTCGGCAGTCACCTGGTACAGCTGCTCGTTTGGAACGGTGACGACGGTTAAACCTTGCGCGCGCAGCATCGCGAGGCGAGCGGCATCGCGCTCCGGCGTCAGCGTGTGGATGCCGCCGATCACCTCAATGGCCAGGGCACGGGCGGGCAGGAGCAGGTCGCAGGCGTAGCCGAGCACGCGCCCCTCGATCAGCGCGTCGGCACGAGTAAACGGCCAGCGCGCCGGCTCGGCACGAAACGCGCTCCAGGTGAAGGTGCCGGACAGGTCGGCGTGCAGCGTGAAACCAGCGTCGAGCGCGAGCCAGTGCAGCAGCGCCTCGGCCGGCGTGGGGTTGTGAATGCGCCAGCAGCGGCGGCGCTCGTGGGCCGCCGTGAGGATGGCCCGGAGCTTCACGGCCCCGTGCTTCTGCACCGCGCGCTGGTAGAGTGCGCGCTGGTGCGTGCAGTAGCCCGTCTCGCCGAGCGCAGCGCGCAGCTGCGCCTGGCGGGCGATGCCGTCGGCGCGCGCGAGGGCCTGCTGGTAGCGTCGGTAGCCGGTCTCGCCCAGCACCGCGCGAACTGCGCCCGGCGGGCAACGCCGCCGGCGCGCTGCGGGGCGCTCACAGCGCCACCTCGTCGGCGAGGCGACCAACGGCGGCAAGGAAGCAGCGGATGTCGTCAGGGTCACGCAGGCGAAAGCGCTCGCCGTTGAGCGTTGTGACCCGGATGACGACAACCCGGTCGAGGTCAGTGGTGTCGTTGCTGTGCTCGTCGAGCAGGGCGTAGGTACAGAGGAAGAGGGGGAAGCCGCCGGCGCGGCTGTGGAAGAGGGCATGGCCAGTCAGAGGCTCGTCGAGCGTAGGGTGCATGCAGGGTTCCTTCTGCTGAAGGCGAGTACCTGCACGCAAAAAGACCACCGCAGCGCGGTGGTACCTACAAAAGGGGAAGGTAGAAGCCTTCCCCTACCGCCTTGTCGAGCCAGGTGTTTAGCCGAGATATCTCCACCAGGCCCCTTTGTCGCACGAGTTGATAGGGGGAAGCGTGTTGCCTGCCTGCATCGGGATGACCCGCTCGTTGGCAGTGGGGGAAGGAGTCGTCGTGCCGTCGGTGTAGCGAACAAACTCGTAGCGCCCCGTGCGTGGCGCTTTGTCGCCGGTTTTGTAGAGCATGCTGTCCTCTTGTACGGTTGAATTCCTACAAAGATGCGGTTCTCACCTCCGCGTGCTGCGCGCGATGCGCGACAATGACCCTAGCGTATCGGCCTCACCCCCTTTCTATCCTCCTCAATCCGTAATCGAGGGTAGCAAGAGCCTCCCAGAACGCCTGAACCGACCGATCGTTTTTATTGGGATTGGTTCGTGTACTTTGTCTTGCGGCGAATGGCCTTCAAGCCTTCTCGATTGCGGTAGGCGGTAATGATTACCAGCGCATCCTCGTCGACTCCCATAACGAGCACTGTCCCCTCCAGCCGACTGAAGCGGCGGGCCAGTGAGGGTTCCTGCGGGATGTTGCGGCGCCCGAGAAACACGTGGGTCACCCCGGCGCACCGCAGGCGCCGTCCATGCGCTAGGACAAAAGCGATATCTTTCGATGATAAATTGCGCTGAGCCCGACGCTTGTGGGCGTGGTGACTTACCTGAATAGACTCGGTCTCCATACGTTGCTGCTCCTCTCACGTTGCCCTGACACGTGCCAGGTATCCAAGCTGTAAGTAGAGGTAATCGGTCTGTAGCTACGTTTCTTTCATGGAAATTGAGCGAGGCTTTACCTACTCTTTGAAAGGCGCGGACTGTATAATAGTGGGTGGTCGATGAGCACGCCGGACTACTCCAGCAAGGGAGAGCCATGCCAGAACCTCAGTCTTCGTACCTTCAACGAATTCAGGAATGCCAGGCGGCTATCGTACGAATCCGACGCGCCCGCGCTGAGGGCGACTACAACTCGCCGGCGGTCGCCGGAGATTTCACCTTCGTCCTGACGACGGTTGCGCCGATGTTCCAGCGAAAGGCGCGGGTCTTTCAGGGGATATCACCACTGCTTGTTGAAGAAGCCTTTGAGACAATGGTCAACACGCTGAAGGTGGATGTATGCAAGAGTACCTATCCCTCGCTTGAGCAGCAACTTGGCGCGCGGATTAAGAGCATTGGGATGGCTGTTATCGGCGCGATTCGCCGCAAGAATTCGCTCGATGGACGATTACTCTATAGTGCGAGCTTTGATGCGTCTGATGGGGAGGCGCTTTCCCACTACGACACGACGCCCGATCCGCACGGTGAGAACGCTTTCACTGCCGTTGAGGACACTGCGACGCTCGCGCCCCTCCTTGCCCAGCTCTCACCGAAAGAGCGTTGGGTTCTGGAGCTCAAGCACTTGGAAGGTAAAAAGGGGGTCGAGATCGCGCGTGAGCTTGGTATTTCCGAGGTTGCGGTGTCGCGGCTCTTGAAGGCTGCAATTGGGCGTCTATCGCGGCTGCGAGCCGCATCAGGAGCGTGAGCGTATGGACGAGCGAGACATGCGCCTGATGGACGCAGCAACCCGCTACCTTGAACTCCTAGAATCGGGACAGCGCGTAAGCCTTACTGCATACCTCGCCACGGTTGAACCTGATCTGCGTGACGAACTTGGTCCCGCTATTGAGGAGTTACTGACGGAGGAAGAGCTCGACCACATCCCGACGCTCGCAGCTGACGAGCAAATTACAGTGGACCAGGTAGTTGCCCGTGTCCTTGCAACCGCACTACAGCCGCCACAGGAGGTCCCCGCCTCCATTCGCTCCCTCATCGAGCTTCGTGATGCCCGAGACCTTTCCACCCGTAAGCTCGCGCAACGCGTGAACCTGCCTGTTGCGATCATGGGGAAAATCGAGCGCGGGGGAGTTCTTCCAACAAGTATCCCTGAACGCTTGGTTGCTCGTCTTGCCAAAGCGCTCGATGAGACCGAAGTTGCCATCCGTGCTGCCCTCGCAACCCCATTGCTTGCGACCTCAGTGCGCTTAAGCGCCAAAGATGGAACGCAGGTTCCACCTGAGCGTGCCGTTACGTTTGCCGAGGCATTTGCCGCGAGCGCGGCTACTCCCGAGCAGCGCTCTGAGTGGGGAGCTGTAGGTTGATAGGGCGTCGTAGAGGCACAACGTCATGAGCGCCCGTTGGCAACATATCCGCGACCTCGCCGCCGATGCGCGCGAGCGTTACGCAACACTCCAGGGCGGCAAGCTGCCGCTTCAGCTTCCCCTCGCGGATCTGGCAGATGAGCTCTACCGCCTCTCAGTCTACGACGATCATGAGCTCGGCCCTGAGGTCAACGGCGAGCTGAACGCCTACCAGCGCACGATCCGTCTACGCCCAGGAATGGCACCAACCTTTCGCAACTTTGTCATCGCGCACGAGCTTGGCCACTACGTGCTGGAGGGCCGTTCACGAACGCTCTACCAGGACGATGCCACCACACTCGACGAGCGCGCCGACGGCGATCCGCAGAACGATGCCGGCGTTCTTCGCTCCTACAACACGCGCGAGCGCCACGAGCAGGAGGCGAGTCTCTTTGGCCTGGAACTCCTCCTGCCCGCTGAGCACCTATGGCAGCAGGCCCAGATGCCAGGGTGGTCCGTGCAGGAGCTTGCCGCGCAGTATGGCGTCTCGTGCGATGCGCTCCAGACGCAGCTCATCAACGTGTGCTGCCTCCAGCCGGTGCGGCAGCGCCCGCCAACAAAGCCTCTTGGTGCCGTCGGCGGTCTGCTCGACCCACACCAGCAAGCCGCTGTTGATGCCCCCTTGCCAACCTTGGTGAACGCCGGTCCGGGTACGGGCAAGACCCGCTGCATTGTTGCGAAGTACGAGGCCCTGATCAACGCGGGCGTTGCCCCACGCCAGATCCTGGCCCTGACGTTCTCGAACAAAGCCGCCGAGGAGATGCGGGAGCGGGTGATCGCTGCCTTGGGTCATGCGCACGCAGCGCTGGTCGGCCAAGTCGAAATCTCGACCTTCCACGCCTGGGGGTTGAACCTGCTCCGCACCTACGGCCATCGACTCGCGCTTCCCGCCGAGGTGCAACTGCGTGGAACAGCCGATCTCTTCATTTTGCTCAAACGCCGCTTGGCCGAGCTCCCGCTCCAGCAGTACAAGGCCCTCTACGACCCTGGACACTACCTCCCCCACATCATTCGCGCCATCAGCCGGGCGAAGGACGAGCTGCTTTCTCCGGCAGACTACCGGGCGATGGTCGAGCGACAAACACCAGCATGGATCGAAGCGGCGGAGGCTGCCCAACGCGCAAAGCCCACTGTGAAGAAGTACCGCGAAGCATACGAGCACACGGTGCGCGATGCAGCGCGCCTTCGCGAGCTGGCAGATATCTACGCCGCGTATGAGCGAATCCTGCGCGACGAGGGTGTGCTCGATTATGGCGACCTGATTAAACGTGCGGTCGAGGTGCTGTCGATCCCCGCTGTCGCCAGCGATATCCATCAGCAGTACGCCTACATCCTGGTCGACGAATTTCAAGACATCAATTATGCCTCTGGGCAGCTGGTCGCTTTGCTTGATGGCGGCCGCGACCGCGTTTGGGCCGTCGGCGATCCATGGCAAAGCATCTACCGCTTCCGGGGCGCCTCACCCGCCAATATTGCGCAGTTCGCGCAGGTCTATCCTCGGGCATCACAGTACGATCTGCGTGTCAACTTTCGCTCTATCCAGCCTATCCTTGACGCCAGTCACGCGGTTATGAAGCAAGACCTGCTCTGGGTGCGCCGACCCGCGCTCCACGCATCGCGGCCAGCGCCGGCCGGTACTCGCGTGGTAGAGTGGGTCGCAGCCAGTCCCCAGGCTGAGGCGCACGCGATTGTCGCTGACATTCTGCGCCGCGTACGCGGGCCTGGCTATCGGAGCAGCCCGCCTGACGCAAAGCCGCAGCGACGCCAAGGCGCTCGTAACACGTTGCGCCTTGGCGCCTTTGCGTCTCATGGTCGGCTCTCGCGCCGCGCACGCTTCGGCGACCATGCCATTCTGTGCCGCACCCATAGCCAGGCGGCGGTGATCGTCGCCGCGTTGGAAGCGCGCCACGTGCCGGTGGACTGGGTCGGCGACATCCTCGATGCGCCGGAAGTCAAAGATGCCCTCGCCGTCTGCGCACTCACCGAGAGCAGCAACAGCGCCGGTATGCTGCGGCTGCTGACCGTCCCGCAACACGAGCTCCCCGCCGCTGACTTCCTCCGCCTCGTGCGCCTGGCCCATGAGAACCAGCGCATGCTCAACCGGGCTGTCCGTGACCCCATTATCGTCGGCCAGCTCTCAGCGGAAGCCCAGGGCCGCCTGTACGCGCTGGAGCAGATGCTTGCCAGCCTGGAAGCTCACGGGGATGTCTGGCAGCTCCTCACCGCGTATCTTTTCGGGCATAGCGAGGCGATGCGCCAGCATATCATTGCGGCTGCCGCAGGCGGGTATGCCGCGCAGCGCGCCCTGGCTACGCTGGGTCAGCTCCTGGTGCTGGCGCGCGGCTTTGTTCGCCAGACGCCCAAGCCGCTTGCAACACCAGCCTCGTTTATCGCGTATGTCCGGCTGCTCCTGGAGGCCGGGGAGGGAAGAACAGCGCCGCCGCTTCCGGCCCACATTGACGCCGTGCGGGTGATGACCGTCCACAGCGCCAAGGGTTTGGAGTTCCCCATTGTGTATGTGCCAGGCCTCCATGCCAATCAGTTTCCCCTGCGCCGCCAAGGCAGCTCCATCCCCGACCTGCCGGCCCTGCGCCACGCCCAGCCTGGGAGCGACCCCGACGACGAGCTCTACCTGCTCTACGTCGCCATGACCAGGGCGCGTGATAGGCTGATCCTCTCGCGAGCCGCGTACGTTCGCGAAAAGCCAGTGAAACGCTCGCGGCTGTTGCCTGACGAGGGCCAAACACTCCCCTGGCCAATCCGTCAGGCGCCGACGGATCACGTGCAGCGACCGCGACCCAATCTCCACCGGCTCGACACGGCGGCGATCACCCGCTCGCCTATCCCCGCATCCAGCCTCGAAACCTACGATCGCTGCGGTCGCCGCTTCCTTTACCAGTACGGCTTCCAGCTCTACGATGACGCCACATCGTATCTGCGTATGCACCAGACGATCCGTGATGTAGTGAAAACACTGACCCAGCGCGCAGCCCACGGCGCGCTGCCGGGCGACGAGTCGGCGCTCGACAATCTGGTGCGGCAGGTCTTCACCACCCACGAACTGCCCGGGGTGCTGTACGAACAGGACTACTACGACGAAGCATTTCGCCATGTGCGCGCGGTCTGGGAAGACCTGCGGGGTGGTGGCCGCGCGCCCGCCGACCTCGACCGAACCGTCGTCGTCAGCCGCCCCCAGGGCCAGGTGCTCGTACGGATTGATCGAGTCGAGCAGCACGGCGCGCGCCCCCGCTGGGTGCGCCTGCGCTCGGGTAAAGAAGCTGAGGGCGACCAGAAGGCGCTCCAGACCAGACTCTACGCGCTCGCGTACCACGACACGCACGGCGGTCCGGTGCAGATTGCGCTGCACTACACGGCGACTGGAACACGTCAGGCGGTCGAATTCGCGCCGGAAGCGCTTGAGGAGATTCGCGCGGAGCTGGATACGCTGCTGGCAGCCCTCGCCGCCGGCGCCTGGAACCCGGCCCCCGGCCCGCAGTGCGCTACATGCGCGTTTACATTAATTTGCCCTGTGTGAAAGACATCGGCTCGTAAGGTTATTATGCTAGTGTAGACCATCTGCTCGCGCCCGCCCCGGAAGGACGCTCCATGACGACTGCCAAGCAGGCCAGCAAAATTTTCGATAACATCGACCAGAAATTGGTCGACGCCCTGATCAAAACACTGCACAACGCCCGGCGGGCAGACTTCTGCATCGGGTTCTTCCGTCTGAGCGGGTGGGGCCAGGTGGCGGATGCCGTCGAGCATTTTGCGGGTGGAGCTGACGACTGTTGCCGCGTCCTGATCGGCATGAGCGAGAGCCCCGACGAGGAGCTGCGCCGTCTCCAGCGGCAGCTACGGAAAGGCCCGGCCGAGCTGGATCTCGCGCGCGCTGCGCAGCTCAAGAGCCGCGTCGCCGCCGAGTTCCGCAAGCAGTTGGTGGGCATGGCTCCGACCAACAGCGACGAGGCCGCGCTTCGCACGCTCTGCCAGCAGATCCAGGCGGGCAAGGTGCAGGTCAAGCTCCACCTGAGCTACAACCTCCACGCCAAGCTCTACCTCGCCTACCGCGAAGATCCTGACAACCCGGTCACGGCGTATCTTGGCTCCAGTAACCTGACGATGTCTGGCTTGCGTACCCAGGGCGAGCTGAATACGAAGATCACCGACGACCTGGATAACGTAAAGCTAGAGGAGTGGTTCAACGACCGCTGGGAGGATGAGTGGTCGGTTGACATTGCCAAGGAACTCCTGGCTGCTCTAGAGGAGAGCTGGGCCGGTGAGGAGCGCCGCCCCTACCATATCTATCTCAAGATGGCCTACCATCTGGCCGAAGAGGCGCGCGCTGGCCTGAATGAGTTCTCGCTGCCGCGCGACTTTCGCGGCAAGCTCTTCCCCTTCCAGGAGGCGGCGGTGAAAATCGCCGCCCGCCACCTCAACGAGCGCGGCGGCGTGTTGCTCGGCGACGTTGTTGGCCTCGGCAAGACGATGATGGCCAGTGCCCTCGTCCGCATCTTCCGCGACGACTTCAACCTGCGGCCGGTGATCGTCTGCCCCAAGAACCTCGTGCCGATGTGGGAGCAGTACAACGCCGATTGGGCGCTGGGGGCCAGGATCATCCCCTTCAGCATGGCCCACAAGGAGTTCCCGCAGCTGCCCGCCCGCTACAAGCTGATCGTCATCGATGAGTCCCACACGCTGCGCAACCCTGAGGGCCGGCGCTACAAGGCGATCGCAGAGTATATCCAGGCCTTCGGCGAGAAGGAGTGTAAGGTTATCCTGCTCTCGGCCACGCCGTATAACAAGTCGTACCTGGATCTCAGCGCGCAGCTGCGGCTCTTCCTCGCCGATGATCGCGACCTGGGGGTTCGGCCTGATCGCTTTATTCGCTCTGGCGGCGAAGACGAGCTGCTGCGCGCCCAGGTGCAGCCGCGCACGCTGCGCGCCTTTGAGTTGAGCCCCCACGCCGACGACTGGCGTGAGCTGATGCGGCAGTTTATGGTGCGCCGCACCCGCTCGTTTATCAAGCAGCACTATGCGACATACGATCCAATGCGCAAGCGCTACTATCTGGAGCTGGCCGACAAGACGCCGTTCTATTTCCCCGACCGGGTGCCGCGCACGGTTGATGTTGCGACCACCGCCGCCAACGATCCCTACCGCCGCCTGTATGATCTGCCGGTCGTCGACGCGATTGGCAACCTGTCGCTGCCGCGCTACGGCCTGGAAAACTATCTGCGGACGAACGCGCCACAGCTTGCCACGTCG
>Ga0335397_10008674_pt1 | contig 12787 bp, 6 predicted proteins | sample MAT04_FD_205740 | JGI IMG/M metagenome (GOLD analysis project Ga0335397, IMG submission 205740) | Freshwater microbial communities from Lake Fryxell liftoff mats and glacier meltwater in Antarctica - MAT-04 (spades assembly) (version 2) ...
CAAAACGTCACGTTCGCGCTGAATTGTTCCTTTTTTTTCCAGCTTGCTCAGCACTCGCGTTACCGTTTCGCGAGCCAGCCCGCTGAGGCTACTTAATTCTCTGTGCGGCAGGTTGGGAATTTCTGTACCTCCTGTGGCAATGATTTTTTTCCCTTGCCCCTCTGCCAAAAATAACAGAATATCTGCTACTCGCGAGGTACTGTCCGATTCTCGCAAACGCAGGCGACGATTGACTTGCCGCAGGCGGCGGGCCATCAATTGAGCTAGCCGAATGCCTGCGAGGGGCTCGGTATGAATAAGCTGCACAAAATCCTGAGCTGGCATATTGCCGATCAGTGTCGGGGCTAGAGTCATCACATCTGTCGATCGCGGTGTTTCTTCGATCGCTGCCATTTCCCCGAATAGTTCTCCTTTCCCTAAAATATTCAGCGTTACTTCTTTTCCATCTAGGTTGTAGGTGCGAATTTTCACCCAACCATCCAATATAAAATACACGGATGTTCCCCAGTCATTTTCGAGTAAAATCACTTGATTTGACGGATGACTGCGGGTAACGATGTGGACAGTTGCTCTCTCGATTACAGGATCGGGTAAGCCTGCAAAAAAAGGAGTAGAAACTATCAATTGATTTATATTAGACTGCGGATCTCGGGTGTTAAATCGGTCTTCCATGAGGCCATCATTTTAATTTACGCGCTTGAGCTGCGCTGGGCAGTTAGAAATAGTTGGCAGCCGAGTCATTCGATTGGGAATTCAAGATTTTAGAAACAACTATCTAAAATCGGCAATTTTACCTCTCAAGTTAGGCGGTCGATCGGTCGAATATGGAAATTAATACCTTCAAGTTCTAATTGCGAGCTAGAAACTAAAGAATATACCATAATTTTTTAGATATATACCGCAGAGCAAATTTTATTAACAAAATTTAAGCTGCGTGGCAAGCTGCTTGTGCCGATCGAGTTAACGAAGGCCGGCACTAGGCGAAAACAAGCTTAACACTGTTGAGAGATTTGTGGTCAGCCGGCCCAGCAGTCGATCGGCACGGGGAAACACCACAAGCGGGCACACCGGGTATACAGCGACCAAATCGACCGCAACCGCTGGGAATCTGTTAAATCTCAGCAATACCAGGAAAATCCACCACAATTTCGTACTTAAAGGCTAACCCTCGTAGCTAGCGAAACCGACGCAGTTCCCAACAACCTTTTCTACTACCCCGAGATTTTGACATCCACCCCGACTATCAAGGTACGGGGATTCCCAATCATCACTGATTAGGTTTCTGCTTCATAGCACCAGCCTTCCGAGATTTACTCTCTTGGGGTCTTACAGTTGCTCCACAGACTGACACGGCTAGCCCAGCCGCCAAAATGTTCTTTGCAGCGTTAATATCGCGATCGTGGTTTGTCCCACATTTAGGGCATTCCCATTCCCGAATATTCAACGGTAATTTATCGACAATATACCCGCAGTTTCCACAGCGCTTAGAACTAGGAAACCAGCGGTCTATCTTGATTAGTTCTCGACCGTACCACTCACATTTATACGCAAGTTGGCGAATTAGTTCGCCCCAACTAGCATCACTGATCGCCAGGGCTAATTTATGGTTTTTCACCATATTCTTGATAGCTAAATCCTCAACTACAATCGTTTGGTTTTCACGAGTTAGTTGAGTTGTTAATTTATGTAGAAAATCTTGACGCGCATCGGTGATCTGTGCATGGATCTTTGCTACTTGTACCCGCGCTTTTTGCCTGTTGTTACTTCCCTTTTGCTTACGGGCTAACGCTTTCTGTTTCCTTTTTAATTTCTTGCGAAGCTTTTTAAAGTGCTTGGGATTGGCCATTTTGTCGCCATCGCTAGTAGCAATCAGGCTGGTTATTCCTACATCCAATCCAATAGATTTCTCTATTTTCGGAAGTGGCTTGATTGTATAGTCGTCTACAAGTATGGAGACAAACCAGCGTCCAGCAGGTGTCAATCTTACCGTAATGATAGACGGAATACACCCTTCGGGGATTTGCTTACAAAGAGCGAATAGGTAATGGTGTGTTGCATTTAGCTAAAAACACCTGTTTATCTTTCCATCGGAAAGCTGACTTGCTGAATTCAGCACTGCCACCGTTATGCTTTTTCTTGAAGTTAGGATATTTAGCGCGACCTGCAAAGAAGTTGCTGAATGCCGCCTGAAGGTGTCTGAGTCCTTGTTGAAGAGGTACGCAGCTAACTTCATTCAAAAAATCAAGCTCTTCCTCTTTCTTCCAATTCGTCAGCATAGAGGAAGTTTGGCTGTAGCCAACTTTCTCTTGATGCTCGTACCACGCGATTGTGCGAGCAGCCAAAGCCTTGTTGTACACTAACCGTGCACACCCCATTGTCCGTCGCAAGAGATTTTCTTGCTGCGTAGTGGGATAGAATCGGTAGCGGTAGGCTTTTTCCATTCTCACAGGTTAACACATTTTCTGTGATATTGTTGGTTTTAGGCAAATCTTTTTGTAAAGCCGTCCTAAAAGGACGGGGTTTCTACCCATTTTTTTGATGATGGGCAATAGAAGTCATCCGAAGGCAAAAGCAAAAGGTTAATTCAAAGTTGTCAGAAAATATTAGTCGATTATTTACAGGCTCGCATTCAGATTATTCTATTGATTGGCATAGCTGCCGCCTGACTTCAATATTTTTGCAATAAAATTTTCTCCCAAGCCGCATTCCCAGAGGTTCCGCCCTTGAATTCTCAGAAGTACAAAATTCAAGCACTAATTGCTGAGGTTGACGAGGTACTCAGCAAGCCCGCCCCCCGCTTGCCTTGGACGGGTTCTCTTGATACTGTCCACCAGCGCCAACTGTTAGAGCGAGTTCGCGCTTACCTGCTTTCCCCAGACTCAAAGCTCACGGCTCCCAACAGGCCGCAGGGCCCAAACGTCCGCCCGGTACCAGTTCCAGTGCCAAAAGTGCCGATGCCGCCCGCGAGCCCCTCAGCAGCAGAGCAAATTATGCTTGCCGTCACCGGAGAAATTAGCAACCTGCGTTCGAGCCTGACTCGGCCGCTGCAAGAAGACATAGAAGCTCTGCGACAAGAGCAGCAAGCTCTAATTCAAGAAATCAAACAGCTAGAAGCACAACGGCAGCAGCAACAATCCCTAGCTCAGCAACAAGCTAACCAACAGCAAATCATTTCTGAATTCTTGCAGGTGCTCAGGAGCCGCTTGACAGAAACCTTGGATCGCGATTTGTCCCAAATTCTCGCTACCCTAGAAAATCAGTTTTTGCCAAGCAGTGCAGCACAATCCGAGCAATCGGCTTTAAACCCACAAACTTCAGAAGCACTCCCGCTGCTGACACCGGCTCAGAGGTTGGAGCAAATGCAAAATTTCCAAGCTCGTGCCGACAGCCTGCTGATGAGGCTAGATTCTACGATGAATATCGCCTTCGAGGGTTTGGAAACAAATTTGCAAAGCTATCAAGCTTCCTTGGGACAAGGACTCGAAAATATGTACGGTTTGAGCCAGCAGAGCGAGGCAATGTTCGCGGCTTTTGTCAACCACTTGGCGACACAGTTGGGACGAGAAGCGTCTTCCTACGTTCAGCAGCCGATATCCGTGGAAAATCTCGAAACGGCAGCCACAACCGCAACAGACCGCTCTAGTGCCGCTCCTACCCTCTCAAATAGGGCGATCGAACTGGATGCGCCGGACGCCGGTGAAAATCCCAGCGGCGAACTGGCAGAACAAGAGAGATTTCCCTACGCCGGTACAGAAATTTCTCAGCAATTCGGACAGTTGAGGCACGATCGCGATCGTATTGAAGCTCCTCTCTCTCTCTCGGATTGGGAAGATAATTTGTTCGGTTCTGCACCAGAAACACCCGCATCTGTCACTCTGTTGTCCGGCGCTGAGTCGGAAGATATGTTAGCAGAAAATGGCGAAAATGTTGAAGATTTGTACGCGAGTTTGTTTGCGGGAAAAGAAGTCGCAGAATTAGAATTAGAACTCGAAGATTTCAATATAGAAAATACTGAAAGTGCTGCGGAAAATGAAAGTTTCCCATTTGAAAATTCAGGTGATGAAAATGCCGAACCGCTGAATGATACGGAAGATTTGTTTGTAAATCTGCTGGATGAAGGTGAGTCGCTGGCCGATTATTTGGGTGATAATTCAGACTTTGTAATCGGTAATTCTGTCGAGGATCTAACTTTAGATAGTGAAGATTTATTTGAACCGCAAGTTGCAAAAGTACCTGAAGTTTCAGAACCGCCAGCCCAAAGTTCGATCGCGCCGCAACTTGATTCGGACGATCGACCAAATCGAGAAACCGCTCAAAACCTAGACGATCGTTCCGACACTGCAACAGTACCACAGCCGCCGACCTTGAGCGCGGCTCCTGAAACTAGCCCGAACCAACCCAGTGCCGCGCGCATCCCTAGTGCCGGTGATGTTCGCACGGGCGAGTCCGACGCATCCTCGCAGCTATTAGATGATGGCTACATCCAAGCTTCGCCGGATGAGGATTTGCTGGTTGAAGCATTAGAAGATGACCTCGATCGAGCTCTAAATTTGGATAACAATACTCTGGAACAGTTGGAAACAGACCTCTACAATCTGGAGGGATTGGAAAATACTGCGGAACGGCGATCGAATTCAAGTGCGGTTAACAGCTTTAATTTGGCGAATTCCTCCGACGGTGCAGAAAATCCCTTTGTCGAGGCCCTAGAGGAAGAACTCGGCACTTTGGAGGATTTGTTCTCCGATGTGTTGGAACTTTCATCTGAAGATGAACCGTTTGTTTTGGAAGACGAACTTGATGATGATTTGTTTGCCCAGGAAGATGAGTCTAATTTGACGCTAGACGACATTTTGGTTAGTTTGACTCAAACCGATCGAGAAACTGCAGAAACTGACGAATTGCGATCGACTCCAGCAGAAAGTAAAAAAAAAACCTAATTCCCCCAGAGAGTAAAACAAAAGTTGTTGAGGCGAAAACCGAGCCTAGCGAAACCGCGCAGCAGCAAGAGTCGCCAGCAGATTTTGTTCCCAGCGAGATCGCCCCTTCCTCCTCTCAATCTCCAAAACGCCGGAATTCTCGCTGGTATTTGGGGATTGATTTGGCATCGGGCGGACTGTCGGCGGCTTTGCTCGATCGCACCAGCGGTAAGTTGCACCCGATTTACTGGGAAACACCGCAGGCCCCGGAAGCCTCGGCTACCTTTCGGATTCCCTCGGTTCTGGCGATGGAAGCAACAGTCCCAAGCAATGCAGGCCCGCAGGTGGCTTGGCCAGGGGGAGAATTTTTGCGGCAAAATTTTAAATTGCCTTTAAAAGTGAGCATTCCTTATCAGCGGGTAGTTGCTGGGATGTACGAACCGCTGCTGCATTGCTATGGCGGGGCTTTGTCGATCGCCATACCGCTGCAAGGTTTGCGGGCGCTGCTGGCTACTTTGAATCCCAGCCTGCGGGGGCAAAAATTTGGCGGATCGGGGGAAGTTTGTAAAGCTTCGGGACTGACTGCTGAAATTCTGGATGCGGCACTCTCAGACTTGCAGGGTGTAATTTTGGGGACTCCGGCGGGCTGGTCGGATGCTTATCGGTTTAATCTGCGGGAGGCTGTTTTGGGCGCAGGTTTGGTGGCTTCGGCTTCGCAAATTTTTGTGGTGCCAGATGCGATCGCCACTTTAATTGCTGTTGTAACTCCGGTCAAAAATTCTACAGAAGTGCAATCTTCGGCGATCGATTCTATTAGCGGCAAAGTCGCAGAAGCTGTACCGCTAACTGTGAATGATGGGGCTTTTAGCGGGGGAACTTTGATTTTGAATGCGGGGGCGACAACGGTGGAATTAGCTTTAGTTGAGTTGCCGTCGAATCTTGAAGATTTAACTCGTGCTGATTTTATTTGCCAAAGTTTTGATGCTGCTGGCGATGCTTTCGATCAGGATATTGTCTGTCAGTTGTTGGCGAAAAATCAAACTTGGGGAATGTCGGTCGATTTGCCGCGTCCGGGGCATCCCGATTTGCCTAGTCGCTATCAATTGCAGCAGCGGTTGCAAGGTTCTGCTTTTGGGTTGCAATTGTTGGAAGCGGCAAGGCATTTGAAAGTTATTTTGCAACATCAAGAAAGTTTTGTTTTGAATATTGGCCAGCAGCATTGGGATGTGAAGCGCAGAGATTTGGAAAGTCTGGTTTTAGTGCCTTTTGTGCAGCAGTTGAACCGCGAATTAAATGCTTTGTTCAGCCGCGCGGGAATGTCGCCGGCGGGGATTAATCGCGCGATTTGTGCTGGAGGTATGGGCGCTTGGCCTGCGATCGCCCGTTGGTTGCGACAGAAGCTGCCCAATGCGATCGTCCTTCAAGACAGGGAATTTGAGGGCGATCGAAATATTTCTGAATTACACAATTCGGCTTTTAATTCTGTATTGCCAAGCACAAAATATCCCGAAAAAATTGGTTTAGTTGCCTGCGGGTTGGCGAGTTTGGCTCTTTATCCTCAAATTTTGGATGTGCCGCAGCAGTATAGCGACTTTTTTCTGCTGTGGGAATTAATGCAGGTTTTGGGTGCCCAAACTCAGAGTTTTGAGGAAATTTTGCAGTTGTTGGAACGCCAAGGCGTGAATACCCGCACCTGCAGGCCCCGGATTTTGGAGATTTTGGGAGGAAAATTGCCGGCGGGACTTTTGCCGGAGGAGGAAGATTTCATGCTGCTAGCCGAGGAGTCGAGGCAAAATCCAGATTGGCAAGCAATTTTGGCTGAGCCGCTTTTCTTTGAGGATGTCTCGCGGGGTTATCGCTTGAATATCGAGCACGCTAGGGTTGTGCGCGAATATTTAGGAAAACTCGCCGGCTTGGGCCAGCAAAAGTTGTTAGAGCCGCTTACGATTGTTTGGGATGTTGGCGCAGGGAGCGATCGGTGAAGGGCTAAAAACCAGGTTTTTGGCAACTTTTGCTCGTTACTTTCGCTCTGCCTGGTAATGCAGATCCAGAGGCTCTGCCTCCTTTGCTCTGGCAACTTACAGGATTTGCTCGTTACTTTCGCTCTGCCTGGTAATGCAGATCCAGAGGCTCTGCCTCCTTTGCTCTGGCAACTTACAGGAGAGAGGAGTGTAGGAGGTGCTGAAGTTATTAAGTTTTCGAGCCTAAAAAGCGGGTTTTTGGCGATCGCGATTAATTCCTTTATGTAATTTTACTTACTGATTTACAAAACAATTTGGGTGGTCTTAAATAAAAAAGGTGCGTGTTAATCTACCTGCTGTTTTGGGTTGTTAGTTTGTGGTGAGCTGCGATTAGATGAATATTGAGCTAAAAGCTGTTTTGCTAAAAGTAAAACTGTTACAAAAAATGTTAAATTAAGGGCAATCTTTTTACAAGCTTGCCCTTAATTTTTGCCTCTACCTTGACTGATGACCAATGCCCAATGACTAATGCCCCATGCCCAATCCCTCCGCTTCGCTTCGCCCAATGCCCAATGCCCCATGACTAATGACTTCTATGATGAATTTGCCTAATTTAATTACTTTTTCCCGCTTGCTGGGAGTGCCTTTTCTGCTCTACGGTTTGTACGATCCAAGCGCCCAAAGCCGCTGGATTTGCACCGCAATTTTTGTGGTAGCTGCGGCTACTGATTGGCTGGACGGCTATTTGGCTAGGAAGCTGAATCAAATTACCGATTTGGGCAAGTTTCTCGATCCTTTAGTAGATAAATTGTTGGTGTTAGCGCCGCTTTTAGTGTTGATTGAGTTGGGTAAAGTGCCGGCTTGGGCAGTGTTTTTAATTTTGGGACGGGAGTTGACAATTGCGGGATGGCGTGTTAATAAAACTACGATTTCGGGAGCTAATATTTGGGGGAAGTTGAAGACGGTTAGTCAGATTGTGGCGATCGCGCTTTTAATCGCTCCCCTGTCCGAATCGTGGCATATTCCGGCATTAGTTGCGTTTTGGATTTCTGTGGCTTTAACTTTGATTTCTGGCGCTATCTATCTGTGGCCAGAAAAGACTGCTGAGGACAGTTGACAGTTGACAGTTGATATCAAATCCGGTAGCATCGGAATGATAAATTTATCTGCTCTTCCTCTGCGTTCTCTGCGTTCTCTGTGGTTGAATAATTCCGATCTAACCGGAAGTAATATAAAGGAAGAGGATTGGACTAATGAATAGTCCTCTTTAAATTTTCCCCTACAACAGTTCCGGCTTTAAACCAATTCTTTCTGGTAATCAGGAATTTATTCCTCATCACAATCTGAGCAATAAATTCCTCACTACAAACCTGTTAGGACACGGCGCATTGCCGTGTCCTAATCGCAATTTAATAATGACTCCCAGATTTCCGGTAGTGCACCGCAGTCACCCCATCATTTTTCTGCAAATGACCGTTTTCAACCGCTGCATAAACTACCCAATGATCGCCGCATTCCATCCGACTGATCACTTCGCATTCCAGATAAGCTAAAGCTTCAGTCAAAACCGGACAGCCGTTGCTAGCTTCCACCGTTTCGACTCCGGCAAATCTGTCTTCTCCGGGAGCAAAGTTTTTCATGAAATACTTCCGCAACTGTCGCCCTTCTGCTAAAATATTCAGCACAAATTTATCTCCGGCGTACATCAAAGCTTCGATCGATCGATCTTTAGCCACCGAAATCGTCACGCCAGGGGGATTAAACGTGGCTTGCGACACCCACGAAGCCAGCATCGCACTGGTAAGATCCCCGCGCCTCGCCGAGACTACGCACAGCGAACCTACTAATCTTCCCACTGCTTGTTCCGTGCGATCGCTCCCACCAGTCAACTGCGGTTTCGGTGCCCGCAATTTTTGCGATCGAATCAAAGCTTGAGCAAAATCTGTTCCCGCCTCTTTGCACTCGTAAATCGTCGCCGCCGTAGGCTTAAACTTCGCTCGAATCGGCTCAAATCCGATGCGGAAGCCAGCATCTTTCAGCTTACCTTCAACTAAGTCGATCGCCTCACCGCTCCAGCCAAAAGACCCGAAAACCCCAGCTAACTTGCTCTTAGTGGCTGTAGATAACACAATTCCCAAAGCCGTTTGAATCTGAGTCGGCGCGTGTCCTGCTAAAGTGGGAGTTCCGATGATAAATCCGGCACATTTCTCGATCGCCTCTTGAATTTCTCCCGGTTCGGCAAATTCGCAGTTGATCGTTTCTACAGCAACGCCTGCTTTCGTAATCCCTTTCGCGATCGCCTGCGCCAAAGTAGCCGTATTTCCGTAAGCCGAAGCATAAAGCAGAGCAACTGTCAAGTCTTTTGAATTTTGTTGCTGGCTCCATTCCCGATACAAATTGCTCAATTCGTGGAGGCCGTAACGGACGATCGGCCCGTGACCGGGAGCATAAAATGCTGTTGGTAAATCGACTAATTTATCCATTGCCGTCAGCACTTGTTTAGCCTGAGATGCGTGGAGAGAATCGTAATAATAGCGTCGGTCTTCGCTGTAAACGCTCCACCCTTCATCAAATACTTGGTCGCCGCAAACATGAGCTCCAAAAAACTTGTCCGTGAACACAATTCGAGTTTGCGGATCGTAGGTGCAAAGTTCATCAGGCCAGCGAGGAGTCGGAGTCGCGATGAATTTTAATTTATGACCTTTTCCTAAATCGAGAGTTTCTTCTCCCCGCACAATCATAATGTTTAATTCTTGTTCGGGAAAAGCGCCTCGCAAACCAATCGCCGCTGGATTCGTACAAACAAAAGCTACTTGCGGAGCCAATTCTAACAAAGCTTTAATTGTGACGGATCTGTTAGAATTGAAATGCCCTAAAATCACATAATCTAGCTTGGTCAAGTCCACCCGTTGCTGCAAAGAATCCAAATAATTTTGGGTGAAAGATTCCCCCGGCGGGTCGAACAAAGCTGTTTTGTCAGCTTGAATAATATAGCTGTTTGCTGTCGTCCCCTTTTGCAGGGAATATTCTACTTCAAATTTGAGTCTGTCCCAAGTGCGCGATCGCACTGTTGCGGTATCGGCAGCAATTTGGAAAAACTGCACGTCGCGGGGTTTGGCATCAGATGCGGTTCTGGAAACTAGAGCGTTAGTCATTTATTGCACCTATCAATATTGAATTTGCTACAGGAAGGCTATTGGCTGTGTGAATGAGATTTTTTTTATTTAACCGCAGAGGGCGCAGAGAACGCAGAGGAAGAAAGGAAGAGAGGAAGAAATCAAGAATAGCCACAGTTTACCTTGCGGAAATTCCCTTTTTCTTCCATCCGTTACATCCGTTACATCGGCTACACAATCCGTTGCCGAACTTCTTTCCTAATAGTGATTACCGACTTTGCGGTGGTGAACCGCCGGCAATGCTTCGGGATTGGATACGCGGCCGTTATCAACGATCGCATATACGATATGATGATCCGAAAGTTCCATCCGGCTTACTACTTGGCATTCCATGTAAGCCAAAGCATCTGTCAAAATTGGAGAACCGTTGCTGGCTGGTTGAGTTTTAACTCCGGCAAATCGATCGGCACCAGGAGCAAAACGCTTCAAAAAGTGCTTCATTAGGCTTTGATAATTGCCTTCTTCGAGCACGTTGAGCACAAATTTATCGCCCGCGTGCATCATCGATTCGATCGCCCGATCCTTAGCAACTGCTATAGTTAAACCCAGCGGTTTAAAGCTCGCTTGCGTCACCCAAGAAGCTAACATCGCACTGCTAACCGCGCCTTTTTGAGCAGTAATGATGTATAGTCCGCCGCTGATACGTCCCAAAGCTTTATCGAGGTCGCTATCGAGGGATTTCATCTGTTTGACAGCCTTATCCCGCGACAGCCACTGTCCCAAGTCGGTACCGGCTTCATCGCAAAGTTGATAAATCGCTTCCGTCGGCGCTTCTTTAATCAAAATGTTGGGAAATATTTCTTTCAAACCCAACTCTTTGAACTTGTTTCGCAGCGGATAAACCGATGCGTCATCGCCGCCGCCGGATTCGCACAAACCGAAGGATTGTTTGTTGTTAGCTGCAACTAAAATTGTGTTGATAGCAGCTTCGGCATTTTCTGCAGCAGCGCCATTACTAGGCGGCGAACAAATCACAATCCCCGCAGCAGTACCGACAAGTTCCCGAACTTCTTGGAAGTCGGCGATTTTCAAGTCCATCATTTCTACGGCGACACCGGTTTTGGTGATTCCGTGGGCGATCGCCTGGCTGAGGCGATCGCTAAATCCGTAGTCAGAAGTGTAAAATACCGCTACCGTGGTTTCTGCCTTAGCTTGGGCTTGGCTCCACTTTTTGTAACGTCCGGTAAGTTCAACTACATTGTACCTGAGCAGCGGCCCGTGACCGGTCGCCACGGTACCGATTTCTCCCAATTCTGCCATGCGTTTCATTGCACTCAAGACCGATCGAGCATTGGGGCCCATCAAACACTCATAATAAAAGTGGTAATCTTCCTCGATCGCAGCTAAATCGTCATCATAGGTGCTATCTGAGCAGTAGTGCATCCCGAAAGCATCGCAAGTAAACAGCACTTGAGTTTTGCTGTCGTAGCTGAAAATAGTATCAGGCCAATGCAAGTTCGGGGCCGATACAAATTCGATAACGTGGCCATTTCCTAAATCTAGTTTGTCGCCGTTTTTAACTACCAGTCGCTCAAATGGCTGGTGTACAAGGTTTTCTAAAAATTGAATTGCTACTTTCGCGCCCACAACAATTGCTTGGGGGGCCAAAGCCAACACATCTTTAACTAAACCGCTGTGGTCTGGTTCGGTGTGACTGATAATTAGATAATCAATCTCTTTCGGGTCAATTTCCCCCGTCAGAGTGTCCATGTATTGCTGGCGAAACTTCTCGTGGGAGGTATCGACGAGGGCGGTTTTTTCGCCGCGAATGATGAATGAGTTGTAAGTTGTACCGTTTTGGAGTCCGAATTCGATGTCAAAGCGGTCTCTATCCCAGTCCAAGCATCGAATTGCCGTTGTATCAGGGGCAATTTCGACTTTTTCCACCGTCAATCTGCGTTGGACTCGTTCAGTCAGGGCTACCATACTCTGCCTCCTTGTCTGTTATCCATTACCTTATTGTTTCCATTCTGACACGTTTTTTTTGTAAATCTTTATAAAATTTCTTATGACGGTGTTAAGTAACTTCAAAGTCAATAATGTATGGATGGGGCGATCGCCTACGGGATAGCTTCGCCGCGCGTGCATTTTGGGCAAAATCTACAAATTAGGTATTGACAAAATTACAATTTTACCAATCAAATTTTAAAATAAATTGGACGCACCCGCAACTTGAGAAACCCGGTTTCTTGCGATATTTCTGGGTACTCAACCCAAAACTCGTAGAAACCGGGTTTATAGCCCCCGCGCCCTTCTTTACCCATCAACTTTTGCTCGTTACCAGGCTCTGCGAAAGTAATGCAGATCCGGAGGCTCTGCCTCCTTTGCGCTGGCAACTTACAGGAGCGAAAGTAACGCAGATCCGGAGGCTCTGCCGACCTTTTCGCAGCCGAGGCAGAGCCTCTGGACATCGGTTCCCAGGCTCTGCCTGGGAACCAGTTAAAACTCAAAACTTAAAACTCAAAACTCACAACTACGTTGCCGGCTTCCAGGGAGGCGATCGCCTCCCTTTGATCGGGGCTATTTCATTCTTTGTAGGGGCTCTTGGCCCCGTGGTTGCCCTCTCCTAGACAGGGAAGGGTCGGCACTATTTCATTCTTTGTAGGGGCTCTTGGCCCCGTGGTTGCCCTCCTAGACAGGGAAGGGTCGGCCCGCACCATCCACGACCCCTACAAAATCCTGATTTTCCTGAGAATGAAATAGCCCTGCCCTTTGATGCTTTTGCTCAGGGTTT
>Ga0335397_10008675_pt1 | contig 12786 bp, 13 predicted proteins | sample MAT04_FD_205740 | JGI IMG/M metagenome (GOLD analysis project Ga0335397, IMG submission 205740) | Freshwater microbial communities from Lake Fryxell liftoff mats and glacier meltwater in Antarctica - MAT-04 (spades assembly) (version 2) ...
TGAGACCCAGCACGTCGTGGTAGTCGGCGTTTCCGCTGGAGCGGAGGGCCATTTTCCCGCCGATCAGGACTTCGTAGAGCCGGGTGAAAGCGGTCGGGTCGCTCTGAAACGCGCTGAAAGCAGCGGGATCGTTTTTGAGGGCGGCAGCCTTTCTGACCGCAGGTTCCCATTGTTCGGCGGCGATGCTGGCGTTGATTTCGCGGAAGGGATCGCGGAAGGCGGAGGGGATACGCGACAAGGAAATTTCCTCGGGGCGCTCGGAGAGGGAAATGGACTCCGCAGGCCTCTTTTCGACAAAGAGTTGGGAGAAATAGGGGATGATTTTGAGATCTAGCGTGAACACGGCGAGAAGGAGACCGGCTAGGATGGCGGTGACGAGGAAGACGCCGGGCCAGGTTTGGATAAAAGAGGGGCCGGGTCTGCCATCGTCATCGACGAGCGGGTGGTCGCGCAGGAAAGCGACGGGATTGGCCATGGCCTCCCAGCCGGTATCGCGCTCGCGGTAGATCGATAATGCGGCTTCGCGGTCGGGGTTGGATTGCTTCAGCTCGTGGAAAAGCGGATCTGAGAGTTCCGATTTCATATTGGGTTTCGCGGGCGGGAGCTTTCGGTTTTCCCACAGAGACGCGGAAGTCGCGGAGTGGAGCTTGTGTCGGAGACCTAGATAAACCGGATCCGGGATATTTCAAACGGAGAACTTTGGGGCAAGAAACAGGGGACGCCGCCTGAAGCGCTCCTTTGAAATTACTCCGGGGACATTTCCTTTTTGACCTCGGCGGCAGGAGCTTCCATGGCGCCTGGCATCGGCATTCCTAGCTCGGCGGCGAGATCGGCGAGGGCGATGTCTTCGAGGGCCTCGCGCTCGGAGGCTTTTTCTTTGAAGCGGGTGGTGTCGATGCTGTCCCTTGCGACTCTGGCGCGGCCTGCGGCCTTGGTGTTTTCCTCATCGACCATGGTGCTGAGGCGGTCGAGGGTGTCGCCGGATCCGCCGATGGAGGTGAGCATTCCGCTGGCCATCTCGTTCATTTCGGCAAGGGCTTTGTTCATCTTCAGGCCGTCGAGATCCTTGCGAAGGGATTCGATCTTGGAGCGGGCGGTCTTGATCGCGGTGTCGCGGGACATGATGAGTTCCTTGTAGGTTTTTTCCGCATCGCCGAGCTGGGAGCGGTTGTCGGCGAGGTCCTGGCGGATGCGCTGGAGCTCTAGGGCGATTTCTCCGGCGAGGCGTTGGTTGCCAGCGCGGATGTTGGCGGCGGCTTTGGCTTTGAGCGTCTGCTCCTCGGCTTCCTGGCGTTTCACCTGGGAAATGAGTTTCTCGCAAAGTCCCGCATGGGCGGAGAGGCCGGTGTTGAATTGGGCGATCTGTTTGCGGAGGTTTTCCTTTTCAAGCTCGAGGAGGGCTTCGGGGTTGCGCTTTTCAATGCCGGAGACGAATAGGCCGAGAAAGCCACGGAAGATGTTGGAGAGGCGACGGAACATTTTTGTTAGACGTTAGAGGTTATTGGTTATGTGGGAGAGAGGAAGAGGAACCGCGGATGAACGCGGATTTTCAGGGGTTCTGACTCTGGAGTCTTCCTTGAAAGTTGAATTTTGAAAGTTGAAATTTACTGCGGGATCGGGGTGGAGAGGATGGGTGGGGGCGAGTCGTCTTCCGGAGTGAAGGTGGCGAAGGAGGTTTCGGCGAAGATTTTCTCGGAGGACTGGAGGGACTCGGAGATGGAATCGATCTGGACGGAGAGGTTGGCGGAGTCGCTCATGGTCATGCCGACTTCGCAGAGGTGGGTGATCTGTTGCTCGGTTTTCTGGATCTCGGCGGTGACGAGTTCGAGGGAGTCGGTGGCCTTGTGGTAGTTTTCGAGGCGTTCGCGGATGGTGTTGAGTCGGTCGCGGACAGAGGTGGTGAGGCGGCTTTCGGGGGCGCCATTGGCCTGGTCCTTGGCCTGGCTGGAGGCGAGCTGGGACTCGGCGGAATGGAGTTCGGTTTCGATTTTTCCCTCCTCGGTGGCGGTGAGGAACCGCTCGAGGCCGGAGCGTTGGTGGAGGAGCTTCAGGTAGAGCCAGAGCATGCGGTCGAGCGATTCGCCGCGGAAGTCCTCGACTCCGGAATTTCCCTCGCGGGCGTTCATGCTGCGGCGGAGCTTGTTGAGCTCGGTGCAGCGGGAGCGAAGGGTCTCGAAGCGGGAAACGTCTTCCGGGCTGAGGAAGGCGATGAGCTGGCGGAAGCGCGCGCCGGGATCGCCGGGGAGGGGTGGCGGGAGTTTGTTTTTTCCGGTGGCTTTGAGGACGTTCTGGAAACGGGGATTCAGGCCGAGGAAGCCAAGGTAGCCCAGCTCGGCAGCGGCAAGGAAAGGCAGGATGATCAGCGGCGCGCCGCTTAGAACGGCGACGGCACCGCCAGCACCGAGGCCGAGCAAATGCCAGTGCCAGGTGAAAGCCCGTCTTAGGCTGGCACCGAAGCTGTCTGATTCTTCGCGTTTCACTGCGGGGATTTATCGGCTTTCTCCTCCAGCTTGTCGAGCAGCGAGCGGACATGGCGGACGGATTCGAGAAACGCGGGTTCGGTTTGCATCTCACGCGCGGACCTGTCCGGCGGGGCGACAGCGAACTGGTGCGCGATGGTGCCGGGCGACGGGCTGAAAATGAAAACGCGGTCGCCCAGATAGACGGCTTCCGGGATGTCGTGGGTGATGAAGAAGACGGTGGCCTCCAGCTCGCGCCAAAGTGAGACCAGCAGATCCTGCATCCGTTGGCGGGTGGTCGGATCAAGCGCTCCGAATGGCTCGTCCATGAGGATGATGCGCGGGCGCATCACGAGTGTGCGGGCAATGGCGACACGCTGGTTCATGCCGCCGGAAAGCTGGTGCGGGTATTTGTGAGCGTCGTTCCTGGGGTCGAGTCCGACTTTGGCAATCCACTCGCGGGCGAGATCGCGGCGCTCTTTTTCCGGGACCTGGCGGCACTCGAGTCCGAAGGCGACATTGTCGAGGACGGTGCGGTGGGGAAAATTCGCGTAGTCCTGGAAGACAAATCCGCGATCGGGGCCGGGACCGGTGACAGGCTGGCCGTGGACGAAGACGTTTCCGGACGTGGCAGGGAACTGGGGTGCGAGGCCGGCGATCAGTCGAAGAATAGTGCTTTTCCCGCAACCGCTGGGGCCGAGGACGCCGATGAATTCACCGACGTTCGGGATGTTCTCGACTGAGAAATTCACGTCCTTGATGGCGGTGAAGGCTTTCGCGGTGCCTTCCGCGTATGTTTTCGTGACGTTCTGGAAATCGACGACGAGCGGCGCGGAGGCTGGTGGGGCTTCTGCTTCTTTCAGCTCGCAGGGGGCTTCGTTTGGCTTTGGTTCGGGCATGGGTTTGAAGTGGATAGTGCCGGGTGGATAGCGGGAAGACTGGGGTTTCGTGGAAGAGAACCACGGATGAACGCGGATGTACACGGATCGGATTCTTGTGTCTTGGATGGATTGACCACGGAAAACACAGAAAACACGGAAGGAAGACTGCGGACTCTGGTTTCTGGTTTCTTAAATCTTCCTTAGAGTTTGAAATTTAGTTCTCTGACTGTGTTATGTGGGGAAATAGTTGGCGTTGGGCGAGCTTGATCGTGCGGTCGATGGCCCATGCGAGGAGGGAAATGATGAAGAGGCAGAGGTAGATATGCTCCTGGAAGCCGCGGCGCTGGCTGTTGATGATGAGGGCGCCGATGCCGGTTTTGGCGTTGATGACTTCCGCGAGCATGATGTAGCCGAATGCGAGTCCGAAGATGAGGCGCAGCGAGTTCACGATATCGGGAAGGGCTAGGGGGAAAATGACTTTCCGCAGGATCTGGTGGGAGGCGATGGGGAACCAGAGAGCGAAACCCCCGATGAATCCTCCGAAGAAACGGAAGTAGGCGGAGGCGGTGGAAAGTTCCTTTGCCCAGGATTTCGTGGAATCGTCCCGAAGGATATGCCAGCCAAGGAGGACGAGCAGGCCGTAGGCGACGCCCGCGAAGGAGGCGAGGATGGCTCCCTTTTTCCGGGAACCGCGCGCCCCGAGCGTGTAGGCGGTGTCGATGAAGCGGTCGGGGACGGCGACGACGGTATTGACGGTGTCGAAGATGATAAAGGCGATGGTGGCGAGGAAGATGAACATCACCTTGTTGAATTCGCCGAGACCGAACCAGACCATGGTCAGCGGGATGAGTGCGGCGATGGGAACGCTGCGCCCGAAGAGGACTAGGGGTTTGAAAAAGCTGTTGAGACGCGGGTAGCTGCCAGCGATCACCCCGAGCGGCACGCCTATGGAGGCTGCGAGCAGGAAGCCACCTAGGACTCGGGCCAGGGAGATGACGATGCTGCGGGAGAGTTCCCTTTTCCAGAGATCGGGAAAGGAACGGAAGGTTTCGTCCGGGTCGGGGAGCGTGTAGGCATCGACGATACGGGAGTCGCCCTCGCCGAGGGTGAGAAACCACCAGACGAGCAAGACGAAGGCGACGCAGGCGGCACCGAAGAAAAGACCTTCGATGTAGGAGGGGGTGTCGCGGATGGTGCGGGCGCGTTTGAGCCAGTTGGTTCGAGAGGAGGTTTTTTGGGTGCTCATAGGGGGATTTGGAATGGCAACGGCTCGGTTTTTGATCCGGACGAAAGGTGATTCACCGCTCGTTGAAACGTCGGATAATTTTGGCCACGTTCTGAAGATCTCCGAGATTCCAGTATTTCTTGCCTTGGTCTACACCTGCCTCAGAGCCGAAGTGCGCCCGTAGAAATCCGGAGAGCAGCGGATCGATCTCACCCGAGATAAGAACTCTAAAATTACTTTTCTGAGGTGTGACCCAGAGGCTGCCTCGGAAGTCTTCACGCGTTATTCGGTACCGGGACCCGACGTTCTCTTGCACGGAAAGCCGCTCACATTCAGAGACAATGAATTTGATTGCATTATTCATCTGAGCGGAATTTGGGGAAATCTTAGATCAGGACTTGCGGACCCAGTTTGGTAGGATAAACCGACAGCTCGTGTCACTGGTCTTCCGAGAGTTTGTCCACGCGCTTTTTCAAATCTTCCGCGATCATGAGGTGGTGTTAGGTGGGAGTTGGGGAGGTTTCAAGGATTCTGTTTTTCACCTGCGGACTTAAGTCCGTGTTCCTGACACGCCGACTGAAGTCGGCGCTCCATTCCGTTTACTCCGGATTCTCGAGGGCGATGACTTTGATTTCCACGCGGCGGTTGAGGGCGTGGTTGTTGGGGTCGCCGGAGTCGAAGGGGCGTTCCCAGCCTTCGCCGACGGTGGAGAACTGGTTGGCGTTGAGTTCGGGGAATTTCTTGAGGAGTTCGGTTTTGACTGAGGCGGCGCGGTTCGCGGAGAGTTCTTTCACGAGCTGGGCGCTGACCTGGCCTTTCATGGAGGAATCCGTATGACCTTCGACGATGACGTTGGCGGCCCCGTACTGGCTGGCGAGCTGGGCGATTTCCTCAAGAACGGCGTCGGTATTTTCCTCGTAGGCTTTCTCGATGTCCTTGCCGTTTTCACGGACGGTGACGGTTTTCCGGAGGTCCCATGAGTTCGGAAAGAAGTGGAGGGTGACGACTTTGGTGAGAATTTCCGAGCCTTCCGCGTTGATGGACTGGACAGTCTTTGGCGCGAAATTGATCTGGTATTCGTTGCGGGAGGATTTGTAGGGTTCCTCGTTCTCGAGTTTCTGAAGGATGGTGAAATCCATGACCTGATCGAAGGGAACCGCTTGGCCGATGCGGTTCATTTTCCGGTAGAGGAGGTATGCGGTGTTCCATGTCCGCTCGAAGTTGGCGGGGTTGTTCTGGTTCATGAAAAAGTCACGGTTCTCGGCGTAGTTGGTCGAGTGTGCGTCGCCGAGCATGGCGAGGGTGTCGGCGGCGGGGATGCTGTAGAGCTTGGACATGAGGTCGGCGGCTTCCTTGCGGCCTGACTCCTCTTTCATTTTCGCCATTCCTTCGAAAATCCCACGGACGAGACCTTCGCAGATGTCCATGTGGTCTTTCGCGAAATCGCCGCGGGCGAACCAGACATCGGCGATGAGCTTGTTCGCGGTGGCGGTGGAGACGAGCAGATGGTTGCCGTTGATTTCCGCGAGATTGTAGATGTCGGGCGCCCAGGAGACGCAGGCGGCGATGGACTTGTCGCTGCCGAACGCGGCGGCGGCCTGGAAAGCATCCTCGGTGTAGATGAATTCGACTTCCGCCGGCTGGACTCCGCCATTCACGAGCGCGTTGAGGAGGAAATACTCGGAGGGCGAGTTCTGGGCGAGGACGACCTTTTTCCCACGGAGATCGGAGATGACGGGCTTGTCAGCGTTTTTCGCGGCTGACTTGCGGATGACGATGCCATCGCCGCCGTTGGAGAAATCGACCTGTTGGAAGACGCGCGGCATGATGCGGGGATCTTTTTTCAGTTCGTCCATGAAGAGAGGGAGCATGTCGAGGGTGGCCCAGCCGATGTGGACTTTCCCGGAGGCGTAGGCATCGCGCATGGCGACCGGGTTGTCGATGAGGACGAGCTCGACCTTGAAAGGCTCGCCGGAGGGGGTGGTCCAGATTTTTCCGGGATCGCCACCGCCGTTCTGCAGGATGATGGGTGCCCAGCCGGCCCAGACGTTGAGCGCGAATTTCACGGTGCGGGCGTTCATCGGCTCGTAGCCGCTGGTCTGCTTGATGGGCGGGAGTTTTTCCGAGGGCTTGAAGGTGTATTCCTTGACGGTGGTCGGGACATTGGAATCCGCTGCCTCCACGCCCTGCGCGCCGGAAAGCTCGTCGAGGCTGATGTCCTGTGGTTTGTCGCTTGTGCTTTTCGGGAAAATCACGGACCGGAATCCGTAAGCGACAAGGCCGAGGATGATCACGGCGAGGACGATGAAAAACAATGGCTTAGGCTTGGCTGTCTCACTCATATATGGGGAGAATGTTTGTTTCGGTTAGGGATTTCAAGAAAAGGTTTTTCGAATTCCGCGCAGCGCGGACGCGTTAGAGCGGGGAACGCATCGGATCCGGGTGGCATTCGGAAATCCCTTGCCAACCGTGGGTTCACCGCTTACCCAATCCGGCGAGTTTATGGATAGTGCCAACATACCCTCCTCCCATCCGGTCCCGGATTCGACCCAACGGTTGTTCCAGGAGCCTCCCGCCAAACGCAAACTCCCGGCAGTCCGATTCTGATGTCCCTCCGCCGCGCACTCACGCTCACTTCCCTGGTCTGGGTCACGGCCATTTCCGCAGGGCATGTGTATCTCAACATGGAGCCGGAGAAGTGGTTCCAGAAGGAGGAGGAAAGGAAGATGAGGATCGGCTTCCTGCCGGTGACCTGCCACCTGACCTGCCCGGTCACCGATTTCATCGACCGGGAAACGGGTGGGGACGGCAGGTTCGAGCCGCTCAGGTTCAGCGGCTGGCCGGAGCTGAAGGAGGCTTTCCTTTCCGGCCACACCAGGGCGACCTTCATCCTCGCGCCGATGGCCATCGCGCTTCGCGAGCAGGGCATCCCGATTAAGATCGTTTACCTCGGCCACCGCGACGGCACCGCGCTGATGGTCGGGAAGGATTCGGACATCCGCAGCATTGCCGGCCTGCGCGGCAAGACGGTCGCCGTGCCGAACCGCTTCTCAAACCAGAGCCTGCTGATTTTCCGTGCGCTCAACAACGCCGGAATGAGTATCGACGATATCAAGCTCATCGAAATGCCCCCTCCCGACATGCCGGCCGCGCTCTATTCGAAGGCGGTCGATGCCGTGACCAGCGGCGAGCCGTTCATGGCCCAGTGCGAACTCGATGGGTACGGCCGGGTGCTTTACCTGACCAAGGACATCTGGCCGAACTTCATCTCCTGCGTGCTGGCCGTCCACGAGGACGAGATCCGCGACCACCCGGAACGCGTCCAGACGCTGGTGAACGGCATCGCCAACAGCGGCATGTGGCTGGAGGACGGCATGGACAAGCGGATGGCGGCCGCCAGCTTCGTCTCGAAGCAGTATTACAATCAGGATTCGCGCCTGCTGAAATTCGTTCTCAGCAAGCCGCCGGACCGGGTGAAGTATGACAACCTCGCTTTGCAGAAGGAGAATTTCGAGGAGATCGCCGAGCTTGGCAAGCAGTCGGGCATCCTGGAAGGCACGGTCCGCTTCGAGGATTACGTGGACCTGCGGTTCGGTGCGGCTGCGGAGAAAACAAAGAAGGCCCACGACTACGGGGCGGAACAGGCAATGAAGGATCTCGAAGGGAAATGAAGACTTTTGGCCTTCCGATCGCCGTCGCCGTGCTGTTCCTCACCGGCTGGCATCTCGCCGTGAAACTCAGCGGGGGCGACATTTTCCCCACGCCGTGGCAGGTCGTGCTGGGGATCGCGGAACTCGCGCAAAAAGGCGTGCTCTTGAAATACATCGTCGCCTCGCTGTTCCGGGTCACCTGGGGTTTCGGCCTGGCGATCCTGATCGGCGTGCCACTGGGGCTTCTGTTAGGCTGGTTCAAGTACGCTGCGGCCGCCTTGAACCCGATGATACAGATTTTCCGCCCTATCTCCCCGATCGCATGGATTCCGGTTGCGATCCTGTGGTTCGGGGTGGACGACCGGGCGCCGGTGTTCCTGATCTTTCTGGCCAGCGTTTTCCCGATCACGGTGTCCTCCATGGCAGCGGTGCAGAACATGCAGCCGGTGTACGTCCGGGCGGCGCGGAATTTCGGACTCAGGAACACCGAGTTGTTCCGCAAGGTGATTTTCCCCGCATGCCTGCCGCAGATTCTCACCGGCCTGCGCATCGCGCTGGGCATCGCCTGGCTGGTAGTCGTCGCGGCCGAGATGATAGCGGTGAACTCCGGCCTCGGCTACCTGATCATCGATGCCCGCAACGCCGGCAAGCGCTACGATCTGGTTGTCGCGGGAATGGTAATGATAGGTCTGATCGGGCTGGCGCTTGACGTGGCGGTCCGGCGTTTGGAAAAATTTGACGAAGTGCGCTGGGGATATGCCAACAAGTGACCACATAATCGAAGTCCGCGACCTCTGGATGACCTTTCCCGGCAAGCGGAAGGACGAACCGGTCCATGTGCTGGAGAACGTCGGTTTCAGCGTGGAACGCGGGGAGTTCGTCTGCATCGTGGGCCCCTCAGGCTGCGGGAAATCGACGCTGCTCAACATCATTGCCGGATTCCTTCAGCAAAGCTCCGGAAGCGTGCTGGTCGAAGGTGCCCCGGTGACCGGCCCCGATCCCAAGCGCATCTTCGTGTTCCAGGAAAACGGGGTGTTTCCATGGCTGAACGTCGAGGACAACGTCGGGTTCGGCCTTCTGGACAAAAGCAAGGATGAGCGGAGGGAGATCGTGAAACACTACATCGAGATGGTCAGCCTGGGCGGCTTCGAAAAATCCTATCCGCGGGAGCTTTCCGGAGGCATGAGGCAGCGGGTCGAGATCGCCCGCGCACTCGCCTCCTCGCCGGACATCATCTACATGGACGAGCCTTTCGGAGCTCTTGATTTCATCACCCGGCTCAAAATGCGCACCGATCTGGTGCGGATCTGGCAGGAGGAAAAGAAGACGGTCCTGTTCGTGACCCACGACATCGAGGAGGCGGTGCAACTGGCCGACACTGTGCTGGTGATGAGCCGGCGGCCTGCGACCGTGCAGCTCAGCTACCCTATCAATCTCGCCCGCCCCCGCGATCTTGATTCCCCCGGATACCTTGCCGCCCGCGACCGGATTTTCCGCGAAATGGGAATGAGCCTGAAGGTCGGCGGATGACCACCAACCAATGGGACGCCGAATCCGCTTGCCTCCATCTTCCGTTCCTCTTTTCTTCTACCAGTCCCGTAAAAGTTCCAAACCATGAAAAAACTATTCACAGCCGTCTTCCTCCTCACCGCAGTCTCCCTCCAGGCGCAGAGCGTCACCCGTCAACTGATCGAAGGCATTGCCTACAGCCCGACGGCGGAAGAGTCACCTTTCGCCATTGAGATCAAGGTGGTCCCGTTCGACAAGGAGACACACAAGGAGAAGTCCTACCACGGCACTGATGAAGCCACCCCCTATTTCGTCTGCTCCGAATTATCCATCACCATCAACGGCAAAAAAATCGCCATTCCCCGCGAGGCCGTCGCCGACCTCGCAAACATCAGCGATATCAACAGTCCCTACGGCGAAGGGAACAAGACATGGGTCGTCCTCGTGAGAGGTGGCGAGAACGCCGGTGCCTACGAGGTCGAGCTGGTCTTCAACGATGAAAAACTGGTTGAGCGCCGCTTCGTGGATCTTTCCAATGAGGGCGAGGAGCGGGTTTACTACGACAGGAAGGATTTCTGATTCACGGGAAACATCAGGATTTTCCGGAGGTTTCATGACGCTTGCGACGGATTGGAGACCGGCGCACGCTTTCCACGGTGTCGCTCATGGTGGCGGTCTGTTAGAGCTGCGCGCCGAACAGCGCGCCCACCCCGGCGGTCAAGGCCATTGCAAGCGCTCCCCAGAAAGTCACGCGTGCCACGGAAATCCAAACGGCTGAACCACCGGCACGGGCAGCCAACGCTCCTAACAGCGCGAGGAAAACGAGCGAGCTGAGGGAGACGGTCCACACGAGGGCGGAAAGAGGGACGAAAAGAACCAACACCAGCGGCAATGCGGCCCCGACGGCGAAGGTTCCTGCCGAGGCGAACGCGGCCTGCACCGGTCGGGCGCTGAGGCTTTCGCTGATTCCCAGTTCATCGCGGGCGTGGGCACCTAGGGCATCCCTGGCCATGAGCTGGGTTGCGACTTCATTGGCAAGTCCTGTCTCAAGACCACGGGAGACGTAAATGGCGGCAAGCTCCGCGTGTTCGTGTTCTCCGTCGCTGGCTAGTTCCAGGCGTTCGCGTTCCAAGTCAGCGTTCTCGGTATCGGATTGGGAACTGACGGAAACGTATTCACCGGCGGCCATCGACATGGCTCCTGCGACGAGACCGGCAAGACCTGCGACCATTACGCTGCTCCGCCCGGAATCTGCGGCGGCGACCCCGACGATGAGGCTGGCGGTGGAAACAATGCCGTCGTTGGCGCCCAACACAGCGGCACGAAGCCAGCCTATCCGGTGGGTGCGATGGGATTCAGAGTGTTTCATGGCTGCGATTCAGGTCTGCGGTTTCCGAAAAGCCAAGCAAGGATCACGATGAGGACACCAAGTGTACCGAGGACAAATCCGCCGGATGACGGCATTGCCAGCAATTTGAGCGACTCCTTGGCCGCCCCCGTACTGCCAAGGCCGGGAGCACGAAATCCCGCCCACATCCAGAAGACCGAGTAGCCCAGACCGCCCGCCCCGAGAGCGAGGCTGATAAGGATGGTCACGATGCGCGAAGCTCCGACAAGGCAAAGCACGATGATGAGGGCTACCGCGCTGGTGCCGAGTCCTCCCGCGTGGAGGTGGGCGCGCTGCATGTAGTTCCAGGATTTGGCGAGGACTGCCTTGCTTGCGACCTCATCACCCTTATAGATCGTTTCCCGGACTGCGGCGGCGTCCGCTTCCAACCGTGATTTGATGGCATCCTCGTTGAGGCCGAAGACAATTCCCATCCCCTGACCGAACAGGATGGTGAGGATTGCGAACCCCAGCCCTGCCGAGGCGGCACGCAGGGTGGAAGGCAAGGAGTTTGTTGCTGGAATGGTTTTCAAATTCTTTCGCGGGTTGGTCGTCTCGGGTTTGTTTGAAGGATGGGAGGGAGAGACCCGCGCGGGTGGGAGCTTGATCCTGCCGTCCATGACGGCGTGTAGACCCATCCTATGGCGATGTCTGCGGACTCTCAATGGGGTAAAACCCCACCCTGGGAGGTGTGGGTAGGGAAACACCCCATACTCACCGGTTTGTGCCGGTGTAGGGTTTTAGACACGTTTGGTCAGGGTGCGGTTCCCCCGCCTGAAGATCATGTCGCACCAGAGTGACCACCCGATGTCCATGGACTTCCCAAAGAAAAAAACGTTCCGCCTAGATTTCCGGATCGAAAGAGAGTGCCGCAGCCTTGCTCTCCATTTCCACCCGCAGGCGCGAGCACATCATTTCACAGAGTTCTTTCACGATCGCATCCGCAATGAAACAGACGGTGGTCAGACCTTCCTTGCGCATCCCGACCATACCCGCGTCGCGAAGCACGGCCAGATGCTTGGAAACGTTCGCCTGACCGCTGCCGGAGGCTTCCACCAACTGCCCGACGGTATGCTCGCCTTGCATCAGCAGGTTGAGCAGACGCAGCCGGACCGGCTCGGAAAGCGCGCGGAAGCGGCTGGCGATGAGTTCCAATGCGAGCGGGGACAGTTCTTTGGCGGGCTCCTTGATTCTTTTCTTACTCATTCCTAAAAATAATTTGCTATATCGTTATGTGGCGATACACTGAACCAGATCGAAATTAAATCAAGCACAATTCCAACTTTGACCATGCACTCAAACAATCCGTCAGTCCGTCCCACCGAACTCAAATCCTTGCTCTCAACCGGCTGTTGCCTGGTGGACGTGCGCGAACCCGTTGAACATGCGGAAGACCACATCGAAGGTGCGAAGCTGATACCCCTGGGGCAACTCGAGAAGCGCATCGGGGAAATCGACAGCAATGCGCAAGTGGTCGTGATGTGCCGCAGTGGAAAACGTGGCATGGAAGCACTCGGGAAACTGGAAGGTCTGGGATTCCATGACGTCAAAAACCTCGAAGGCGGCATCCTTGCCTGGAAAGAAGCAGGCCACCCGGTGAACACGGGTGGGAAAAAGGCCATTCCGCTGATGCAGCAGGTCCAGCTTGCCATCGGCCTCGGGGTTCTGACAGGAG
>Ga0335397_10008676_pt1 | contig 12785 bp, 16 predicted proteins | sample MAT04_FD_205740 | JGI IMG/M metagenome (GOLD analysis project Ga0335397, IMG submission 205740) | Freshwater microbial communities from Lake Fryxell liftoff mats and glacier meltwater in Antarctica - MAT-04 (spades assembly) (version 2) ...
CAGCTTTTGCTGGCAAAAAGAACCAAAAAATAGAATCTCCCCTTCTCTCCCCGGTTTTTGGGGAGAGAAGGGGGCAGGGGGATGAGAGGGGTGGGCGGATGATCTTATGTTACCGCTTATGGGGGCCGGGGGTGGGGGAAAGCATTTGCCCACCATGAAGATAGTCATTTTGGATGGAAAAGCATTTTGAATGACCCGTGGGTAACCATTTTCACTTTGTGAAAGGGCTGAGGGAAGCTTTCCCGAAAAATTGACGCACACCCGGGTTGCTGGTTTTAGGCCCCGGTCTTAACGATTCGGTATAAAATAGTATGATTCAACCGAATGCAAAAAAGTTGACCTGGCAACCATCCAAAGACCCGTACTGGATAATGAGGAGAAATTCGCATGGCAGAAACGATCGAATTTACCAGCAATTATAATGACCGCAGCACCGATCAGGGTTTTCAGTTCGAGTTTAGCTGTGACCGCTGCGGTGCGGGCTACCGCACCAAATTTCAACCCAATGCCGCCGGTACGGTGGCCAATGTGTTGGATGGCGCCAGCAGCCTGTTTGGCGGCTTTTTTGGCCAGGCCGCCAATATTGGCGAACGGGTGAAATCTGCCGGCTGGCAGAAAGCGCGCGACGATGCCTTCGCGGCCGCCATCCGCGAGATCCGGCCTTCCTTCGTGCAGTGCCCCAAGTGCCAGCGGTGGGTCTGCCGTGCCAAATGTTGGAGCGTGAAGCGCGGCCTGTGCAAAGAGTGCAGCCCAGACCTGGCAGTGGAGATGAGCGCCGCCCAATCGCAGAAGGCCGTGCAGGAGATCTGGGAGGGGGCGGCCACCGCCGAAGAAGATAAGGTGGACCCCAAAGCCTGGAAGGATGTGGTCAAAGCCAGTTGCCCGCAGTGCGGCGCGGGGCTTGTGCCCGGGGTCAAGTTCTGTCCCGAATGCGGCGCCAAGATTAATACGGTCCAGCACTGCACCGAGTGCGGCGCTAAAATGACCCCGGGGGCCAAATTCTGCCCGGAATGTGGGAAAAAAGTAGCCGTATAAGGCAATCGAAGGGTTCGGGGGAGGCGATCCCCCGAATTTTATTTATTGATGGGATGAACCATGCGCGTTTTCTTGTTTCGTTTACAATGGGTCCCCGGCCTGTTGCTGCTGCTGGTGCTGGTGGGCTGCAATCTGCCGGATCTGCCCTTTCTGCAGACTCAGCCCACGCCTGCCGGCAGCCTGCGCCCAAAATTTATCAATGCGCCCGCCCCGGCGCTGAAGATGGATTTGAAAATTTATGAAGATATTGGTTGTAAGCCCGACCAGGAGGGCAGGTTGCGCTGCTCGGTCAGCGAGCCGCCGTTTGACCGCCTGGGCTGTTACGAGGTGGTGCCGGCTTCGCCGCTGCTGGGCGGGCTGAAACCTGCGGCCGCGCTGATGCTGTGCCTGCTGGAACCGCAGCCGGAAGCGAAAATTTCGGCCGATGATTACCTGTTCAACCAGGGCTGCCTGGCGCCTTCGTATGTGCGTTATGTGATGTATAAAGATCGCCAGTTTACCCTGGTGAAAAACCTGGCAGAACTTAAAGCGGCGTTTGCCCCGATTGAAACGCCCGAAGAAGCGCTGAGCTATGCCATGGCGGCGACCGGTTTTCAGGCGCTGTACGGTCTGAAAGATGTTAACATGCGCTACCTCGTGGCCGAAATTGCCGATACGCATGTCAGCATGATCAACGGGGTGTATGATGTGACGCTGTACTCGTATAACACCTGCGGCTGCGGCCCGCATGCCATGAACCGCCGCATTGTGCACGTGGGCGCGCAGGGAGATGTCAACGCCGACGACCCGCTGCCGGTGTGGGAAGACCCGGCCCAGGATGAGGTGTGTGTGGATTAGCCGGGCAGGCAGTTTTGAAAATGGCAGGGTCCGGGCTTAAAAATTGAGTACAATGGATTAAAATTCGGGTTCTTCTCAAACGCAGGGCAGTGATTTTGAAATCACTGGCCGAGCCGTTTTGAGAGGAAATAAACGATCAGGAGCGATGGCATGGCAGAAGAAAACAATAGTGCGCCGCTGTTTAATGAACTGGTGGAATTCTTCACCGGCGATGAATGGGGGCCGGAACAGGTGGAAGACCAGGCGGTCTTACGAATGGAATTTGAGGGCGATAACGGCAAATGGACCTGCCTGGCCTTTGCGCACGACGACCGCGAGCGGGTGGTGTTTACCTCGCTGCTGCCGGTAACGGTGAGCGCCGATAAGCTGCCCGCGGCGGCGGAGTTTATCTGTCGGGCCAATTTTGGCATGGAAATTGGCAATTTTGAGCTGGATTACAGCGAAGGTGCGGTGCAGTTCCGCACCAGCATCGATATCGAAGGCGGCGAATTGTCTCCCAAGATGATCCAGAACCTGGCCTATGTGAATGTGTGGGTCACCGACCAGTACCTGCCGGGGCTGGTGATGGTTCTGGAAGGCGATGCTTCCGCAGCCGAGGCGATAGAGAAGGTGGAGAACAAGGAGTAAGCCGCCACCGGCGCCGAAGTGCGCGGGCTGAAGCCCGGCGAAATGCTGACCTTTTCGACGATGCGGACGTAAAAAAATAGCCGGCGGGTGATTTCTGCCTCAAAATTGGCCACCATTCCCGCTAGAGAGGCGCTTGGTTTCTATTTATTAAAACTGCCTATACTTGAAAGGTAACTGCTCACCCCACCCCCGGCCCCGCCCCGAAGCGGATACCGTTGGCGAATTACCTTGCCCCACCCCCCGGCCCCCGCCCCAGGGCGGGGGAGAAACCTTTAATGCCGTTATGGGGCGACTAGTCGCCCCATAACGGCATTAAATCTTGCTCCCCTTCCTCCAACGGGAGGACAGGGGCCGGGGGGTTAGGTTCTGAATGCCAATAGCAAGTTATGCGGTACTGCGTTAGAAGATAATGATGCTTGCGGCCGGTTGTTAATTTACTCCCCGATGATTTTCACCAAAACGCGCTTCTCGCGGCCGCCGTCGAACTCACCGTAAAAGATCTGCTCCCAGGGGCCAAAATCCAGGCGGCCTTCTGTGATGGCCACCACCACCTCGCGCCCCATTACCTGGCGTTTGAGGTGCGCGTCGGCGTTGTCTTCACCGGTGCGGTTGTGCTGGTAGCCGGATACGGGCTGGTGCGGGGCCAGCTTTTCCAACCAGCGGTCGTAATCGGCGTGCAGGCCTAGTTCGTCGTCATTGATAAACACCGAAGCCGTGATGTGCATCGCATTCACCAGCACCAGGCCTTCGCGCACTCCACTTTCGCCCAGGGCGCGCTGCACTTCCGCGGTAATGTTGATAAACCCGCGCCGGGCGGGAATATTGAACCAGATTTCTTTGCGGTAAGATTTCATCATTCGCCTCTGTGATTGCTAGCGATTGGGCACATAAAAGCCATGATCGGTGAAGGTATCGGTTTGGTCGTCGCCGAAGGTCAAGAAATGTTCCAGATTGTCGATGCCGCGGCAGAAAGGCGATTCTTTAGGGCTGACAAACAGGCAGGCCAACGCCCAGCCATTGCTAAAGCGCGCCAACACCACCTGCGGCACCCACAGGCCGCGCAGGCTGTAGGGAATCTGGTAGCGGTTCAGGTCCTGGGTAACCAGTTCTAGGGAATAACGCGAGGTGGCTTTTTGGGCAAACGCGCCCACCAGCTCATCTTGCAGCGCGGCGGGCAAGGCGCCGCCCTGCAGCCCGGTGCGGATCAAGCGGTCCATATCGGCCAGTTCCTGGCGCCCCTCGGGCGGGTAAAGCCAGAGCGCGCCAAAGGCGCCGGCTAGCAGCAGCAGCACCAGCGGCAGGCGCGCGCGTTTCCAGGCCAGCGGGTGCAGTTCGTACCAATCGCGCTGGTGGTTGACCGCCACGCGCAGCAGTGCCAGCAGCGGCAGGGTACCCGCGGCAAAGGGCAAATACACCGCGCTCAGGCCGATGAGCCGCAGCGACAGGCTGCGGCTGAGATTGCTGGTTAACAGCACGCTGACCACAATCAGCAAACCCGCTGCCAGGCTGCCCAAAATGACGCCTTCGATGCCGCTGCCCGACCAGGCGGTGACCAGGCCCAGCCCGCCGCCGATGAGCACCCACAACAGCAGGTTGCCCAGCGCACCCAGCGGGGGCTGGTAGAATTCGATGCCGGCCAACACCGCATAGTTGATGCCCTGTGAGAACAGGCCAAATACCAGCCCGGTGACCAGGCCCAAAATCAGCCCGTGCTTGCGGCGGCGGCGGTCCAGAAGCTGATCGGCGTCCATGGTTTAAAACAGCGTTAGCGCGCTGCCGGCCGCCTCGGTTTGTTCATAAAAGTCATCCGCCGGCAGGCCGCGGCCATGCGCCGCCTGCACCGAGAGCTGGTCGCAGCGCTCATTTTCGGGTTGGCCGCGGTGCCCCCTGACCCAGTTGAAGCTGACCTGGTGGCGGTCACACAACTGCAGCAACTGCTCCCACAGATCGGGGTTTTTCTTGTTTTTATAGTGTTTTAGCCGCCAGGAGCGCGCCCAGCCTTCATTAATTCCCCTGACCAGGTACTGCGAATCGGAAAAGAGCTGCACGCGGGCCGGCTCTTGGAGCGTTTGCAGACCCACAAGAGCGGCGGTCAGTTCCATGCGGTTGTTGGTGGTGCAGCGAAAGCCGCCGCTCAGTTCCTGGCGGGCGCCGCCGTGGATGACAATGACGCCGTAGCCGCCCGGCCCGGGGTTGCCGATACAGGCTCCATCGGTATAGATGATGATTTCGGTTGATTTTGAGTTCACCGCTTTATTATATCCCGGATTAAGCCGGGGGTTCTCGCGGCCTGGCGGGTCAAGCCTGGGATGAACACAAGGATGGCAGCGCTCTCTCATAAGCGTAGGAGTGCATTTTTTATGGGTTCGTGGCATAATTGCAGGGGTTCAGGAGCCGGATCCATGATTGGTTATACCGCAGACAGGATGAAATAGATGCTGGTTACCACTACCTATAAGCCAACAAGCAGAGCCGCCTGGCGCGCCTGGCTCGAGCAGTACCATCAGACAGCCCATGAGATCTGGCTGGTATTAGATGACCGGTCCGAAGCACGAACGGTGTCGTATCTGGATGCAGTTGAGGAAGCCATTTGTTTTGGTTGGATCGACAGCATCCAAAAACGGATCTCCAACGACGAGCGCGCTCAGCGCTTTTCGGTCCGCAAGCAACGCAGCAATTGGACCGAGTTGAACAAAGAGCGGGCTCGCCGGTTGATTCGGCTCGGGCTTATGACCGATGCTGGACGGGCAACGCTCCCAGATCTGAGCATAGCGTTCACTATCGCTGAGGATATTGTCGTGGCTCTTCAGCAAGAACCGGTTGCCTGGTCCAATTTTCTTGCGTTTCCCGAGCTGTACCAGCGGGTGCGCATCGGATATGTTGAGGATGTACGCAAGAACCGGAGCGAGTTCGAGCTCCGGTTGCGAAACCTGGTGAAAAAAACAGCCAGCAAACAGATGTTTGGGAATTGGAATGATGGAGGCCGGCTTTCGTGAATATCCACACCCATCCTTTGGCAGCCGAAAAAGCCCGACGCATCCTTGATGCAGTGCGTACCGACCACCAGCAATTGGCGGGGGGTCGGTACGCCTGAAGTCGTTTTTGCAGCCAACACCGCTGCTCAGTGCGGTTGATCTCTCCATTCAAGCAGCTTTTCAAGCGCAGTGAAGTTCCACGGCTCGCCGGTCCCCAGGATGAAGTGCGTCATACCCGCATCGAGATACGCCGGCAACTTCTCCAATGGGTTATTTCCCAACAAGACCACGGTGCGCTCCACCTCGGCCGGATCGCGGCCAATTTCCAGGCAGTAACCGTTCAGCAGGTCATTTTTGCGTTTGACATCCTCTGGCTCGGCAATGATGTTCCACATGGCTGCGTACCTGGCTACCAGGCGCAGGGTCACTTTCTCGCCGCCGCCGCCAATCAGGATCGGCAGGGGTTGGCGCACCGGGGGCGGGGTAAGTTTGCCCAGGCGGTTGACGATCACAGGCAGGGCCGCTTTCAGCGCCTTTAATCGTTCAGGAGCGGTACCGAATGTGTACCCGTACTCCGTATAATCGCGCTCAAACCAGCCCGCGCCAATCCCCAAGATGGCGCGTCCTGCGCTGATGTGATCGATGGTGCGGATCATATCGGCCAGCAAATTGGGGTTGCGGTAGCTGTTGCAGGTGACCATGATGCCCAGTTCGGCATGCCGGGTCTGGGCTGCGAGGGCTGCCAGCAGGGTATACGCCTCAAAATGGTTGCCCCCGGGGTCGTTGTATAATGGGTAAAAATGATCCCACAACCAGATGGAATCCACGCCCATCTGATCGGCGCGGCGGGCCGCCTCGGCAAGCGAGGCATAGGAGGTATGCTGCGGATGGAATTGAACACCGACACGTAAATTGCCCATTTTGTTGCTCCTTTTGATAAATTATAACCATATTATCTATGATTGCTACGCGGAACCATGCAAGTTCCAGCCCGAATCATAAAATTGATATGTAAATGTCACTTTACATTTGAAGCAAACTTGACTATAATATGTATAGCTGGCTTTACATAGGAGGCGCCATGAAAAACAGGTTGGAAGAATTTCGTACCCGAAATGGGTGGACCCAGCAGGAGTTGGCAGACCGGGTGGAGGTTTCGCGTCAGACGATCATTTCTCTTGAAGGTGGGCGTTACAACCCATCCATCCTGCTGGCGTTCCGGCTGGCGCGCTTGTTCAAACTGCAAATTGAAGCGTTATTTCTGTTTTCTGAAGAGGAGTAGCCGCATGAATAGTCAAACCCAAGGGATAAAAACCAGGATTCGTATGGGCTGGTTGCTGCTGGCAGCGGGGGTTGTTGTCGGCGCAATTGGGGTATTCGTCGAAATCGAATTTGCCTATCTGTCGTATAACTTCCGCATCATCACGGGCCTGGGCATCCTTTTGGCCGGGATAGGCGGTGGAACCCTGGTCCGAAATATCGCGGCTCTGAAAGGTGATCCCACTGCCAGGCGCCTGAGCGTGGAAGAACGCGATGAACGGACGGTGCTGATTCGCGCCCGGGCAGGCAACAAGGCCTATTGGGTATCTGCCGCACTGATTTATACCGGGCTGATGTGGGAATCTTTTGCCGCCAATGGCTGGCTGCCCGCGCTGAGCGGGAATGTCCTATGGTTCTTTTTGGCGGCAGGCGTGCTGATACCCTTCGGGGTGTATATCAGCAGCATGCTGATTGACCAGCGGAATTTATAATTCCTGTCGGCGCAGCATCTCAGGCAATGGCAGGCTGACGCAACCAAAGCGTTCGAGGTAGGGGCAGCCCTACCTCGAACGTTTATGAAAGAATCGAATTCAGAAATATGACACTGGAGATCAGCAGGGACGTTCCGAAGAAAAAAGCAAAAATCGCATACGTTCGCAGATTCTGTGGCGTGTTTTTTTCAGCGAACCATTGAAAGCTTCTTTTCTTGCCATAAATACCCACACCGATCCAATATAATATCTTGGAAGGGAGCGGAACGATCTGCTTCCGCAATCTGACGATTAAGATGCCTTCAAATATCATGACCATCCCAAAGAAAAAGGACAGGGAAAGTAAGGACAGGTTGTTAATAGGATTACTCATTTTTTCTCCATTCAATGAACAAGGATACAGTTTAATTTATTTATCTACTACATTCAGCTGTATCCTAACAGTAAAATGACCCATTACTCATTACAATCTCGTAAGGTGTGTAGTCTATAATCCAATGATCACGATCCCAGACCGGGAGTGACCGATGGCCAAAAAAAATCGAACACGATTTGAATGTTTGCCATTTTCAGCTTCTCAAACAGGCTGTAGGCGGCCTGCCAAAGAGGATTGAATTTTATGTTAAAATATCGACCCTAACATGCACCATTCAATCGCCTTTCTACACACATCGCCCATGCATGTGGCCACCTTTGAGAAGCTGGTGCATGAGATTGATTCTAATTTGCGGGTGCGGCATGTGGTGGCTGAAGAGCTGCTGGCAGATGCACAAAAGACCGGGGCCAAAGATCCGGGCGTGGTGCAGCGCATCCAGTGCGCCATGATCGAAGCCTCAGATACTGGCGCCGCCGTAGTGGTATGCACCTGTTCCACCATCGGCGGGGCCGCCGAGCGCACACCCACAGGCGGCGACTTCGTTGCCGCCAGAATTGACCGCGCGATGGCGGATCGCGCTGTTGCCCTGGGTCCAGATGTTTTGATCTTGGCCGCTTTGGAAAGTACGCTGGGGCCGACGACCGAACTGATCCACGAATCTGCGCAGGCCCTCCAGACCCAGGTCAACCTGCAACACCGGTTGGTGCCGGGAGCATGGGCCCACTTCCTGCGCGGCGACCGGGAGGCCTACCTGCGCATGGTGGCCGAAGCCGTGCTGGCCGCGGGGACCAGCACCAATGTGATTGTCCTGGCGCAAGCCTCAATGGCTCCTGCGGCAAGTTTCTTAGGATGGCTGGGCGTAGAAATTCTTTCCAGCCCTGTGTCTGGCGTGCAGCGCGCCGTCGCGCAACTGCGGGCGAAATAGCAGTGAACCGGGCGTGCCCAACGCCTACTGGATCGTGCGGTACAACGTGCTTATCACCGCGGGCAGCTATACTGTGATTGCCTCAGATGCCACGAATTGGGCACAAAACCAAGAAACAAATGACCGCGGCATAAGCCTGGGCGAGGGACTGCGCCATTGAATCAAACAACAAGATACTATTCTCCGATACAATATAGATTATGACTCAACCCAACATCCTCTTTATCACCACCGACCAGCATCACTATAACATACTGGGGGCTGTTAACCGCAAGGTGCGCACGCCCAACCTCGACCGTTTGGCGGCTCAGGGGGTGCGCTTTGAACGCGCCTATTGTGTCAACCCCACCTGTTCGCCTTCGCGCGCCAGCATGATCACCGGCACCTATCCCTCGGTGCACGGCTGTTGGGCCATCGGCGTTAAGCTGCCCGAAGACCAGCCCACCGTAGGCGGCCTGCTGCAGCAGCAGGGTTACGAGACGGTGCTGGTGGGCAAGGCCCATTTCCAGCCGCTGCGCTCGGAACCCGGCAGCGAATCGATCGAGTGCCAGCCGCTGCTGCGCGACCTGGACTTCTGGCGCAATTTTCACGGCCCATGGTACGGTTTTAACCACGTTGAAACGGCGCGCATGCACGCCAACGAATCGCATGCCGGGCAGCACTATGCGCTGTGGTTGGAAGAAAAGGGGCTGAGCAACTGGCGTGATTACTTCGAACCCTGGCCGCCCCGGCCCAATTCGAAGTACGCCGGTCCCTATTACATGCGTGATGCGCTCACCTGGGATCTGCCCGAGCAGTTCCACCCCACCCACTGGGTGGGAGAACGCACCATCGCTAACATGGAGCGCTGTGTCAACGCGAGCAAGCCCTTTTTTGCCTGGGCCAGCTTCTTTGACCCTCATCCACCCTACGTGCTGCCCGAGCCGTGGGCCAGCATGTACGACCCGGCTGAGATGGACCCCGGCGCGTATACCCCCGGCGAGTTTGACGGCATGCCGCCGCAGTATGCCCGCACCCGCGAACAGGCACCCGACTTCAGCGACTACGCCGAGCCGGGCGGGCAGGGGCTGCACGGCTTCCATTCGCACCTGCACAACGATGCAGAGCTGCGCCGCTCGCTGGCCTGCTATTACGGCATGGTCAGCCTGGTCGATACCGAGGTGGGGCGGCTGCTCGACAGCCTGGAGCGCCTGGGAATCGCCGAGAATACCCTGGTGGTTTTCACCACCGACCACGGCCATTTCCTGGGCCAGCACGGCCTGATCGCTAAGGGCGCTTTTCACTACGAAGATTTGCTGCGCATCCCCATGATCGCGCGCTACCCCGGGCACATCCCCGCCGGGGCAGTCTCGCAGGAGTTGCAAAGCCAGATCGATCTCGTACCCACTTTCCTGGCCGCCGCCGGTATTGAGACGCCCGGATTCATGCAGGGCAGCAACCAACTGCCGGTGTGGGCCGGCCGGCAGCCTGGGCGGGAGTGGGCTATGGTGGAAAACCGGCACAACCCAACCCGCGTGCACCTGCGCACCCTGGTCACCGCCCGCTACAAGCTCACCGTGTACCGCGGGCATGACTACGGCGAGCTCTTTGACTTGCAAACTGACCCGCGCGAACTGCACAACCGCTGGGATGACCCGGCCTATGAGCGTGTGAAGACCGCACTGCTGCTGCGTTTCGCGCAGGCCGAAATCGAACGCGAACCCACCCGCATGCCGCGCATCACGGGCGCATAATTCTATATTGGGCTCGTTTGATTGCATTACCCCCCTACAGAGAACCAGCAGAAGATCCATCTCTGAAGCAACGCAAGCCAAAAAGCACCAGAAAAAATAATCCGGTACACGACCAGCCCCTTGACACGCAAGGGGTTTGGTCGTATTATAGGACATGTCTTATAAATGCATAAACCTATATAGGAACAATCTAGTATGGCTATTGAATATGCAATCCTTGGATTCCTCAACTATCACCCCTATTCCGGCTACGACCTGAAGAAAGTACTGGATGCTTCCGTGCGCCATTTCTGGTCCGCGGACCAGAGCCAGATCTACCGCACCCTGGCGCGGCTGACAGAGCAGGGCAGTGTGTCTATGGAAAAGGTGGAACAGACCGATCGGCCGGACCGCAAGGTTTATAGCATCACGCCCAATGGGCAGGCTGCGCTAATCGCCTGGCTGGCCGGCCCGCCGCCGTTAAGCGGCATGCACAGCGGGGCTATGGTTCAGGTATTTTTCATGGGAGAACTCACCGACGAGCAGATTCTGCGCCAGTTTGAAGGCTACGCTCAGATCATGCGCGGAGTGCTGGCACAGTACGAACAAGTTCCAACCCAGGTGGAAGAGGTATACAGCGATGTGCGCTCGCCGCGCGACCGTTTTTTCTGGCTGCTGACCCTGGATAACGGCATACGCAACATGCGCGCCAACCTGCAATGGGCCGAAGCCGCAATCGAACGCTTTCGCCGGCATGAAATTCCCACAAAATAGGAGCAACCCATGATCAAACAACTCCCGGCGCGCCAGCGCATGCGCAAAACGCTGCTCATTCTGGCTTTTCTGACCTTCCCGGTCACGATGAACTTTTTTTCTCCCTACGTCATTATCGACGGCGCCGCGCAGGGTGTGATCAATGGCAGCCTGGCCATGTTCGCACTGATGTTCGTCTCTTCGCTGTTCCTGGGCCGGTTGTGGTGCGGATGGGTATGCCCGGCCGCCGGATTGCAGGAAATGGTCGAGCCGGTCAACCGCAAAGCCGTTAGCGGGCACAAAATAGACTGGATCAAATGGGTGGTATGGATCCCATGGATTTCGCTGATTACCTGGCTGGCGCTACGTGCCGGCGGCTACCAACGCATTGACTTGCTGCTAAATACCCAGAACGGCATCTCGCTGGCCGGCACTGCCGAGCGCCCGATCGTGTTTGCCTATGTGATCTATTACGGCGTCATCGCTCTGATCTTTGGGCTGGCGGCTTTCGTGGGCAGGCGCGGTTTCTGTCACACGGTGTGCTGGATGGCGCCCTTCATGATGATTGGGCGCTGGCTGCGCAACCGGCTGCCCTGGCCGGCGCTGCACCTGCAGGCCAACGCCAGCGCCTGTACCGACTGCAAAACCTGCACGCGCAACTGCCCGATGAGCCTGGATGTCAATGCCATGGTGCAGGCCGAGAAGATGGAAAATTCAGAGTGTGTGCTGTGCGGCATGTGCATCGATCACTGCCCCAGCAAGGCCATTCGCTACAAGTTCAGTGCAGGCAAGTAGCAGGAAAAAGAGGGCAGCGCCTCCCCACTATGCGGCAAGGCGCTGCCAAAAGGCGATCGCTGTGATTATTTGATATATTTGTCAAACCATGCAATTGTGCGTTTCCAGGCATCCTGGGCCGCTTCCGGGGCGTAACGCGTGCCGGTATCGTTATGAAAAGCGTGATCGGTGTTGGGGTAGACCATCTTCTCGTAGATCTGATTATTCTTCTTGAGCGCGGCTTCAATCGCCGCGGCGGTAGCGGTGATACGGGTATCACGTTCGGCGTAGACGGCGAAGATGGCTGCCTTGATTTTCGCCAGATCCACTTCCGGTGGCGGGGGGCCATAGAAGGGTAACGCCGCCAACAGTTCGGGGACGCGGGTAGCCACCGTCCACGTAACACCCCCGCCATAACAAAAGCCCACCATGCCCACTCCGGCCGGCTTGGCGTACGCTTTATCTTTAAAGTATGTAATCCCGCTGACAAAATCTTTGACATATTGATCTGGGGTAATATTCCCAAGCGCACCCGGAACCGCATCGGCAGCAAGTTTATCTGTGCCCCCCTGCCGTGAAAGCAAATCCACCCCCAGGCCCACATAGCCTGCTTTGGCCACCCGCCGCACCACATCCCGAATGTGGTCGGTCAAGCCGCGGTTCTCATGGCAAACCAGCACCACCGGGTAGGCTCCCACGGCTTTGGGAACCGCCAGATAGCCCATCACCGTGCCGGGATCACCCGGAAATTGGATGGCACTGGCATTAATCGTGGGATCATCCGGCGCAACGTTGACCCCCACGGCAGCCGGTGTCAGGGCGGCGGCGGTGGCAGTGGGCGCCTGGGTGGCGGTCGCCCCAGCCGTGGGCGCCAGCGTGGGCGCCCGGGTTGGGGGAACCGGGGCATAAGCGGTAACATAAGATCATCCGCCCACCCCTCTCATCCCCCTGCCCCCTTCTCTCCCCAAAAACCGGGGAGAGAAGGGGAGATTCTATTTTTTTGGTTCTTTTTGCCAGCAA